>Ga0209938_1001018_pt1 | contig 14856 bp, 10 predicted proteins | sample SalPonR2_C_D1_MG_FD_185708 | JGI IMG/M metagenome (GOLD analysis project Ga0209938, IMG submission 185708) | Salt pond soil microbial communities from South San Francisco under conditions of wetland restoration - Salt Pond MetaG R2_C_D1_MG... ... | reverse complement strand
TATATTTGTCAATTTGCTAAAACTTATTGCCGTCCCGCTGGTGCTTGCTTCACTCGTAGTGGGCGTATCGAGCCTCAACGATATGACGAAACTCTCGAGGATGGGTGGTAAGACGATTGGTATTTATCTAATTACCACCGTACTGGCAATTACAATCGGGCTGACTGTCGTAAATGTGATGCAGCCCGGTAAAACGCTCCCTGAGGAGACCCGCACCACGCTGATGGAAAGTTATAGCGAAAATCTCGAGGGCAGGGACGAAGCGGCCCAGGAACTCAGGGAACAGAGCCCGCTGCAGTTTTTTGTGGATATTGTGCCGGTGAATGTGGTCGATGCCACCTCAGACAACTCCAATATGCTTCAGGTGGTATTTATTGCCATCATTTTGGGAATTGGTATCATAAACATACCGGTTCAGAAAGGGGAGGTGCTCATCAACTTTTTCGATTCTCTTAACGACGTCATCATCAAGATCGTGGACCTGATCATGAAGACCGCTCCGTATGGTGTGTTTGCGCTGATGGCGACGGTTATCGTGGATCTTGCCGGTGACGATCTTACGCAGGCCCTGGTGCTCTTGAGGGCACTTGGATGGTACTGCCTTGCGGTTCTCATCGGTCTGCTGCTGCATGTGTTTATCGTTTATTTTAGCCTCTTTAAGGTGTTCAGTAAGATGAAACTGACCAGCTTTCTGAAGGCAATACGCCCCGCTATTTTGCTCGGGTTTAGTACAAGCTCGAGTGCTGCCACGCTGCCCGTTACAATGGAGAGGGTTGAGAAGAACCTGGGTGTTGATGAGGAGGTTGCAAGTTTCGTCCTTCCGGTAGGGGCCACAATAAACATGGACGGCACGAGTTTATACCAGGCGATTGCGGCTGTGTTTATTGCGCAGGCCCTTGGACTTGATCTCTCAATCGTTCAGCAGTTAACCATTGTCCTTACTGCTACACTTGCCTCTATTGGTGCAGCAGGTGTTCCAGGCGCTGGTATTATCATGCTTGTGATTGTTCTTCAGGCTATTAATGTTCCTGTGGAGGGTATCGGGCTGATTCTTGGCGTAGACCGGATCCTCGATATGACGAGAACCGCCGTAAATATTACCGGAGATGCGGCCGTATCGGTAGCTGTGGCAAGTTCTGAAGGCATGCTCGGAGATCTGCATTATGACGATGAATAAACAGATCAAAATAATTGACAGCTTACATTTATAATATGAAGACGTTTTGGTTAGTACTACTTCTTATTTTTACGACGGTATTCGTCGCTGCAGGTGCACATGCCGAGTCTATTCATACAGACCCTGAGGAGATGAGTATGCTAACGTTTGATGAAAAACTGGAGCACGCCGTAGAACAGTTTTATCAGACGAGGTGGACGGATGCGCGGCAACTATTTGATGAACTGAAAGAGGAGAGGCCTGAAGATCCGCGTCCCCATTTTTTTGAGTCGATGATGCCGTTCTGGGAGTATTTTTTTATCCATCAAAAGTCCGATCTGGCCGCTGCTTTCCTTGAGCAGTCGGAAAGTGCAGTTGATCTGAGTGAGCGCCGCCTGGATAAACATCCAAGTGACACCACCATGGTGTTCCTGCTGAGCGGTCTCCATGGCTATCGCAGCCTCGTAGCGGCAAGTGAAAAAAAATACCGTGTTGCCATGCAGAGCGGCATAACAGGGTTTAGCTATACGCGGCAACTTCTGTCAATCGACTCCAATCGTCCGGATGCTCAAATCGGACGCGGTATGTTTTACTACATGGTGGGAAGTATTCCAAGTGAAGTACGATGGCTCACTAATATTGCCGGAATTCGGGGCGATACCGAAATGGGGTTTCGTGAACTTGAAAAGGCTGCAGAAAGTGAAAATGCCGTCAGGTTTGATGCCATGATGATGCTGATGTATCTCCATGAAAAAGAGGGAGAGACAAAAGAGGCAGTCAAATATGCGGAACGTCTGACGGAGCGTTTTTCCGACAATGTAATTTTTTTATTTAAAACAGGAGAACTCCACGAAAAGCTCGGAAATACCGACCGTGCAGTGGAAAACTACAGGCGGGTCATCCGGGAGAATAACGAAAACCTGCAGGAGATGACACAGATGAGTAAAAAACGGGTAGATGAACTTTACGCATTGGGTTTGATTGACCAATAATTTTTACTAAACTCAGAAAGTACCATTTTAGATACGCGAATGTACAAGAGTCTTGTTTGCTCTGAACTCAATCACGCCTATGGGCAAAGCGTTACGAATACAGCTATTTAAAATACTCGTTCTCTTTCTGGCCCTGAACTGTATGAACTCGTTCAAGAGTTTTGGCCAGGTTCCGCTTGTAGATCTCCGGTCGTTTGAAATATCGTTTACACCGGATGAATCAAGCAGAGAAAGAAGCGGAGTAAACCTGTCTATGCAGGAAGCTAAACGAATGTCTGGCCTGGATATTGATGACGGGCAGCCATTTAAGTTTACTGCCGATTCTGAACGACAGGAAGGGTTTTTCTATGTTGATTCTCCGGGCGGCCCGGCACTGGGTCGTTATTACCATACCGGCGATGAGAATGTTCTATCTCAGCTTCCCATTCGAAATGGAACACCAGCTAATATATCTGGTATTTCCCTGGCTTTTGATTTTGTCTACCTACCTGTTCAGACTAGTCCCAACATCAGCTTTCAACTATCTTACAGGGTAAACGGCGGCGAGTGGATGTCGCCATCCGGCGGCTATTTTTCGTCCCAAATGTTTCAGCAGGATGGTACGGAATGGAACTCATTATCCATCCAGATAAATCTAGACGAGCTTTACCTTCTTTCTAATGATCAGCTCGAAATAAAGTGGGTGGCCGGCGGGCTAGACGCCCCATCAGACTTTATTCCCATTGCCCTTCAAAAAGTGGAGCTGTTCGCGAGTGAAGCAGAGCAAAGAGACATTCACCCCGGTTCTCTGATTATATCCGAAATAATGACATCCTTTGAAGCAGGAGCGGGAACCCTCGAGTATATAGAAATTTACAACAGTACAGAAGAGCCAATAAATCTGAAAGGGCTGGTGCTGCAATCGGGTGAGAAACGAGTTGTCGTGCAGCGTGATATTATCGCGGAACCGTATACAACGGTAGTTTTTGGCGGATACAGCAGCGATGATGACAGATTTAACAGACTCGCAGACTACCGGTACAGCGAGCAGCTTATCATTGAAAATACGGGACGAGTCACCTTGTCGATGGGCGGAAAAGATATAGCCAGAGCACTTTATGAAAGTCAGAATCCGGGCACGTCCATTCAGTTAAATCATCTTGAAAATGCATTCGACGGATATTCAAGCCTCAGCCACTTTGTGCCCGCAACGGCTGAATGGAATTCGGTACTATCCGGAACCCCCGGAATGGTTGAACCCGAACGGAAACTATACAGCAAGTATATTAAATCTCCCGGCTGGTACCTGCTTGAATTTCCCGGCCGGCTCACCGAGTCTGCCAACCGGGATATTCTAACCAGTTTTACACCTGTCCAATCAGCTCGTTCAACTTCCGGTGTTGAAAAGTCAACATCACCTGTAGTATACCATCACACAGATGACGACGAGCCGATACGTTTGTATGCATCTGGTGGAAATGTTTCCGGGAGCCCGGGGGACGAGCAGGGATCAGATTCGGGAGGGCATTCATTTGAAAGCCTATCTGTCGATCGTCTGTCCGGCATTGATGAAATTGTCAATACGGATGGGAAACAGGCCTATCCCGCACTTCTGACATGGAATGCATCAAAACAGACCTTCGACGTGATCTGGCAGGATGAAGACCGCGTGGAACCATGGAACAGCTATCTTGTTCGGGACAAACTGCCTGTGGAACAGGTCGGCATGGATGACGAACCAAACAGAGACAGGGCCCGGACGGGGCTGTCACGGCTGATAGGTATCTCTCTTGAATCGGACACCGATTCTGAGTCAGATGCTACAGAATATGACAGCACTATAATCGGGTTTTGGGAAGCGGGGTCGTCAGGGGCGGAGAACGCCGATTACACTTTGCCCAAATTATGGACGCCGCTATCTGAGTCTGCACGGGAACCAAGATCCCCTATGATCTACCTGAAATCAGCCGAAACCCCACTGCCTTCCAGCTATTTAAATTTTCCGTTTACACCTGGTGAAAATGTACAGGTTTCTCTGGGGCTGAAATTGCCACCGTCTGTTGACCGGGCACGATTCAGCTGGAATTGGATTGAGTTGCTGCCTGAACAATGGGAGATTGAATTTGTAGATGCTGAGATCGGCGAACACGTTGACATGCGAAAACAGACTTCCTATCTGTTTTCTGAACGATCCGATCAGGTACGGGATGGGATGAATGATCCCGGACGATCGTTCAGCCAGGTAAAGCCTGATGATTACAGCCGATTTTACATTCGTATATCACCGACAGGAAATCTTGAGACATTTGAGAATGAAACTGAATCTCCTGAATCAGTCGAACTGAAACAAAATTATCCGAATCCATTCAATCCAACCACAACTATTGGTTTTTATTTGCCTGTTGCTACTGACGTACGTATCGCCGTATATAACGTTGTAGGCCAGCAGGTTGGCCAGCTTGTTGATGACCGTTTGAGTGCAGGAGACCATACAGTGTCATGGAACGCATTAGACATGCCGAGTGGTGTTTATATTGTGCAGCTTGAGGCGATGAATACCGTGCAAACAAGAAAGATTACGCTCATTAAGTGAATGATACCCCAAACTATTCTTTGTTAACGGCAAATGGATAGAATCCGCCAATTATTTCGTTGCATCAGACTATGAAGAGAATTAAGACAAGGTAAAATGCATATCATGATGATTCGATCTTTCGGAAATGTAAATTTACTGATATGTTAGCTAAACGGTTCCTGATTCACAATTACCCCTGTTGGAACGAATGGCAGCCGGTTTAAAACAACTTATTCTATAATTTAACTTAATCAATTACATCTATATACATGCAGTATAAGACAATTCAAGGCGTGGACGTGCCCGAAATAGGACTAGGCACCTACAAACTCTACGGGAAAGAGTGCAAAAATACAGTCATGAAGGCTTTTGATCTTGGGTACAGGCTGGTAGATACAGCACAAATGTACAAAAACGAGGCTGAGATCGGAGATGCAATAAGAACGTCGCATGTGGACCGGGAAGATATTTTCGTAACTACCAAGGTCTGGCATACAAACCTGGAGCACGACGACCTGCTCCAAACGGTGGAAGATAGTCTTGAGCAACTAAAAACCACATATGTGGATCTGCTTATGATACACTGGCCGAATAAGCAGTATTCCCTTGAAAAAACAATGGAAGCCATGTTGGTACTTCGCGATCAGGGAAAAGCAGTGAATATCGGTGTGTGTAACTTTCCAATTGGACTTACAAAAGAAGTAACTGAAGAGCTCAGAATCCCAATATTTTGTAACCAGGTGGAGTTTCATCCGTTCCTCGAACAGTTTGATTTGCTGGATTATTCGTACGACCAGGAATTTTTGATCACGGCCTACAGCCCGCTCGCTCAAGGGAAAGTTTTTGAAAATGATCTTCTTAAAGAGATTGGTGACAACCACGGCAAAACAGCCGGGCAGGTATCACTCAGATGGCTTATTGAACAAGAAAATGTTGTAGCAATTCCAAAGGCGAGCAGTGAAGCACATCTGCGCGAAAACATTGATATTTTTGATTTTGAGCTCACTGACGAAGAGTTTCAACGTATTGATGAGCTGGATAAAAACATGAGACTTGTTAACCCGTCTTTTGCTCCCGACTGGTCCAGTTAGAGGGTTTGCTGTGAACGATTAAAGGCTCAACTTAATTGTTTAAGGTAAGCAGTCAGCAAACTCTAAAAGCTTATTATTTAATAATTTGTTGAGAAGCTTTACTAAAATTACAATCACTTAAATACTACGTTTAAAAATCACATGTTAAAAACATCAGACTATTTTATTCTTATCGCAGCCCTTCTTTCAATGTTTCTATCAATCTATCTGTGGTTCAGCGGGTCTGAAGATGCCGGATTATTTGTTGGTCTGTGGGTTCCGTCAATTTTAGGGTTTGGCGCGTACTTTAAGATTATCAAGTACAGGAGTAAGCCATGAGTTTACAATTTATTTTCACATCAGGGATCATTATTGTAATTCTTTTCTTGGTAGGGCTTCTATACACGTTCAAAGAATTCAAAGAAATGGAAAATCACCCGGAGAACTATCGCCGCAGAGATAACGAAGCCTTTGTTGACAGGGAAGAGGACAAACCCTAAATGTTTTTCCATTTAGAGATTCCCTCTGCAAGTATTGTGTCTGAATCTTCATCGCTAATGACGTGATGAAATTCATAGCCGGATAATTGTTCAGTTTTAAGTAAGACGGTTTGACCTTGTCCGCACTCCTTGTGGTACTGAATTTTCATCTCTGTACAGACTGCCGGCGATTCCAAATGCTCATTAACAAATCCCGTCATCCACTCTATATAAACAACATTATTAACGTGGCGATTCATATCCAGATGATGACGGCCAACCGACAATTTTGTAACTGAATCGGGAGACTCCATTTTTGGAAATGGTGCTTTATCAGCCGGCAGCTGATGCTCTGACACACTCAATCCCATCTCTAAAATTTCTTCAGGTATTCGCGTTGGCCGTCTGTTTTTGATGTTTAATACCATCCACTGGCTGATGCCCTTACCAAGAATTTCTCCATTTTCATTAGTAAGCTGATAATCTCTAAAAGCCCTTATTCCATCACCTGAAGAGGGCCACGTGCTTACCGTAACACGCTGCCACCGAACAGGGAAACGTTCCATCTTGATGTGCATTCGATAGAGAACCCAGGTCACACCCTTTTTGTGCAGATCCTCAATGTCGAAGTCAAGGTCTTTTGCATTCTTCCCCGCTGCTTCCTGGAAGTAATTGGCAATCACGGGCAGTGTTGCATGTCCGGTTTGATCTATTTCATACGACCTGACGATAAACTCTTCGTTATGTTTGATGGTATTCATAAAATACTTTTTGATGTGTAGGGCGGTTTATTAGCAGTGGTGAAATATAAAGATTTGACGAACAGGATCGAGAACTCTTCCGTCATGTTGATCTGAGTCATCAATCAGAGCCCGATCCAATCCGGCCCGATAAATGTATCTGTCGATTACAGAAATCAGGAGATGGAATTTTTAGATACCAAATCGGACATCTGATACTGTGAAATAAATGGATGCCGTATCTGATTTAATCTAAAAGGGGGGCATTCACCAAAAAGCTCATATATTTAAAAAAGTATACATTTCAAGTTTATATCTTGTGGGCTCTGCCAGAAGTAGTTTTTTAGACGTTCTATTCTGCCAAACTTAAAACATCTGACCTTTTTAATTGTTGATTCCCGTCACCGAAGCCCGTACCATTGTCACGCGTCAGGTTTCGTTGGAAACGACTTTTTAAAGAATCGTCCCAACGAATGAAAAGGGAATCCGGTGAAAATCCGGGACTATCCCCGTAGCTGTAAGCTCCAGAACGCCACGGTACATATTTGCCACTGTTTTTCACTGAAAAACGGGAAGGCCGCCGGGGTGGAGTAAGTCAGAAGACCTGCCTGATTGCACTTTATTCAGGCTTTCGGTGGAAAGGCCGGGAATGATCCTTCGTGTTCCCTGTATATGTATTTCACTATTCAGAGTGCCGCGGGCTCACCCCATCTTTTTTCATAAACGAAAGCTCATCGGTTTAAATCTCTAAAATAAAACTTAACCATGAGCACATTATATCTACGACTGATGATCGGAGCATTTTTTATAGCTGCGATGATTACAGTTTCAACAAATGCACAATCCTTAGAACAGACTGTTTCAGACTCCCTTGAACTCGATCGGGTGGTCATAACAGCCTCAAAAATGCCACAGTCACAGCGCGAAACTACCAAGCCGGTACAGATAATAGACCGTGCGGAAATCGAGAAAAATGCAGGGCGAGATCTTTCGCAAATTCTAAATCAGCAGAGCGGTATTCGCGTCAATGATTCGTTTGGTGCCCCGTCAAACGGTCGAATTCTTTACATGCAGGGCGCTGCAGCAACAAATACTCTTATTCTTGTTGATGGCCTGGCAATCAGTGATCCATCGGGAACGGGCGGCCTGTTCGACCTTAGGCTTTTATCTACAGAAAACATTGAGCGGATCGAAATCATCAAAGGAAGCCAGTCTACCCTTTACGGCACCGATGCAATTGCGGGAGTCATCAATATCATTACAAAAAGTGGCGGTGAAGACCGTCTGAACGGCAGTGGTAATCTATCCTATGGGTCATTTGAGACCGTTAATGGCAGCCTTGGTTTCAATGGCACGCTTACGGATGGCGTACAGTACTCGGTAAACTACGGACGTGAATCGAGTGAAGGATTTAGCGCTGCCGAAAATCCAAATGACAGCGGCTCATTCGGGAGCGATGGGTTTGAAATGGATTCCTTTTTCGGACGCCTGGATTTATCACCAACAGATAACCTCACCATCAGCCCGTCACTTCGCTATTCTGACTACACCGGTGATTACGATGGCGGTGCGTTCGTTGATGCTGATAACGAATTTAGTCTAAATATGGTGAGACCCGGCCTCCAGGTAGAGTATGGCTCAGACAGCTTCAGGCTGAATGCTGACTATAGCTTTACGTCAACCGACCGCGCATTTGTAAGCATGTTTGGCGAGAATGAATTTGAGGGTCGTTTTCATAATGCGGACCTGTATGGCAATTACAGCGTCTCTAACCACCTGAAATTACTGGGTGGGATCAACTACCAGGATTTCATCATCCCATCAAGTGATGAGCAATCTGTTGACGGGCAGGGGAATTCGCAAACTGTAACAATTCCGCAAAAAGATGCGCAGATTTACAGTCCGTATGCCACCTTGTATCTTGAAAACTGGAAAGGATTGAGTGCTGAGCTGGGCTATCGTCTGAACAGCCACTCGGAATATGGACAAAACTCAACATATAGCTTTGCTCCGTCATACAGTCTTACCGAACAGATAAAACTATTTGCTTCGGTTACAACTGGTTTTAAGGCACCAACACTTGATGAGCTTTTTGGCCCATTTGGTGCTAATCCGGATCTAAATCCTCAAACCAGCATCTACTCAAATATAGGCGCGGAGACGTATTTCCTAGATCAATCACTAAAACTTAGTGCTCAATATTTTGTCCGCGAGACTGACGATTTGATTATCTACACAGCAGATGGTTTTATTAACCGCGATCGCCAGAATGACCGGGGGATCGAATTGTCGGCCGACTGGATTGCAAATGGAAACCTCACGATTGGCGGCTGGTATAACTACCTTGATGGTGAAATCACCGTACAGGGCGAGTCGGGTGAAATCACTGAGGATAATCTGATCAGGCGGCCGACACACAGCATTGGCTTTCGAGCCGGTTTTCAGGCGCTTGAGAATCTGACTATTCGTCTTAACGGGGAATATAATGGCGAACGGAGTGATCTCTACTTTAACCCGGCAAATGGATTTGCTGCTGAAGATGTAGAGCTCGACCCATACCTGCTTGTAAATCTCTTCACCGAATATGCTTTTCCTGATCAGCGGATTGGTGTGTTTGCCGACATAAAAAATCTGCTGAATAGTGACTTCACAGAAGTGTATGGCTACAATACCATGGGGGCCACTATTGAGGCAGGAATCTCTGTCACTTTTTAGCCTTCTAATCTATTTGATACTATGGGCTCTGCCGGATTCGATGTCCCGGATTCGGCAGAATTTTTTCAGAGTAACTTGGCTATTAAAATCATCGAAAAATGATTCTTAAATTATATTGAAATTACAAAATTATAGTGCCATATAAATCAAGAAATGATACTTACCAAGCCAGCTGATAAACTAAAGATTTCTTCATGATAAATAGGCTCTGCAATTGCTCTTAAGATGAATTGTGGATAACTTGCACATTATGTGGATAACTTTGAAATCTTTGTTTTACGGCTTTAGAACTTAATTGTGGTTAGCCTTAATGTGGATAACCCTCTGAGGGTGCCTGTAGGGGGCTTTTTAAAAATTGTGATTTACCAGATATGACCGCCGAGGCAGTCTGGGGCTGATTTAAGATAATGTCTATTTTTTTGAATGTGGATAACCCGCCTGTTTTGTGGAAAAGTATTTCAGAAATAATTTGATGCTTGGTCCTTTCAGAAATATCTTGTTAAGCCCGACAAGAAAGAACTTGTCATCTTCTGACAATCCCATCAAAGCAGTACCTAAAGCGATAGAATATTAAGATTTAAAACGATCCTGCATATATGAAATTTAGCCGATTCCACACCAAAAAAAGCTGGGACACTCCCTTCGACTCCATCAAGTTTGAAACACGAAAATCTGAGATCAAAAATCCTGACGGATCACTCATTTTTCAGATGGAGGATGTGAATGTTCCCAAGTCCTGGTCACAGGTTGCGACAGATATTATAGCCCAGAAATATTTCAGAAAAGCGGGTGTTCCTGTTGAGCTAAAGAAGGTGAAAGAGAAAGGCGTGCCGGAATGGCTTCAACGATCTGAAGAAGACAAAGCAGCACTCAAGAAGATTGATGAAGACGACCGATATACCCATGAGATTGACAGCCGCCAGGTTTTTTCGCGTCTGGCCGGGTGCTGGACATACTGGGGATGGAAGAACGACTATTTTGATTCTGAAGAAGATGCCAGGATATTTTATGATGAGCTATGTTACATGCTGGCAACGCAGATGGCGGCGCCCAACAGTCCGCAGTGGTTTAATACCGGCCTTCACTGGGCGTATGGTATCAACGGTCCGGCACAGGGTCATTACTATGTAGATGGAAAGAGCGGTAAACTTAAAAAATCGAAAGATGCGTATTCGCATCCACAGCCGCACGCATGCTTTATCCAGAGCATCAACGATGATCTCGTAAATGAAGGCGGTATCATGGATCTTTGGGTTCGGGAAGCGCGTCTGTTTAAATACGGATCAGGCACCGGTTCAAATTTCTCCGATATCCGCGGGGCCGGAGAGAAGCTGAGCGGCGGCGGGAAATCGTCAGGACTGATGAGTTTCCTTAAGATTGGTGACCGTGCTGCCGGCGCCATCAAATCAGGCGGAACCACACGGCGTGCAGCCAAAATGGTAACTCTTGATCTCGATCACCCGGATATTGAAGAGTACATTAACTGGAAAGTCCGTGAAGAGCAGAAGGTAGCGGCAATTGTATCCGGTTCAAAAATGACCGAGAAGCATCTCAAGAAGATTATAAAGCTTTGTAATACACCGGTTGAGGTAGATGGGCGGAAGATGAATGGCGCCATGAGCCGCAACCCGCTCAAAAACAAAGAGCTGGGAACGGCCATCAAAGAAGCCAAGCGCAGCCAGGTGCCCCTCAATTATATTGAGCGGGTTATTCAGCTCGCAGCACAGGGCTTTACCGATATCGAATTTGATACCTACGATACCGACTGGAATTCAGAAGCCTACCTGACGGTCAGCGGCCAGAATTCCAATAACTCTGTCCGTGTGCCCAACAGCTTCATGAAAGCTGTAAAAGATGGTGATGAGTGGAATCTGTATGGACGAATTGAGAAGCGAAATGCTAAGGCAGAGGGTAGAGAACCTGAGCCAATGAAGACACTTAATGCCCGTGATCTCTGGGAAGATATCGGTTATGCAGCGTGGAGCTGTGCCGATCCCGGAACACAGTATCATGACACCATCAACGAGTGGCACACCTGCCCCGAAGACGGGCCTATTAAAGCGAGTAACCCGTGCTCCGAGTACATGTTCCTCGACAACACCGCGTGCAACCTTGCGTCGCTCAACCTGATGAAATACTTCAAGGATGAGGACTGCACGGAATTTGATGTGGAATCGATTAATCACGCATCACGCTTATGGACCGTTGTTCTGGAAATTTCTGTGCTGATGGCGCAGTTTCCCTCTAAGGAGATCGCTGAACTCTCCTACAAGTTCAGAACACTGGGACTTGGATATGCAAACCTCGGCGCCGCGCTGATGGTACAGGGAGCACCCTACGATAGTGAAAAAGGAAGCGCCATTGCCGGATCTATTACCTCAATGATGCACATGAAATCGTATGCCACCAGTGCCGAGATGGCGAAAGAGCTGGGCACATTCGAGCGCTACGATGCCAACAAAGAGCATATGCTGAAAGTGCTCCGTAACCACCGGCGGGCGGCGTATAACGTGCCGGCTGATGAGTATGAAGATCTTACGATTACACCCGTTGGTATCGATGAGAACGTCTGCCCGGCCTACCTGCTGGAAGCAGCTCGTGAGAATTCTGACGAAGCTGTAGAGCTTGGAAAGAAACACGGCTACAGAAACGCGCAGGTGACCGTCATTGCCCCAACCGGAACCATCGGGTTGGTTATGGATTGTGATACAACCGGCATCGAGCCTGACTTTGCGCTTGTGAAGTTTAAGAAACTTGCCGGCGGCGGATACTTTAAGATTATCAATCAGAGCGTGCCGCTTGCACTGAAAAATCTCGGCTATGAGAAGCGTGAGATTAAGGAGGTCATCGACTACGCTAAAGGTCATGGTACACTTGATGGCTGTCCACACATCAACCCGAAAAAACTGAAGGAGATGGGCTTTACCGAGGATAAAATTAGTGCGGTAAATGAAGCCCTGCCAAGCAGTTTTGATATCAAGTTTGCGTTTAACCAGTGGACGCTGGGCGAAGATTTCTGCAAAGATGTGCTGGATATTACTGAGGAGCAGCTCAACGACATGAACTTCGACATGCTGCGCTATCTTGGGTTTACCAAGAAGCAGATTCAGGACGCAAATGATTACGTTTGCGGAACCATGACGGTTGAAGGCGCACCTTATCTCAAGGACGAGGATCTTGCTGTATTCGATTGCGCCAACAAGTGCGGCCGGACCGGAACGCGCTACATTTCGGCATCGGGCCACATCAACATGATGGCAGCTGCCCAGCCGTTTATCTCCGGTGCTATCTCCAAGACGATTAACCTTCCGAACGAGGCAACCATTGAGGACATCAAGGATGCCTACATGGAATCGTGGGAGAAAATGCTGAAAGCCAATGCGCTTTACCGTGACGGATCGAAACTGAGTCAGCCTCTGAACTCCATGAGCGACGTACTCGAGGAGCTGGAAGATGAGGATGAAGATACCGAAGCAGCACAAAATACCGTGGTTAAAGCCGCTGAGAAGATTATTCACAAGTACGTGGCTAACCGGCAGCGACTGCCATACCGGCGAAGCGGATACACGCAGAAGGTGAAAATTGGCGGACAGAGTGTCTACCTGAGAACCGGCGAGTATGACAACGGTCAGATTGGCGAAATCTTTGTTGATATGCACCGCGAGGGAGCCGCATTCCGGAGCCTGATGAACTGCTTTGCGATTGCCATCTCACTTGGCCTGCAGCACGGCGTACCGCTCGAAGAGTTTGTGGATGCGTTTGTATTCACCAAGTTTGAGCCAAGCGGCATGGTGAACGGAAGTCCCCATGTGAAAATGAGCACATCTGTGATTGATTACATTTTCCGTGAGCTTGCGGTAACCTACCTGGGCCGCGAAGACCTGGCGCACGTACCGTCTGACGAGATCATGAAGCGAACACTGCGTCCGTCTGAGGATGACGATATGGGCGGTTCTGGTTCATCATCGTCAAGTACAACTGCAGCGCCCGAAAAGCAGCCGGCACCGGCTGAGCCTGTCGCTACAACAACTGGCACCGGCGGAAAAAAGATGATGGCCGGCGAAGAAAAACCTCAAAGTGATTATGACCGGGCCAAGCAGCTCGGCTACACCGGCGACTCATGCCCTGAGTGCGGCAGCATGACCATGATCCGCAACGGCACATGCCAGAAGTGCATTACGTGTGGGTCTACGACGGGGTGCTCGTAGAGCAAGGTTCAGGGCGCAAGGTGCAGGGTGCAGGGTCCTCATCCGACGACTTTCAGTCATCGGATGAGTTGTGGAGGAATCGGCGTTCGAAGTTGACCTCAGCCATGCACCTGGAAACGAAAGACGTGAAAGGTGAAACGTGAAAAGTCTCTCCGCCGGCCGGCGGAGAGTACTCCGCTTGTGGAGGGAGGGGTGTAAGGCATCGACACGGTGCCCAGAAGCTTCATCAACCAGGTAAGAACCATCAAGCCAAACACCTGATCTGCGAAGCTTTCTTGATCTGCGAAGCCTCGGCGGAGTAGATAGCCAAGGAGATAAAAAAACTCAAAACCCCCGCCAGGCCCTAAACCCGGCGGGATTTTCAAAAACTTTATCAAGATCTGTGACTGCGGAGACGAGACCGCACACGCTCATCGAATCAGGATGTAAAGACAACGCATCTGCCGATAGCGCAGGTTTACAAGACTGATAAAACGAAGCAGCATTAAGAAGTACGTACATGTACTGCCTTTTCATTAAAAGACAGGCAGGATTTCTTTGGCTCGTTACATCGGCCAGGAGAAATGAGAGACGCGGATGAGTATTGGGACTAACTAGTCCAACGGCTTCAGACACTCATCGAACCGATTAACGGACACATTTTACAGGTCACATAAAAGCTATATTGGCGTATTATGCGGCAATTGGATGGCGGTGGTCGGATAAGTAAATGTAATACCTCTTATCAAAAAATTATAATGTCGAAAAATTTTTCACAAAGAATTGGAGCTGAACAATCAAGGGTTTCCTTACAAGTTGATGAAATAAATGAGGAGTTGAAAAATTCCCTTTGGAACATATTACTAGATTTATATAACTCAAATACCAAGGATTATTGGAAAGTGGTTGTCAAAGGAGTTGCAACTAATTTCCGAAAATTTCCAGCGGATGAATTACCATACA
>Ga0209938_1001014_pt1 | contig 14891 bp, 9 predicted proteins | sample SalPonR2_C_D1_MG_FD_185708 | JGI IMG/M metagenome (GOLD analysis project Ga0209938, IMG submission 185708) | Salt pond soil microbial communities from South San Francisco under conditions of wetland restoration - Salt Pond MetaG R2_C_D1_MG... ... | reverse complement strand
ACCGGCATATGATTGGTATTCCTTATGATAAGAGGGTTTATGTTGATGGTCAGCTCTTGGATGGAGCAACAACTGTATACAGTAATTACTATTCTAGCGGAACTAGAACTACCTCGACTAGTACAGCCTATTTTCCCCGTCCCTATTATAAACAGCGATATGAAAGAACCTGGACCAATGGCGTGCTTCAATCTGGTAGTTGGGTGGTACAGGATTGGTTTTTTCAATACAATAGCTACGGTCTTATTTTCAATTATAAAAAGAATGGCTGGAGTAATACCTATTATTATTATAACAGTGATAAACTATTAAATAGGAAGAAGTATTTCTCTCACGAAACGCTATATACTTATGAGCCTAACTCTACTTTACCTTCCCAGGTAACGGGAGTAGATGGTACTACTACTTCCTATACTTATGATAAGTTAATGCGGTTGAAAACGGAACGGGATGATTGCACTAATATACAGACTACCTATAATTACTTTATCACTGGAAATTTGTCCAGCCAGAAAAATTATACGGAAGTCATTGAAGATTACCCCAGCGCATCAAATAGTAATGTAGACATAATCAAAACCCGAACGTATAAAGATGGATTAGGTCGACCTATCCAGACTATTAGGAATAAACAAGCTCCCAACAGCAAGGATATTATTCTGAGCAAAGCCTATGATAATCAAGGAAGGGAAAAGTACAGTTATCTTCCTGTGCAAGGAAGCTATAATGATGCAAGATATGTAACACCACTTTCCTCTTGGCACAAATCAGAAACCGAATATTATGATTCCCCGCTTAACAGAGTATATCGCTCAAAATCACAAGACTGGCATTGGACTTATAGCTACTATGGAGCTAATGGTACTGGAGATGCTGTAAAGAAAGATGGCACCTCGAATAGTTATGCCGCTAACGACTTGTTTAAGATTACAAGCGTAGATGGTAATGGTAATAAATCAGTAGTATTTACCGATAAAGCAGGGCGTACCATTCTTTCGCGCCGAACGGATAATGCCGAAACAGCATCCAAGCATCTCGATACTTATTCTATATACGATGACAAAGGTCGATTGACTTACGTTCTTCCACCAGGGGTGACTTCCACTTCCTCGACCTTTGAAGATTTATATTATAAATATGAGTACGATGCAGAGGACCATCTTGTAAAAAAGAAAATTCCTGGAGCGGATGAGGTCTATTATAAGTATGATAGTAAAGACCTTTTAGGGGGATATCAGGACGGTTATTTGAGAGGGCTTAATCAATGGTATACCTATTATTATGATGGATACGGTAGAGAAACTAAACAAGGCTTTTATAATGGAGTCCCCTCTTCTAATTTTAATCCTTCTGACCCACAAATTGAGACTATTTATGGTACTAATAGTTATGATAAAGACAAGGTGAAAACCCTCAAAACTAAAATATTGGGTACTAGTACCTGGTTGACAACCACAAATAACTACAACACTTGTGGAGTCCTTACCAGCCAATCTTCCGATAATCATGCTGGGGGCACAATAAGTAGTACAATGACCTATGATGGTGCTTATAATGTGACGAATACCAATACGGCAATAAGTGCCTTTGGTATCAGCAAGACTGTCGATAATACGCAGACTTATGATCACGTAGGAAGGCCCCTGGTAAATTATTTCCAAGTTGATAATGGTGTGAATCGTATTATTAATTCTTTGCACTATAATGCAAAGGATGAATTAACCATAAAATATCAAGGGCACACAGGGTCTTCGTACTTACAAAAAGTAGACTATTCCTATAAAAATAATGGCTTACTCTATCGCATAAATTCTAATGGGCTTTATGGGACCCAGCAAGCGATTGAAACTTGTTCTGATCCTAATCCAGCGGATCCAGGTAGCAATTATGCATATAAAGACTTGTTTTATCTCGAACTCTATTACGATTCTAAAGTCACTGGTACTGATGCTAATCTCCAGTATAATGGTAATATTGCTAATGCGGTTTGGCAGGTACGAGGTAGAGAACAAGGGATTTATGCCTACCAATATGATGAGTATGATCGCCTTACCCAGGCACGCTATTACGACCGACAAAATGGCGTGTTAACCCAATCGAATCGCTATACCACCACTTATTCTTATGATCAGCGAGGTAATATAAAGACGCTCACCCGCAATGGTATGTATGATGCCAATGGTTGTACCTCACAAGGACAAATCGATAACCTGTACTACTACCATCACAGCAATACTAACCAATTGAGGAAAGTGATAGACTTTGCTCCATCGGCCTCAAAGTCGGAGGGATATGAGTTTGGAGCAACGACGGATCATGTATATGATCAAAATGGCAACCAGGTCAATAACCGATCCTGGGAAACAACTACTACTTATAATCACCTTAATCTGCCTACCTCGATCGTGCTTGATGGAACGAATAAGCGCATTGATATGACCTATGATGCTGCCGGTAATATGCTCACTAAAACAGTGAAGACAGGCACCTATATCGATGAGCAGCGCGACTACATCGCAGGAGCTGAGTTCGTGAAGTCAGGTAGTGGCTCTTCCTTGCTTGAATCTATTGGCCACGCTGAGGGAAGAGTGTTTTATACCAACGGAAGCAACCCAAGGTATGAGTATGTACTGACGGATCACCTGGGTAATACCCGCTTGTTATACGCTGATCTTGATAACGATGGTCAAATTGAAACACCAGAAGAGATACTCTGGGAGGGGCATTATTACCCCTTCGGGATGGAGATGAAAGGCCCCTGGATGGATCAACCCACCCAAGAGACGAATTACAAATACAATGGGATAGAAAAAGAGGAGCACCATGGCCTGAATATTAATATAGCGGCCTATCGAGTATTAGACCCAGCAGTGGGGCAATGGTGCTCGGTGGATCCTAAGGCGGAGAATACAATCAGCTTTTCGCCTTATGCCTCTATGAACAACAACCCGATTAGCTATGCTGATCCGGAGGGGGATATAGCGTTTTTGGCGGTTGTCGGTATAAGTGCTTTGGTAAATGTTGGATTTCAAGGAGCATCGGGTAATATCAATTCTTTCGGTGACTTTTTAGGAGCTGCTGCTGTAGGAGCTGCATCAGGTGCGGCAGGGTTTGGAGCAGGGTCTGCTTTAGGTTTGGGAGGTGTTGGATTCTTAAATGGAGCTGCCACAGGAGCGGTTGGTGGAGCAGCTGGTGGTTTTGTTGGAGGAGCTGGGAATGCTTGGTTAGGAGGGGCAAGTTTTGGTCAGGGATTAGGTTCTGGTTTTAAGGGAGCAGGATTAGGAGCACTTACAGGAGGTGCAATTGGAGGAATAAGTGGAGGACTCTATGCTACAAAGCATGGTGGTAATTTTTGGAATGGTGACGGTGCAACTTTTGATTTATTAGCAACAGGTTATCAGGGAGATGGCAACCCAGTTGAATACAGTAATGAATCTGTTCGTTCATTTTCCAAAGAACATTTTGGTGATGTGCAAGGATTAAAAGAGGTCTATGCCGATGGAACTGTTGCGAAAGGTTATACTGCAAAAGATGGGATTATTTATAATAAAGCGGGGAACGCAGTTGATGCTACAACAACATATTATGCAAAAGGCAATTACTCTAAAGTTTTCTTTTCAAAGACAGCCTTCGTGAGTAAAGAATATTTATATCTTACTATGGGTCATGAGTATATGCACGTGGCTTACAATTTTGCAGGATATTCTCATAAAGGATTAAATAATACTAAGCATGCAGCAATTTATAAGTGGCAAGCAAATCAGGCTGAATTATGGGGGCATTCTTCTTATTCAAAATGGGCATCCAGATTTAGTACTTTGAATAAATTAGGGCATTATGATGCCAGTTATGACTTTTTGAAATTTCCATTATTAAATACGAAGCCATGGTAAAGTTATTTTTATTGTCATTCTGTCTGATAGCTCAGATTTCATGTTCTCGAAAGTCAGTTCCAGTACAACCTGCAAATGTTAAAAATTATGAGTTGCAGTATAATAATCTTATAGATGGCATTAGTACAATTAGTGGTTTTGATTCCTCTGTTCTCTATGAAAGTAATAAGATAGGAATTGAAGAAATCAAAGAATTAAGTCAGTATTCTGAAATTAATATTGATGAACTCATCAAATTCGAGCTTATCAGTGGAACAAAAAATATGGAGACAGCACTTAATTCAAAACATGATATAGAAAAAAACTTTATAAAAACCACTAAGGCTTACTATTTAGGTTCTATCACTAATTCTTCAATTTTAATATTAACAGTAGACGAAGATCAATATGTCTCAAATCATTCTATATTTTTATTGAATCAAAATGGAGGAAAAGTAAGATCGGTTGCAAGGGTTGCATATTTACTTGATTTTGAAGAACATGTGTCCAAGGCAAGCACTAAAATTTTAGGCAATAATCGTTTTGAGTATAGAGAGGAAGAAGTGGTATCAGATGTTGTTGTTATTGGTGTTGAAGAAGAAAAGAATATTCCTGTCAATTTTGAATTTGATGAAGAAGGATTGATTCAGATCAATAGATAGTTAAGGCTCCCTCAAAAAGTAAATAATATCAATATTGACGCGGGTTTTGAGGCAAAAAAGGTCGAGGATATTATTTCCAAATGCAAGGATTCTGCGTATTTTACAAAAAAAAGCTTGCACTTGTATGATCCGCTACACACCCTCTAGTGAACTTAAATTGAGCTTATTCAAGACACCATTTCAAAACGAGTTGGACCCTGATAATCGCTGGGTACGGATGGCGGATCTAGTGCCCTGGGATGATATGGCTCAGGTATTTATGGATCAATTGAATGATCGCTACGGTCGTCCCAGTGTTGATTTGCGTATTATTTTGGGTGCCTTGCTGGTCAAACATATCCAGGGGCTGAGCGATGAAGATACGATCGACTATATACAGGAAAACATCTATGCGCAGTATTTTGTGGGACTGAGCAGCTTTTAGGTAGAACCGGTTTTCGTTCCGAGCTTATTTGTAGAGGTTCGTAAGCGTTTGGGAGCAAAAGGGGCGGATCGCCTCAATAGCCTACTGATCCGTCAGGCTCAGGAGCTACGCCTGGTCAAGCATCGGCGTAAGCCAGCTAAACCAAAAGGTGGAGATGATCCAGGTTCGCCAGACACAAAAGGGACACAGGATGTAGAGCAAAGTACCTCCCCTGACCATCAGGGCGAAGATACATCGTATCCGCCCACTACACCCCACCTACAATAAAAAAGGAGCTAGTTCATCGGGGTTCATGCGATGGGGCAGCCAGTTAATGGCTTGCTGATCGACTTTGTGTTGGGCGACCTGTCGTAATAGCCAAGTCAGGTATTTATGAGTGTTGAGTCCATGTCGTTTGGCGGTGCCGATGATGGAGTATAGACAAGCCAGACTTTGAGCGGCATCATGGCCAGAGTGGATCAGATCGATTTTAACGCCTTTAATGAATCCCAGGGTCTTCAGGCGCAGATCGAGGCTTACAAGACCCTTTATGGCTATTATCCGGCACTGGTACTTGCCGATAAAATCTACTGGACCAGGGCCAATCGTAAATACCTGAAAGCCAGGAATATCGAGATTGGAGGCGTTCCCTTGGGAAGAAAAACGGAGCAAAGTAAATACGAGTGGGAACGTCAGCGTAAACGAAATAATAAAAGATCAGCAATCGAGGGCAAATTTGGACAAGCCAAGAGCAAATACGGACTGGATGATGTGATGAATCGCCTACCGGAGACGATTAAAGCCGAAATTCACCTTACCTTCCTGTCTCTCAATTTGATAAAGATGGTGAAAACCGCTTTATTTTCCTTGTTTAGCACCTTGCAAGGCGACGTGAAATGGCTCAGGGCGCAGCTAAAAAGGATAATAATAGATTTCGAAACCTATATTTTAAATCGGCCCCCGATCATCACGAAAAGGGCGAGCTAAACTTAAAAACTCGCTCGACTTTTTGAGGGAGCCCTAATTAGAGAAGGATTTGATGTGTCACCGGGAAGACGCTTACAAACTATTTTTGGAGGTACTATACCTGATTTTATGGTTGCTATGGAAAGAACTGGTGGCGGAGTCCATCCCTTTGGAGGTTTAGTAGAGGTTAAAGCGATGAAGACTGGAAAAAGTGTAACTCTTTTTCGTCAAAATGGCCAAATATTTAAACAATTGCTCGCGGCTCATACGGCTTGGGGACCAGGAAGAGGTGTCCATCTGATTGTAACAACTGGAGGAGTTAAAGTCAGTCCTGTTATAAAGACTTTTGCCAATTCTTTGGGCATTAGAAACTCCCACGCCTCTGCCTATTTCACGGGAAGAATGTCAACTAGGAACATGAAATTTAAACAGAAATATTAGTATGTTTTCCAAAAAGAATATAATCGAACGTGAGATTCATTTTATGAAGGCTATACACCAAAATACTGATGAAAAGCTCATTGAATTGCAGTGGATAATTGGAGTAGAATTAGATTGTTTAACTTCCTATGAATCTTTAAAGTTAGTAACGAAAAAGATTATGTGGGATGTTAAGAAATCAGATCGCCATTTTTTATTATGGTTACATTTCGTTGGGCATTATATAAAGAAAAAGCACGATGCCAAATGGGTTCTTATTCGTAGAGAAGGGAATGATAGCCAATATTTTGTTCCGTTTGTAATGGATGAAAATACTAGAATTTGGAAAGTTGGAGATTTTTGTCAGACATATTACTATAAGAAAAAAAGAATGTCCGGTATAAGTTTCAACACATTTTATAAACTAGAGATTGAGCAGTACGTTGCACAATTTAAGTTCCATGAGATCAATATTTCAGTAGATAGGTTGATCGAGCTAGAGTAAAGGTGTGAGGTAGTTCGAGGGCTACCTCAAAAGGGCGATCTAACGGCCACGCTGAGGGAAGAGTGTTTTGTACTAACGGAAGCAACCCAAGGTACGAGTATGTACTGACGGATCACCTGGGTAATCCCTGCTTGTTATACGCTGATCTTGATGACGATGGTCAAATTGAAACACCAGAAGAGATACTCTGGGAGGGGCATTATTACCCCTTCGGGATGGAAATGAAAGGCCCCTGGATGGATCAACCCACCCAAGAGACGAATTACAAATACAATGGTATAGAAAAAGAGGAGCACCATGGTCTGAACATTAATATAGCGGCTTATCGAGTATTAGATCCGGCTGTAGGGCAATGGTGCTCGGTGGATCCGAAAGCGGAGGTTTTAGGGGGTATGAGTCCTTACCAAGCTATGAATAACAACCCCGTATCGATGTCAGACCCGGATGGTGACTTGGCGTTTTTAGCGGTTGTCGGAATAGGTGCTACAATTGGTGCCGGTACTCATACAATGTCCCATTTAATTCAGAATAATGGGACTTTCCAAAATTGGAATTGGGGAGCTTTTGTTGGTTCTATTGTTGCAGGTGGGGTCGGTGCAGGGGTTTCAGGTGCTTTAGCAAACGTTGGCATAGGTGGGTTTGCGGGCGGGTTTGGAACCGGTGCAGCCAGTGGTCTAACTCAAAGTACTGTTAGCGGACTTATCAATGGAAATTTAGATGGTGGTGTAATAGCTCAAAGTACCTTTATGGGGGGATTGATTGGTGGTACGATCTCTGGTATAGGTGCGGCTATAGATGGTAGAAACTTCGGAGACGGTTCAAAACTGCTTGAAACAGACGTTTTGGCTTCCGATTTAACAATTGGCGATGTTAAGCAAAATGCGAAGTATAATTGTGGTCCAGCATGCGGTGAATCTATTGACGGAACGCTCACCCAAGACAATATACGAGATTGGTTTGGTGGAGATCCGAATACGACAGGAATTGCAGATGCATATCTGTGGCAAGAATTTGCTAATAGAACAGGAAAGCGTGTGATTGGTACAGCAAATCTAGGAGATCCTACTACTGTTGCTAATTCTATGAATTCAGGAGCAAAAATTGTAGCAACTCTGAGAAATGCTGACGTAAACGCAGCTGGGCATTCTGTAGTGCTCAAATCAGTGACGAAGAAAACGTTCGAAAAGCTCAACGGAAAAATCGTCCACAGATATTCCGTAGGTATAATGAACCCGTCGGTTGGGCATGTTACAAGTCGTTCATGGAGTAGCATGTCGAGAGTGAACCGGTTTTTCATCTTTAGATAGAACTTCTAAAATCATCGTAGCTATGGCTAATTTAACATGGAATGAAATCGCTCTCCACATTAGCATAACACTGCTGTTTTGCATCTTACTGTGTTTTCCAGTCAGAAGTGCTGGCCAAAAGGATAGACAAGCATGTTCAAGCTATAGTGAAGCGAAACTCTCTGCTTACATTGAAAACAGCAGAAAGCGACTCCAAAAGAAGGCCTCTAGGAAATTTGAGTATGATACGATCATAGCTATTCCTGCGCTATGTACAGGATGTGATGAGGTGTGGAGGGGGGAAATAAATACCCAACAGTTCTCTATAGATAGCATATTAACTCGCCTAGACAGAAAGCTGATCTTTTTTAAACGTCGCAATCCAGAGGTGAGGTTTTATTTTATAGACAACCAAGGACAGGTTGTCGGAATTTACGAAAATGGTTGGGTTTACCTGCCCGGCCTTGGCTTTGATAGAGATGCCTTTGACCATGGCCTTTTGCAATATCTAATCCGGAATCGGGTGCAAAAAGTCTTCCATCTTCCCTGCCTTGATCTCAATAAGTATTTAATTTTTGATGAAAATGGGCTTTCCGGTTTGCTAGAGTTTACAGTTGATAAGGATGAATTTATTTTCATTCCCATTCCCAATAAGAAGTGAAGCCGGTCGATTGTTTATTCCGGCGATACTCTGAAATAAACAGGGGCGGGAATTTTTCATACTCCTGTTTCTTCTTTCGTTGGACATAATATGATTCATTGTTGAAACACTATGGGTATATTGTTTCACATCTCTCACCGCCTCCGGAGAATAACAATTAGACAAGGGGTTGCGAGTGAGGGAAACATAAAATAATTGACTTAGGGAAGAGATAGATAGTATACAGTAGTACTGTAGAAAAAGAAAAACTTTATAGAAATATTATAGAAAAACTTTACAAACAGAAAGTTTTTACTTTTGTAATGAGATGGTTTGCAGGGGGTTATAGTTGCTAGGTAAAAATAAATCATTTAAAATAAAAAACCGTAAGTAATTGAAATTCAATTACTTACGGTTAAAAGTGGTCCCACTAGGAATAAGCCCCCTTTTGCAACCATTTGCAACCATTTGCAATATAGGGGTTTATGAGTAAACAAAAAATCATTGTAGAACTATTGTAGAAAAAATGGGCAAAATAAAATCAGTGTCTTTTGAGGAGATTCAACGAACGATATCAGATTACAAAACTTAATAAGAACAAATTACAATACTCCCGAGAGCATAGTCTAATAGATACCTTATTCTCCTTTATTTGATGCGATTCGTACTTTTTATCGTTATCGGGGAAAAGTAGGTTTTGGCGATTGAAATCTCATCTCTTTTTACATGTCGCGGTACCAGTTTTTTAGAAAAAAATACCACAAAGCCTTGAATCGTAAAATAAAATCAAATATATTAAAACCTGTTAAGCAACCCCTGAACACCTAGAAACCCTGATACGCTGACGTTTTCCCAGTATACCCTTGGCAAAACCTTCCAGCTACATCCTTTCTGATGTGTTGAAAATCAGCCATTTAAATAAGTGAAATACCTGTAACTGTGTAATTGAGTTACTAAATCTACCTTGCAAAGTAGAACGAATTCTTTAGATTAGATTACTGCTGAGTAGACTTTTGTCTATTTGCAGGTCTCCTTTTATGTATCCTAATGGCTATTTTATGGTTTTATCCATAGAATGGGCTGGTATATAATGTTTTAAACTTCCAAAAACCATGACGAAAGTATTCCTGTTTTTCCCGTTCATACTTCTATATGTGTTAGAAGTCACTGCCCAAGAGCCTAATCGTACTTACAGAACATTGGATTATGTGGAGGCGTTAACCACCACCAAAGATTTCAAAAAATCTAAGGCTAAGATAGAAAGGGCTCATAAAGACTTACTTCGTTTTTCGAGTTTTAAAGATCATACCATACCCGTGGTGTTTCATGTACTCTATACAAGTGAAGCTGAAAGAATTCCGGAAGAGTTACTATATCAACAATTAGAGATTTTGAACCAAGATTTTGCAAATGAATCCCAAGAGACATATGAGATTGACGCAAGGATAGGTGATCAAAGAAATCTAGGTCGATATAATAAATATAGGGATGATGCACGGATTGAATTTTGTTTTGCCAGTAATAAGAAAAAATATTCGATTAATTATGTTTCGTCTACCATATTGGAATGGACGGATTTTTATTCTATGAAGCAGAGAGAGCATGGTGCCATTCCATGGAATACAAAGCAATACCTAAATGTTTGGGTTTGTAACTTACCTGATGATAATTCTGGGTTTGCCCAGATGCCGGGAGGACCTGAAGAGTTTGATGGTATAGTTATCGATTATCGTTTTATCCGGGATATTGGAGATAAAAAATCTAATTATAATAGCGGGCATACTTTAACTCATTTGGTAGGTAATTATCTGGGGCTTTACCCGTTATGGGGACCTTCACCTTGTAGTGATGACTTTGTTGATGATACTCCAGTCCACAATGGACCAAACTTTAGATGCGAGAGTATTGATCATCTTTCTTCTTGCTCAGGGTATCCCACAGAGATGATCAATAATTTCATGGATAATACAGATGATGAGTGCTTAAGCATATTTACCCGAGGACAAATTGCGAGAATGCAAGCCATGCTTGATAACAAAGGGCCTAGAGGGCAATTAAATATTCCATCAACACAGTGCGATGAAATTCCCGAAAAATTAGCCTCTAATAAATATGTAGCGATCCCTTCAGAGAGTACATTGCCAGTACACGATCCATATAAATTGACCGTACATCCTAATCCGACGAACGATCGATTTTATATCAATCTACAGCCTACCACTAATTTATTACCGGATCGATTTGAAGTAGAAGTCTATTCTTTATCAGGAGCTTTAATGTTTAGAAATGAGAGTTTAACGGATCAGATCACATTGGAAATTGATGTAAGTCAATGGCCTAGTGGAGTCTATTTATTGAAATTAGGCAACCGCTCTCATAATTACGAAAAACGGATAGTGGTTGAGTGACCTTCATTTAATCTGACCAAATTTTTCACGACAAAAGACTCCCAAAAATGAAAAAGTTCTTCTCTTCTATAATCGCTTGTGTTTTATTGTGCTTGTTCAACTTTCCGGCAATTTCCCAGCCCTATAGTACTAATGTTCATGGGAGTATTACGCCCTCAGTTTCTGCAATGAGTTATGGGAAATATGCAGATTCTCCCATTGATCCAGCAACCGGTACAATGGGAGCTGCTATCCCTTTATATAGTTTATCTGACGGAACGTTATCTCATTCTGTTTCGTTAAGTTATCATACTGGGGGCATTCGTGTTTCAGAGTTAAGCAGTGAAGTAGGATTGGGGTGGCATCTAAATACAGGAGGAGTGATTGCTAGGACAGTTCGAGGATTGCCTGATGATCATGAGGATGGCTATTGGAACAAAGCACAAAATATTTCAACTAATTCCACGGGGATAGGAGATATTGCCGATGGTGATATTGACGGTGAGCCAGACTTATTTTTCTATAATATTGGGGGAATGGTTGGCAAGTTTATCATTGATGAAAATCAGAATGTTCATACTATTCCAAAGTCCGATATTAAAATTGAAATTAACCATCAGGGTGCTCCCAATCTTTACCAGGGTTTCTTAGGGTTTAAGGTTACGGCACCTGACGGCACCCTTTATTACCTCGGTTATTATCCAGGAGGTGGGGGACACGCTCCCGGTGGTGCAGGAGTGACTGCTTTACAATCTTTGTCTATTCCTGGAACAGATACTCATTACGATACTTGGTTTTTAAATCGTATCGAATCCTTTGACTTTAAACATAAGATTGATTTTGAATATGCGAACTCATTTTACAGATATGAAGTAAACGAGGAGTGTTTCATAACAAAGTATTGGCTGAATGGAAGTCAGACCGGAACAGATAATTGTGATGGTAATCAATTTTTTGTTACCGTATTTGGCCGGGTATTAGATAAAATAACTACAACTACCGAAGAAATCACCTTCACCCACGCAACTCGGGATGACTTAGAGGACCATAATAATACAAATCTTCCTAAGCGAATCACTAAGGTGAATGTGAATAATGGAAACTACTGCTTTTACTATGATTTATCTCAATCCTATTTTACGAGTAATACAGGTAGTGGTAATTTGGATAAGCGACTGAAGTTGAATTCTGTTCAAAAAAAATCTTGTGATAATTCCATAAATGAGGAACCATTTACTTTTTCGTACTATGGAGGGTCTTTTTTTCCAAGTCTCACTTCTAAAGCAATCGATCATTGGGGCTACTATAACGGTAAGACCACCAATAATTCTCTAGATGATCTTATACCTGCGTCTTCGGTAGTGACTCCCGCAAATAATAAGACACTGTATTATGGAAGCGCAGACCGTGAAACGGTCGAATCAGCTATGCTCAACGGGGCACTCAAAAGAATTACTTTCCCTACCAAAGGGTATACGGAATATTCTTATGAAGCCAATGAATACCTCGAAACGAATAACAATAATCAGCAATTGTTTTGGGCGGAAACTTGTACCTCATATGGAGGGTATTGTTGTGGTAATAGATCAAATACGAAGTACCAAGTATTAGATCAGGCAATGATTGATAACGGTGTGTTGGAGCTTGTCGTTCAGCACGATGGTCAAAATATCAACTGTTCAACCGGCTATCACAGTGCTTCAATAACCATTTATGATCAGAGCAATGGTGGTAGCTATGTTTACGGATTCAGTAACAATATCTATTGGAACGGAACCGCTACGGTAACTAAAAACCTAAGTACTATAAGTGGTTTGGTAGCTGGCCATCAATATAAATTTGTACTAGCCTCTGTTGATGCCAGAGGTCAAATGGAATTGAATTATACACCTTCGGGTGTCACCAAATTAGCTGGTGGTCTTAGGATTCAAGAAATCAAAACGCATGATGGTTTAAGTTCTCTTAATGATATTAAGCGAACTTTTGAATATGAAGAAGCTGGCACAAATGAGCCAAGTGGTGTCTTGACAAATAAGCCATCCTATGCTTTTAATACAAATGGTTATACTGCTGTATTTTCTTCAACTGGTGTTTTAGCACTAACCAATTTCTCAGGAAGGCATATTACCTACTCTAGAGTGGTGGAATATCTCAATGGAAATGGTTACAAAGAATACCTGTTGAATACAGAAAACTATACCCCGAATCAAGTACCTGACTACCCAGCCAAGCCAGGAATGTACCTTACCTTAAGTGGAACCTTAAAGCGATCCAATGTCTATCAACAAAATGGGACATTGGAAGCAAGTACAGGTATAAAACCTTTTGAGCCAGATGTGTATAGTTATATGGCTGGTCACAAAATTGCAGCCGTAAGAGCCAATATATTGATCAATTCTTCTACGGTGAGCAGTAATTTTTTAAGGAGTGATTATGATGAGCGAACGGGAGTATACAGAGTAGAAGCGGATACATCAATGCTTGACGGAGTCGAAAAGATTACTACTTATGAATATGATTCGCAAGACAAGATATTATCTCCTGTAAAGACAAGCTTTACAAATAGCGATGGTAAATTACATGAAACCGAAGTTCGATATTTAGTGGATTATCATTTGAGCAGCGGGTTGAAAAATGTGATGATCAACCGGCATATGATTGGTATTCCTTATGATAAAAGGGTTTATGTTGATGGTCAGCTCTTAGATGGAGCAACAACCGTATACAGTAATTACTATTCTAGCGGGACCAGAACTACCTCGACTAGCACAGCCTATTTTCCCCGTCCCTATTATAATCAGCGATATGAAAGAACCTGGACCAATGGCGTGCTTCAATCTGGTAGTTGGGTGGTACAAGATTGGTTTTTTCAATACAATAGTTACGGTCTTATTTTCAATTATAAGAAGAATGGCTGGAGTAATACCTACTATTATTATAACAGTGATAAACTATTAAATAGGAAGAAATACTTTTCCCACGAAACGCTTTATGCCTATGAGCCTAACTCTAATTTGCCCTCCCAAGTGACGGGAGTAGATGGTACTACTACTTCCTATACTTATGATAAGTTAATGCGCTTGAAAACGGAACAGGATGATTGCAGTAATATACAGACTACCTATAATTACTTTATCACTGGAAACTTGTCCAGCCAAAAAAATTATACGGAAGTCATTGAAGATTACCCCAGTGCATCAAATAGTAATGTAGATGTAATTAAAACCCGAACGTATAAAGATGGACTAGGCCGGCCTATCCAAACGATAAGGAATAAACAGGCTCCCAATAGTAAGGATATTATTCTGAGCAAAGCCTATGATAATCAAGGAAGGGAAAAGTACAGTTATCGTCCTGTGCAAGGAAGCTATAATGATGCAAGATATGTGACACCACTTTCTTCTTGGCACAAATCAGAAACCGAATATTATGATTCCCCGCTTAACAGAGTATATCGTTCAAAATCACAAGACTGGCATTGGACTTATAGCTATTATGGAGCTAATGATGCTGGAGATGCTGTAAAGAAAGATGGTACTTCGAATAGTTATGCCGCTAACGACTTGTTTAAGATTACAAGCGTAGATGGTAATGGTAATAAATCAGTAGTATTTACCGATAAGGCAGGGCGTACCATTCTTTCGCGCCGAACGGATAATGCCGAAACAGCATCCAAGCATCTCGATACTTATTCTATATACGATGACAAAGGTCGATTGACTTACGTTCTTCCACCAGGGGTGACTTCCA
>Ga0209938_1001011_pt1 | contig 14908 bp, 17 predicted proteins | sample SalPonR2_C_D1_MG_FD_185708 | JGI IMG/M metagenome (GOLD analysis project Ga0209938, IMG submission 185708) | Salt pond soil microbial communities from South San Francisco under conditions of wetland restoration - Salt Pond MetaG R2_C_D1_MG... ... | reverse complement strand
ACAGCTTGAGCGATGCCTGGGCGCGGTTGAGCGTATAAAAGTGGATGCCGGGGGCACCCAGATCGATCAGCTTGCGGCACTGGTCGGTGATCACGTCTTCACCGAACTGGCGAATCGACTTGAAGTCCTCCTGTTCTTCCCAGGCCCTGACCCGCTTGAATATCCACTTTGGCATGTCGGCACCGCACATCTTCGAGAAACGCGCCAGCCTGGAGTAATTCGTGATCGGCATTATGCCCGGCACGATCGGCACCTGTATGTTCAGACGCGCGCAGTCTTCCAGGAACCGCTCATAGGCATCGGCGTTGAAGAAATACTGCGTAATGGCGCTGTCGGCACCGGCGTCGACCTTCTCCTTGAAGTGCTTCAGATCGTCTTCCGGCGTCCTGGCTTCCGGATGGTACTCGGGGTAGCAGCCGACTTCGATCTGGAACTGATCGCCATAACCCGTGCGAATATGACGGACCAGGTCGGTTGCATAGTCGAAAATGCCGCTTCCTCCGCCGGAGGGGCGGTCTCCGCGCAGCACCACCAGGCGCTCGATACCGTTCTCGCGATAGGAATCCAGCAACTCGTCGATGCTGTCGATGTCTTCGGACATGCATGAAATATGGGGTGCGGCCGGAATGCCGGTCTCGCGCTGGATATTGAACACCGTCTCGCGGGTTCTGGCACGCGTCGAACCGCCGGCGCCGAAGGTCACCGACATGTACTCGGGCTTGAGCGCGGCCAGCCGGTCGCGCGTTCGCTTGAACAGCTCGACCTGCTCGCCGTTCTTCGGCGGAAAAAATTCAAAACTTAACTGGGGAGTTGTCATGGCTTCCTTTGCGTCGAATTCGAAAGCTGGGATCAAGATAGGGGATGGCCTCGTTGTTGTTGTGCGCGCGCCTGATTCGCGAGGCTGCGATTATTCGGGCACATCGACCGCCGCGCATCGGCAGCGGCATTTTTCACGGCTGACAGGAAACCCGGGGCCGGTGGCCGGCCCCGGGGTTTCCAAGCCCGCTTAGTAGCGGTAATGCTCGGGCTTGTACGGACCTTTGACAGTCACGCCGATGTAGTCGGCCTGTGTTTCGGTCATTTCGGTAAGGCGCGCACCTACGCGTTCGAGATGCAGGCGGGCAACCTTCTCGTCCAGGTGCTTGGGCAACACGAAGACCTCATTCTTGTATCGCTCGGGATACTTGAACAGTTCGATCTGAGCCAGCGTCTGGTTGGTGAACGAATTGGACATCACGAAGCTCGGATGACCGGTGGCGCAACCCAGGTTGACCAGGCGACCTTCGGCCAGCAGCGTGATCCGCTTGCCGTCCGGAAACGTGATCTGGTCGACCTGCGGCTTGATGTTGTCCCACTCGTACTGGCGCAGGCTGGACACGTCGATTTCGTTGTCGAAGTGACCGATGTTGCAGACGATTGCCTGGTCCTTCATGCGCTCCATGTGATCGTGGCGAAGGACGTTGTAGTTCCCCGTGGCCGTGACCAGGATGTCGGCCTGCTCGATGACGCCTTCGTCTTCGATGTTGACCACACGGTAGCCTTCCATCGCGGCCTGCAGTGCACATATCGGATCGATCTCGGTGACCCAGACATTGGCCGACAGCGCCCTGAGCGACTGAGCGGAGCCCTTGCCGACGTCGCCGTAGCCGCAGACGATGGCGATCTTGCCTGCCACCATCACGTCGGTCGCTCGCTTGATTGCATCGACCAGCGATTCGCGACAGCCGTAGAGGTTGTCGAACTTGCTCTTGGTCACCGAATCGTTGACGTTGATCGCCGGGAATTTCAGCGTACCTTCCTTCTGCATGCGATAGAGGCGATTGACGCCGGTGGTGGTTTCTTCGGTTACGCCGCGGATGTTCTTCAGCGCGGCCGAATACCAGCCCGGATTGGATTCGAGACGCTTCTTGATCGCCTTGAACAGAGCCTCTTCTTCTTCGCTCTCCGGGTTGTCCAGAACCGAAGCGTCCTGTTCGGCCCGGGCACCGAGATCCAGCAGCATCGACGCATCGCCGCCGTCGTCGAGAATCATGTTGGCGGTACCGCCGTCGGGCCACTGGAAGATGCGGTGCGTGAATTCCCAGTACTCGGTCAGGCTTTCACCCTTGTATGCAAACACCGGGATGCCCTTATCGACCATTGCCGCTGCCGCGTGGTCCTGGGTGGAATAGATGTTGCACGATGCCCAGCGCACTTCTGCACCCAGTTCTATCAGGGTTTCCATCAACACCGCGGTCTGGATGGTCATGTGCAGCGAGCCGGCGATCCGCGCGCCCTTGAGCGGCTTGTCGGCCGAGTATTCTTCCCGGGTCTGCATCAGGCCAGGCATTTCGGTCTCGGCGATCGTGATCTCCTTGTGGCCGTAAGCGGCCTGCGAGAGATCGGCGATCAGGTAGTCGTTTTCGGTAGACGCAATGCTCGAGTCGAACAGCACGCCCTTGGTTACGTCTTCTGGCTTGGCACTCATTGGTAAAACCTCAGTATTCGTATTTAGGGTTCGAATTCTTGCAAGTGATTTCCGACCAAAGATCGGAGCTGCCGCGCAAAATTGCGAAGCGGCCCTTCTCAACGGCCGTAGTTACTGTCACGTTATAGTTATTACAGCCCAGCTGCCTGCTTCAGCGCCTCGGCACGGTCGGTCTTCTCCCAGCTGAACGTTGTGAAATGCTCTTCGACCTGCTTGCCGTTACGGATCACCCTGGCCGATGCCTGTTCCGGGATGCGGCCGAAGTGTCCGTTGGTCGCTGTCTGGCGGTACATCGGATGCAGCAGGTCAAGCATCTTCAGGATGCCGAAAGGCCGCAGGTCGAAGTGTTCCCGCACCAGCTTTTCGATCTGCTCCTCGGGAATCTTGTTGGTGCCGAAGGTGGTCACGGAAATCGACGTCGGCTGGGCTACGCCGATCGCGTAGCTGACCTGGATTTCACACTTGTCGGCAAGACCTGCGGCGACCACGTTCTTGGCCACGTAACGACCCGCATAGGTCGCCGAGCGGTCGACCTTGGAGGGATCCTTGCCGGAAAATGCGCCCCCGCCATGACGCGCCATGCCGCCGTAGGTGTCCACGATGATCTTGCGTCCGGTCAAGCCGGCATCACCGACAGGGCCGCCGATCACGAACTTGCCGGTCGGGTTGATGTGGTAAAGCGTATCGTTGTGCAACCATTCCTCGGGCAGCACCGGCTTGATGATGTGCTCGCGAACGCCTTCGCGGATTTCGTCGAGCTCCACGCCGTCGTCGTGCTGGGTCGACAGCACCACCGCATCGATCGCGACGGGCTTGCCCGCCTTGTAACGCAGCGTGACCTGGCTCTTGGCGTCGGGCCGCAGCCACGGCAACGGGTTGTCGGTGTGCTTGCGCAGACGGGTATGGCGCTCCACCAGACGGTGGGCATAGAAGATCGGGGCCGGCATCAGCGCATCCGTTTCATTGGATGCGTAGCCGAACATCAGACCCTGGTCACCCGCGCCCTGGTCTTCCGGCGTCTGGCGATCCACGCCCTGGGCGATGTCGGGCGACTGCTTGCCGATCATGTTGATCACCGAGCAGGTCTGGCCGTCGAAGCCGACGGTCGACGAGTTGTACCCGATGTCGGTCACGACCTGGCGAATCAGGTCTTCGAGTTCGACATAGGCGGTGGTCGAAATTTCGCCGCCGACAATGACTGCGCCGGTCTTGAGAAACGTTTCGCAGGCCACGCGCGCATTCGGGTCCTGGCTCAGGATCTCGTCGAGAATCGCGTCCGAAATCTGATCGGCCATCTTGTCCGGGTGGCCTTCCGAGACCGATTCCGAGGTAAACAGGTATTCGCTCATTGGGTTATTTATCTCTTGATGCGGATAGAAAGATATGAGTGTAACGCAACGCGTGGAAGATTGCATCCCCGGTTTTGGACGCAACCGAGGTCGGTAGTCGGAAAACTCGCGGCCTCCGACCTCCGATGCCCGGTCGCGCTATCATCCACGCAGACCCCGGCGGGAGCGCCACAGGATGCCCGAGCCGCAGACGCTTCTGGACTTCAGCCTGATCGCTGCACTGTTTCACCTGGTCATCTCGCCGCTGGCCGCTTTGCACGCGATGATGTTCAAGCGTGATTCCCGGGCCGCCCTGGGATGGATCGCCCTTTGTCTGCTGTTGCCGGTCGCCGGACCGGTGCTGTACACGATCCTGGGCATCAATCGAATCCGGCGACGCGCCCGACGCCTCGAACTGCCGGGCCTGCGGGTGGGATTCGAGCGCGGTCGCGGCCGCTTGCCGGAAAATGCCGATACGCCCGACATGTCGACCGAACTGCAGTCACTGGCGCGAATCGGTGCGCGCTTGAGCGAGCATCCGGTCACCGCCGGAAATGAAGTCGAACCTTTGATCAACGGCGATGCCGCCTTTCCGGCCATGCTCGGGGCGATCGATGAGGCTGCGCGTTCGATATATCTCTCGACCTATATCTTCTACACCGACGAGACCGGCAACGCGATCATCGAACGCCTGGCCGCCGCGCGCGATCGCGGTGTCGATGTGCGCGTGGTCATCGACGGCGTCGGGCAGTCCTACAGCTGGCCGCGCGCCCCGCGCCGTCTTCGCAGCGCCGGCATCCGCACCGCGGTATTCCTGCCGCCGCGCCTGCTGCCGCCGCGGCTTTCGATCAACCTGAGAAATCACCACAAGATCCTGGTGATCGACGGCCATACCGCCTTCACCGGGGGTCTGAATATCGGCAAGCGCCATGTTCTGGGCAAGCATCCGGCCAGAAATGCAGTCGCCGATATTCACTTCAGACTCAGGGGGCCCGGCGCGCTGCAACTGGAAAACGAGTTTCTGCGTACCTGGGAATTCGTCACCGGTGCGCCGGAGCCGCCGGCACCCGTGTCGGCATGTCCAGCCGGCGAAATTCACACTCGAACGATGACAGACGGGCCCGACGATCACCTCGATCAGATCACGCAGCTGCTCAGCGCGACGATCTCCACTGCGCGCGAGACCGTCGTCATCATGACGCCGTATTTCCTGCCGCCGCGCGAGATCGTCGGTGCCCTCCAGGCCGCCAGCCTGCGCGGCGTGCGGGTCATGCTGATACTGCCGGAAAAGAACAACCTGCCCTACGTTCATTGGGCCACCCGGAACATGTTATGGGAACTTCTTTACCAGGGCGTCGAGGTTTTCTACCAGCCGGCACCCTTCGCGCATACCAAGCTGTTCGTCGTCGACGAGCACTACGCGATGGTGGGTTCCTCGAACTGGGATGCACGCTCGCTGAGGCTGAATTTCGAACTTCAGCTGGAGATCTTCAGCCCGGAATTTGCCCGCGGCATGGCCGGGCGCGCTATCGACGCGGCGAGAAGCGGCCGGCGCGTTACACTTGAAGAAGTCGACGGTCGCAGCCTGCCGGTTCGGCTGCGGGATTCCTTGTGCTGGCTGTTTTCACCCTATTTATGACAACTGATTTGAGGAGTGGCAAATGTTGCAATTGATCCTTGGGCTGGTGCTGTTTCTCGGCATTCACTCAATTTCCATCGTGGCCCTGCCGACGCGCAACGCCATGGCCGCACGCATGGGTGAATGGCCGTTCAAGGGCCTGTACTCGCTCGTTGCCATCGCGGGACTCGTGCTGATCGTGTACGGATACGGTCAGGCACGACTCCATCCGACCATACTGTACACAACACCCGAATGGACTCGTCATCTCGCCATGCTGGTCATGCTGCCGGCATTCCCGGCCCTGCTTGCAACCTACCTGCCCGGGCGCATCAGCCAGACGCTGGGGCACCCGATGCTGGTCGCGGTGAAGTTCTGGGCGCTGGCCCATCTGCTGGTCAACGGCACGCTCGCCGACGTTCTGCTGTTCGGCGGCTTCCTGGTCTGGGCGGTTGCCGACCGGATTTCGATGAAGCGCCGCCCGCAGCGTGAGATACCGCGTGCGCCCAGGACTGCGTTCAACGACGTCATTGTGGTTGTCGGAGGACTGGGGATTTACCTGGCGTTCGTTTTCTGGCTGCACAGCGCCTGGATCGGTGTTTCTATCGTCGGCTGATCCTGGTGCACTGAACGTCGGCTTTCCCGGCTCACCTGCGGCCCAGCAGCTTTCGCCAGAACCCCGAGCCGCCCGCGCCCGACCGGGGCCGGGCGCCGGGCGCATCGTCGTCGCCGTGAATGCACGACACCACCAGGTCGTCGATCAGCGCCGGCGTGAATCGGTACGGCTCGAATTTTTCCATGCCGTGGCGTTGCAGAACTTCGTCGACGACCCGCTCTATTGCGACGAATTTCATCGACCACTGGTCGAACCGACGGGTCCTGATCGGACGCCGCGTCAACCGCCTCACGTCGAAGTGCCGCGGGTCGCGACAGATCTTTGCGTACAGACCGTCAACCACATCGGCCGGCCCCTCGAGATACTGGAAGAAGCATCCTTCGCCGAAGTGCAGCACCCCGCCGACGTTGCGCCGTTTGTTGTTGCGCCGGGAATGAACCAGGATACGCATGACTTCCGGATCCACGCCGTAACCGCGCGGCGCACTGTCGAACGACGCGGTCGAGCAGTAGGAGAGGCAGATCAGATCGGTGGAGGAATCCATGACGTCTCGGAAGTTGCGGTGGGCGGAGGATAGTCGACGCCGGTCGCGGTTCCGTCAACAATCTTCAACATGGCTTTGCTTCGGGAACCTTGCACCCCGCGCAAGCCCCCATTTGATAGTATTCCTTCCATCATGCGATATATTTTCTCTCTGGCCATTTTGCTGTCGCTGCTCTGGCTCGGCATTTCCGGCGTGTACAAGCCGCCGTTGTTCGTTCTGGGCGCCGCTTCGGTCGTATTCGTCGTCTGGCTATCCCGGCGCATGGATGTCGTGGGCGTCGAGCACAACCCGGTGCTTTACTCCTGGCGGTTGCCGGTCTACTGGCTGTGGCTGCTGTGGCAAATCGTCAAGTCGAACATCGAGGTCGCCCGCGCCGCGTTGTCGCCACGCAAACTGGTCCGACCGCGTGTAGTGAGGGTTCCCATGAAGCTGGGTTCGGCGGTCGGCAAGGTCACCTATGCCAATTCGGTAACGCTGACGCCGGGCACGGTCACCCTACTGCTCGAGGAAGACTACCTCGAAGCCCATGCCCTGCTCGAAAGCTCCGCGGCCAGTCTGGCATCCGGCGAAATGGAGCGGAAAATCGCCTGGCTGGAGAACCACAAATGACGACCGTTCTGGTCCTGACCGCGCTCGCGATATTCGTCACGATGGCGCTGGCCCTGGTACGGGCGCTGAAGGGTCCTTCGGTCTATGACCGAATCGTGGCGGTCAACGTCATCGGCACCAAGACCGTGCTTATCGTCGCGCTGATCACCGCCATCAGCGGCAACGACGACCTGATCGACATCGCGCTGGTCTATGCGCTGATCAACTTCATCGCGATCGTGGCTGTGCTGAAACTGTCGCGAATGCGCGACCTGGCCGCTGCCGGCGAAGGCGACATCACCGATGGCTGAGACCATGCTTGCTGTCGTTTCCGGGATATTCCTGCTCGCCGGCGGCGTGTTCGGCATTCTGGGCGGCATCGGCCTGCTGCGTTTCCCGGATTTCTACAGCCGGCTTCACGCCGCGGGCATCACCGATACGCTGTGTGCCTTCCTGATCATCGTCGGCCTTGTGATCCAGGCCGGCCTGGCACTGGTCAGCATAAAGCTGATGTTGATCCTGATCTTCATGGTCTTCACGGCACCCACCGCGAGCCATGCGCTGGCCCGCGCCGGGCTCGCCGCCGGCGACGATCCGAAGACCGTGGAAAGCGAACCCATGGGCGTTGCCCCGCTCAGCTCACCGGGAGACCCACCATCGAATTCCTGATCGACATCGCGCTGCTGACGTTCCTGGTGACTGTCGCGGTGGCCGTGGTAAGGGTGCGTGATCTGTTCTCGGCGGCCATGTTGTTCGCCATATATTCGCTGCTGTCGGCCGGATTGTTCGCGGTCCTGGATGCAGGCGATGTAGCGCTTACCGAGGCCGCGGTCGGTGCCGGCATATCCACCATCCTTTTTCTCGCCGTGCTGACGCTGGCCGGCCGCGAGGAGCGCCCGACACGCGGCAAGAATCGTCTGGCGCTGGCGGTGGTCGTGGTCACGGGCGCATGCCTGATTTATGCCGCCGGCGATCTGCCGGATTTCGGTGAGGCCGACAACCCGGTGCAGGTGCACGTCGCCCCCTATTACATCGAGCAGACCTATGCCGACATGGGCATACCCAACATGGTCGCGGCAGTGCTGGCCGGTTACCGCTCCATCGATACGATGGGCGAGGCGTTCGTGATCCTGACTGCCGGATTGGGCGTGGTCGCCCTGCTTTCGGTTCCGCCGCGACGACGTCGCCGCAAACATAAGCCGACACAAACCGAGGACGACTCATGAGGACGAACGGCATTCTGCGCGTAATCGCGCGATTCCTGATTCCGCTGATCATGCTGTTCGCGCTCTACATCCAGTTCCACGGCGAGTACTCGCCGGGCGGCGGCTTCCAGGCCGGGGTGGTGTTTGCGGCGGCCTGGATCCTGTTTGCCCTGATCTACGGCCTGGACGCCGCGCTTGAGGTGATTCCGGAGCGCGCCCAGTTCGTGCTGGCCTGTCTCGGCGTGCTGCTTTACTGCTTCGTCGGCCTGCTCGGCGTAATACTGGGCGGGCGCTTTCTCGATTTCCGTCCGCTGCTGGACTCGCCCCATGCAGCCCAGCAAACCGGAATCGTGGCGGTCGAATTCGGCGTGGGCGTGACCGTGGCGGCCTGCGCGATGCTGTTTTTCACGTTCTTCGCCCGGCGCAAGCGCGAAATCGACGCTGCCGAAGCCGGAGACGACGCCTGATGGCCGGGCTGGGACATTTCAATTACTGGGTCGTCGTGATTCTGATGATGATTGGCTTCTACGCCGTCATCGCGCGGGGCAACATGGTCAAGAAGATCATGGGCCTCAACCTTTTTCAGACCTCGGTTTTCATCATGTTCATCTCGGCCGGCAAGATCATCGGCGGCTCGACGCCGGTACTGCGCGAGGGCGTGACCGTTTATTCCAACCCGCTACCGCACGTGCTGATCCTGACCGCCATCGTCGTCGGCGTGGCCACCACCGCGGTCGGGCTGGCGCTGGCGGTTCGCATACTCGAAGCCTACGGCACCATCGAGGACGACGAACTGATCGACCCGGCCGAGCAGTCGCCGGATGAAACGCAACCCGGCATGTCTTCCGGCAAAGGCGACACCTCCGCATGAATATCGTCGAATGGCTGCCGTTCAGCGTGCTGGTGCCGCTGATCGCCGCCCCGGTATGCGCATTGATGCCCGGACGTACAGTACCGTGGCTCCTCGCCTTCCTGGCTGCGCTGACATCGCTGCTGATCACCGCGATCGCGCTGCCGGTCTTGTGGCAGGGGGAGATCTCCTACCCGTTCGGCAACTGGCCGCCGCCGATCGGCATCGAATACCGCGTCGACGCAGCCAATGGCCTGGTGGCGCTGCTGGTCGCGGCGGTAGCCAGTTTCGTGCTTCCGTGGGCCCGCACCATCAACAACTTCGAGGTACCGGAACGCCAGGGCATTTTCTACGCGCTGTTCCTGCTGGCCTTTGCCGGGTTGATGGGGATCACGCTGACCGGCGATGCATTCAACGTATTCGTGTTTCTGGAAATCTCGTCGCTATCGACCTATGCGCTGATCGCGCACGGCTGGGACCGGCGCGCACTCCTGGCCTCGTTCCGTTACCTGATCATGGGCACCGTGGGGGCAACCTTCCTGCTGATCGGGATCGGCTTTCTGTACATGATGACGGGCACGCTGAACATGGCCGATCTGGCCGAACGGCTGCCGGAAGTGCGCGACACAACGACGGTGCGCGCCGCACTGGCGTTCATCGTCGTCGGCCTGGGGCTGAAGCTGGCGCTGTTCCCCCTGCACTTGTGGCTGCCCAACGCCTACGCCTACGCGCCGAACTTCATCACCGTTTTCCTGGCCGCAACCGCGACCAAGGTGGCGCTGTACGTCATGCTCCGGTTCGTCTTCACGGTATTCGGTTACGACTACAGCTTCTTCGCCTTGCCGCTGACCGGCATATTGCTGACGCTGGCGATTGCCGGCATGTTCGCTGGATCGTGGGTGGCGCTGTTCCAGCCCAATCTCAAGCGCATGCTGGCCTATTCATCGGTCGCCCAGGTCGGTTACATGGTGCTGGGCATCGCGCTTGCGACTTCGGCCGGTCTGACCGCCGGGATACTGCACCTGTTCAATCACGCGCTCATGAAAGGCGCCTTGTTCATGGCGCTCGGGACGCTGTTCTGGCGCGTCGGCAGCGTACGCCTCGATGACCTGTCCGGCATCGGCCGCGAAATGCCCTGGACCATGACCGCGTTCGCACTGGCCGGGCTGAGCCTGATCGGCGTGCCGCTGACCGCCGGCTTCATCAGCAAGTGGTATCTGATCATCGCCGCGATGGACGCCGGCCAGTCGTGGCTGGTGGCCCTCATCGTGATCACTTCGCTGATGGCGATCTACTACATCTGGCGCGTGGTCGAGGCCGCCTGGTTCTCGCCGGCGCCCGAAACGCGGACGCCTGTTTCCGAAGCCCCCCTGTCGCTGCTGATTCCGCTGTATGTCGTGGTTGCGGCCAATTTCTGGTTCGGTATCGACACCCGGCTTTCGGTCGGTGGCGCAGAGGCGGCCGCGCGGGCGCTGCTCGGGGGCAGTCCATGAGCGCCTTCCTGACCCAGCCGTTCACGGTCGTGGTCATCCCGTTTCTGGGCGCGGTCCTGATCGCGCTGGCCGGTGACCGCGACCGTCTGCGCGACGCAATCGGCTGGGTGACCGCAATCGCGTTCTTCTTCGGCGTGATTGCCCAGGTGGGTCCGGTCCTGGCGGGGGCCGGAAGGGAACAGCGGATATGGGAGATGCTGCCCGGCCTGGAAATCGCGTTCCGGGTCGAGCCTCTCGGGCTGATCTTCGCGCTGGTGGCCGCCAGCCTGTGGCTGGTCGCGACGCTTTACGCACAGTGCTACATGAAGGTGCTCGAATACCGTCACCTCGGCCGTTTCTTCGCCTGTTACGCAATCGCGCTGGGCGCTGCGGCCGGCATCGCCTTCTCGGCCAACCTGTTGACGCTGTTCGTCTTCTACGAAGTGCTCAGCCTGTCGACCTACCCGTTGGTCGCGCACTCGGGCACGGCCGCGGCCCGCAACGGCGCGCGCATCTACCTGGGCTATCTGCTCGCGACCTCGATCGGCTTGCTGCTGGTCGGCATCCTGTGGGTCTGGCAAGCTACCGGCACGCTGGAATTCCAGCAAGGCGGCATCATCGCCGGCCACATCGACCCGGGCTGGATTCCGCTGCTGGCCGGCCTGTTCATGTTCGGCATCGGCAAGGCCGCCATCATGCCCATGCACCGCTGGCTGCCGGCGGCGATGGTCGCCCCTGCGCCGGTCAGCGGATTGCTGCACGCCGTGGCCGTGGTCAAGGCCGGGGTATTCACGGTGCTGAAGGTCGCCGTGTTCGTGTTCGGCACCGACGTTCTGGTCGAAACCGGCGCCGGGATCTGGATTTCCTGGGTCGCGGCGTTCAGCATCGTCGCCGCATCGCTGGTCGCGCTGCGGCTGGAAGATCTCAAGGCCAGGCTGGCCTACTCCACCATTGCCCAGCTCAACTACATAGTGCTCGGCGCGATGGTGGCCACGCCGCTGGCGATCATCGGTGCGGCGATGCATATCGCGATGCATGCGGTAGCCAAGATCACGCTGTTCTTCGGCGCCGGCGCGATCCAGGTGGCGCACGACCGCAAGAAGATCGCTGAACTCGACGGCCTGGGGCGGGCGATGCCGATCACCTTCGGCGCCTTCACCATCGGCACGCTGAGCATCATCGGCCTGCCGATCTTCGGCGGCATGTGGTCGAAGTGGTACCTGGTACTCGGCAGCATGCAGATTCACCAATGGGTCCTGGTCGCGGCATTGATGGCAAGCTCTCTTCTCAACATCCTGTATCTTCTGGTCATCCCGATCCGCGCGTTCTTCGCCCCGGCGGCCGCAGGCGTTCCCGAACACTATTCCGAAGCGCCCTGGCCGATGCTGGTCGCCATGATGATTCCCGCAAGCGGCTGCATCGTGCTGTTCTTCTGGCCCGACCCGCTGTTCCGGCTCGCCGCAATGCTGGTTCCCGGGGGGGCCCCATGAAAGACAGGCTGATCCGTTACCTGCTCGTCGCGGCCGTGGTACTGGGCGGCGTCGGATTGTTCATCCGGCCCGAGTCGGGGGTCGACCGCATGCCGGGTTTCTATCCGCTGACCGCGGTAGTGATCATCACCCTGGTGGTGCTGGCCGTGCGGGCGCTGACGCGTTTGCTCGAGCGCCCGGAGGATGAATACGATGCCGATTGAACTGCTTCCGGTCGGCATATTCTGGCTTGGCGCGCTGCTGGCCGCGATGCGCCACGACAGCGCGCGCTGGATTGCGCTGATCACCCCGATAATTGCGGCCCTGGCCTCGGTCACCGTGCTGGCGCCGGGCGTCGGCGCAGACTGGCAGGTCATGAACTACACGCTGGCGGCGGTGCGGGTCGACGAGATGTCGCTGGTATTTGTCGGTCTGTTCCACCTGGCCGGATTGCTGGCGGCAATCTATGCGCTGGAGCTGAGCGACCGGGCCCAGGCCTCGGCCATGCTGGCCTATGTCGGCTCCGGCGTCGGCGCCGTGCTGGCCGGTGACCTGGTGATGCTCTGGCTGTTCTGGGAAATGCTGGCGCTGACCTCGGTGGTTCTGGTCTGGGCGCGACGGACGCCGGAGGCCACCGCCGCCGGGATCCGCTACCTGGTCTTCAACGTGGTCTCGGGCGTCACACTGCTGGCCGGCATTGCCTGGCTGGCCACCAGCGGTCACGATCTGGCGATCGGCCCGATCATGCTGGACTCACCCGGCGGCTGGCTGGTGCTGGCCGCATTCGGCATCAAGTGCGGTTTCCCGCTGCTGCACAACTGGATTCCGGATGCCTATCCCCGGGCCTCGCTGACCGGCTCGGTGATCCTGGTCGCGATCACGACCAAGGTCGGGGTTTACGCCCTGGCGCGGGCTTTTGCCGGCGAGGAACTACTGATGGTGATCGGCACGGTGATGGCGCTTTGGCCCCTCGTCTACGTGCTGGTCGAGGATGATCTCAGGCGGGTGCTGGCCTACAGCCTGATGGTCCAGATCGGCCTGATGGTTGCCGGGATCGGGGCCGGCAATGAAATCGCGCTCGACGGCGTGAGCCTGCACGTGGTCATGGACGTCCTGTTCAAGATGCTGCTGTTCATGGCCCTGGGCGCGGTGCTGGTCCAGGCCGGCACGGTTCGCGCCAGCCAACTCGGCGGCCTCGGGCGCAAGATGCCATGGACCATGGGCTTTGTCATCGTCGGTGTGCTTGCCAACTCGGCCATGCCCGGCACCGGCGCTTTCGTCAGCAAGAAACTGCTGCTCGGCGGCATCGAATATGCGGACGTCGGTGCGGTGTGGTACGCAATACTCGCCAGCTTGTCTGCACTCGGCGTCCTGTATGCGGGTGTGCGGGTGCTTTACGAGGCCTTTCTGCGCCAGCCCGAGACGCCGGTGGAGGCCCGCGACGCATCGTTTCCGATGTGCCTGGCGATGGGCATGATCGCGGCTCTGCTGCTGGTTGCGGGCCTGTTCCCGTGGCTGACCGACGCCTTGCGTCCGTTCGGCAGCGACTACCAGCCGGTCAAGCTGGCCAAGATCCTCGACCAGTTTCAGTTATTGCTGTTCGCCTTGCTGACTTACGTCGTGCTCGCCGGGCGCGGCCTGGGATTGCCCGCATCCGGCCGACGTACGCTGCTGGATGCCGAATGGCTCTATCGCAAACTGATACCGGCACTTGCCCGCGAAGCCATGACGCTGCTGAGCAAGATCTCCGCAGGCGTCGGAAACAGGCTCCGTATCACCGAGCGGCGTCCCGGCAACGGACGCGTCGCCTATTCGCTGGCAAGAGGCTGGCCGACCGGGTCGATGGCCTTCTGGACCATGGTGTTGCTGGTCGCCTTGCTGTTTGCCGGCATCTGGCGCAGCTGACCCGCTCGATCGTTCACGTTTCTCCGGGCTGAGCGATGCGCCGCCCCTCAGTCGCGATCCTGATCGCGCTTGATGACGCGGTATTCGACATGCCGCAGGTCGTCCGATGGCGGCTTGCGCCCGCCGGTCAACCAGTTGCGGATCGTCAGGCCGATGGCCGCGAGGATGGCCAGCCCGGCCGCCACGGCCAGGAACACCAGCCCGACGAAAAAACTGACCGCAAGAATCGCGATGCCCAGCAGCGCCAGCCCGAAGCGGGCCAGCGGGCTCTCCGGCACGCGATAGAATGTTCCCTGGAAATTTCTCATGACCTTAATGACCTCGGATTCGGGCAAACAGTTCCTGCTTTCGTCATCGGCGCTGGCCGAGGGCGCGTTCCGCGAAGCCTGCGTCGAGCGCGGCGACGACCCGCCGCTTTGGCTGGTGCTCACGCGACATCAGGGTACGCCAAGGGCGTGGTTGAATGTGTGTCCGCACGCCGGCCGGGCGCTCAACTGGGGCCCCGACAAGTTCCTGACCGACGAGCACGGCCGGCTTGTCTGCGCCGCCCACGGCGCGGTGTTCGAACCGGCCGACGGCAGTTGTGTTTCCGGCCCGTGCCAGGGCGCGGCGCTGCGCATGGTCGAAGTGCAGGAGGAAGACGGCGAAATCCGCTGCGCCGTCACCGACTGAGCCCGGTCGATTCCAGCCGCACCATCGCGGCGCCGATCTGGAATAATCTGAAGTCGAGTCCAACTGCAGGAGAATCCCATGGGTCCCGAAATCGGCTTGCTCGGCCTGATCTGGCTGTTCGTGCTGGTCTGGGCCATCATCAAGACCGCCCAGGCTCGCGTCGGCGCTTTCGTG
>Ga0209938_1001006_pt1 | contig 14951 bp, 15 predicted proteins | sample SalPonR2_C_D1_MG_FD_185708 | JGI IMG/M metagenome (GOLD analysis project Ga0209938, IMG submission 185708) | Salt pond soil microbial communities from South San Francisco under conditions of wetland restoration - Salt Pond MetaG R2_C_D1_MG... ... | reverse complement strand
ATGCCCAACTGCTGCGCAAGGAATGCCCGTTCACTGTAAACGGCCTGTTCCACAGCATGGGCAACTACCTTTACAAGCAAATGCTCAAAAGCAGCATCAGCGAAGGCAACAACCTCATCTTCGACAATGTTGTCCTGTGCCAGGCCGACACAAACAACGCCGGCCACCCCAACTGGGTCGACACAATTTCCCACAACCGCCGCGTGTTCATCACCATCAACGAAAACGACTTCGCGCTGCGGCTATCCCGAATAAAACCCGGCGACGCCCAGCGTGCACGGTTGGGCCACTACATCAAGCGGCTGGACAGCCGCATCGCGCACTACATCAACTTGACCGATGCTTCCTGGGTGCAGGAATCGCATTCGCCATTCGGCGAGCCGGCGCGGAAGAATGAGAAATTGAGGGAGTTTTTTCGGAAAGCGTTTTCTGGCGAGCCGGCGGAGGAGGGGTTGCGGTATCGGGCTGAGGGGAATTGGTATGAGGTTCCGAGATAAAGAGCAGGACGTCTGGTAGCTGCCTTGGAGAATGGAAGCTGCACACATAACCGAAATAGAACGGGAGCGGCGTCGCCTCATGCCTAACACCGCTCTATCACGTCGTTTCCCGGTGCGTCCGGCGCCAGTTTCTTTGTGGCGTTGATGTCAAGAACGGGCGGGATTTCAGCCACCGGCGAGACTGGATCCGGGCCTGGAATTTGGAACTGAGCGGGGTGTTTGCCACTGGTGTGTGCGCGTATGTGGTGATGTCCAATCATTTCGTGTCCGAAACCAGCCGTCCTCGCTCGGCGGGGACGATGGGTGTCCTTTGATAAGAATGCTTCTGATTCAATAAACGTTTCCGCGGAGATTTGTTTGCGTTGAAACCGGCGAGCGGCTGAGCCGGCGATCGAACGGCCAAGGTTCGTATGACTGAAAGGTCGGTGGTGTTTTCGTTCGCTGTCCAGGCGAATTCGTCTGGAGATCGGTATCCTGTTCCTTGAAGTCCTGTCCCCGGAATTCGGAATTGCTTGGGCAAGAGGCTACTGGTCTTCGGAATTCGCGGATGATATTCGGACTAGCGAAATATTCGACATAGCTGGACTTCGGCTATTTCCGCGGCCGGATTCACAAGTATTGCGTTATTTTTGGCCAACCTCTTTAAGCCAGTCGATGAGATTTTGCCCATGCCTCAACTCTAGTCGTGTCGGCATAAACGGGGAAAATTCCTTATAAACACGGGGCGCAAAATCAGATGTTGTGGTAATCACAACCTTGGAGGTATCCCTCGCCATCGAGAGAACACCATATGCGGCTCGAACGTCGTTAGCCGAAACTGTTCGTTCCTCGGAATATGCTTTCGCTTGATCAAATATCTTTATTGCCCCGAAACCACTTTTGGTAGCTATCACATCAACGCCGCCATCGTTGCTGCGTGGGGTTAATTCCACGTCATAGCCGTCAAGTCTATAGGTGTCGGCAATAAACTCTTCAAATGAACGAGGATCTTTCGTGAAGCGGAAAAGTTTTGACGGATCTTGCATTATTTCCTGAAAGATAGCCTCCCACGGTGTTCTTAGGAGCAGCTGCGGGGGAGTTCTTTGGGTGAGGATTTGCGCTTGAAGCGTGATCACGATATCGGAAAACTCTTCAATTACTCCTGAAGCGTCATTAATCCTTTCTGCATCGAGATGCTCTTGAGCAAACGAATAAAATGAGTGAGAGCGTTCCGTAAACCTCTGGGTCCGGCCGTGCTCCAGTAGTCCAAGCGTCTCCCTTTCTTGGCTACCGACCCCTGCAGCAGTGATGAGCAAAACTGCTCCTGGGATCCGTTCTAGGACGTCTATTGTATTTTTCGTAGAAAGTAAATCAGCGGCAGAGTAGTTGCCTGCACGATAACGCAATAGATTCCCGTTGCCAATTTTGCCCATTGGAACTGAAAGATTGTCCCCAGAGTCCCCATAAGCTTCATTAAGCATCCGATTCGCTGCAGGGGCCATTATTGCCGGTGCGAACATGCACAGCCCAAATCGATGAGCGCCGGTCGTCTCTAAAAAATTTAACAATTCTTCAGATGACATTGTTTTCCCAGCGGGAGGCTACGCTACACCGAATTGCGTACTTGACGCAGATGCCACACTCGGAAAGCTGGGTCTTGATCAGTTTCATGCCTCGCGAGTCCCCCGACCGGTTGCCATCTAATCATTCTGCCTGATTTGCGAGTGGAAGGGAAATTCGGCGCTACGGCGGGTACTGGCAGAGACGCTGGGTCCCGGATCAGGTCCGGGACGACGAAACGACGCGAGACGGTGGGTCCCGGACTCTCCTGGCAACGATCGGTTAAGCGCGACAGGCTCCTGACGCGCCAGCAGGCAGGCTGCGGCGCCGGTCAGTAGGTGTTCTGGGTGCGGGTTTCCGGGTTCTGGGGGTTCTGGTAGGCTCTGTGGAGAGAATCCGGGTCGTTTGATTTGCCACCGCTTTCTTCACAAACCCGCGACTTCAAGATGAGCGGTAGGCCTACACGATGAAGATCGAAATCCTGGAGCAGGAACAGGCGGCAAATCTGGAATTGCTGGTTGAAATGGCCAACCAGGTATTTGAAGATTTCGACCCCGCCTACATCGAAGACCGGCTGCCACACATGGTCCAGCCGGTGCTCCTGGTGGCACGCGACGAGGCGGGCCCGGTCGGTTTCAAACTCGGCTATCGGGACCAGGGCAGTTTCTACAGCTGGTTGGGCGGCATCGCTTCGCGAGCGCGGCGGCAGGGGCTGGCCACACGATTCATGCTTGCGCAGCACGAGCATGTCCGCGCACTGGGATACCAAAGCATCACGACCCGCACCCGGGCAGCCAACCGGGCGATGATCATCCTGAACCTGAAATACGGATTCGAAATCGTCGGTTTCGAGATCAATGGCGCGGGCTGCGCCGTCGTCAACCAGCGAAAGAACGTGTAAGTCCGGATTTGCGGACTTCAGTTCGCGTAACAAATTGGAAAGGCGCATCCTGAAGAGACGGCCGAATTTCGTGAAGCAATTTTTGACATTCACGCCAAGCTTTTCTATATTCCAAGGGGGGCTGCGTTTAATGACGACATGAGGTTGATTCAATGAAATTTCCACGAGATCTCTACGTTGGCAGCGCGCTCGCATTGCTTGCGGGCACGGCCCTTGGGCAATTCTGGGATCAGGGCATGAATCAGGAAGCTGCCCGGTCCGATTTCAATTCGCCGACCCGGGGTTTGCCCGAGGAGCCGATCACCTATGGCGTGTGCTTGAACCCCGCGTCCATTTATTCCTGCGACGGGCCTGTTTACTGGCCTGAGAACAACTGGACAGTGATCGGATACCCAACGGATCGCTACTGGGTCATTCATGCAAACAACGCTGAAATGTGGCGAAAAGGGTCTGTCGACGGCAGGGGACTGAACGGTCCGCCAGGGCAGACTCGATCGATCGGCGTGCCTGGAGAGTGGGGCCACGGGTTTCATATGGCCCACATCGACCATTCCGTCGACGGGGGGATTCCCGCTGACGACGGATGGCATTTCATCATCAACACCGACCTGATTCCCGACGATGAGCGCGCCTCATGGGTCGAGATCAATCCCCCGGGTGAACGCTCTGATATCAACTACCATTTATCGTTCGGTGCGCGTCAGAACCGCGGCAATGGCAATACGCCGCCGGCCGTGCTAAATGGCTTCGATCATCCCTACTACGGCAGCGCTCAGTATCTGAAATTCGAGGCTCAACAAATAGCTTCGGACAGTGGCACCAAGGGCGGTGGAAGCTATCGATTTTCAGGCATTTATCTGACTGCCGAATGGGGCGGCGAAGCGGCGCCTGGCGTACCGCATCAGCGTGGGCTGTTCATCACATTGTTCGAGGATGCGTTGGATCATCCTGGTCTTGATACGCAGTTCCCTCTAGGCTGGACAACCAATCCGAACTGGAACTGGCCCTTTGAGCAGTCATTCTTCTATCCGGGCGTAGACTGGGCTTTCGTCACCATAGATTATCTCGATGCGATTTGCCCTGACGCCGTGCTCGGGAGCGGTGATCGATTGGTTCCGAATCCGGTGCTTGGCAATTCCACGTTCTACAAGTTTCATTTGACGAAAGCGTTCCGATGTCTGGAGGCGGTTCATTCACCCTGGTCTGTGCCCTTTCCGTCAGACGTTGATGTGCCCGTGAATGGAATATTCTGGTTTCAGGAGGCCTCCAACGCGGAAAACACACCGGCAACACGCATGTGGATGCAAGTGGACAACGCCAAGGTTAGCAGCATTTAGAAATTGACTGGCTCATTGAACTGCACCCGCGTATCCCGAATCGATCAAATTGGAACGGGATGGGCTGTCTGGCCACTGCGCATCGCAATGGCGGCCGTGATTGTCACCAACATAGAAGCGACACTGCTGACGCTGCGTCTTTCCGAGTGGCGCGCCGATGCCGCGTCCATCTTCAACGCCGATCTTGACTCACAAGGGGATCGCGGACGAGGCGGGTAGCTGATATCCACTTGATGATTCTGTCGGTCCGGATGCAAACGCGCGCGCCGATGGAGCGCACGTTCGAATTCAGTTCCTTGAAGTGCCCGGACGGGATAGGACCGGATTGTAGGTCGAATCCGGAACGGCGGCAAAGGCCAAGATCGTCGGTGGCCGGGCGATGTCGGGGGGGTAATTACTCGATCGATTTGATCCGGGGCTTTCCCGGCTAGATCGGCGTGCACAGCGGTGATGATTTAATCCGGGTGACTTGAGCCTGCGTCAAGCCTGGGGTGGCCGAGCGGGCGATATCGACCGGGTGCATCAGATTGCTGGTGTCGTTGATGTGGACCGGTGAGAAGTTCGAAGTCAGCAGCACGTGTCCCACTTCGTGCGCGGCGCACCATTGCGTTCCAGCGCGGGCGACGATACAAGCGGGACGATTGGGAAGATGACCGCCGCAGCCGTTGAGCGCCTGTGAAAACCGGTCGATGAAGTAGACGATGATTGCATTCGCCGGGACCGTCGGCCCCAGCCGCTGAAGCTGCGCGTATTCACCGGACGAAATCTTCCAGGCACACGATCCATCGAGCTGTTCGAATCTTTTAGCCTCAGATTCGCTCAGTCCCAGACTCATCCCCGACCCGAAAACGATCTGGATGCCGTATTGGGCGTAGACCATTTGCGTGCTCGAAAAGATCGTGCTGAAACGGACGTTTGTCAGGCTGAGCCCTCGGAAGTACAGCCGTACCCGATGCGTGAAGGGCGTTCCGACGTTCGGCAGGCCCAGCGTAGCGCGGGTTTCCGGTCCGACGATGCCATCGACCTGTATGCCGGACTGCCGCTGAAATGCGAGAACGGCGCGACGAGTATTCCCTCCAAAAATGCCGTCATCGACGAGATTCGGCCGCGGGAACAGCTGGGAGTTCAGCTCCCGCTGCAGTCTCTTGACTTCCGGCCCGCGACTCCCCTGCCTCAAGTTGGTCATTCGAATAATCTCAGGATGCCCAATCTATAAATACGGGTTTTCACCCCGAAACCTGCCATCTGTTTTCGTCGGCCGACGTATCGTGCAAATTCGCGTCAACGCGTAAGGCTTCCAGGAAATGAGTACTGGCGGCACCCCGCCGCTTGCAGAAGCCGCAATGTACAAGTCGGTACCCGATCATTTCGCAAGGCTGAATTGGACATACACATTTGAAAAGAACGTATTCAGCTTATTTCTGACAGCCAAGCGGTCGGAGCCGCCATGCCCCATCGGAATAGAATCGATTTCGTGTCGGCTGGTTCATGCAACTTGTTCTCGGAGAAATCATTACCCGGATCGCCGCCCCAGCCAATCGCAAGCATCAGGTGATTCATGCTCGACCTGACGAAGGCTTGAATCATCAAGACGCCAAGCAGATCCTCTGCTTCCCGTGGAACCTGCGCCAAGTCCTCCACCTGCCGAGTGAGGGCATCGATGCCGTCGTCCAGTTTACCGTGGCGCCAATGATTGCCGAGGTCAAGGACCAATAGATTGTCGGCCAGCTGTATGACCGGCGTCAGGACGGTGAGGGTCGGTTCCGCCGCCGGGATAAGGAAATCCTCGTGAACAGGGAAGTTCCAGTGTTCGAGGATATGGCGATTGGCTTGCTCATACCATGACCTTTTTCGGTATCGGCAGCCGATATCGAACATCTTCGCACAGCCTCCGGTTGGCAGCGGCATTGGCCCGGCACCGTGGCTTTCAAGTCGGGGCGAAAGGCGTTGGGTTCCGGATCAGGTCCGCGACGACTGCAAAGGCGGCCTAGAAGACGGCAACGGTGCCGGGGCGATGGCGAGTACGCTGCCGGCTTCGGGCGGCGGGTCATGGTCCATCGTGGATCTTATAGTCCGCGCCGTCGATCGGATTGATCAGGCGGTTGAAGCCGAAGCCTTCGAAGTCAGCGGTGTTGCGGGTGGCGAATTCGGTGGCGCCGTGGTGGCGCAGTGTCAGTGCGATTCGGGCGTCGAATACGCTGCGTCGAGCAATGTCCGGGCGCCGGGCAACGGCCCAGACGTTGTCCATCACCGGCGCGTTTTCAATATGCGTGGAGCTTTAGCCCCTGTTGGGGGGTTGCTAGCGCGCCAGCAGGCGGGCCGCGACGCTGATCAGGAGGGATGCCAGCGAGGCTAATACCAACCCTGCGGTGCCATACAGCCAGAGCTGCCAGAGAACGTCCGAAGTGCCCGAGAAACGGGCATTGCCGAAGATCATCAGCGAAAGTGGAAACCATGCAATGGCGCTGACGAGGAGCACGCGCGCCAGCCGGCGATGGATGCTGCCGGTTGTGACGCTGGCCGCAAGGCCGGCCAGGCAAGTCAGTCCGGTCCAGATCAGCAGATTGACGATCGGGGCATGCAGGATGCTAAGTTCGGTGAAGTCTTCGCCCATGGAACCGATCCCGACCGCCAGGATCAAGAAATGAGCGACAAGGGCGAAGATCCAGTATTTCATCACGGGCAAGTTTAGTGGCACCTGCGTCTAGTCACAGGGGAATGAGCTTATCGACCAGTGGAAAGCCTTGCCGGGTATGGTCACAGACGCTGGATCCCGGATCAGGTCCGGGACGACGAAAAATATGAGAGACGCTGGATCCCGGATCAGGTCCGGGACGACGAAAAATATGAGAGACGCTGGGTCCCGGATCAGGTCCGGCACGACGGAAATACGAGAGACACTGGATCCCGGATCAGGTTCGGGACGGCGGCGTAAATCCCGGCCTCACGGCAAAGACGAAGGGCGCTACCCGGAACAGATCCGGAGTGACGGCAAAAACAATACCGGGGCGACGGTTAGAGCTTGCATCAGGTTTGCGATCGGAATTGCTGAGTGGCGGCCCCGGCCGCGATCTGGAGATTATTTCAGCGCGTTCTCGAAGATCTCCAGATTTTTGTTCGATTCTGGGACGCTCGGCTTGAGGGAGGTGTTCTGATTCGAGAAGGGCCCGGGCCAGGCGGACGGCGGTCTTAGGGTGGCCGATCCAGTAGCTGCTTCTTCTTCCCCGCCGACCATCGTCGCCCGCTTTCGATAGGCGGCCAGGACACGCTCGGGCTCGCCGGCGTCGCGCAGGCTCTGGGCCAGGTAGAACTGATGGCGAGCATTATCCGGCTCTTGCGTCAGCGCAGCGCTCAGTAGTTCGGCGTCGCGCAGGTATTTCTGCCGCTGCGGCTGCTGGTTGCGTGCGCTGTCGAAGTGCCCGGCCCGGCGGGACCGCCTGCTCGAAGGGCTGTTCGCTGGCCAGGTATTCGTGCACCACGCCCTGGAAGCGCCACGGATGGTCAGCGCGCAGCAGGCGCGGAAGAAAAAACTCGTTAGCCGTGCCGCAAGGAATCTGGCGAATCTGCCAGGCCTGTATATCGGAGCGCTCGGGCAGGCTGAAGCCCTCATCGATGTGCAGTTCTTCGTCGGCATCGATCAGCAACAGCCAGTCGGCGCTGCCCTGGGCCAGGGCTATAGCCTCGCTGCGGTTGTGGCCAAAATCCACCCAGTCTCTATCGTGGAGTTCGCCAGGCAGGTCGGCGAGTGTTCGCTGGATCAGCTTCGGGGTGCCGTCCGTCGACCCAGTGTCCACAATGCACCAGCGCGTGATCAGCGGGCGCACCGAACTCAGGCAACGCTCGATTACATGCGCCTCGCTTCGCGCAATCATGACCAGGCAGATATCGGTCAGAGAAGACATAGGTTGCGGTGCCGGCATGAGATATTACTGGAATGCTGCGTTGTTGATCGTAAATCATATACACTTCAGTTGATTTGTCGACTGGCCGGTTGCTTAGACACCGTCAATTCAAACAAGAGCTGAGGCTTGATCATGACTATTTTTCGTGCGCTGGCCTCGGCGATTCTCTTATCGCTGGCCATCCCCGCCTGGGGTGATTTGTCGATTGGCGATGGCGGTTCGTTTTCTCTGGGTTCGGGCGTGCTTCGCCTGGCCGATACCCCGCTGATCATCGATGGTGAGTTTGATTTGGGCAGCGGCAACGTCGAGCGGGCCGGTAATATCTTGATCAGCGGTGTTTTCAGCGGCGGTTCCGGGTCGCTTTCGACAAGCGGCGACTGGATCAACAACGGTACCTTCAACGCGATGGATAGTGCGATAACGCTGTTCGACGAGACCGGCAGTACCGCACTTGTGCTCGGTGATTCTGTGTTTTACGGTTTGTCGATTTTCAGCTCTGCGGCTGGCGAGTTCGTGTTCGAATCCGGCTCGATCCAGAACGTTACCGATAGCCTGTTCATCCAGGGTGTGAGCGGTTTGCCGTTGCAGCTCCGGAGCACCTCGCCGCCGCAGATCGCTCAGCTGTTCCTTGAGAATGGCGCGTCCCAGGACATTGCGTTCCTGGGTGTCTCCGACGTGCACGCTACCGGCCAGCCCCTGGCGCCCGACCAGACCAACCAGGGTGGTACCGGCAACGATCTAGGCTGGTTCGGCAGGGCGCTGGAGTTCATCCCGATTCCGACGCTGTCCGTTCCCGGACTGATTGTTTTAGTACTCGCGATATTCGGTGTCGCCGTGGTTAGACGGAAAGTTGATTCTCAATTCGTTGCGTGAATTGGTCATCGACAAATAATCAAAGAAAAATCCAAGGAATCAAAAATCATGCGAAGCGCCTTTAGTTACACACCTCTTGCCGCTGCAATCGTAGCCGTCTTGTTCGCATCGGAAGCGAACGCGCAGGAGGATGTGGTGGTCCAGGCGCCTCCGGGCGGCTCGGTGCAAATTCAGGACTCGGCTGGAAATACGGTCTATTTCCGGGTCAACGACGACGGCACATTGATCCTGCCGGCTATCGATGGAGACGCCGAGCAGACAAGCGTTCTTTGCTTCGAGGCCGGCACCGGCGTGCTGGGACCGTGCACCGCGACGGCAGCCATTGGCCCCCCCGGTCCCACGGGTCCGCAGGGTGTCGCGGGCCCGATCGGACCGCAGGGTGCACCGGGTCCGATTGGCGCACAGGGCGCAACGGGACCGATCGGCCCACAGGGCGTTCCGGGTCCGACTGGAGCTCAGGGTGTCCCCGGCCCGACTGGACCGCAGGGTGCAACGGGACCGAACGGTCCACAGGGCATTCCGGGTCCGACTGGAGCTCAGGGTGACCCCGGCCCGACCGGACCGCAGGGCGCAACGGGACCGATTGGACCGCAGGGCGCAACGGGACCGATTGGACCGCAAGGCCCAACAGGCGCTACGGGCGCTCAAGGTGTCGCGGGACCGACCGGCGCACAGGGCCCAACCGGCCCGGCCGGACCTTCGGGGCGAGACTTCGACGTGTTGATCAACGGAACTTCGATTTCAGATGCCAGCCTCGATTTTGCCTATCTCGGGTTTACAGGGGATAGTTTCGGTTTTCTGACCAATACCAACTACAGCTTCCAATTGGTCGACAACGCGCTGCAGCGGGTCTGGTTGCTCTACAGTGGTGCCGGATGCACCGGCACCACGGCGGCTTACGCCGGTCCGGAGGCCGCCGGCGCGTATTCGGCCTCCGCGGGCTCGATCTTCCAGACCAGCGGGACGGTCTACTTCGTGAACGCTTCGGCCACGATAACCAATTTCGCGACGGTTTCTTATATCGACGAGGACGGAGCCTGCGTTGCCTTCGCCGGTACTGATCCCTCGCTGCCGTATGCGGCGAACAACAGCGGGATAACCGGGGCTTCGTTCGCGAATCCCAATACGCAGGTGCTGACGTTAACCCGCAATTAGGCTGTCGGGCAGGAGCAATAGTCGTGTGCAATCCTGGTGTCAGGTCTTGGACTCGGGCTATCCATTAGCCCAGCCGTGTCAATAGGCAAAACGGACGCTGGCGATTTTCTAGCCCACTTCGATTTCCTTTGACCGGTTTGCGCATGCCGATCATCAACAGAAACCAAAGACGCTGGGTCCCGGATCAAGTTCGGGACGACGACAAAGGTGAAAGACGCTGAATCCCGAGTCGGCGTGCCCATCGCAAGCATGATTGCGCGGTAGCATGAGGCGATGGGCAACGATATCTACCAGTCCATTCCTTATCCAGGCCTGTGGGCCGATCTGATCCTGATCGTCCACGCGCTGATCGTGGGGTTCGTGATCGTTGGTCAGCTGGCGATCCTGATCGGCTGGTGGCGGGGCTGGTCGTGGGTCAGAAACGCCTGGTTTCGCCTGGGCCACCTGGCCACGATCGTCATTGTGATGCTGCAGGCCTGGCTGGGCCGATTGTGCCCGCTGACGATCTGGGAGCAAAAGCTGCGGCAGGCGGCCGGGCAGGCGTATCACGAACAGTCTCTTGTCGAGTACTGGGTTGCCGAGTACCTGTACCTGGACCTCCCATGGTGGGTTTTCGTAACGGCCTACACTTCGTTCGCCATGCTGGTCGCCTGGACATGGTGGCGATTGCCACCCCAGCGGGCAAGCGCCTCCTGAAGCGAAGCCCCGATCAGGCGCCCGCCACCGGCGCACTATGCGGAAATTTTTTAGCAATTCTGACGGTAGCTCGTTACGGGCGAGTGGGGCAACAAGCCGGGCCGGGTGAGCTCAAGGTATTTTCAGATCGTCCCGGCAGCGCTTGAAGGTGTTGTTTGACCGGAGTAGAGTCGGTAGTGGAATCCTGGCCGCTGGAGATCGGGGGCGGCGCCATTGGATCAATTACCCACGGAGACCGCCAATATGACCATTCGAATCCTTTGTTTGTTGCTGGCACTAGTCCTGGTCGGCTGCGACCGTCAGGGTGCAGACTGGGAAGAGGCCCGGGAAAAAGACACCATCAGCGCGTATGAAGCGTTCGCGGAGCGTTACCCGGAAAGCCCCGAGGCCGACCAGGCCCGAAGCCGCATCGAGACGCTGCGCGCCGAGCAGGCGTGGAGCGATGCACGCCAGCGCGACACGGTCGAAGCTTACCGCGGATTCGTCGAGGCCCACCCGGATGCCGCGACCGTTGACGTGGCGCGCTCCCGGCTGCAAACCCTTGAACGTGAAGCGGCATGGCAGGATCTGGCCGACAGCGAGAACGCCGGCGCACTGAGGGCCTTCGCCGCCAACTATGCCGGCAGCCCGGAAGCGGAACTTGCGCGGGAGCGGATCAGCGAACTGGAGGCCCAGGCCGAGGCCGAACGGCGCGAGCGCGAACAGGCTGCCGAGCAGGAACGCGAAGCCGAGCGTGAACGCCAGGCCCGGCGCGAAGCCGAGCAAGCCACCCACCACGTGCAACTGGCGGCGGTCCGCAGCCAGGACCAGGCCGACCGGGGCATCGACCTGCTCCAGCAACGCCTGAGCGAACTGCTGGGTGACGTGAACCTTCAAGTGCAGCAGAGCAACGGACTGTATCTGCTGGTCACCCAGCCGATGAGCCAGGACAAGGCCGAACAGTTGTGCGAGACCTTCAAGCAGCGCGACCAGGACTGCCTCGTGCGTGCGCGGTGAAGCCCATGGCATCCGGGCGGGACAATCCTTCCCGGCTCGCAATTACCGGTAGTCCCGGCGACTGAGCCCGGATTGGCGCTACCGCGACCCCAGCACGATGCGCTGGCGGGGCGCTTCGAGCCGTGCTATCCAATTGCCGAAGACCGCCTCGGCAAGTTCGAGCGTGGCCGGCAGGTGCTCGTGCGTCGCCGCCCGGATGTCTTCCGGCGTCCGCTTCAAGCCCGAAGCGGCGAGGTCGTCGCGATAGAAATCCAGCGTCAGCCAGCGACGGATCAAGCGCTCGTCGAGTTCCAGGTGAAACTGGAATCCGTATGCATTATCGTCGGCGCGGAATGCCTGGCAGCCGCTTTCGTCGTCATAAGCAAGGTTGGCGGCCCCGGCCGGGCAGTCGAAGTCCCAGTGGTGCCACTGGAAAATGGGTCGCGGTTCAGTGAGCGGATGCATCACCCGGTCGTCGAGAGCGCCTGCAGACGGGCACAGTTCGTACCAGCCGATTTCCGGCGGTATGCAGGGCCCCACTCGCGCGCCTAGCACATGGGCGAGCAACTGCCCGCCCAGGCAGATCCCCAGCGTCGGCACCTGCCTCTTCAACGCCTCCTCGAGCAGCCGGCATTCGACGGCCAGGTGCGGCGTGGAATCGCCGACCTGCATCGGGCCGCCGAGCACGATCAGCGCCTGGTAACGATCCAGGCTCGGCTGGGCGGCCGGGTCGCGGGCAAAGTTGACGTAGCGGATCCGATGCCCTGCCCGGCGCAGCATCGGATCGAGCACGCCCAGCGGCTCGGCTGCAACATGTTGTAGAACCAGAACGCGCGCCATGTCGGGAGGATACCCGAATGCCGGCGCGGTGCAGGGCGTCCCTTACCGGCATCCCTGAACCGGCGCCACTCGTCAGGCATTACCGTAAATCATGCCTCTGGCGTCGTAATTCATCGATAACACCGCGACCTTGGGAAACGGATTCTTCATGCTGCGCAACGTGTCTTACTGACCGGTGCGCGCCAAATGCCGGAACGTGGACACGCATACCTCAGCCCGCCAGTGACCAGCCGGCCGGGTCATCACATGACCATGTTGCAGTCACTGACCCGCACGGTCGGCCTGGATCGTGAGCGAATGGTCGCACTGGATGCCATGCACAACCAACGCAATGTTGCCGATTGGTCCGGTGCTCCGGTCCGGAAGAGCGCAGTCGAAGCGCCATGGCAGAAACGCTCGGCCTGCCGCATGATCAGCGGCTGAGTGCCAATTACACTGACGGTTGGGTGCGGCGCAGACCAATCGATCACGTTTTGAAAAAGCTGGCAGCGCGAGTTTGGAAACCCGAGATCGAAATAACGCCTATTCGGGGGATGTTCACGTCTGGTCGTGTGGGCGCGACTGCGTCTTCCATAAAGGCTTCGCCATGCTCACACAGACCTGTTCAGGGGCACGTCAAAGATTCGGCAAGAATAGAAAAAAGGCCGCGCGATGCGCGGCCTTTGAATGTTGCGTATTGAACGACCTCTCGAAAGAGGAGGTCGCCCTGATCGGCGATCAACGTATGCGGATAACGACCACTGCCACCGCTGCCAGCATCAGGCTCATCAGGATAAGAGCGAGATTGGACATTGTCGGCACCGGAAGAGCTTCCTCTGGCGGTGGCGTGCCCGGCAGGGCCCGAATAATAAGGGCCGAGTAATTGGGGAAAAGACCATTGATCGCCTGCCAATCGTCGGTCATCGGGTCGCCCGTGTCGAAGAACAGCTGGCCCGCACCAGCGTTGGTGGCACCGGTTTCATCCGACGCGATGAAAAAGTTCGGATCGGTCGGAACGAATCGGACGCCAAGGAAAAAGTTGCCGCTGGCCGGGAGCGTAATGCCGGCGCCCAACACGTTGAAGTCGAAAATGGTTTCCGGCAGGCCGGTCGGCAGGCCTGCGGCCGAGCCCGGAATGGCGCCAAGTTCGGTTCCCGGTACGCCGCCCGGACCGTCATCATCAAATACCACAATTTCGAAGTTTATCGACGACGGGCCGAGGCTCACCCAGCCAAGACATACGGTGTCGATGGAACCCTGCGGAAAATCCGCGGCGCTGAACTGCTGTACGAAGGTAGCCTCCGTAACGGCCGCGGGGTTCCCGCCATAGCCGTTTTCAGCAGTCCCGTCGTCCACGGAGATGATGCCGGGATCAGAGCATACTGCCGGTGCACCGCCGCGCTGGGTTGCGTTACTGATCGAACCGATCTCGTCGGCAAGCTGGGCTTGCGCTGAGACCGGAAGTGCGAAGATGGCAGCGAACGCTGCGGTAATCATGAATTTATGCATTGTTTTCTTCATCCCTGAATTGGTTGGACATGAGGCTTAGATTTATTTGATCAGGCCAGGATCTCGGTGCCGCGATGCCTCAGGCGTGTTGTCAAGGCACAAAGATTTCGAAAATATACACTATAAGCGCGGGTTTTGGAAGCGATGTATCCCACAGCTATGCCCATACGACGACAATTTAAAAGAAACAATCAGTCAATTCGGTGCGGTGTCTCGGGAAGGTGCGGGATCATCAGCGCGCGATGGGCGCCTGGTGGGTTTTTTGAGCCGTGCAGCAGAAGAATACCCGAATAACATCGATATCCAACGATAGAAGTGACGGATCAATTCGCCACTAAGCGAAGACAGTCATATCCCGTCAACCCGTGACAGCCAACGCCAGGGCTCATAACGCGCCTGAAGATTCGGGGCCGCGCAGGAACCGGGATGTACAAAGTGGGTACATGAGGATTCCGAGCACCGCACGAATTGCCTATGGGGAATTTTCGTTTCAGGGTTTCTCAGGTGCGTTCCGTGTGGTGACGCTCGCAGCGCAGAAACCGCAACGTACAAAACGGGTACTTGAGGATTTCGAGCAGCGAACGGCGCCTCACGGGACGTGCCTGAAAAAGCCTGAAAAGAAAATTTGGTGGGCGATGCTGGGTTCGAACCAGCGACCCCTGCCGTGTGAAGGCAGTGCTCTCCCGCTGAGCTAATCGCCCTTTTCGAATGCGCAATGATACCGGCAATTCCGCCCGTCGGCAATTGT
>Ga0209938_1001001_pt1 | contig 14972 bp, 11 predicted proteins | sample SalPonR2_C_D1_MG_FD_185708 | JGI IMG/M metagenome (GOLD analysis project Ga0209938, IMG submission 185708) | Salt pond soil microbial communities from South San Francisco under conditions of wetland restoration - Salt Pond MetaG R2_C_D1_MG... ... | reverse complement strand
CCAACCGACCAACCGACCGACCGACCAACCGACCAACCGACCAACCGACCAAAAACGGCATAATGACCGATTGCAGAAAACACCGGTTTTAACGGCATGAACTTCGAATTGCTGGCACAAAGCGCGGCCGCCCGGCGCGGCAGGCTCCAGTTTCCGCGCGGTCGCGTCGAGACGCCGGCGTTCATGCCGGTCGGCACCTACGGCACGGTCAAGGGCATGACGCCGGAGGAACTGCGCGGCATCGGGGCCGAGATCATCCTGGGCAATACCTTTCACCTGATGCTCAGGCCCGGCACCGAGGTGATCGCCGCGCACGGCGATCTGCACGATTTCATGCACTGGAACGGCCCCATCCTGACCGATTCGGGGGGCTTTCAGGTCTGGAGCCTGGCCGAATTGCGCAAGCTCGACGAAAAAGGGGTGACCTTTGCCTCGCCGATCGACGGCGACCGGATCTTCATGGGGCCCGAGGAATCCATGGCCGTGCAACGCGCGCTGGGTTCGGACATCGTCATGATCTTCGACGAATGTACGGCCTACCCGGCGACGCTGGACGAGGCGCGCGCATCCATGGAGCGCTCCCTGCGCTGGGCCGAGCGCTCGAAAATCGCCCACGACGATTCGCCGGCCGCATTGTTCGGCATCGTGCAGGGCGGCATGTATGCGGAACTCCGGGCGATCTCGGCGGCGGGGTTGATCGACATCGGCTTCGACGGCTATGCCATCGGGGGCCTGAGCGTGGGCGAGCCGGAAGACGAGCGGATCGAAGTCCTCGACGCCACCTGTCCCAAGCTGCCGGAAGACCGCCCACGCTACCTGATGGGCGTCGGCCGGCCCGAGGACATCGTCGCGGCGGTTGCGCGCGGGGTCGACATGTTCGACTGCGTGATGCCCACGCGAAACGCCCGCAACGGCCACCTGTTTACCCGCTACGGCGATATCAAGATCAAGAATGCGCGCTATCGAATGGACACTGCGCCGCTGGACGCGGATTGCGATTGCTATACCTGCCGCAATTACTCGCGGGCCTATCTCAAGCACCTGCATCGCTGCAACGAAATCCAGGGCGCGCGCCTGGCGACCATCCACAACTTGTACTACTACCAGCAACTCATGCGGGAAATCCGTGCGTCGATCGAGGCCGATGAATTCGCCGGGTTCGTTCAGAAATTCGAGGCCGATCGAAAACGCGGTATTGCCTGATGATGCGGCGGGGTTGGTAACGTCGAAACCGGGTCAGGCCCGCGTAGGCGCTTGCCCTGCAAGCGAACGGCATGGAGGCTTGCTCGATCGCCTGATCGCTTGCAGGGCAAGCGCCTACAGGATCATTTACCCTTTGCCGTCCACCGACCACCGACCACCGACCACCGACCAAACGACCAAACGACCAAACGACCAAACGATCATTGAAACCCATGCCCCCGAATCTTCCAGTCCACGAACCCGTTGCCGCGCCCGAGACCATCGAAGTCGCCGCCGGCGTCTTGCGCGATGGCGAGGGCCGGGTGCTGGTGAGCCGACGCCTGGCCGGTCGGCATCTGGCTGGTCTCTGGGAGTTTCCCGGCGGGAAGATAGAATCCGATGAAGCGCCGGAGGCGGCGCTGGCGAGAGAACTGGAAGAGGAGCTGGGCATTGTGGCGGGGCCCAGCCGTCCGCTGGTCGCGTTACGCCACGAGTATCCGGAGAAGACCGTGCGGCTACGCTTGTTCGAGGTGCATTCGTTTTCGGGCAGGCCAGACGGCGTCGAAGGGCAGGAAATCCGCTGGGCGGCGCCGGCCGAACTCGGCAAACTCGAAATGCCCGCCGCCGATCGTCCGCTGATCCGGTTGCTGGACCTCGACGGGCATTATTCGATTTCGCCTTCGCCGGGCTCGTTCGATTCAGCCGACGATTTCGTCGATGCCTGGCGGGCCAGCCTCGAGTCCGGCTACCGGCTGCTCAGGCTGCGTCCTGCGCCGGGCGAGCGCGTCGCGCCGGATGTGATCGCACGAATCGACGCCATGACGCGCGAATTCGGCGCGCGCTGGATCGCCTCGGGCGAGCTCGAGCAGTGTTTCGGCTGGCCGGCCCACGGCATTCACCTGAATACCCGCCAGCTGGTGACGCTGGACAAGCGGCCGCTGCCGCACGATCGGCTGGTGATTGCCTCGTGTCACGACCTGGAAGAGATTCATATCGCCGATTCGCTGGACGTCGACCTGGTCACGCTTTCCCCGGTCATGCCGACCGCCAGCCATGCCGACGCGTCGCCCATGGGCTGGGATGATTTCGAACGCGTGGTGCGCCGCTCGCCGCTGCCGGTGATGGCGCTCGGCGGTATGCGTCCCGACGATTGGGGGCGTGTCAGAAGCCTCGGTGCGTTCGGCGTAGCCGGCATCAGCGCGTTCGGGTGGCGATGATGGAACGTCCGGCCGTCCAAAGTATTCGCATGCCGCTGCGTTCGACACCCGCCCTGGCCGAAGGCGGGGTCCATCTTTGGCACGTGCGGCTTGAGAATCTGCCGGTGATGGAAACGACCCTTCCATCCGAGGCCCGCGACCGGGTGCGCCAGCTGCGTATGGGGCAGAAATTCGTGCTGCGGCTGTTGCTGGGCGCGTACCTGGAAATTCCGGGTCGCGATGTCGTGACCGTGGCCGGCGAAAACGGCAAGCCCGTACTGGCCCCGCCGCTCGGCCGTTCGGGCCTGGCATTCAATCTGTCGCACGCTGGCGACCGGCTTGCGATTGCCATCGCAAGAAATCTGCCGGTCGGGGTCGATATCGAACAAACCGGACGAGACGTGCGGTGGCGGAAATTGTCCGAGCGCTGGTTCAGCCGCGCCGAAGCCGAGTGGTTGGCCGGCTTGACGCAGGACGCGGCAAGGCGCGAATTCCTGCGTCTCTGGACCGTGCGCGAGGCAATGATCAAGGCCATGGGCCAGACGATTGCCGGGCACATTTCCAGCGTGACGCCCGAGCCGGGCAACCCCGGGCATATTCTGTCCGTGCCGAAAGCCTGGCCGGAGGCGAAGACCTGGACGCTGCACGAGCATGACTGCAAAATCGGCCTGCACGGCTGGCTCGCGGTGCCGGGACCGGTCGCCTCGATTCGTACATTCGAGCTTCTACCGCCGGCGCAGACTTTTTGAGAGATTCTTCCGGTTCCCCGGGTTAACCGGCTATGTCAACGTCCCGGATGTTAAAGTTATCGGGTTATCCGCATAGGAAGATTTTCGAATGTTTGACGCATCTTTTCGCATCGAAGGTTACGACGACGAACTGGCGCGCGCGATTGCCAGCGAGAACCAGCGCCAGGAGGATCATATCGAATTGATCGCTTCGGAAAATTACGCTTCGCCACGCGTGATGGAAGCGCAGGGCTCGCAACTGACCAACAAATACGCCGAAGGCTATCCCGGCCGGCGCTATTACGGCGGCTGTGAATTCGTCGACATCGCCGAGGAACTGGCCATCGACCGGGCGCGCAAGCTCTACGATGCGGGCTATGCCAACGTCCAGCCGCATTCCGGTTCCCAGGCCAACCAGGCGGTCTTTCTGGCGCTGCTAAAGCCGGGCGACACCATCCTGGGCATGGACCTTTCCGAGGGCGGTCACCTGACCCACGGCGCCAAGGTGAATTTCTCGGGCAAGATCTTCAATGCCGTGCACTATGGCCTGAATCACGATACCGGGGAGATCGACTACGAGCGCATGGCCGAACTGGCGAAAGAGCACCAGCCGAAGATGCTGATCGGCGGCTTCTCGGCCTACTCGCGGGTGGTCGACTGGGCCCGGATGCGTGAAATTGCCGATTCGGTCGGCGCCTGGTTCGTGGTCGACATGGCGCACGTCTCCGGCCTCATTGCCGCGGGCGTGTATCCGAATCCGGTGCCGCATGCCCACGCGGTGACGTCGACCACCCACAAAACGCTGCGCGGCCCGCGCGGCGGTATCATCGTGGCCAAAGGCGACGACGAGACGATCACCAAGAAATTCAATTCGCTGGTATTCCCGGGCTGCCAGGGCGGGCCGCTGATGCACGTGATCGCGGCCAAGGCCGTGGCATTCAAGGAAGCGCTGGAACCCGGCTTCAAACAGTACCAGGAGCAGGTCGTCGAAAACGCACGCGCGATGGCCGAAGTGACGGTCGAGCGCGGCTACAAGGTGGTCTCGGGCGGTACCGACAATCACCTGTACCTGATGGATCTGATCGACAAGGACATCACCGGCAAGGACGCCGAGGAAGCGCTCGGCCGGGCCCATATCACCTGCAACAAGAACACCGTGCCGGGCGAGCCGCGCTCGCCGTTCGTGACCTCGGGCCTGCGCATCGGCACGCCGGCCATCACCACGCGCGGGTTCGACGCCAATGACAGCCGCGAACTCGCCGGCCTGATCTGCGACGTGCTGGACAATCTCGGCGACGCCGATACCGAAGCGCGGGTGCGGGATGCGGCCGTGAAGCTGTGCGACGCCCATCCGGTTTACGGATAAAAACCGGTTTAGCGATTGGGCGAAGAGAGAATCGAGTTTTCAGTTTTCGGAAGGTAAAAGTTTACGCGGGCGGGCGTGGAGCGCGGTTCCACGGGCTTTCGGTTTTCGTAGGAGCGAGCCGTGCTCGCGAAGGGTTTGGTGGGGCGTGATGGATCGCCTGCACGGCAGGCTCCTACGGGATCGGGCCTCCCCCGGGTTTTCGTAGGAGCGAGCCGTGCTCGCGAAGGGTTTGGTTTTCTGCCTGCGGAAACCGGAAAGCAACAACCAACCACCAACAACGCCTTTCAGCTAAAACCTAAAACCTAAACCGGAGTCCCGTTCAGGCGCTTTCCGGCGCGTCCAGAATGATCAGCGAAATATTGTCCTTTCCGCCGGCTTCCAGCGCCTGTTCGACAAGCTTTTCGGCGGCGCCGCGGGGGGAGGAGAGGTCGCCCAGCCATTGTTTCATCTCGGCGTCGGACAGTTCGCTGTTGAGGCCGTCCGAGCACAGCAGCAAGCGGTCGCCTTCGCGCCAGTCGATGCGAGTGGATTCGATGGTGGGCAGGCCTTCGCGCTGGCCGATGCAGTCGGTGAGGATGTGGCGCTGGGGATGTTCGCGTGCCTGGTCTTCGGTGATCCGGCCCGTTTCCAGCAGCCTGCCGGCGATGTTCTGATCGCGCGTCAGGCACTGGAATTCGGGATGTCGTGAATTGTATCGATAGACGCGACTGTCGCCGACCCAGGCCAGTTCGTAACCGCCTTCATGTTCGCGCACGGCCACCAGCGTGGTGCCCATATCGTGCAGCGAAGGATTGTCTTCCTGGGCCGAGCGCACCCGCGAGTGCGCCACTTCGAAGGCGTCGGCCAGCGGCATGCCGTGAATGACGCCTTCATTGACCGCTTCGCACGCCAGGCGGCTGGCTTCTTCTCCGCCGGCGTGGCCGCCCATGCCGTCGGCGACTATCCAGAGGCCCAGTTGTTCGTCGGCGAGGATTCGATCCTGGTTGTTTTGTCGAATCCGGCCAGTGTTGGTGATTTGGAAATAGCGCACCGAAAATCTCTGTTGAAATCGCTTGCGAAGTGCGCCTTTTTTGGTTGAAAACGCAAATCTCGTTGATTGTTACGTATTTTGGACGACGAATGTGGCAGCGTGCCGCGAATCGGTTTTCGGAAAAGCCGACCTGCCAGCCCAAAAATATGGATAATGCGCGGCGCCGCCCCCACATCACCCGCTTGTGCTCGACGCCATTGTTTATTCTCGTCGTCTTTTAGCTTGTCTTCCGAAGGAATCCGCCAGTAATGAGCCAGTACGTTTACACCATGAACCGCGTCAGCAAGGTGGTTCCGCCGAACCGCACGCTGATCAAGGATGTTTCGCTTTCGTTCTTCCCCGGTGCGAAGATCGGCGTGCTGGGCCTGAACGGCGCCGGCAAGTCGACGGTGTTGCGCATCATGGCGGGCGAAGACAAGGAATATGACGGCGAGGCGCGCCCGCAGCCCGGCATCCGCATCGGCTACCTGTCCCAGGAGCCGGTACTGCCCGAGGACGAGACCGTGCGCGAGGCGGTGATGGAAGGCGTCGGCGAGGTGCGCGACCTGCTCAAGCGCTTCGACGAGATCTCGGAGAAATTCGCCGAGCCGATGAGCGACGATGAAATGAACGACCTGCTGGCCGAGCAGGCCGAGTTGCAGGACAAGATCGATTCGGCCGGCGGCTGGGAATTGGACCGGACGCTGGAAGTGGCCGCCGACGCGCTGCGCCTGCCGGCCTGGGACAGCGAGATCAAGGTGCTGTCAGGCGGCGAGCGTCGTCGCGTGGCGCTTTGCCGGCTGCTGCTGTCCAAGCCCGACATGCTGCTGCTCGACGAGCCCACCAACCACCTGGACGCCGAATCGGTGGCCTGGCTGGAGCGCTTCCTGCACGATTTCCCGGGCACCGTGATGGCGGTGACCCATGATCGCTACTTCCTCGACAACGTCGCCGGCTGGATTCTCGAAATGGATCGCGGCCACGGGATTCCGTTCCAGGGCAATTATTCTTCCTGGCTGGAGCAGAAGCAGGCTCGCCTGGCCGTCGAGGAAAAGCAGGAAGCCTCCAGGCAGAAGACGCTCAAGGACGAGCTGGAATGGGTGCGTTCCAACGCCAAGGGCAGGCAGGCCAAGAGCAAGGCGCGCCTGAAGCAGTTCGAGGAACTCAATTCGAAGGAGTTCCAGGCTCGCAACGAGACCCAGCAGATCTACGTCCCGCCCGGCCCGCGGCTTGGCGATCAGGTCATCGAGGTCGAGCACCTGAACAAGGCATTCGGCCACGACCTGCTGATCGAGGATCTGAGCTTCAAGGTGCCGCAGGGCGCCATTGTCGGCATCATCGGCGGCAACGGTGCCGGCAAGACCACGCTGTTCAACATGATCGCCGGCAGCGAGCAGCCCGATTCGGGTGATATCCGGATCGGTCCCACGGTCGAGCTGGGCTACGTCGATCAGAAGCGCGACAGCCTGGACGGCAACCGCCAGGTGTGGGAAGAAATCGCAGACGGCGCCGAGATGATACAGGTGGGCAACTATTCCACACCGGCGCGCCAGTACGCCAGCCGCTTCAACTTCAAGGGCGGCGACCAGCAAAAGCGCGTCGGCCAGCTTTCCGGCGGCGAGCGGAACCGCGTTCACCTGGCGAAGGTATTGCGTTCGGGCGGCAACGTGCTGATGCTCGACGAGCCGACCAACGATCTCGATGTCGAAACGCTGCGCGCGCTGGAAGAGGCGCTGCTGGCATTCCCGGGCTGCGTGCTGGTGACCTCGCACGACCGCTGGTTCCTCGACCGCATCGCCACCCACGTGCTGGCGTTCGAGGGCGATTCGCACGTGGAATGGTTCGAAGGCAACTTCAGCGACTACGAAGCCGACCTCAAGCGCCGCAAGGGCGACAAGGCCGGCCCGCACCGGATCAAGTACAAGCGGATAGACGGGTAAGCGCGCCTGGCGCGCTCGGTTTAGGGTCAGACGGTTGACGCTTTACGCAATCGGGTGCCGGCTCCCACACCCGTAGCCCGGGTAAGCGAAGCGCACCCGGGGCAAGCGTCATCCGGCCACCATTTCCCCGGATGCGCGCTGCGCGCTTATCCGGGCTACGAAGGGCAAGCCGGATTTTCCATAAACCGTGGTGGCAATTTCATCGGCGCGAGATGCGCCTCCCACAAAAAAGGTCCAGCCCGCACCCCATTGCGTAAAGCGTCAACCGTAAAGCGTCATTCCGCCATTTTCCGCTCCAGCTCCGCAACCCGCTCTTCGAGTTCCGCGACCCGCTGCTGCAGCGATTCGTTCTCGGCCGAATCGGCCGGGGTTGCAGCCGGCGCGTGGTCGGGCTGCAGCGCGGCGCTGTCGACCGGCCCGGCCAGCAGATGCATGTACCGGTCTTCGCGCTGGCCGGGGCCGCGCGGCAGGCGAACGACCAACGGTTTGTCGTGTGCGGCCAATCGATCGAGGTTGTACTTGACGTCGTCGAGATCGTCGAAGCGATGCATGCGCTCGGAGCGACTGAACAGCTCGGCCAGCGTCTGCGGACCTCTGAGTAGCAACAGGCCGATCAGCACGCGCTGGGCAGCGGTAAGCTTGAGTTCCGAATCCACGCGGTGGTAGTAGCGCGATGCGCGTGCGCCGTATTCCGAGCGGACCAGCCTGCGTTGCTCGAGGGCCCTGAGCGTCTGGCCGACGCGGCCGGGGTCGAGCTTCATCACGGGGTTGCGGCTGGTCTTCTGGTTGCACGCCGTGACCGTCGCGTTCTGCGTCAGCGGGTAGGTCTCCGGCGTGGTGCCTTCCTTCTCGATCAGGCAGCCGAGTACGCGAGCTTCGACGGCCGAAAGCGGTGGATTCAGCGGCAGATCGGAATCCTCCGACGACTCGTGCCGGGCGTGCTGTGATGATTCCTGAGACGATTCATTCATTGCTGGTCGTTTCCCTGGTATCCATGGGCCCAGCGTAAAGCAGGGCGCGTCCATCATTCTGGCAGATTGCGCTGACCTCGACGAAGCCCGGTGCCGAAATCGTTGTGTTGAAATCAAAGCCGCAGCGTTCGAGCCCAGGATCGTCGAAGGCTTCGGCGACGTCGGGCCGCGCAATGTCGGGACCGATGCGGGTCGGATTGCCGTCGATGCACACTTCGACCGCCTCGAGCCGGGCTTGATCCAGCGAGCCGGCCCAGCCCTGGATGCGAATCCGACCGCCAGGCGTACGTTGCATCCGGTCCACCCAGCCCCAGGGTCCGCGGCGGAATCGGTCGGGCCGGATCGGCACGGGTCTTGCGCTGCCATAAAGCAGATACAGATCTTGTTCCATGGCGAGCGCGCGCGGGATTCGCGTGTAGTCCACCGGCGCCGTGATGACCGATCCGATCGCCCGGCGAACGTAATCCTCGCTGGCCCAGGCCGTGCCGTAGACACTGGCGTCGATCGGAATCCGCTCGCTCTCGGGGCGGTAGACGAAGCCCGCTTCCGGCATCTCGCCGGCGAACTGCGATTCGTCGCGCACGCTGAAGCACAGCAGCCCGCCGGGCGCCAGCAACGAGTGCAACTTGCCCAGCCAGGCCCGGAACAGCCGGTCGGGCAGATGCGAGAAAAGCGACGCGACCCAGATCATGTCGAAGCGCTGGTCGATGGAGAAAGCGGCGGGATCGCTGCTGGAGAGGTGGCCTTCGATGCCGAACAGGCGCCTGTTGGTTTCCAGCGCATCGGCCTGGATCTCGGCGCCGCGAATATTGCGCTGCGGCAGCCATGCGGCCATGAATCGGAGCAGACGCCCGTAACCGCAGGCGAAATCCAGCACCCGCAGCTTCTCCGGCGGATCGTCGAATCCGCTTTCGGCGATCTGGCGGAAGCAGTTGAACTGCTGGATCGAAATGTTGAAGTACTGGCTTAGTGCAACGGCGGCGTCGCGATGATGTGCGAGCGAGTGGGCCAGCATCTGGTCTTCGCCCGGCACTTCGAACACAAGGTTGTCGGTGACCCGGTCGGGCAGGTTCAGCGCGCGACGGACCGCTGCGCGAAACCTGGCGTCCCCGAGCAGTGCGGCAACCTGGTGATCGAGTTCTTGCGATGGATAAGACACCGCTGGCGGTTCCCTGGAATTTCCCTGAACGGCTGACGCGTATCGTAGACCGAAACGGGTCTTCGGTCCGGCCCGCCGGAGAGGTTACGGTCTGAACGGCCGCGGATTCCAGCCCAGCTGTTCGCGCGCGACGGTGTCGTCGACAACCAGATCCATGCGCTGGCGATAGACCATGGCCGGGGTGATGGACCTGAAGCGGCCCAGGCCATGCGTCAAACGAAGCACGACGGCAATCAGCCAGGCGGGTATCGGCACAAGTGTTGGGTCGGCCCCGGCGGCGGAGGCGATCCGGCGGACGAATTCCGGGTAGCGCAGCGTTTCACCGCCGCCCAGCGCCACCGTCCGGACGCGCGTGGCGCTGGCTGCTTCGGTGCCGCCGTCGGCCGTCAGTCCGGGTCCGGCCGCCATCGATCGAACCATTGCGGCCAGGTCGTGCGCGTGTACCGGCTGACGCAGCCCCTTGCCCGCCACCGGCGCCCAGGATCGGCGTTCGAGCCAGCGTCGAATCCCGTCCAGCGCCGATGGGCCCTGGCCGCCGTAGATGAGCGCCGGCCGAACCAGCGTGAGTGCCATGCCGCGCTTGTTCGCCATGCTGACCAGCGCCTGCTCGGCTTCAACGAGTCGTGCCGCAGCCGCTTGTTCATCCGGGTCTCGAGAGTGTTGCTTGAACACGACGCTGGCCGAACTCAGCGCCACGATGCGTCGCAGCGTGGGCATGGCCCGGGCCTGGCGAGCCGCCAGCGGCAGGGCTTCGGCATCTGCACAGACCATCACGTGCGCCTGTATCCGGGCGTGCTCGCGGGCCAGGTCGTGCTGCATCCAGGTGAGGTTGGGCCGGCTGTAACCCGGCACATCGGTGGATACCGCGATGACCGGGGCGCCGGCATCCAGCAGGCCGGCGAGAATTTCGTGTCCGGCCGGCCCGCCTGCGCCGACCAGCAGCACTGGCGCGGTGTCGTGCTCGCTCAACTTGATCGTCCCGAGTCCGTGCCAGGCTGAGGATTCCGGATGGAGCGGCCGTGTCGGGGTACCAAGGCATGCATAATCGCTGCAGTTCCTGAAGATGGCCGGCCATGACGGTCGGCTCGAATTCGATGCTGCTCAACGCAAGAATACTGCAACAGCCGTTGACCGGGGTCGGCCGCTACCTGAACGAGGCACTCTGCCATCTTCCTGTACTCCGCCCGCAGCGGTCTTCTCCAGCCCTTTGGTAGGCTGCGGACCTTCGAGAATGTTTGTTTCAGTCAGGCCAGTCTATTCTTTTCATGCATTAAAATGATTAGTTTTTCGGCGAGGCCGATCCGCTCCGGTGGTCAAGTGACAGACACAGCAAATGAAAATCGGAATCAGCCTGAATTGCGGGCGAAAGTCATTGCGATGTATTTTCCGCAGTTCCATGTCATCCCGGAAAATGATGAGTGGTGGGGAGAGGGGTTCACCGATTGGGTGAACGTCAAGAAAGCGCGCCCCCAGTTCGAGGGCCATTATCAGCCCAGAGTGCCGCTGGACGGCGATTATTATGATCAATCTCAGCCCGAAGTGCTTCGTCGTCAGGCTGAGCTTGCGAGGAACTTCGGCATCTACGGGTTCTGTCACTACCACTACTGGTTCGATGGCAGGCAACTGCTTGAATCGCCAACCGAAATCATGTTGGCAGACAGGTCGATCGATATCCCCTTCTGCCTGTCCTGGGCCAATGAAACGTGGTCCAGGCGCTGGGACGGGCTCAATTTCCAGCTGTTGATCAAACAGACCCACCCTGCAGACAAGAAGCGCTGGAAACTGCACTTTGACTATCTGCTCAAGGCCTGGACTGACGACAGGGCCATTAAAGTCGACGGCAAGCCGGTATTCGTGATCTATCGCCCACAGAATATTCCTGAAGTAGCGGACATGCTGGATTACTGGCGTGAACTGGCCCATCAGTCAGGACTTCCCGGGTTGTACTTCATCGTACAAAAAAGTTTTCAATACCCAAGGAAGTGTTTTGACGGTTTCGATGCGATGTTTCAGTTCCAGCCATTCGAGACAATACACTCTCCTTTCATGGACGGCCGGCCGAATAAATATTCTCTTTTCGGTAAGATCGTGCATTCGATGCCGGAGCGCTTGCAGGATTTTCTGAGGGGCATATATGCAAGGGCGTTACAGAAAATGAGCGTCCATGATTACGAAGCGGTATGGAATTACATTGTGCAGGTCCGCAACGACGAGCAGCTGGTAACCTATCCGGGGGCATTCGCCGACTGGGACAACACGGCCCGTTACGGCAACAGGGCAAGACTGTTTCGCGGAGCCAGCCCTGAACGTTTCGAATACTGGTTCGGAAAATTACTGGAATCCATGCCGGAGCGAGGCCTGCCTGAGGACTTTATCTGGCTGAATGCCTGGAACGAATGGGCAGAAGGCGCTTACCTGGAGCCGGACGAGAAGTTCGGGCTTGCCTATCTGTCGGCGCTCAAGAGCCAGGTAACTAGACACTCATGAACCACACCCGCTTTTCCGCAGGAACGCTTGCCTGGACGCTGCACGACGGGTATTGTCGCGTGTGCGAAAAGCTGCCATGCGGGAAATGAAAATCTTTTTTCCGAACCGCCGGAAGCCATCAGAATCCCAGCCTCAGGGAGCAGTCCGAAAGTCATGTTAGCCAAAGCGGGTAACCTCGTTTTCAAAGGCATGCGCGCGATTTATAGACGCCTGCCTGTCTCGAGGCATCTGAAGCACAAGATTTCTACCTGGCTCTATACCCATATAAATGGATTGACCCGAAAGCGGGAAAGGGATGACCTCGAAGGCGGGGTCGAAAATCGGTTTGATTGGCCCACATCGATTGGCCGGATAGACAAAGACGTCTCACTGAAGACTATGGATCTTGATTTCCAGATCCATGAGCATCCCGAAGTCTCGGTGATTGTCGCGGTCTATAACAAGTGGGACTATACGCTGGCTTGTTTGCGGTCAATCATCACCAGCAAGCCAAAGACAAGTTTCGAAATAATTGTCGTCGATGACGGTTCGACCGACGAGACGCAGGAGGCCCTGAAGCTCGTCAAGGGCATCAAGGTGATTACCAAAGATGAGAATCAGGGCTTTCTTCTCGCCTGCAACACGGCCGCAAGGGAAGCCAGGGGGAATTTTCTTCACTTCCTGAACAACGATGTGCAGGTATTGCCAGGCTGGCTGGATGAGCTGTACCAGACCTTTACCGAGATTCCCGAAGCAGGGCTCGTTGGGTCAAAGCTTGTTTACCCTGATGGAAAATTGCAGGAAGCCGGGGGCGTCATATGGAAGGATGGGTCGGGGACCAATTTTGGCCGGGGAGATGATCCCAACAAGCCGCAATACAATTTCGTCAGGGACGCCGATTATTGTTCCGGCGCCAGCATCATGGTTCCCGCAAAGGTCTTTCGCCGGCTCGAAGGTTTCGATGAACGTTTTGTTCCCGCCTACTACGAGGATACCGACCTGGCCTTTTCAGTGCGCAAACTGGGTCTTCGAGTCATCTATCAGCCGTTTTCCCGGGTGGTGCATTTTGAAGGCGTCACTGCCGGGACCGATATATCGACCGGGACAAAATCCTGGCAGACGATCAACCAGTCGATATTTCTGGAAAAGTGGAGTCGTGAACTGGCAATTCACCATTCCTCAGGGTTGTCGGGCAGACTGGACAGTGGGCGAAAGGTAAAAAGAGCGCTGCTGATAGATTTCGAAACGCCCAAACCGGATACCGACTCTGCTTCCATGGATACCGTGTATTACCTCAAGATGTTGCAGAGTCTTGGCTATAAAGTTTCATTCATCGCGAATGACCTGAAGCACAGCCGGCAATACACGGAAAATCTTCAGCGTCTTGGGGTTGAATGTCTGTACAAGCCTTACGCCGTATCAGTAGGGGATTATCTTCGCGAGAAAGGCGCCCTGTATCAGCTGGTATTCATGCAGAAAGTTCATTATGTGAAGGAGTATTTCGAACAGGCAGGAAAATTCTGCGTAAATGCCAAATTGATATTCAATACGGTCGATCTGCATTATGTGAGAGAGCAGCGGTATGCAGAGCTTGAAGACTTTGATCTTCTGAGAAGGGGAGCGCTCGATACCAGGTCGATCGAGCTCGGGATCATGAGAAAGTCAGATGCCACGATAGTGATCAGCCAGGAAGAGAAGCGTATTCTGGAGCGCGAAGCTCCTGACGTGAACGTCTTTTGCATCCCGTATGTCAGGGAAACAAGGCCTTCAAAGTATGATTTCGCTGCCAGAAAAGACATTGTATTTATTGGCGGCTTCAATCACCTGCCGAATATAGACGCGGTCAAATACTTTGTCAAAGAGGTGTTACCGAAGGTGAGGGAGAAATTACCGGATGTCATCTTCAGAATCGTTGGCAGTAATATTCCCGGCATGGTCTTCAAGGAAGAGGAAGTAAATGAATTGGCAGGAGCGCCCGGTGTTGAAATAGTCGGCTTTGTAGACGAGCTGGATAATATTTTCAATCAGTGCCGTATATCGGTGGCGCCTCTTCGCTTCGGGGCAGGAATCAAGGGTAAGATTGGCACCAGTTTGTGCTATGGCGTTCCTTGTGTAGCGACGCCGATCGCGGTCGAGGGCATGGATCTCGAAAACGGGAAGAATATTCTGTTAGGCAGCAATGCAGACGACTTCGCTGAGCAAGTATTCAGCCTGTATACAGACGAAGAATCATGGAAGAGAATTTCCAGTGCCGGCATTGTTTTCATGAAAGAGCATTACTCTTTCGAAAAAGGCTTGGAGCGCCTCAGGGGGATGATTGAAGCCATATGTTGAAGTCGTCATTCCCCGGAGCTGCGCTCCTGCAGGCTCCAGTACCGGGAAATTGACCAAGTCGCCGTTATTCCGGGTGCCCCGGGCCTTCGCGGCAGCAGGCGGCGATCGCGTCGACCACGGTCTCGGGCACCGGGCGCGTGCAGGCCAGGGCAAGTTCGCGAACGTGTTCGGGTCGAGTGGTGCCGAATACCGCACTGCTGATGCCCGGTTGCCCCAAAACCCAGCCGAGCGCTAGCTGCGCTCGCGACCAGCCGGGAGCGGCAAGTGCCTTACGCAGGCACCGGCGGCGGCGTGCGATGAGCTGACCGTCGCTTTGCGACAGCGCGCGCGCCAGGTACCACAGGCCGCTGCCGCTGGTCAGCCAGCGTGCGAGCGGCGGCGCAAACCGCATCCGCGCCAGCGGCTCGGCGGCGAGCACGCCCTGGCCGGCATCCGATGCCCTGCGGGCCAGGCCGGCGTTGTGCGCCTTGACCACCGAGACGAAGGGCATCAGAACGTCGAAAGGCGCTCTGCCCACGGCGTGTTCCAGCGCATCGGCGTGCGCATTTACGCCAAGCAGTTGCACCTTCCCGTCGTTTCTCAGACGTTCCAGTGCTGTCAGCAGTTCGTCGGTGAGTTCAG
>Ga0209938_1001000_pt1 | contig 14985 bp, 11 predicted proteins | sample SalPonR2_C_D1_MG_FD_185708 | JGI IMG/M metagenome (GOLD analysis project Ga0209938, IMG submission 185708) | Salt pond soil microbial communities from South San Francisco under conditions of wetland restoration - Salt Pond MetaG R2_C_D1_MG... ... | reverse complement strand
CAGGGTGAGGTATAGCGATACCGCACCACTGATAAAGATAAAAACCATAATCAGCCGGAAGGTAAGTGCCGGAATGTTGCCTACGTAATCAAAAGAGTAAATCAAAGAGGCTGCGGTGATGGAGCCCATAAATACCAGCCAAAAGACCGGGATGAAAAACTTGTAAAATAACGTCAGATTTGTGGACACGCGCTCCATAAGGACTAATTTTCAATTCCGACCAAACACCAGGTTACTGGTTCTGATCAAATGCTTCCCATTTCTTTTTCTCCTGCTTCTCTACCCGCCGCGAAATGATGATGCTGATTTCGTACAAGATGAACAGGGGAATACCAATCAAGAACTGAGTGACTACATCCGGTGGCGTAATCAGGGCTGACAGGAGGAGAATGAAGATGATGGAATGGCGGCGATAAGTACGCATCAGTTGGGGCGTGACCAGGCCAATCTTAGAGAGAAAATAAACCACAATGGGCAACTCAAAAATAAGACCGGCCGGAGCCGTAAACATCACCATATAATTAATAAAGGACGACAGTGTAGGGGCATTCTCAACGCCGGGAATCGTATACCCGGCCAGGAAGTTGACGGCAAATGGCGCAATGATAAAGTAGCCGAACAATACCCCAAGGATAAACAGAAAACTACAAATAAATACGACTCCCCGGGTGGCATTGCGTTCTTTGTCGTACAGCCCGGGGCTGATAAACCGCCAGATTTCCCAAAAAACATAGGGGAAGGCCGCAATAAAGCCAGCAATAAAACACACCTTGATACTGGTAATAAACGATTCGCCAAAGCCGATGGCCTGCTGCCGGAATTCAGGCGGGGAAAAGCACATGCGCTCGCCCAGGCCAATCTGCTGGGACAAATCACAAATGGCCCGGTACGAAATAAAGTCTTTGTGGGTGGGGCCAAATATGACGCTACGGAACAGCCAGTCCTGAACCAGGAATAAGACAATACCAATAATAACGATAGCCAGGAGTGACCGGATAATATGCCATCGCAATTCCTCCAGATGCTCCAGAAAGGACATTTCTTTTTGGGGGTCCCCCAGCTTATCTACGTCAATCTGATCCAGTGCCATTTTCTATTGGCGGTTTAAACGACCGTGAAGAATGCAGTATGCAATTTATTTTGGCTTATGCCAACAGGGCAAAAGTACAAAAAAACAATACTGAAAAGAGGAAAGAATAGCCGGATTAGTGTCATAAACAATATCCGTACTGTCATTCGGGGAAAGGCATAAGTGATTGGCGAGTGTTAAAGGAAAGGAATACTATGCCGGATAGGTGCGCTGAAAATGTTTTACATTTGCGCCACAGGGCATTACTGTGCAAGATAAATAGAATTAGGGACATGACCGTACTGTTGTATGTAGCGATTTTTGTGGTGAGTTTGGCGGTGCTATTAAAAGCGGCCGACTGGTTTATTGATTCGGCCGAGCGCATTGGCCTGTCCTTGGGGATTAGCCCCTTTATTATTGGGGTGACTATTGTAGCCTTCGGTACCTCGTTACCGGAGTTGGCCACTTCGGTAGTCTCCGTCATGGAGGGAGAATCGGCCATCGTCGCGGGTACGGTGGTGGGCTCGAATATTACCAACATCGCCCTGGTACTGGGCCTTACCATCATTATGGTGGGCTCGATCAATTTGGAATACAATATCTGGCATATGGATATGCCGTACCTGTGGGGGTCGGCTTTTATGCTCTTCTTTATTTTTCGCGACAATCAGGTTGAATTAATAGAATCTCTGATCTGCCTGGCCGGTATCTTTATCTTTCTGGGGTACTCAATCCGCTCGGGGGATGATGAGGAAAATGTACACACCAAAGTCTCCTGGAAGCAGTATGCCTTACTGGTAGTGGGGGGAGCCCTGGTAGCGGTTGGGTCCGATTACGTCATATATTCCATTACCGAATTGTCGTTGTTGGCGGGCATCGATAGTGAATTGATTTCCCTGTCGGCCGTTGCGCTCGGTACCTCCCTGCCGGAAGTGATTGTCAGCATTAACGCTGCCCGCCGTGGTAAAGCAACCATCGCGGTAGGTAATGTAGTGGGCTCCAACGTCTTTAATACCTATATCGTTATTGGGATACCTTCGTTGATTGGTGACCTGGAAATTCCACCGTCTATCAATGCGTTTTACATCCCTTTGATGCTGGCTATGACCCTGCTGTTTGGTATTATGTCCAATAATAAGACGATTACCCGTTGGGAGGGAGCGGTCTTAATTATGTTTTATGCGATCTTTTTATCAGAAATCTTTTCGGACGCATTAACCGGATAGGTTTCGGCGACTATACTTTATTGAATGATCTAAATCGCTACACTATGTTTGGCAATATGGAAGAAATGCAAAAAGAGATGCGGGCTAAACTCGCCGAAATTACCGTACAGGGAGAAGCGGGTGACGGAGCCGTGGTGGTGACCGCAAACGGAATACGGGAAATTACCAATATTGCATTAAATGCGGAAAAGCTGGATTTGACCGACACCGAGCAATTAGAGGACCTCTTAATGGTGGCTACTAACCGGGCACTGACAGCGGCAGCAGCTCAGGAGCAAGCAGAAGCACAGGGTATGCTTAAGAATATGTTACCCGGAGGGCTGGGTGGTCTTTCTGATCTTTTCGGGAAATAAAGTATTCGGAAAATTTTGCGCTGCTTCCTTCGTTATATGGGAGGTCTGCTTACGGCCTGGTTCTAAAAAAGTTAATTTCTTGCGCCCATGAGATATGTACTGTGGTCCCTTCTATGCTGTTGTATCGCCTTTTCCCTGCACGCCCAAAGTATCCCCGGCCCCGTTGCCTGGTATCGATTTGATAATGGTTATGAAGACGCTACGGGCAACTCGGCCAACGCCGGCATCACCCAGGGTAATCCGGGTTTTGTCTGTGGCGTTGCGGGAAGCGCGGTAGCCCTCAACGGAGGCAATGATATCATCCGGTTTATTGGTCCGGTTACCGAAGAGTTCACTACCGAAGACTTTAGCGTGGTCTTTTACTTTAAGCCGGTGGGCCTGGAAGGTACTCAATACCTGCTGGAAAAGCGTCCGTTAGATTGCTCAAACGATAAGGCATTTTTCGTGCGTTATCAGCCGGCTACCCGAAATATTAATGTTTTTCTACAGGAAGATTCGGGTCGCAGCATCAATATGGTCAGTCAGTTGCCAGCCGGGGGCTGTTGGTACCAAATTGCTGTGGTACGGGACGGTGGACGCGTACGCTTGTATGTGAACGGTGAGCAGGCGCGCGAGCAAGGTGTAATTGGACGGATCGATCTGCTTAACAACGGCGACCTGTTGCTGGGAGGAAGTGAAGGGTGCTATGGCCCAAACGAGGCTGCTTTCCGGGGGTTAATTGATGATTTACGCTTTTATAATCTAGCGCTGGACAACCGTGAAGTACGATTGTTGTACAATGCTCCCGATCGCATTGCTACCTCCGATACGATTGTCTTTCTCGGCGATCAGGTGGATATTGAATTGTCGAGTACCTGTGCTACATCCTTTCGCTGGGAGCCACAGGATAATGTCTTCCCCCCCTCAGCGGCTGCTCCGACAATTACGCCCCAAACTCCGGGCGATAATATATACACTTTACGCCTGATTGACCAGGCTACAGGGTGCGTGGCCACCGATTCGATCCGCATCACAGTAGTCGACCCCAATACGCTGGATTGTTCTACAGCTTATTTGCCAAAAGCCTTTACGCCCAACGGCGACGGACTTAATGATACCTACGGCGTTAGTAATCCGAATGCTTTTCAAAACTTTACGGCGCTGGAAATTTTTGACCGTTGGGGAGCACGGGTCTTTAGCACGGGTAACCCCTTTACGCGTTGGGATGGTACCTATCAGGGACAAGAGGTTAATCCCGGCATGATGCTCTATCGCGTCCGCTTCGTCTGTAATGGTGAAGATCGCGAACAATCTGGCAGCTTTGTCATTATGCGGTAAAGACCAATCATGAAAACTATCCAATCTGCGAGTTCCTATTCGCTTCTGCTAAGCTTTCTTCTGGTAATGTTTTTTGGCTGTAGCCAAAAAATAACTACGGATGCGCTGAATGCTCGTCTGTCTATGCAAAACACTAAGATGACTACTGCCCTGGAAGAGCTGATTCAGTGGCGTAACACCATCAATATTCAGGGACGTGCCCTAACGGACGCAGAACGGTTTTTTGTGCGCGATGTCGATGCCCTGGAAACTGATTTCATTGGTTGGCAGGCCCTGGAAGAACCTGCTGGAAAGAAAGACCTACAGCGCCGGGTCGATGCCCTGGATGCTTTGGTTATTCGTGCTGAGCGATTGCTGGAACGGGATCTCCCCGGTAAAGAATAGCGTTAGCGAATTAGCGTTTTTGCTTTTCCTTTATTTTCTGGGTAGGGGGTACTAATTCGTCCAAATCTACGGGAGGAATGTGTTTGTGCTCCCGCAAGGCTTGCTTCAGCATCTCGGGCTGCTGCGTACCGAGCACAAATTTGTTGCCGTTTTTATGCCGGATCAATAGCCCCTTGCTACCGCTAACGTTATATACCGTACCGTATTTGGTGCCGTAGCGTAGCCCCCAGCCACCAACGAAGCCGTAGTCAATGACTTCTGCTTCCTCAATGTTTTCCCACGACCAGTAGGAGTTAACCAGCGGGAAAAACCTGGCTTTTATCCCCTCATCTGTAATGGTGGTTTTTAGCTTCAGCATGGCAAAAAACTGTAGAAACAAAATCATCAAAGCAGCGAAGATGATGAGGCCCGTATCCGACATCGGGTTGTTGCCAAAAGGAATGCCCAGAATCAGTTGCATGAAAATACCTACAAATGGGATAGCGGCTACCAACCCCAGGAGTATCCACCATGCGCCCATGATAAAGCGTTGCTCTTCTTCGAATATAGGATTCGCCATAATTTGCAGGTGTTTTATACAAATTATGGAAAAAATATGGTTTCTGCCAGAGAGAGTTTGTTTTTCCTATGGCTATAGCGGCCATAAAATGGTCTGGGCTCCCAAATCATTTCTAGCCGGAGCTTATACTCGCTAGAAGTGGATGATCGAAACTCATTCCATTTCGTGAGCGGTGTAATTCGTCCAGGAGAGACGATAGGGGGAGTTCGTTTCTCCTCCTGACGCATGGCGAAGCATAAATATTACTGCCGGTATATTACACTCCATGGTTACAGATACCTTGGCGTAACGTCAAGAAGAGAAACGAATCCCATTTTTTAGCGGACCACCGTTACATCTCCACGGTACGTAAAGGTCACGCCGTCGATGAATTCGACTTCGATAACGTAGACATAGACCCCAATGGGGGCTTCCTGCCCGTTAATCTCGCCATCCCACAGCACCAGTCCCCCGTCACAGACCGGGGCCAGGTCGAGGCCTTCGTAGATTAATCCACCCCAACGATCAAATAAGCGGGCGGATTGGATACTCCTGACACCCCGGCAGGCATAGACTCTGAATTCATCATTGCGGCCGTCACCGTTCGGTGATATCCCGTTGGGGACATAAACGTTGCGGTTGCGATCGAGCTCAACCAGTACAGAAGCAGACGCCGTACAGCCGTTGATATCCGTAATAGTCAGGGTATATTGCGTGTTTTCCAGGGGCTCAACGATGGGCGTCAAAATATTGGTGGCGGAGAGAAAATCACCTGGCGACCATATGATCGAATCCAGGGGTAGCGAAGAGGTCACCTCGGGGTTCAGTTGGTACATGGAGTCGCCTAATTCTACGGTAACGTTAGCCGGAGTAAAGGCTACACTGATTTGCTCGGGTTGATCGACAAATATGCTGTCTTCAAAAGTGCAGCCGTTAGGGTCTTCTATCGTAATAATGTGTGCTCCCGCAAAGATGTTAGCTTGTTGCCCCAGGGGAAAGTTCAGTCCGTTGCGGTCAATCTGAAAAGTATAGTCCAGGGGATCCATTCCAACGCCACCCGAGGCCATGGTAACGGTAAAAGGCGTGGTTTCCCCAAAACAACGGGGATCGGCGGGATCCGGAATAACGGCCTGCACCGGCGTGGGCTCGGTCAGGGTGAAAGAGACCTGGTCTGTACATCCATTAATATCGGTAACGGTAATTCCGTAGCTGCCGGCCGGTAGGTCGTTGGCGATTGCCGAGTCAGCCGGAGCACCGTTAGACCAGGTATAAGGTGCACTGCCCAGCGGGTTGATGTTGTCGTCGGTATTGACCTGGACGGCAATCTGCCCGTTGGTATCGCCGAAGCAGAGTGGATCATTGGTCTGAGCCAGGTTAATACTGGCATTCAGGGCATCCGGTTCGGTAATGGTGATGGAATCCTGCTGTATACAGTCGCGGTCATCGATCACTTCGATGACGTAAGTGCCGGCTCCCAGGTTAGTGACCGTGGTAGACGCTGCTCCGGTTTGTGGCCAATTGTAGCGGAATGGCGGAGTACCGCCCGCAGCGACCACCTCTGCCTGTCCGTCAGTTTGTCCATTGCAGGAAATATCTTGCCCGCTCAGGGATAGTTCGATCGGGGGTGGACTGGGGATTTCCACAGAATCGGTTGCACTGCAGTTGTTGCCGTCAATGGCGGTGATCACATTAAAGCCGGCGCTCAAATTATCGGCCAGTAAGTTGTCGGTGTCCTCGGCAAAAGCACCGCTTGCCCAATTAATGGTAAAGAGCCCCGTAGTGCCGTCCGCGTAATCTACGCTTACTCTGGCTTCGCCGTCATTACTGCCGGCGAAGCAGCTGACCGGCAGTATATCAGAGAAAGCAAGCTCAATCTGAGGGGGGTCTTCCAGGCTTTGCGTTGTTACTACTTCAGCACAGCGATTAGCATCCACTACCGTAACCTGATAGCTGCCGGCGGCAAGGCCGGGACGGAGGCTGTTGAAGGTGGTGTCGTTGAGTGGGGTGTCTTGCCAGATGTAGGTGTAGGGTGCCGTACCACCATTGGCAAAAACAGTCAGGCTGCCATTACTGGAACCGGGGCAACGCGGCTGTACCGCAGTGATGCTGTCAATCACTGTAGGCGGTGGTGCAAAAACCAGGGCCGAGTCAACCGTTACACAACCATCATCAGCTGCAATACGCACCCGGTAAATGCCGGGGGATAAATTAGTGATCGAAGGCCCAAATGCTCCATTGTCCCATTCGTAACTGGTGATGTTCCCGTTGCCGTTCATCGCCGTTACGCTCAGGGCACCGTTCAAATCACCGTTGCAGCGCAGGGTGTCATTTTCGAAGGATATGATTTGCGGTGGAGCGGGTGCATTGATATCGACCATCAGGGAATCAATGCATCCGTTGGCATCCGTTACCAATACCCGGTAGGTCGATAGTTGTAAGTTCATGGCCACGGAGTCTACCGATACGGTATCGGTAAACATAGTATCTGGCCGGGTAATCATTCGCGTCCATAAATAGGTGTACGGGGCGGTCCCACCGGAGACTTCTACGCGGGCCAGTCCGTCCCGGCCCGGGATGCCGTCATTATCATCATCGTTGCAGGTTTCGTCAACTTGTTCCAGTAGGGTGATGGCCAACGGATCAGGTTCTGCTACGGCAACCTCCAGGCTGGTAGCGCAATTGTCGGCATCCTGCATAGTGACAGTATAGGTGCCGGCAATCAAATCAGCATACGTACTGCTAACATTGTCGGAAGCAGTCTCGGTACCGGTAGGGCCGGCCCAGGAGAAGGTGTAGGGCAGTGCTTCTCCGGCCGTAGGATTGCTGGAGCCGGAGGCCAGGATCTGCCCGTTGGCGTCGCCAAAACACAGGACGCTATCCACGGCCGTATTGATGATTAATGTCTTTTGGGCACCTACGGTAAAGGAATCCACCTGGGAGCAGTTGACGGCATCCGTGGCTGTTACGGAATAGGTGCCGGGCAATAAGTTCGATTTGACCACATTATTCGCGCCAATATCCTCAGTTAGCGTAGCCCAGCTCAGGTCAAAAGTTCCCGTATAGCCAGGTTTGCTGACGGTCAGGTCGATAGCGCCATTGTCCTGTCCGCTGCATTGCGCATCGGTAATGGTGGCATTAAAGCTGATAGGGGCGGGGTTGGAGAGTGTCTCCGTGTTGGTCTCGGTACATCCGTTTTGGTCAACTACCGATACGGTGATCGGGATGCCTCCCAAAACCGAGTCGATGACCGATGTATCCTGGTCGGAATAGCTCCATTCGAAAGAGAAAAGCGCTTCTGGATTTCCTACCGGAAAGCCGTTTAGGAGTACGTTGGCCCTTACGGTGCCGTCGGGCAGATTAAAACACGTAGGATTAGTACGGTCAAATTGTACGACGAATTCATCGGGCTGGATAATGGTGAGGGTAGTATCAATGGTATTGGAGGCATTATCCCGAATAAACACCATATACTCACCGGCGGCCAGTCCGGTGAACTGGCGGGGAACTCCCTCTTGCAAAGTCGCATTGATTGGTCCTCCGACGGGTGGGGTAATGGTCACGCTATAGGGGAAAGCCCCTTCGGCCAGGGTGATGGAGATGGCTCCGTCATCACTGGGGCCATTGTTGCCCGGATGGCAGCTGATATCTTCGGCGACAATTTCGTTAAACAGCACCTCATTCGATACATTGACCTGACCACTATTAAAGATATATCCGAGCGGTGTGGGGGTGTCGTTGCCAATGGTTTCGATGGGGGCCGCCGACTCGACGATGGTAACGGGACTTTGCTCGCCAAAATTACCCGTTACGGAAAAGCACAGCTCGAAGATGACCGTGCTGTCGGGCAGATTTATTCCGTCGGAAAGGGCGACAATCGTCGGCCACGACAGGCTGATGCTGCCTGCCATTTGATCAATGGTAAAGCTCGAATTGCTCAGGTTACCCGCTGCAAGTGCACTATCGATATTTTGGATATCATTGAAGCTGAGTACCGAAGGGTCGTAGTTAATATCGAATTGCATTACCCCTACATCCGTAAAGTTTTCTACCGTAACGGGCAGGCATATATCAGTAGCCGGAAGAGCATTGCGGAAGGGAAGGCTAAAGGTAACCGGTTCACAACCCGCCATGTCGACCGTAGTGGTTGTTTCACTGCCTGCATCGTCGGTGATGATAATGGTGTAGAGGCCCGGCTCCGGAACAAAAAAGTTCACACTATCTCCATCGGCGACCGCTGCGTTTTCTACTGTCCCCCGAACGGAAGGATCGGTACTATTGACCAGTTCGATCGTATAACTTTGGCCGGGTTGTGCTGCGGGAAGACCGCCTGCTACGGAAAAGGAACCGATACAGGTCAGTCCTTCACGGCTATTTTGTACGTCGCTCACCTCGATTTCATTTAGGTAGACTACGGAAAAAGCTTCGGCCACGCCCACGTTGATACAGGGGCCGGTTTGTCCCGTCATCGGATCTTCTTCGAAGCGCAGGCTGTCAAAATAATTGAAAGTAACCGGGGCATACCAAAATTGCACCAGCTCTCCATTATTGAAGGCTGTTTGTAGCGTTCCATCATTAAGGAAGATGATATCGCCATTCGGGTTTTCTCCCCTGGTGGCCCAGAATTCGCCATCGCGCTGTTCCCAACGGCCGTTGAGGAAAATAGAATCCTGACGGTTGATGCACGTATCCGCCTGTACGTCAGTAAATGTCGGACCGGCAACGGAAGGGGCACAATCATAGAAAATGTAGCCGATACCCGGGAGGGTGGTTGTGTTGGGGTCATTGCTAACATCGCCACCCTCGTGATCGATGCGTAAGGAATCGCCGAAGGCCAGGTAAATGGGGGAATCCTGGAGGAGGTTACCCCGGCTGTTGAAAATATCTACCGTACCGGCTTCATTTTCACAAGGCATCCGTAGCTGAGCAAATTTACCCGTACGTCCTTCCGTTTGGACAGGGGCCAGATACTGGGCGTCCAGTTGAATAGCAATAGCAAATAAAATGAGCAGTAAGCTTCCCTTCTTGAGCATGATTTGGTATTGAATGAATTGTTCATTTGGTAACAGCACACAAATTACGGGAAATCGTGGGGAGCCCCCGTTTGGACATACGTACTTCCCGACGACCCCTGCTTGCGATATGGCAATGAAGGGGTACAAATCAAAGGCGCTTTCAAGCTAACGTATCGATTTGGCGGAAAAGTATATTTTCTTCCGCTTCCTCATGCAGCTTTAACGCTTACACCCGAAAACGACGAGCGAAAGTAAACAAAGCCTGGCGATCTATACCGGTTTTGGCCGCAAAGTATGACGCGCGTACTGCTGATTACTGTCCGCTTACAATTCCGATAAATCTTTTACGCGGCCTTCTAGCCCAATATTCGATAACTTTGCCAACAATTGATCAGCTTGCCGGGAAGATGAAAAACGACCTACTACGATGCGATAAACTGGGCGGTCGTAATCTTTATCGTTTACAATAATTGAGACGCGGTCCGTAAGTTGTCGTTCCAGCTGGGTAACGTAGGGGACAGCCCGCTCGTACCGGCTGAAGAGAGCGACCTCTACTCCGTAGGTGCGTGCTCCGTTTGGGGCGGACTGTGGAATAGATTTTTCGGAAGGAGCTTCTATCGGGACGAGTCGGCTTTTGGATAGGTGTGTGGTTCCGGGAGTAGGGGCCAGGTCAGTCATTGTGTTGGCCTGGGCAGGTATGTCCTCGGGTAAATGGCGCAGCAACTTTTGCAGTTCCTGTGCGCTTACGGTGCGTTCCAGGCGCAGCAGCACTTCACCTGAAGAGCTAAATATTAACAAAGTAGGCAAGGTCGTAATGCCGTAGGTTTCTTTTTCGCGAAAGCCGGTGTAGCTGTCTACATCCAAGGCTAGCGAAATAAAACCGGTGTTTAAATCGTCGGACAACCGTGGATCCTGGAAGGTGTTCTGATCCATCCACTGACAGGGCAGGCACCAACTAGCCGTAAAGCGCACAAAGAGCTTTTTGTTTTTGGCGGAAGCTAAAGCGAGACCCTCATTAATACTGGTCGATAAAAAAGAAATGTCGGTAGCACGTAGCCATTGCGGAGCGGCCCAAACCAATAGGGGGCACAGCAAAAATGGCAAAATAATCCTTTTCATGTTCATGGTAAAAGATGTATTTGCCAGACAGGTTAGGTCGTCTGGATATGTTCAGGAATTAGTCGTGAAGGGTGTGGTAAACCGGGGGTATGAGATTGTCTTTGTTTGCTTCAAATATAAGAAAAGAAAATGTGTAATGCTACCGGAGGAGAAAGAAAGTTTAGAGAAGTGTTACGATTCATCCCGATTGTAATAATTCAACAAAGAACGGTGTTCTTTCATTAGTGCCTGTGCAGTGTCGTAGAGTTCTTCGAAGTGCATGACGACAATTTGCATGTCTTTGGGGACTTGCTCGCCCAGGCGTTTTAATTTATACCGGCAACAGGTGTTTAGACCGTTCATGACTTGTTCTAGCTCGGCAGCTCGTTGTAGATAGGTATGTAGCGCCTCCGGGTTGTGTGTCGGAGCCGGATAGCTGTTTTGGGATCGGACACTTTTGAATATGGCTTCCTGGCTCAAATCCGATTGGGTGAGATGATGAATGGAAATGTCAAATAGCCGAGCCAGCTTGACCAAATTGCAAATTTTAGGCTCGGCGGTTCCGTTCTCATAGGACGCTATATTCCCACGGTTCAAGCCAATCCTATTAGCCAATTCTTCCTGGCTGATTTGCATTGCTTTACGCAATATCCGAATATTCGTATTCAGATAATTGGTATTGTAATCGTCGTTTACAATATCCATAATCTATTGCTTTCTACCTGGTAATTAAGAAGGCGTATACCCTCCTAAATAGTACAACCCAGGTTAACTTTAGTTTATGGTTGTTAATAAAATTAACAAAAACTCCCTTTTTAGGTCAGAATAGGGTCAAACTAGTCACTATTTAGACTCATTATAGATAATAAAGGTAAAAAAACTTGCGTTTTATTGTATATACATGTAAATTTGTTAAAAATAATTACAGGGATCGATAATCTTAAAATCACTGACTTATGATATATACCATTCAAAATCAAATACAAGGACAACTTGACGCAATCAGCGGTTCACTGCGTGCTTTTTCATTAAAGCTCACCGGAAACATGTCTGACGCTGAAGACTTGTATCAGGATACGGCGCTGCGAATCATTACCAATGCTGAAAAATATCGTCAGGGGACCAATTTCAAGGCATGGGCAGTGACTATTATGCGCAACATTTTCATTAACAACTACCGTAAGAAAGTACGGCGTAATATGATTATTGATCAGACGCCAAACAACTACTATCTGAATTCCGGAGATAAGACGGTAGTGAATGAAGGCGAGTCAAATGTAGCATTTAAAGAACTACTATCTATGGTTGATCGCCTGCCGGAAGATTTCCGTAAGCCGTTCATGATGGCTTATAAAGGCTACAAGTACGAAGAGATTGCCAATGAGTTGGAATCTCCCTTAGGTACAATTAAGAGCCGCATTTTCTTTGCGCGTAAGAAGCTGCAGAAAATGTATAACGAACGCTATCAGGAGCGTGCCTAAAGAAAGTTTTTCGGTAAGATTACAGAAGCCCGACGGTGTTAGCCGTCGGGCTTCTGGTATTTTAGGATGCTCACACTCCTTATTTATCCTCCTTTTTAAACCGGATACTTTTAGTAAATTGCTGATGGAGGCTGATCAGCCTGTCTTTTTGTAAAAAAATAAACATCCTATGGCGCCATATAAGCTAGATGGTAAGAAAGGACCACTCGTCTTGCACAAAAGCCAAAAACTGGTTGGCTTGAAGCTGAACGACGAAAAAGCAAAAGATGAATTTATAAAGGAAGAAGTGCGCGAACATCTGGGGGGCTTCCGCGTGGTACGTCTGGATGCGAAGATGAGCGAGTTGGATAAAGAACTGGATGAAGTGCGCAAACGAGGCGATGTGGACGTCGGCACACACGTATATTATGCAGAGGGCAGCGATCGCCCACTGGTGCCTACTGGAGAGATTGCTATCGCCTTTTCGGAAGGTACTGGTGAAGAGGAACAACAATTGGTACTCGATGAATTTAATCTTGCATTAGTAGAACGGCGATCTCCTTTATTCGTCATTGCAGAAGTGACCGCGCAATCACCAAACCCCATTCGGGCTGCCGTTTCGATGCAGGCATCATCACTGGTTCGACTGGCCGAACCGGATATGGATTCTATTCTGGATGATTACGGGGTGGCTCCTTCTGATGCTCTGTTGAGCCACCAATGGAGTCTGGATAATCGCGGCCGCTTACCGGATACCAGACACCGCCTGCGGTTCGGAGCTGATGCTAAGGTGGTCGACGCCTGGAATAAGTTGGGTAATTTAGGGAGCTCAAATATTACGATTGCACTAATTGATAGCGGCTTCGATCTGTCGCATCCCGACTTAAAAGATAAGGTGACCCGGCCGTTTGATTTCATCAACAACAGAAGCTGGCTGCCGCAGGGGCATGGTGTGGATACCCACGGCACTCCCTGCGCTACGGTGGCTCTTGCTGCCGGGAATCGCCAGGGTATGGTGGGAGCTGCACCACGGGCGCGATTTATGCCTTTAGATGGTAAAACGTTTTCTGATCGCATTACGGAGCAGGAATTCGATTACTGTATTCGTCACGGAGTCGATATTATCAGTTGCAGCTGGGGCTCCGTCGATCCGGCTCACCGGTTAAGCTACCGCAAGGAGCGGGCGATTGCCCGGGCTGCCCGGGAAGGGCGCAATGGAAAAGGATGTATTATCCTCTTTGCAGCCGGTAACGAAGGGGTTAATCACATTAATCATTACGCTACCCACCCGGATGTCATTGCGGTGGGAGCCAGTACCAGTCAGGATCAACACGCATTTTATTCCAATACCGGCCGCGAATTGACCCTTTGTGCACCCTCTAATGGGGATTGGCCTATCATTGCCGGCCGTGCATGGTGGGATCAGGGTAATACCCGCTATGCGGGACAGCGCCGGTACTGGGTGGATGGCGTATCGCGTGGCCAGCACTACAAACACTTCGGAGGTACCTCCAGTGCAACACCATTGGTGGCCGGCGTATGTGCTCTTATCCTATCGGCAAACCCTGACCTTTCAGCGAAAGAAGTACAAGAAATACTCGTTGATACAGCGGAGCAAATCGGGAGTCGCTGGGAATACAGTGGCGGGCATTCCAATAAATATGGCTATGGCCGCGTCAATGCTCTGCGGGCCGTAGAAGAAGCCCTGCGTCGCAAGACAACTGCCCCGCCACCTCCGGTAAGCGGTTCTTCGGGGGGCACCTTTGAAGTCAGTGTTAATGACAATGTTACGCTTGGATTTGGCGTGCAAATCGGTGCGTATAGCAGTTATAGCCAGGTGATGTTGTTGGTTAGCCAGTTGGAGCGCCGTTATCAGCAACCGGTTCACGTGCAGTCGGTGCAGTCGGGGTCACGTACCATCTACCGCATCGTCGTCGGCTCGTTTCCTACGGTAGATGCCGGCCGCGCTCTGCAGCAGCAACTGCGCCGGGAAGGGTATCCGGGGGCTTTTTTGAAGAATTTGCGGGATGTGTAATGCGCGCTAAGAACCGCTAAAGGTGCCGGTTGCCTGATAAAAGCGCAAGCCTTTGGTGAAGTAGGTTTCGCCTTTCGGCAAAAAGCCATGACGGTGGAGTAGTTTATCGGTATCCCGGGTAAGGTGGCACCCCTCGGCCAAATGTTTCCAGCACGGATTGATCAGCCTTTGCAAAAAGCGATTACCGCTATGGCGGGCGGCAATGTGTTCTAATACGACCAACTGCCCATCGGGAGCAAGCATCTCTTTGATGTGCTCTACGGCGGCATCAGGCCGGGGAATAGTACACAGCACAAGAGTACAGACAATAGCATCGAAGCCGCCTGCCGGTACGGGAAAAGTATCTCCGATCCCGGCGTGTAAAAGACGAACATTTGCCGGCACCGGACGCTGTGTCATCCGGTCTTGTGCTTTGCGCAGCATAGGTACGGAAGGCTCAATGGCCAAAACATTAGCTTGTGGAGCGTAGAGCGGTAAATTTATTCCTGTGCCG
>Ga0209938_1000991_pt1 | contig 15079 bp, 7 predicted proteins | sample SalPonR2_C_D1_MG_FD_185708 | JGI IMG/M metagenome (GOLD analysis project Ga0209938, IMG submission 185708) | Salt pond soil microbial communities from South San Francisco under conditions of wetland restoration - Salt Pond MetaG R2_C_D1_MG... ... | reverse complement strand
CAGGATCTGGATGGTTTTTCCCAGCCCCATGTCATCGGCCAGGCAGGCCCCGAACCGGTGGGTGTGCAAAAAATTGAGCCAGTTGAGCCCCTTTGACTGGTAAGGCCGCAACCCGGCCTTGAACCCCTTTCCCGGATCCACAGACCTGACCTGTTCCGGCTGCTGCATTTTATGGATCACCGATGCCAGCCAGTCCCCGTGGGATACGGTCACTTCCAGATCTGCGCTGTCCGGCCCCGTGATTTTTTCCGGATGCAGTCCGGCCCGCATGGCTTCTCCCAGGGTCAGTCCGGACCCGGCCAGGTCATCGAACCGTTCGCAGGCCTTGAGGGCCTGCCGGAGTTTTTCCGGGTCCACAGCCACCCACCGGTTTTTGATAAAAGCCAGGCCCCGGGTTTCTTCAAGGATCTTTTCAATCTCTTCCGGAGTGAATGCCAGATCCCCGATCAAAATGCCGGCCTTGAAATCCAGGAGCGCATTCAGCCCGGCCATGGCCGGTTTTGTGTCTCCCAGAGAGATGTTCACCCGGGTGGAGGCGGCCTGTTGTTTCCACCAGTCAGGGATGCGGCAGATTACCCCGCAGGCTTCGTAATCAGGAATTTCCTGTAAAAAGGCAAACGCTTCTTCTGCCTCCCAGGCCAGGGGATGGAACAGTTCTCCGGTTTCCGTGAGGCCGGCCACGATCCGACTTTTTTCCCCTGCTTTGTAAACCGTTGAAAGCAGGTTGAGCAGGGCCGCATCATCATGGGATGCAATGGCATGTTTCAGGGGCAGGTGTTTGGGTTTTCCATTGGCACCCATGCCGGCGGAATAGGTGGCCATAAAGGCGAAGGGCTGGGCCTGGTTTTTGTTTTCCACCAGATGGAAGAACACCCGGCCGGCAGGATGCAGATCGGGATTGCGGCTGTGGAAATAATCGCTGACCCGTCCTTCGAACGCCTGAATTTCACTGGCAAACGTATCGTTGAATTCCTGCCACAGACCCGTCAGCATCCCATCGGTGACATATTCAGCGCCAGCCATCATGGGGCGGGTGGATAAAAAATCTGCGATAAAGCCAAACGGGATGTCCACCACCGCTTCATGCCGGAGGGATTCCAGTTCCGGAATACGTGACAATGCCTGCACGAACCGCCGGGCAAACCGGATAAAATATGCCAGGGACGGAGAAAACCGTTCACCGGTGTTTTCAAATCCCAGGTCAAACAGCCAGGTGCTTTTCCGGGCCGCAAACCGGCGATGGATCTTTTTCTCCTGTCCGGCCTGTTCCCGTGAAACCCTGTTTCCGGTTTCCTCCCATTCCAGACACAATGTCTGATCCGGCATGATGGAAACCACCAGTTGTCGTGTATTGCTGTCCGCCACCGTCAGCTTTTTCCTGAAGCGGGTGTTTAATGGCTGGCAGGGATCAAACAGTGATAAACATCCCTTTTTCTGTTTTTGTTATCTTGTTGTCTTTTTTCAACCGGTAGGCATTGTCTGAGACCTGCTTGCCGGTAAGGCCTGTCTCTTTTTGCAGTTCCTTGAAATTAATGCCGTCTTTGTGTTTTTTGATGGTTTTAAGAACCGTATTGAGATTTGATTTGCGTGGTTTGGGTCTCTTTTTTGCTGCTGGTTTGGCCGAGACAGTTTTTGCTGCTGGTTTGGCCGAGACGCTTACAGGCTTGGGATCGACACCTGTGGAGCCTTTAACAGAAGCAGGCATCTTTTCAACACCTTGTGTGAGATCATTGATGCGTTTTGAAAGATTCAGTAATGCGGTTTTGATCAATTGTGAGGAATTTTCGTCGAGTTGAACAGTAACGGTCAGTTTCATTTCTTCTCCTTTGCTGGATATAATAGATTGCAATTTCAGATGTATTATCAGGGCAGTACAAATTAATCAAGAAGCGGAGAAAACAATTTTTCAAAAAAAACGGTCCGTACCGTGTAACCGCCGTTGACAACCATACCTTCCCTGTCCTATTCTCATCGGGAAACCATTGTCAGGTATGCCTCCCGAAGGAACTGGAGAGGTGCACAGGGTCATCCAAGATGAAAAGGATAGTATTGCATGAAACGCTGGATTTATTCAGTCATTGCCATTGTTCTGGTGCTGGGTATCGGTGCCGGTATCTTTTTGAACCATTTGAAAACAGCGGCCCTGCCCGTCATTGACGGCAATCTGCCAGTGGACGGGCTGACAGCGCCGGTCACCGTGTACCGGGATGCCCACGGGGTGCCGTCCATTACTGCTGAAAATGAGGGTGATCTGTACCGGGCCGTGGGGTATGTGATGGCCCAGGACCGGCTCTGGCAGATGGACCTGCTGCGCCGTGTCACCCTGGGCCGGTTGTCGGAAATTCTCGGCGACTCCCTGGTGGAGGTGGACCTGCTGATGCGGGCCCTGAGAATCAGCAATAAAAGCCGGGCCATTCTCGATACCTGTCAGGACCAGAGTCTGCTGTCAGCCCTGGATGCGTTCTGTGCCGGGGTCAATGCATATATTGCCGATGCCGGCAGCCGCCTGCCCCCGGAATTCCGGATACTGGGATACACACCTGAACCCTGGGAACCTTTGCATTCGGTCAATCTGATCGGGTATATGGCCTGGGACCTGACCAATCCCTGGGACACGGAACCCCTTTTCCATAAAATCCGTCAGCAGGTGGGGGATGTGCGGTACCGGGAACTGCTTCCCGACCCCGCCATGATGAAAACCCCGGTGCACCTGCCCGGATATGACATGGTCGCCAGCGGATGGGATGCGGGACTGCGGCAGTCGGCCAAGATCCTGGATAATCTGGGCGTAACAGTATTCCATGGTTCCAACAACTGGGCAGCCGGCCCGGCCCGCACCCTCACCGGCATGCCCCTGTTCGCCAATGACATGCATTTGGGCCTCAATGCCCCGGGCCTGTGGTATCCCATGCTCCACCATGCAGACGGCTTTGTCCATGTCACCGGCGTGGTGCTGCCGGGTCAGCCCTTTGTGATCGTCGGCCACAACGCGCACATCGCCTGGGGTATGACCAATGTGTCGGTGGATGACATGGATTTTTTCCTGGAAAAAACCGATGATGCCCATCCCGGGCAGTACCAGTACCAGGGGGAATGGATCGATTTTGAAACAGAACAGCAGACGATTCAAGTCAAGGATGGTGACCCCGTCACCCGGGAACTGCAGTTCACCCGCCACGGGCCGGTGATCAGCCGGTTCAGGGGCCTGGACAGTGAGGTGGTGTCCATGCAGTGGATGGGCAATGCCATGAGTGATGAAATCGGGGCGGTGTATCAGCTCAACCGCGCGGAAAACTGGGAAGATTTCCGCCGGGCGGTCCGGCGCTTTGCTGCGGTGAGCCAGAATATCGCCTATGCCGATGTTCAGGGCAATGTGGGGCTGCAGACCTGTGCCGGCATTCCCCTCCGCAAAAACAGCACCGGAAGGGACATTGTTCCCGGATGGACCGATGCATATGAATGGATTGGCACCGTGCCCTTTGAAGCGCTGCCCTCTACCTTCAACCCGGCGGACGGGGTGGTGTCATCCGCCAATAACAAAACAGTGGATTCCGGCTACCCCTACCATATTTCTGACTGGTTTGCCCTGCACTACCGCATCGACCGCATCCGGGAGATGCTGGCAGCCAAACCCCGCCTGTCCCTGGAAGATTTCATGGCCATACAGACAGATCAGCAGTCCCGGCTGGTCACAGACCTGCTCCCGGGAATGCTGTCCCGCCTGGCACCGCGGTCTGCCGAACTCAGTGATCTGGAACAGGCAGCCCTTGGCATCCTGACATCCTGGGATGGGGAGATGCGGCAGGATGCTCCGGCCCCGGCCATCTTTGACATGGTCTATGTGACCTGTGCCCGGAACCTGCTGGCCGATGAGATGGGCCATGACCTGGTGGATGAATTTTTGTCCAAGTCCTATCCGGTGCGGCATGCCATGCACAATATCTGGTCAAAGACAGATGCTGCCTGGGCGGATAACATCCACACCCCGGATGTGAACGAATCCCTTTCAGATATTGTGGTCCAGAGTTTTGGCGAAGCGGTGGCGGCCCTGGCTGACGAATTGGGCAATGATCCGGAAACATGGCAATGGGGCAGCATCCATACCCTGACCCTGTCCCATCCGCTGGGATCAGTGGCCATTCTGGATACCCTGTTTGACCTGAACCGGGGGCCGTTTCCCGCCCCGGGCTCTTTTCATACGGTATCCCCCTATGCCTACAAGGTCAATGCACCGTTTGACGTGAAGCACGGGGCCTCCCAGCGCCATGTCTATGACCTGTCCGACTGGGATAACAGCCGGGTCATCATTCCCACCGGCAGTTCCGGCATTCCCGCCTCACCGTTTTACTGCTCCCAGGCAGAAATGTACATGAATGGACAGTTTCGGCAGGATCTTTTCACCCTGGAACGGATATCGGCTGCAGCAGCACACACCCTGGTGCTGAAGCCTGTCCCGGTAAACCGGTGAGAAGCGTTATGGTTTGTCGGCTATCAGGCTTGTGCAAAACGAAAATCCATATCCTGATCAGTTGGCAACGCCTGTAGACAAAACAAAAGGCTTTACACAGAAGCGTAAAGCCTTTTCAATCAACATATTTCTGTAATTTGAGCTATCTATCCGCCGACGTTTCCGCCTTCAAGATCTCTCCAGGCACGGTTTACACTGCTGCCGACGGTGCCAAAAAGATCATCAAGCTCATTTTTCATGGGTGACCAGTCAGAGGGACATTCTTTTTCCAGCTGATCCACCCGCATCTGGGCTGTGGCAACTTCCTGTTCCAACTGTCCGATCAAAGGGAGGATTTTCTCTTTTTGCTCGGTGCCGTAAGAGTCTGCCACTTTTTTCATTGTATCAAGTTTGTTTTTCCAAGAAGTAACTTCAGCCAGCATCGCGTTACAATAATCTTTGACTTGCATGGGTGCTCCTTTACTAAAAGGTTTTTATTTGACTTGCTTAGGGAATCCTTCTCAGATTCCAGTAAACTAAATCCCCTGTTAAACAAGAATATTCAGGAAGCAACAGGGAATGCTTTTATTAATTTCTATCAGACATATTAATACAATTTTAAACAAAAGCAATCTGAAAAAGGGAAAAAATGCAAATTTTGACAGGATAGCGCGGTTCCGGACCTTGCGGATAATCAGTAACCGGGCAAACAAAGCAGTGAAAACAAACTCCGGGCATTGTCACTTTATTTCATGAAACACGCTGGGGGACAAAAATGACCGGGCGCTTTCCAGATAGCTTTCAGACATAGCATGGATGCTTCTGGCAAGCTGTTCCGGATTTTTATAGGTCTTTTTCACCTTTCCGGGGGAACCAGTAACAAGGGAAAAGGGTGGTATCACGGTTTTTTCCAGTACAACTGCTCCAGCTGCAATAACAGCGCCTCGTCCGATAACCGCCTGGTTCATGATGACGGCGCCCATGCCGATGAGGCAGCCGTCTTCAATGGTGCACCCGTGGATCACACTACTGTGGCCGATGGTGATGCCGTGACCGATGGTCAATGGAATGCCTTCATCCGCGTGGCACATGCACAGATCCTGGATATTTGTTTTTTCACCAATGGCGATCGTGTCCAGATCTCCCCGAATGACCGTCTGGAACCAGACCGAAGCATCTTTGCCGATACTGACATTGCCGATGATCTGGGCTGATGGGGCTACAAATACGGAGTGGTGAATCCGGGGGATATGATTTTTGAACGCGTAAAGGGGCATGACAGGCCTTTTTTACATGGTGATCCCAACGGCATAAGAGTCCTTGGTCCTGGCGAAAGAAACCGGGATTAATAAATTTCCCTGTTTTTCCAAAGTTTTTTTAAAAATAAAATACCCCAAGTATCGTTACTCGCAGGTATATCCACAAATGACAAATTTGAAAAGGATTATATCCGTTATCGGAAAAATTGCAAGCAGATTCAAGAAAAAATGTCAAAATTCAAAATCAAGGTCAACTTATCAAAAAACAGCTCATGCCAGTTATCCTGCAATGGCATCTATTCTTTATCAAGAGAAGATTTGTCACCAATAGAAATGTTTTCAGGAGAAAGCTGAAAGCCGGAAACATTTCCGGAATAAAAAAAAACCTTGTAAGGATTTCTCTTTTTCGGCTTGACCTTCGGAGGCGTTTGTGAAAGGTAATATGGGTAAATTATGACAGATACCTTAAGTATCATTGAGGCTTTGGTGAATCAAATTTTGGGCAAGTATGGGCAACTTTTAAGGTTTCGGAAAATGTAAAAAAAATGGAAATCAGGTTTTGATTTTCAATTTGAAGCAGGTCAGATATTAAGGTGATAAGCATTTTCTTCCTTCTTGTATTTCGATATGTTATCCATCCAAACAATGTTGGACCTGTATCAGGTTGGAGGTAATATTTTGATTTTTGGAAGATTATATGATTTGGTTAACAAAATACAAATTCCTATATGTTATGCGTTTGATGAGGCCCGCATGATTTGTGATACCATTTAACAGCTTAACAGCGGATGTGATGTCTGTCATGACCCAGAAAAAAATACAGGTTGTCATTTTTTTCGCACTGATGATGGTGGCTGTGTTGGTTTCCTGTACCCGGGAGAAAGACATTCTTATCGGTTTTGCGGGCCAGCTGACCGGAGTCTATTCGGATCTGGGGGTTCACGGCCGGAATGGAGCGACCCTAGCCGTGGAGGAGATAAATGCCGGCGGCGGGGTGGCGGGAAAGCAGTTGAGACTGATCCCCGAAGATGACGGCAACACACCGGAAAAGGCACGGCAGGCGGTAAAAAAACTGATCCAGCAGAAGGTCACAGCCATTGTGGGCCATATGACTTCCGGCCAGAGCCTTTCCGGGCTTCCCGTGGCCGAGGAAGCGGGTGTGGTAATGCTGAGCCCTACCACATCCACGCCCGCGCTCACCGGGAAAAAAGACATGTTCTTCCGGGTACAGCCCAGTACGGTTTACACGGCTGAAAGCCTGGGACGGTTTGCCGCGGAAAAATTGAATCTGTCCCAAGTCAGTACGGTACGGGATATGGATAATGATGCGTACACCGCCCCGTTCAATCGGCATTTCATCCAACATTTTGTAGAGGGCGGCGGCCGGGTTGCCGCAACCTGCACCTTTTCATCACAGGCTTCCGGCAACTGGGCCGAAGTCCTGGCCTGCCTGCAGTTGAAAAATGTCCGGGGCGTTCTGATCATGGCTTCGGCCAGAGATCTGGTCAGCATGATTCAGGCCATGGGGACATCCGGAACAGATCAGGTCCTGCTGAGCAGCGGCTGGGCAGCCAACCAGGAGATGCTGTCTCAGGGCGGCAGGACTGTTGAAGGTCTGTACCTGGCAAGAACCGGATTTATCCTCGAACATGATGTAATGTATACGGCTTTCAAGAGCCGTTACCAAAACCGTTTTGGCCGGGCACCCTCCTTTGCCGCAGAACAGGGTTACCATGCATTACAGGTGCTGGCCCGGGGGCTGCGACAAACCGGCGGCAACTCCCTTGGGCTGCCCCGAGCCCTGGCCGGTATCACGGACTTTCCCTCATTTTACGGAACCCTTCACCTGGACCGTTACGGGGATGCCCATCTGCCGGTACGCATTCTGCAAATCAGAAATGGACAGTTTGAACATCAATGGACAGCGGAGCCGGAAAATGAAAACAAAAAATGACCAACTGCCGACACTTTCCGACATGGTGCGGAGGTTTCTGTTCCGATGGCTGCTGCTGCCGGCCCTGGGGATTGTGGTCTGTTTCGCGGGCATCTGGTGTTTGAGCAAAGCCCATGATTTTACCCGCCAGCAGGAGTTTCTGGCCCGATCGGCCGGAGACTATATCCAGGCCGGCCTCAATATGTACGATGTCCAGATGCAGCGTGCGGCCGCTGATCTGTTCCACCGTTATACAAAGGAAACCGTTCTGCTGCAATTGAGCATGAATATCTATTTTAAAACCGCTTATTTACTGGATTCATCCGGAAAGACCCTGCATACCATGCCCCGGCAAGCCGACAAAAGAGATTTTTCCGGATTGATCCGGCTGCCGGTCCCCCGGGACGAATTTGTTCTGACCGCTCCCTATTATTCACGATTTGCCGGTCGGATCGTTGTGGGAATGGTCAGAGAGGTATCCGGAGATTATCTGCTGCTGACGGAACTGAATCTGAACCACCTGCAGAACGTCATATTGAACCTGAACCGGCACATTCATGCCGGTTCCGCCTTCATGACCGATGAATACGGCAATCTGCTGACCCACCAGGACATGTCCCGGGTCGAGCAGCAGGACAATGTCGGACACATGGCGATCCTGACATCATCCAAGAATGATTCGGCTACATCCGGTTATTTCCGGGAACCGGCGGGTATGATGCTGATGAGCGCTGTTGTTTTGCCCATGGGAAACTGGAAACTGATCATTGGGCAGGATGCCATGGTCCTGTTCAAACCGATTTTGGTCACAGTGGTTCTGCTGTTGATGGGGGTATTGGGGTTGTATTTTCTGGTATTCTATCTGCTCAATCGACACATGCAGGGTGCAGTAGTGACCCCGCTAAAAAACCTTGGCTGGGAAATTGAAACAATCAAACAGGGAAATTACCTCGCCGAAGCTGTGTCTCCCATGAATCCCGGAGTGAAGGGATTTAAGGAACTGTCATTGCTGCACAACAACTTTATCCAAATGCAGCGGGTTCTCCGGCAGCGGGAAGCGGACCTGCGGCAAAGCGATGAAATCCTGAACAATACCGATTCCATTGCTGTATTCAAAGACCCCCAACTGTGCTATTTAAAAGTTAATCAAGCCTTTCTCCAGCTGACCGGTCATGACAGTTTGGATATGGTTCTGGGAAAAGCCGATGCAGACCTGTTCAGAGACCTGGCTACCCGGGAGCAGATTCAATTATTCATGGACAATGACCACAGGGCATTGGCACTTCCCCCGGGACAAAGCCTGACAATGGAGGAATACCTGCCCGGAGAGAACGGGAAGATCCGCACATTTTTGACCAAAAAATTCCCGATTTACAACAAACCCCATGATACTCTCCTTGGGGTCGCCACCCTGACTTCCGAAATCACCGCCCGAAAACAGGCGGAAGAGCAACTCAACCAGGCACAGAAAATGGAATCTGTGGGCCGTCTGGCAGGGGGCGTGGCCCATGACTTCAACAACATGCTGGGGGTGATTTTGGGACATACGGAACTGGCCCTGTTGCGAACAGATGACAAACAAAAAATGTGTTCCGACTTGAATGAGATTCAAAAAGCAGCGAAGCGTTCGGCTGATATCACAAAGCAGCTGCTTGCTTTTGCCAGAAAACAGACCATTTCCCCCCAACAGATTGATTTGAACGATACTGTGGAAAGTATGCTCAATATGCTGCGGCGGCTCATTGGTGAAGATATCGATCTTTCCTGGAACCCTTCTAAAAAATTATGGCCAGTCAAAGTGGACCCAACTCAGATTGACCAGATCCTCGCCAATCTGTGTGTGAATGCCAGGGACGCTATTACCGGGGTTGGCAAACTCACCATTAAAACCGGCAAGAAAACATTTGATCAAGAATACTGCAATGAAAATCCAGGCTTTATCCCCGGTGATTTTGTGCTGCTGGCAGTCAGCGACAACGGCTGCGGCATGGACAAGGAAACCCTGGATAATCTGTTCGAGCCGTTTTTCACCACCAAGGAGGTGGGCAAAGGCACGGGCCTGGGTCTTGCGACCATATATGGCATCGTTAAACAGAATAACGGCTTCATCAATGTTTACAGTGAACCCGGCCAGGGTTCCACCTTCAAAATCTACCTGCCCCGCTTGATTGCGGATGAAACCACTGATACAACAGTTCCTGAGAAAAAAGCTGCCGCCGGCGGGGCTGAAACAATCCTGCTGGTGGAAGATGAGTCCACCATTCTGAGGATGATCCGGAAGATGCTGGAAAGGAAAGGATATTCCGTGTTGCCGGCTGCCACACCCGCTGAGGCAATAGACCTGGCCAAAGCCCATGCAGATCAAATTCATCTGCTCATGACGGACGTGGTCATGCCGGAAATGAACGGCCGGGACCTGGCAGGACAAATCACCGCTCTTTATCCTGACATCAAACTACTGTTCATGTCCGGTTATACCGCCAACGTGATTGCCCATCACGGGGTGCTGGATGACGGAGTGGCATTTATCCAGAAACCATTTTCAATGGCGGACATGACGGCGAAGGTTCGAGATGTTTTGGATACGGCCTCGGATAAAGCTCAATGATAAACTATCCGATGCTTGATCATACAGGATGTCAATAAATATATGATACCAATACAATCATAAACCTGATAATATCAGTTGTGTCTGAAAATTAAAAATGTTTGTGAGTATGAATTACCGACAGGTTTTAACCAGCAAATGAATAAAACTCTTTCCAGAAATGAAATCATAAGTTTGATAAAGGCTGAAAAACCTTCAACCTGATGACCTTGTAATGTAGCAGGAATTGAATATCAATGGTATCCATGATTTTTCACAGCCTTGAATAATTTCGATTTGATAATTAATCATGACAAGGGAAGGGAGAGTACGAAAATGGTACCATCTTCTTTTGAAGAAGAAAAACTAACTTTTCCCCCTAATATTTTTTCTCCGAAAAATTTCATTGAATAAGTCCCTATTCCTCTGCCTGCTTGAAATTTGGTACTAAAATTGCGTTGAAATATCCTTTTGGATATTTCTGGCGGTATAAATTGAGAGTTCCACACACAAAAATTAATTTTTCCATTTTTATTTTCAGACCAGATGCGTACAATTCCGTTTTTTTCTGTTGCCTCCATCGCATTGATGATCATAGTCTTGCTCCTAAGGCAACATGTCGTTAACCGGATAAGATCGTGGTTCGCTCCTCTCACACGATCTATCCTTATTCGTTATAGTGGCCTGTGTATAATGCAGTTTTGAATGCTATCCAACCTAATAAAGCAAAAGTTTATCGGAAATTTCCGATATCGGATAATTCTTGCTTGCAGTCATCCTTGATTTTTATCCGGGGCCGTATCCAAAACTTCCCGAACCTTCACCGTCATGTCCGCCATGGAAAAGGGCTTCTGAATGAATGCCACCCCATCATCCAGAACCCCCTGATGGGCAATGACATCGGCAGTATACCCGGACATGAATAAAAGCTTGATATTCGGATGGAGCTCTATCAACTTTGCGGCCAAGTCACGGCCATTCATCTCCGGCATGACCACATCGGTCATAAGCAGATCAATGGAATCAGAGTGGTTTGTTGCTTTTTCCACGGCCTCTGTCGGTGTAGCTGCGGACAGCACGGTATAACCTTTTCTTTCCAGCATCATCCGGGTCATCCTGAGGATAGAAGGTTCATCTTCCACCAGCAGAATGGTATCAGTTCCCCCGGTGGCTTCTTTTTTTTCAGGAACGGCCTTTTCAAAATCTTTTTCGGAAACTAACCGAGGCAGATAGATTTTGAAGGTGGAACCCTGGCCTGGTTCACTGTGCACATTGATGAATCCGTTATTCTGTTTAACGATGCCATATATGGTCGCAAGACCCAGGCCCGTGCCTTTGCCCACCTCCTTGGTGGTGAAAAACGGCTCGAACAGATTATCCAGGGTTTCCTTGTCCATGCCGCAGCCGTTGTCGCTGACTGCCAGCAGCACAAAATCACCGGGGATAAAACCCGGATGTTCGTTGCAGTATTCTTCATCAAATGTTTTCTTTCCAGTTTCAATGGTGATCTTACCTACCCCTGAAATGGCATCCTTGGCATTGATGCAGAGATTGGCCATGATCTGGTCAATCTGTGACGGGTCCATTTTCACCGGCCACAGATGGGCGGACGGTTTCCAAACCAGGTCTATATCTTCTCCAATGAGCCGGCGCAGCATATTGAGCATACTTTCCACGGTATTGTTCAAATCCAGTTGTTTAGGGGAAATGGTCTGTTTTCTGGCAAAAGCCAGCAGCTGCTTTGTTATATCCGCCGACCGTTTTGCAGCTTTTTGAATTTCTTTCAGGTCGGAATGCAAATCATGATTTTCATCTGCCTGCAAGAGTGCCAGTTCGGTATGTCCCAGAATCACCCCCAGCATGTTGTTGAAGTCGTGGGCCACCCCTCCAGCAAGCCTGCCCACGGACTCCATTTTCTGTGCCTGGAGGAGTTGGCTTTGAAGCTTGTCTCGCTCTCTTTCAGTTCGCCTATGTTCTTCAATCGTCCGGGCAAGTTTCATATTGCTGTAACTTAACGTGGAAAGAATTTCTGATAGCCGGGAATAATAACTCATGGCCCTTTTAACATCATTGCGACTGAATCGCGGGACGCAATCAAGTGCAGCCATGTATGCTTGCTCATCAAAGCTAAATTTATGTGCTTGGGAACGGAATGCGCTATAATCGATTTCTTCATCGTCATAGAAAAATTGACCGATAAAAATATTACCGAAAATTTTATCCCCTATAAAAATCGGCGTGGCTATATCCCACATATTGTTTTTGCAACGATACTCCCTGAACTGACCGGGCTCTATTCCATCAGTAAGTTTCGTATCACTTTCGATACAGTTTTTTAATGAGTCAGGATGCTTTCTGTGAAATCGGGCGCATATTTCCCGCCATTCAGTGGACGCCACCACATTTCCATCGAGATCCACTATAGCACCGCCAATATTGGTCAGTTCATATAAGTCATCCATTAGATGCTGGATTTTAGCAGTATCAATAATATCGATAAGACTGAGGTAACCCATATCGCCTTCAGGATGGAGCACAGCATTCAGTTTGGCCCGGACGCGTTTTTCACTGATTTGCAACTTTTTTTCAGCCTGTTTCCGTTCAGTGACATCTCTTGTGCTGAACAAAATTTCCTTTGGATTGCCGACATCATCAAGAATGAACTTCCCTACAGTTTCAAACCAGAGATAGTCTCCATCTGCCCGGCGATACCTGTATTCGACCTTTCGGCCATCTTCCCTGTTGGTCAAGAATTCGGCAAAAGCGGTTGCCGTCTCCTGATAATCATCCGGGTGGACAAATTCCATGACGTTTCTGCCGACAAGTAAATCCGCATCGTATCCCAGGATACTGTGTGAAGGGCCGATGAATTTAAATTTGCCCTCCATGTCAGCCACGGAAATAAGGTCAGAGGTGGTGTCAATAATGTTTTGCAGAAGTGTGGTTTTCTCCTGCAGCAAAACCTCAGTCTTTTTCCGTTCAGTTATGTCTACCAATGCGGCTACCATGCCATTGAAATTTCCACTGCGATCCAATAGCGGTGTGGCATTGATTGAAAGCAACACCTTTTCTCCATCGGGCCAAACAAGAGAATGCTTTATGCCGAAAACCGACTTTCCGGATTTTCTAACCAACTCAAACGGCAACTGATCATCAGGATACTCATTACCCTGAATATCTTTTATTTGCCATTTTTGATCGTTATACAGCCTTTTGTAAATATTTGAGCGTTCCAGGCCCAGAATTTCTTCTGCTCTGGCGTTTGCCATTGAAACATTCCCTTTTTTATCAACCATGGTTATTCCCACAGGACTCGTTTCCATGACTTGTTGCAAAAGGTTTTTTTCTTTTAAAATCTGCTGTTCATAAGTCTTTCTTTCCGTAATTTCTGTAATACCTTCCAGTACACTGACAATTTGTCCTGCTTCGTCTTTGACTGGTTGTGATATGATACTGTACCATTTGTTCTTTGATGGGTTGTACTTATCCATTTTCTGGGTTTGGCCGCTTTTATAAGCTTCAAATGTCGGACAGGGGTTACAAATATGTTCCGATGATTCATAAAACCGATGACAAGTTTTGCCTACCGGGTCGCCGTTCGGGAAAATCGAACGGATGGTATCGTTCACCCAGGATATGGTATAGTCCGGATTTATCAGTGAAAGTCCCGTATCAAGAGAGGATAAAATCATTTCCAAGCGCTGCTTATCTGCTTTTATCACTTCAAATTCTGATTCAATTTTTTCCAGTTCCTGAACCCGTCTTTCCAGTTCTTCATAGGTGGATTTTGCTTTCATTTTTATCCAGAACCTCGCCTTAATGTCCGAGCAGACACAAATGTTCAATGCGCCTTTTTTAATTTATCACAAGGCATAATGAAAAAAGTCGCATCATCTTTCATACTGATTTTGAAAAGAAGTAAGGCGACTTAAATTTAATACATACATAGGGACCATGCAAAAAATAAACTCCAATAATCTGTTTTCCCCCGCTATAAGACTGGTAATTTGAAAACAAAATGCAAATTAATTTCTACGTGATCCCTTAGGTACCTTAATGATACAAGATCAGCTTTTAATCCACACGTCATCCAGTTTTGAATAGCCGCTGGGATGCGCTTTAATACCTTGCATCTTTTTACTGGTGATAAACCAGGTATTGATCCAGAATGCATTGCCAATGGAACCGCGATCTTGTTGAATTTTTTCAAGCTTTGCAAAAATTTTCCGCCGTTTCTCAACGTCAAAGGTGGCATTTGCCGTTGTCAAAAGTTTTGAAAATTCTTTGTCAACCCATCGGGTCTCATTCCAGGGGACAGGATTACCTTCACTGTCAGCGGTATATGCCAGGTTAAGTACCATGGTTCCTAATGGACGGTGGCTCCAGACCGTAATGCCAAGATCAACTTCAGTCCACTTTTCCCAATATTGGCTGTTGGGCATTGTCTGGATGTTAATATTAAAGCCGGCAGGTGCTGCATCCTGTTTCAGGATTTCCGCATAGCGTATGATTTCTGGCCAACCGTTTCCAACAGCAATGTTGACATCAAGCCCATTGGGATATCCGGCTTCTTTCAATAATTGTTTTGCTTGTTCCGGATCGTATTTGGGGGTTTCAATGGGTGCGTACTCAGGATGTTTGGGGCTGACATGGATGTCTTGCCCAATCAGACCTTCGCCGAAGAAGGCCAAGCCAAGGATCTTTTCACGGTTCTGACAGAGTTTTAATGCCTGACGTACACGATTGTCAGACCAGGGTTTCAAATCAGCACGCATTCTGACAACTCTGGTTTGATTTGTGTTAATGGGGTAGATACTGATATTTGGATCTTTTTTCAGGGCCAAGTAACTTGG
>Ga0209938_1000990_pt1 | contig 15100 bp, 11 predicted proteins | sample SalPonR2_C_D1_MG_FD_185708 | JGI IMG/M metagenome (GOLD analysis project Ga0209938, IMG submission 185708) | Salt pond soil microbial communities from South San Francisco under conditions of wetland restoration - Salt Pond MetaG R2_C_D1_MG... ... | reverse complement strand
CGATCTCATTGCGTACCTGGATCATCAGGTTGTAGTCAGTACTTTCATCGAGGTTGATGGGACCATCGATGAGTAGATCGAGGGGCCCTTCACCATCGGGATCCTGAGCGCGGGCGACGATGGTATCGCCACCGCTGGTAGGAATCCAGGAAAGGATAACGTCGGTGATGATTTCTTCTTCGTTTTCGCAAGGTGGCGCCTGTGGGTCGTCTACCAGCGTCACATCCCAGTTCAGATCAAAAATATTGGTTCCATCTCCGATGGACGAGCTGACAGATTTGCCATCACCCAGATCAGCTAATACTACGCGAAGCATTCCGCTGAGGTCCCCTTCTCCGGTACACTCGCTAGTCAGGCTATTCTCCAGGCCAATGGGTAGACCCGTATTATCGTTGTCCGTAGCCGTAATATCGCCGCTAATGACACTACCGCTAGGCTGGAAGAATAATTGATACTGATTGCCATTATCGCTGACGGTACTGGTGAGATCAGTGGTGCCATTCAACAGGCTCACGTTCAAAGTGTAATTTGTGCTTTCCATCAAAACGATAGGTCCATCTGGTACCAGGCCATTACCATTGTCCGTTGCGCTGGCGGTGACACTATTGCCTGCGGTAGGCGTAAAAGTAAGGTTGACCTGGGTAATCATATCGAGTTGTGCCCTGACAGTAAAAAAGGAGCCCATCAGGAATACGAGTAGGAGAAGGTATTTATTTTGCATGTAGTTAGTCATTAAATGAAACAATGTTGCAAATATAATATATGCTTTTGCAACATTGTTTCATTTAATGGTATTTTTTCTGTTTAAAATCGATAATTTAAGGTCAGGACGAAGTTTCTACCCATCTCGTCGGCAAAATAGCGCATACGATCGGTATAGCTACGGTAGGAGGTATTCAGGATATTTCTTACCTGAAAGCGCCAATCTAATTGTTTCCAGGAAGCCGACCAGCTCAAATTAGCCAGGAAGTAGGCGGGAGGTGGTGGGAGTAAATCAAAATCGGAGGCATCCTCGGCAAAACGGTCTACTCCGGTTTGGTTGGCAAATAAGAATTCCTCGACACTGAGGATTCTTGGATGTTGGAATTGCTCAAAGGTGTAATTCAGCTGTAACTGAAAGCTGCTCTCTGCCGGAAATTTCCATTTGGGGGTGAAGTTCAATCGGTAGCGAAGATTAGCTGGCGGCTGGGCAGTAAAGAAATCGTTTTCTTCTATTTGTTTGGACCAGAGGTAGCTTCCCTGAAAGGTAGAGGTAAATTTTTCGGAGTGTTTAAGGCGACTGCTCAGGTCCATTCCCCAAAATAGGGCATCCGTCTGATCATAAATGAAATAAACGAATACGCCACGCGGCGTACGGGTCAGCCCGCCGGGTTTGCTATAAATATAGTTTTGGATATAATTGACGTAGGCGGTAGCTTCCAGCTGAAAGCCCTCCCGATTAATTTCGTAGGTGTTGATCCACTTATACCCTATTTCAGAGGGGACCGCGCGATCTTCTTCGGTAAGAATACCCTGACTGGTGGAAATAAAGTCGAAGCGCTCGTCGATAGTATATCGCCAGAGGCCATATTCCAGGAAAAAGGCGTGTTGTCCAAAGCGGTAGAGCTCCGCCACATTGGGCGGTCGCCAGGCGGTACCCAGGTTACTGCGAAAGCTATGCTCCTCAGAAAGTTGACGTTTATAACCGAGCGTAGCCGTCAGGTTTTGGAAATCAATCGTATTGCGGTAAATGGTGTTATCGGGCTCCCGACCGGTAATGTCTGCTTCCATGTTATCGTAACGGGCTCCCAGCTCGATGGTATTCGGGCCACTGCGGAAGGATTCAATGAGGAAAAAACCGAAGCGCCGACTATCAAAATTGGGGATAAAAGGCACCGTATTGGTACCTGGTAGATTGTCATTGGCTTGTTTTTGCCACTGGAAACCAATCCGGCCGGATACGGGGCCGAGGGTAGGGTGTAACCAGTTGGCGTCTACGCTTTGGGTAAAGAGTTCGAGATCAATATTGGGCGCTCCACCCCGACGTACACCAAACTCTTTACGACGGTTAATCTGGTAACCGTATTGGATATCCAGCGATTGTTTTTGTCCGGTATAGCTGGCTTTTAACTTATACAGATCATGCACTACTTCTTGTCGGGGCGGCTCGATATCGTAACTGAAATCGGAAGTAAAAAAGGGGATATCGGCACTAATGGCTTGTTCCAGGTCGTCCAGGTTGCCGAAGGTAGATCCCAGTAGGACACCCAGTTTTTGGTCAAAACGGCTGAAATAACCTTCCAGGTCTAGCTCCGAAATGGGATGAAAGCGGAAGCCACCGTAAATGCTATTTTCTTCTTTACCGGTATTGGTTAAGCTATAATCGGGAGCTTGCAAGTCTCCTTGTTTTACATAAGAACCACCGGCCATCAAGCTGAGCCACTTGAAGCCCTTGCGTAGCTCAGCACTTCCTTCCCCCGACTGGCCGTTTGATTTTCCGGTAAGGGATACCTGGCCCTTAAGTGGAGTGGATAGCTCCATACGAGCCGGGTTAGTCAGGATAACGCCTCCAAGCGCCTCGGGTCCAAAGCGAACCGTAGCGGCCCCCTTGACCACTTCAATTCGGTTAATGGCGGAGGGATCAATTTCTGGTGCGTGATCGATGCCCCAGTTCTGAAATTCGTGTCGCAGTCCATTGTTGATCACTAGTATACGGTTGCTATGTAATCCGTGGATGATGGGCTTTGCTACGTTTTGACCCGTACTGATGGTATTCACCCCGGATATTTCACTAACGGCGTTAGCAAAGCTTTCTGTTTTGACGGATTGTAAGTCTTTTCCACTCAATTGAGCCGCCGTAGTTGTTTCCAGACTGGAACTATTTCGTTCCGCTTCAACGACTATGCTGGAAAGAACCGTCTCTTCTGAGGCTAGAAATATTTCAACAAAAGGATGGTGGAAATCGTGGTGGTGGACAACCGTTTTATAACCGACGTAAGAGACGTTCAGATCGTATTCTTTATCACACAAACCATTAATCTCGAAAATACCCTCTTCATTGGTATAGGTTCCGGTCCCCAGACTATCCAGTACGACCGAGGCGTAGGCCAGTGGCTCTTTACTAAGCTGGTCGTATACGGCACCCTGGATAGTAAAATCGCAGGTATCTCTGGATTGTGCTACTGCTTCAGCAAGCGGGAACAGTACTAGCCAAAGCCCGATCAGTAAGTGGCGTAGATTCATGCAGTATTTTTGTTAACAAAAAATGCGGGCTAACAGGTTAAGGTGGCTTCTAAATGCAACAAGGTTGCAAATACAAATATACGCTTAATATTCCTAAATAGTTTAGACCTTTTGAGGAAATGCAGTATCATTGTCTAAACAAGTGCCAGCTAAGTTATGGTTTTCTCCATTCTTTTGTTACTCATCACGTTGTTGATTACTTTGGATAGTATCGGCAGTAAACGCCTGCGATCCCGGGTGATCGGCCTGGCGAAAACCTTTTTTGCACAAGCAGAAGCCTCCAGTCCGGTCTCTGGGCAGCAAGCAGCACATCACCCGCCTTTACTAAAAAGGTATTTGGATTATGCCTGTCCCGACGGGGAGGTAGTAGCTACCCTGCGTATGCGATATAAGGCGGCGGCCCGAAGAGCAGATCGAAAAAATTGGCAGCCCATTGAGGCCAAGCTGTTTTTAACCACTTCCCCCTGGCAAATGGTACAATACGAGGACCGAACGCTTGCTTTTTTAGTGAGCCAAAAACGCTTTCGACTCGTAGCGGAGGCAAAGACAGAACAATCGCAGCGATTATTTTCGCTGTTTTCTCAGCCGACGGCTCCTGATGTTTTAGCGAGGATGCACCAGTGGGCCTGTCTGGTCTGGCAACCCGGGCATCCTGCCTGGACAAGCCTGGACTGGTCATTGGAAGATTCCCAATCGGTCTCCTCTTTTCTGGCGAAGGAAAAAATACATATTACCTGGAAAATAGATAAGGAAAGTGGGCAGCTTACGCACTTTCAGGCTAAGGCGGAAGAAGCCGGGCTTAGCCTAAACTATACTTATACCGATTACGAAGAGCAGGGTGCCTACCAAGTACCTATGAGCTTTGAGATGGCAGAAGTATACGCTGACAAGCAGTACCTGTACCGGGCTCAGTTGGTGGACCTGGTATACGATGAAGATTTTGCCTGGTGGTAATTCTTATAGTTGTGCGTCTACTTCCTCTACGTCTTCTTTGTCAAAGTCACCAAACCACTTTTCGAGTTGTGATTTTGCCTTTCCCTTGACCTCTTCGTTTATGAAACCGGCGATGGCGACGACACCCAAACTCAGGATGCCAATATCATCGGTAAAACCAATGAAGGGCGTCAGGTCGGGAATTGCATCAATGGGGGCCAGGAGATAACCCAGGGTACCAATTACAATTCGCTTGGCCCAGGCGGGCGTATCCTTGCGCTTATAAGCATAAAACATCAACAAAGCGGAGTATACGGCTTTAGTGCCGAGGCGTTTGGCTGCATTTTTCAGGAGCGTCCAGAATTTCAGCTCATTAAATTTGTCCTTATATTTTTCGTATAAATTTTTCATCCTCAAAAATTTCTCAAAATATAAGCCTTTTCACCCATAAAAGTTAGCATTTTCTATGAATGTCCGCAATTTCTCGCCCTTTGCAGGGAAAAAATAAAGGAAGGGAAACACCAAAAGGGGGGAGTCTGGTCAGTCTACTTCCCCGTTTTTAGGGGCTTCGCACACACCATAGCCCAGAAGAGCTACCTCGTTTACGTAGCGTCTCGTCGGATTGATAGCAGTATAAAAAAGAAATATCAACCTTTTTACCATCGTCGTGACTGAGATGGGGCAACAAGGGGAATTCATTCCAAAAGGGAAAATTTGCGTCGAGATAATTAATGCGAAGGCTGGGAGCCTCTTTTTGCATCTTTATTGCCGTGTTTTGTAAAAGAGACTTGAGAGATGGCTGTACATAGTGTCGGTTCAGCATGGCAGAAACCAGAAAATTATGGGGCTTTACAGGCATTGCCTCGGCGATACCCTTTTTGTCTCCAACCAGGTTTCACTTTTTGCCTGACAAGCTCACCTAAAGGCTGGTAGAGTAAATAAATCAAACCACCGACTTGCGTTAACAAGGTTAACAGGGTGCTAAACACCATTACCTTTAAGACCCTTAAGAAAAGCTTCATGAATATTTATCGCGGATACCGTAGTAGAAATTGCTCGTAGGGCCAGGAAAGTAGAGCCACCACCAATAAAGAGGGCAATAAATTCTCAATATTGACCTCCCCAAGACCCAGTAGACGAACGGCGATGGCGATGATGAGTAGCCCACCTGCGGCACTGATCTGATTGATGATCACTTTCGTAAAAAAGCGCTCCATCCACTTGGCGAGGATGGTGATCCCTCCCTGAAGAAAGAACATAGGGATAATGGAGAAGAGCACCCCAATCCCGTAGGTAGCTGCAAAAGCAATAGAGGTGACGCCATCCAGGGTCGACTTGATGAGTAATAGCTCCCGCTTGCCCTGTAAGCCTTCGTCGAGGGCGCCCACAATGGTCATCGAGCCTACACAGAATAAGATAAAGGCCGTCACCAGGCCTTCGGTAAAGCGGCTGTCGTCGGTGGCCACCCAGTCTTTTAGGTTATCACCCATGGCTTGCAGCCAAAGGTCCAGATGAATCAATTCCCCAATTACGCCCCCCAGAATCATGGAGAAGACGAGTACTAAAAGGTAGCCATCGGGCACCCGCAGACTCATTTGGATGCCAATCAAGACACTGGCCAGGCCGATGGCCTGGAAAATAATTTGTTGAATATTGGCAGGAAAAGCTTGTTGTAAGGAGACACCGATCAGGCTGCCAACGATTACCGTGAGCATGTTGATAAAGGTACCGATGGGAAGTCGATTCATAAAGTCGGTTTACTTATTCGGGTATCCGTATAAAAGCCCTTCCTCCGAGTGGAAGAAGGGCTTTTATGATTGTCGCTTATTGTTTACTGCACTTGTGGAGCCAGGCCACGTACTTTTAGTGTGATTCTTACCTGATCGTCTATAATTTTATCCTTTATGGTACCCATCATACCGGAGCGGTGGGTAACGCCCCATTCCGTACGGTCGATGACAAAGGGTTGGCTGGTTGCCAGTACCGAATTATTAACGATGCGAATATTGGCCGGAAAAGAAATCGACTTGGTGATATCCTTAATTTGCAGATTACCAGAAACCAGGTGAGAGGCTCCGTTGATGGTATCTACCGGACTAACGGATGCAATTTCAAAACTAGCTGTAGGATAAGTTTCTATAGCAAAGAAATCTTCATTCTTCAGGTGGTTTTCCAGTTTGGTTTTCCATTCGCCTTCCAGATCAGTGGCCGTAATCGTTGACATATCGATGGTAACGGTACCGCCAATTAATTCATTATCTCTAACCTTGAGCACGCCATCACGAAGTTTGATCTTGCCATTGTGGCCGCCAGCACCCAGTTCGGTAGCTTTCCAGCCTACCTCACTCATTCGATTATCCACGGCGAAGTCAGCCGAGCCGGTGAAGTCTGTATTGACTTCCAGGGTCTCTCCACCCGTTTGGGCTTTTTCGCCATTTTGGCAAGCTAGCATACCCAGACCAAGTAGCAGGATAGCGCAGTAATTCATTAATTTGTTCATCTTGTTTGGAATTTTTGTTTGGCTCTGTTCGAGCATCCTTTCACTTTTTTGTCCTACTCTTGTGTGAGGGAACAAGCATGCTTAAACAAGTGCTAAGAGAAATTTTAGTATTTCAGGTACAAAATTACGATATATTTAGAGGATGTAAAGGAGGTGGAGGTGGAAAATAGTAGAAATCAGCTGTTTTTTACAGCGTATTTGCCAGAGAAAGGAATTCCAGGGTTTGCCCTAGGCTCTTTAGGATACGTACATTATTGGGTGGATCGACCTCCTGAGCGACTACCTGATAACCCGAGAGCAATACGTGGCAATCGGGAAAGGCTTCCGAGAGCTTTTCGATATAGCTTTGTACCGGCTCTTTAGCGAAAGTTTCCGTAATCATTGTAAAGAGAAAATCGGGTTGCTGGATCTTACAGGCATCGGTCAGATCAGACAAAGAGATATCCTGACCCAGGTAAATGACGTGGTGCTTGCGGGATTTCAGTAGGTAAGACATGAAGAGTAAGCTTAACTCCTGTCGCTCGCCTTCTGGCAGATAGACGATAAATTTCTTGGCAGATTTACTCTGAGTCAGGGGCAGGTCATTAATGGCGACGATAAGCTTTTGGCGGATCAGATAGCTCATAAAGTTTTCCTGCACCGGATTGATGGAGCCGGTGAGCCATAGTACACTTAATTTATCGAGAAATGGATAGATAATCTCGAGCATCGTCCGCTCAAAACCTAACTGCTGGATATTGGTAGAGATAATACGGTCGAACTTGAATTCATCCATCTCTATCATGGAGATGGTTAGGGCATCGAGTTGTGTCCCGTATTCAAAGTTGACTTCTGAGATGGCAGCCACTTTCTCCGCAATTTCTTCATCTGACATTTTTGCAATCTTGGAAATCTTTATGCCATTTTTGTTGAGCAGGGCTATGTTGAGTAAGAGTTTTAAATCTTCGTCTTGATAATAGCGAATATTGGTTTTGGTACGCTCTGGTTGGATAATATCATAGCGCTGCTCCCATACCCGAATAGTATGTGCTTTGATACCCGATAATTTTTCCAGATCAGAGATTGAATAAACTGCCACCTGCAACTCACTTTAAATCAATAAACTATATATACTTGTCACTTACAAGGAAAATTCAAAAGCCTAACAGCCTTATTGAAAAAAGGTTTACATAAGTAGGGTAAATGAAAATATGGAAACTTATAAAATCAAATCCCTGTACAAATATAAGATATAATGCTCTATTTTAGTCCGACAGTAGACGAAATGCGGGGAGTACTCCACTTATAATATTGGGATTCCCAGCGGATTGTATTAATTTACCAGCCAATTCCGGAAACACAAATAATATCTGACCGATGAAGAAATTTTTACTGTTCAGCCTTCTTAGTTTTATTTTACTAATGCCCCAGGTGGTCCATGCCCAGTCTTCACCCTGTATCTATCGACTGGAGTTGACGGATGCGCAGGGAAATGGTTGGAATGGTGCACAGCTACAAGTGTTGATCAATGGAGATTTAGACGTCTACACATTGCTAGATGGTGATTCGACGAGTTATTATCTGCCACTAAATTCTGGTGATCTGTTAACGGTTAATTATGTATCCGGTGATTTTGATGGCCAAACGGCCTTTGCTCTTTATACAGAAGAGGAAGCGGTTATCTTTGAGGAAACGGGTTTCGCTCCTTTTGATGGTCAGGCTTTTACTACCAGTATTAACTGCTCCAGCTGCCCGGTGCCGCCGGTATCGAGTATTGAGGTCAACAATATACTCGATCAGACGGCTACTATTAATTGGCTGGCGCCGAGTACAGAAGATACCTATGTCATTGAAATTGGTAACAGAGGTTTCCTGCAGGGGACGGGGGATTCTCTATATTTTCAGGGAGGAACCAGCGGGCCTTTGGAATTGAGTGAAAAAACAGCTTATTCTTTTTACCTCAGTTCGCTGTGTGCGAACGGTGATACCAGCCTGGCGGCGGGACCCTTTCATTTTGAAACCTGCTATACAAATGACGTGGGGGCTTTTGATATTATCAAACCGCTTTCTGATTGTGGCCTGACGGGCTCCGATACCGTAGGGGTTATCCTAAAAAACTACGGTGCAGCGGCCCAGTCCTTAATTCGATTTGCTTACAGTGTCAATGGAGAACCAGTAGAGATTAGTACCCCTCGCGATGGCGTCTATACTGGCGTGCTGGGAAAAGATAGCCTGGGCTATCCGGAATTCGACGCCACTTCCGATTTCTCCAGTCCTGGCGCCTATTTTATTGAGGTTTGGACGGAGTTGGGTGGAGATAGTGATCCGGATAATGATACCACATCTACCGTTATTTACAGCATTCCTACCATTAGTGAACTGCCCTACATCGAAGATTTTGAATCTGATTTTTCGGGCTGGATCGTAGGAGCGGACAGTGAAAATCCCAGTTGGGAGGAGGGCTTTCCCACCGGAGCCGTTATCGACCGGGCAGGGGATGGCCTAAAAGCATGGGGGACCAACCTGAACGGAAAATCCAATGCCAGTGAGCAGTCTTACCTGGTGTCGCCTTGTATGGATTTCTCCGGCCTGAGTACCGATCCGATTATTAGCTTTCAGGCCTGGCTGAGTACAGAAGCAGGTCGCGACCAGTTGTGGCTGGAACAATCAACCGATGGCGGTAACAACTGGACACGGGTCGAGACTCTGGACTACAACGGCGCTTTTTTGAGTTATACCGGAGATAATCCAATCACCGACTGGGAGCGTAAATACGGTACCCTGACTGGTCTGGCCGGCGCCTCAGATGTACGACTGCGCTTCGTATACTTCTCTGATTTTGCTACCGAGCTGGAAGGTGCGGGCATCGATGATATACAAATATTCGAATCAGGTGCAACGGACCTGATGCTTAATGCTGCTTACGCAATGGGGGATCCCGCCTGTACAGCGGATAACAGTACCAACCTGGAATTATTGATGAGTAATATTGGTCAGCAAGGAATCGACTCCTTTAGTTTATCTTATCAAGTCAATGATGCGCCGGTAAGTACCCAGCTTTTCCCCAATACGAGTATAGCGGCAGGGCAATCGGATTTGATCAACCTTAATATTCCGGTGGATGCGCTGGGGACTTCCCGGGTTTTCGCCTGGGTAAATGTACCAGGGGATGTCAATCGATCTAATGATACGCTGTTTTTTGAGATAGACGCCACGGTGGAGATGCCCTTCGCCGAAGATTTTGAATCGGGTACGCTACCGAATACCTGGGCGGTCAATTCGGATAATGCGATTGTAAGCAATGGGCATGGCAATGTTTCTTACGTGCTTTCGCAAAATCTTAGATTACAGAGTCCACAATTGGTAGTGACAACGCCCTATCTGGGTTTGATTGAAACCACGGATACCCTGCGTTTCGATTACCGCTTTGTGGATTTTGCCACTGGTCTGGACCTCGCCTTTAGGCAGGCGGGCATTCTTGAAGTGCAGATTGCCGTAGGCTGTCAAAGTGATTTTGTCTCGGTACTTCGTCTAGACGAGACGGAACCCACTACGGCCGAAGACCTGGCTACGATTGAACTACCACTGGCGGCTTATGCGGGTGAAATTATACAAGTCCGTATTCTGAGTACCTGGGCCGGGGGGAATTACTGGACCGATTTAGATAATTTTCAAATCCCGCGTTGTACAGATGATCTGGACCTGGATGTCACCTTCGACGAGCAGGTCGACGGGAGTGTGATTGCTGCGATACGTCCACTAGACGGTAAGGGGCCTTATCAATACGACTGGTCCACCGGAGACAATAGCTCTAGTATCGAAGTGCCCGATGTGCCCTACGAAGTGACGGTTACCGATCAGTTGGGCTGCCAGGGTTTCTTCAGTGCTCTGCCGGTAGCGGTAGAAGAAGTAAGTGCGCTGGAGTCTATCGATCTTTTCCCTAACCCCACTACGGGGCAGAGCCGACTACAATTACAATTTTTGGCTCCTACCCACGCACAGATTGATTTGTTAAATAATCTGGGTCAGGTTATTTCCAGACAAGAATTAGATCGGGTACAGAGTGCTAGTTATGATATTCAATTAGAAGGACAGACGGGAGGCATGTATTTCATACGAATCACAGCGGAGGGAGAATCCATTACCCGTAAGTTGTTGTTGATGCGATAGTGATTTATAATGGCTTTCGCCAAAAGCGTCATTCGGACCTTAAAGCACCGAATGACGCTTTTTTTAATCTATTTTCTCATCTCTGAGAACCGGTAGCCCGGGATCAGGCCTCATTCCTGCTCCTTTTGAAAATATACCCGGCGGATACGATCTCCGGCCAGATAAAAACCTGCTCGATCCTCTTTTTGCTGCTCGAAGAAATGAAGCTGGTAGCTCCCTACCCGCATCCTGTTTTTGGTAAGTAGTTCGCCTTGCCTTTTCTTATCAGACCACGTAATCTGATATACCTGCTCTTCCAGATGCTTTAAGGCCATGCGTACGCCCGTTTCTTCGTTGAAATACGTTCCCGTCCACTTTTCAAAATTATAGCCTTTCCAATCCGTTACGATTTTGCGTAGCGTATAAGGCGCGTGGCTGGAATGGTAAACGGTCACTGTAAGGTGGCCGGCGGAATCACGGGTGAATTCCTGTTTGAAAGCGGGATCATAAAGCTGCTGCCAAATATTCGGCGACCTGCGCTCCAGGACTACGTCGTTCCGCCCCTCCCGCCGTAAATAGAGATCATCTTCCTTTTCTATGAACTTGAAAATAGTACCACCTGCTTGCTCGTATACGCCCAGGATGTCTTCCCGAGCCAAGTAGCCTCCCTCCCGCTCCGGAGCAAGTAGGAAATCAGATACCTTGTCTTTTCCAAGTAGATAAGCAGCAATTTTTTCATTCTGATCTACTACCAGGGTTTTACCACTATTACTCAGGGTCAAGACCGTAAGATTTCGGTTGGGGAAACGCATGAAGGTAGCCTTCCAGGCCCCGGTACTACCGTGGTGAAAAACCACCGGTTCATTCTTAAATGCACCAAATTCTAAACCATAGCCGTAACCTTCCTGCTCTGCTCCAGCTACGGGCTGCTGGCTCAAGTCAATCATCTTTTTCCAGTTCGGTAGTCTCTTTTTATCCTGAATAATTTGTTCCCAACGTAGCAGATCAGGTAGGGTGGTAAATAAATTTCCGTCTCCCACCGCATTCCAGATCCATTCGTAGCCCGACCAGGTGTCAAAATTAAAATAGGGAAGCGCAATGGGGGCTTTAATCCGCTGATGATCGCTTTCAAAAGCGGTATGCATTAAGCCCAAACCCTTAAACATTTGATTGGTGTATTCCCGGAAGGTTTGGCCGGAAGCCCGGGCTACAATTTCCGCGAGGAGGATATAATTGGAATTACTGTATAAATAGGTTTCGCCGGGCGTGAAGTTCAGATCGTTTTGTTGCGCTAAAAGCCGCAGCGCGTCTGCATTAGAATAGGTTTGTTTCCACCAGGTAATGCCCTGCAAATTCCAGAGATCATACACATCGCGGATACCACTAGTATGGGTAAGTAGCTGACGGATGGTAATCGGTCTAGTATATTGGAGATTTGGAAGGACGGACTTGAGTTCATCGTCCAGACTCAGTTGTTGCTCTTCGATCAGCTTTAGTATTGCCAGGGCAGTAAACTGTTTGGCATTAGAAGCAATATTAAACCGGCTTTCTTCAGAAATAGCGACACTATCGAGCAGGTTTGCGAAGCCGCTGTAATAGGTATACACGATGGCGCCATCCTGCACAATGCCACAGGCGACTCCCGGAGCGCCCGGCGGAACATCCCGTTCACAAATTTTGGTGATAAAGTGGTTTTGTGCTACAGAAAGAGACGACTGCCCCAAAGCGATGTTGTACCAAAGACAAATAAAAAAGAGTAAGCTAAGTATTTTCATATCGTGACTTTTTAATGCAAATAAAGGCTCAAAACCTACCATTTGCGCTTCAAATCACGATTTGATACTTCATTTTCTATAAAATAATTGGGGGTGTGTCCGGTTTGTTTTTTAAAAGCCCGGTTGAAAGTCGATTTAGAGTTGAAGCCATACTCAAAAGCCAGGGCTAGCAAGGTCTTTTCTTCGTGTTCCTTTTTTTGCAGCGCATCCAGTACGGCGTAGATTCGGTGAAGGTTGACAAAGTCATTAAAATTCATTTGAAAGCCCTGATTGACAATCATGGACACCTGTTTGGTGGTAAGGGACAGGGCCGCAGCTAAATCTGCCAGGGTTAAACCTGGGTTTCGGTAGAGCTGCTCTTGCTGCATTAGTTGGAGCAATCGATTTTTTTCCGCCTCTAAATGCCTCGGCAACAGATCCTGGTCTTTAGACTCCGAAAGGGGATTTGGCGTGTTTTGAGCCTGCTTCCAATACCGGAAATACCCTAAACTTCGCTGCCGGATAGTATGCGTATATCCCTGAATGGATAAAAAATAGATAACAATAGAAAAACAAAGGTAATACCAAAATTTGCGGCCAAATTCGCCCCATTCCGGGTTGATAACAAAAAATAGTGCCCGTAAGCCTAAAAGCAATACCATGGCGGAAAGAAAATGCAAAAGCCAGCGATAAACGACCTCGTCTGCGTAACTGAGCTCCTCAAAAATACTCCGCTTATACCGAAAATAGTACTGTATACTCAAGCCCAAATAAATCAGTAAAGAGAGGAACCCGGAAACCTGATACCAAAGATCAAAGTCTTTGTCCTGACCATCGGCATAAAAATAGACTTGATCAAGGATGAAATAATCCGCTACAAAAATGAATAGACTATACAATAGATATAGCCCCCCTGGCAGTAAATGCAACCGTTCCCTACCCCGTAAGCGATAATGATCATCGGCCAGACTTCGCGTGTAAAAATAGACCACCGGTCCAATCAAGAATAATTGTTGGAAAGGCAGATAGAATAGCAGTTCGCGGTAACCATCTTCCCCATACCAGCCGGCATACCCCAGCATGAAAGGAGCAATGTATAAGCAACACAAGAGCAATAACAAACTTAACCATTGCGTAGATTTTCGATTTTGGCTTCCCCTTACTAAAAGTAGGAAGGCGAAGATCAAGCCCTGCATGAAAAAGAATAACAACACCACACTCTTCGTACCAAAGCCAAAAGTAAGCATGCAATATTTTTTAAGGGATGAAGGTATAAAAAAGGGAATATCCCATTCGGATACTCCCTTTTTCCATCACTATAATGTGTGAATGGAAACCTACAATTTCTTGACTACTTATGGCAATAATACCGCATCAATAGCGTGTACGACTCCATTGTCCGCTTGTAAGTTGGTGGCTATAATATTTGCAGTACTATTATTACCAACCACCGCAGGACCGCCATCGCCCAGGTCGATCGTAATTTGTGCATCGTTCGAGAGGGTAGTAATACTAGAACCATTGGTTAAAGCACTTTGGCGTAGATTACCTGCGTCCGATACATGGTATAAAAGGACCGATTCTAAAGTTGCCACTGGTATGTCTGCTAAAGAATCCCAGTCGTCATTACCATCTATCAGCGCTTCAAATGCAGCATTAGTTGGTGCAAAAACGGTAAAGGGACCTTCTCCTGATAGCACTTCAATGAAATTAGTATTTAGACCCGTAACGGTCAGGGCGTCAACTAATGAACTGAAATTAGGATCTGCGGCAGGGAAAGTGACGACACTTGGCAGATCAATCACGCGATCTACTTCGTGAATCACGCCATTGTCAAGGTTAATGTCGGGAGTAATAATATCAATCGAACCATTAATGTTTGCCGCACCATCTACACTGAAATACATATCAGTGTATACATCCTGACTAAAAGTGGAGCGATTAAAAGTTGCATAGTACCCGGTCTCTAAAAGAGTACTCTCGAGATTTCCCGCTAACAGATGTCCTGCAAGTATTCTTCTTAGGGTAGCTTCCGGAATTTCGTCAATTGATGAAAAGCCATTATTATCCAAAAAAGTTTGAAAGGCAACATCGTTCGGGGCGAAGAGCGTAAACGGACCCGTACTATTTAGTAGATCTACCAGATCTGCTCTCACGACGGCCTCAACTAATATGTCGTATTCGCCATTTGCCTGTACAAACTCGACCAGGGTTAGATCCTCGCCGGCTGAGTCATCGTCGCAGCCGGTTAGAAAAGCTATGCCAATCAATAAGAAGAGTAATGTACTTAATTTTAAAAGTGATTTTCTCATTATGTAGTTTATTTTGGTTGGGAGTTTAAGTAGGTTGCCCATATTGAGTCTGTAATAAGGTGCTGGCTTTTTTGGGCTAGTTCGAGGCGCAAAAATCGCGGATAGCCTAGCTATACAAGGCTTTTTGCAACAAAGAAATCGCCCCCAAAAGACGCAGATTATTGCTTGATTTAATTGGGCAACCTACTTAAGTAGTCCACAAAATTAACCTTTATGATTTATGACGGCATCTTTTTCACCTACTCTGCGTT
>Ga0209938_1000989_pt1 | contig 15109 bp, 13 predicted proteins | sample SalPonR2_C_D1_MG_FD_185708 | JGI IMG/M metagenome (GOLD analysis project Ga0209938, IMG submission 185708) | Salt pond soil microbial communities from South San Francisco under conditions of wetland restoration - Salt Pond MetaG R2_C_D1_MG... ... | reverse complement strand
TGGCCGGGGCCGAGCAGGCCGACCTGGTCACCCAGTACATGAACGGCTTCACCGGCTTCATCGCCTCGTGGTTCTTCATATTCCTGCTCGGCTCGCTGTTCGGCAAGATGATGGAATCCTCCGGCGGTGCCGAAAGCGTGGCGCACTGGATCATCAATCGACTCGGCAATGCAAGGGCCGCGCTGGCGGTGGTCATTGCCTGCGCGGTGCTGACCTACGGCGGCGTCAGCCTGTTCGTGGTCGCGTTCTCGGTCTACCCGATGGCGCTGGCGCTGTTCCGCGACGCCGACCTGCCGCGCCGGTTCATTCCGGCCACCATGGCGTTCGGCTCAGTGACCTTCACCATGACCTCGGCCGGCTCGCCGGAAATCCAGAACTGGATTCCGGTGGAATTCCTGGGCTCCAGCCCGCTGGCCGCGTGGCAGGCCAGCCTTATCGTCGCGATCTTCATGGCCACCACCGGCTACTTCTGGCTCAAGTGGATGCTCGATCGGGCGGTTGCCCGCGGCGAGTCGTTCGACGAACGCGCATTCGATCCCGACAGCGGCCGGGGCGATCTGCCCCATCCGGTGCTTTCGGCGCTGCCGCTGCTGGTGGTGCTGGCGGTCTCGTTCACCACCCACGACATGCTCGGAACGTCGGCGCTGATCATCGCGCTGCTGGCCGGCTGCATCGCCGCGGCGGCGATCAACATCAACCACCTGCATTCGCCCGGCCAGGCGTTGACCGAAGGCGGCACCGGCGCGCTGATCGCGATCGGCAACACCGCAGCCGTGGTCGGTTTCGGCACCGTGGCCAAGGCCGCGCCGGCATTCGACGCGGCCGTGGTCTGGGTCACCGGACTGCCGGGCAACGGCCTTGTATCGGCCGCCATAGCCGTGTCGGCCATCGCGGCGATGACCGGCTCGGCCTCCGGCGGCCAGGCGATCGCGCTGCCGATACTCGGCCCGCACTATATCGATCAGGGCGTGGACCCGGATCAGCTCCACCGGGTGGTCGCCATCTCGTCGGGCGCGCTGGATTCGCTGCCGCACAACGGCTACGTCGTGACCACCATCCGCGCGATCTGCGGCGAATCGCACGCGGGCGCTTACCCGGCCATGGGTGCGCTGACCGTGCTCGTGCCGGTGGCCGGGCTGCTGCTGTGCCTTGGGCTGTTCGCGATCGGACTGTAAGACCGGTTTCATCACCCGCACCGGGCCAGCACCCGGGTCCGCTTTCGATCATCGGAGACGGCATCGGCAACACCGGCTCATTGCGTATCATCGGCACATCGGCGATTCAATTTCGCGTCCGTGTTCGAGGCAATGACGACCAATCTGCTTGTACTGCTGACCATCCTCGGCGTGACCTTTGCGCTGTTCGTCAGCAACCGCTTCCGGCTTGACCTGGTGGCCGTGGCCGCGCTGCTGGCGCTGTTCGCTGCCGGGCTGGTCGACGTTGACGAGGCGCTGGCCGGGTTTTCGCACCCGCTGGTCATCATGATCGCCGGGCTGTTCGTCGTCGGCGGCGGCCTCTTCCGCACAGGTGTGGCCGACGCCATCGGCCGCTGGCTCGAGCGCAGCGCCGGCCGCGGCATCCGCTCGATGATGATCTCGGTGATGGTGGTCGCCGCAGCGCTCTCGGCCTTCATCAGCTCCACCGGCACGGTCGCGGTGCTGATTCCGGTGGTCATCGCGCTGGCCCGCGCGCGCAAGGTCAGCCCGTCGAAGCTGATGATCCCACTGGCCTTCGGCAGCCTGTTCGGCGGCATGCTGACGCTGATCGGCACGCCGCCCAACCTGATCGCCAGCGCCGCCCGGGCCGACACCGGCGCCGGACCGTTCGGCTTTTTCGACTTCACACTCCCCGGACTCTTCATGCTGGGTGTAGGCATCGCGTTCTTCGGCCTGGTCGGACACCGCCTGGTGCCCGACCGCGGCGACCGAAATCGGCCGACCGGGGGCGCGGACGAACGCGAATTGGCCGACGAGTACCGACTCACCGACCACCTCGTGCGCGTGGTCGTCCCCGACGAATCGCCGCTGCGCGGTCTGAGCCTGATCGATTCGGCCCTGCGCACGCGCTATCGCGTGACCGCTCTTGCCATCAGCAGCCGGACCGCACGCGGCCGACAGACGCGGCGGGCCGAATCCGGCAGCGTGATTCGCAGCGGCGATCAGCTCGTGATTGCCGGCGAAGCCGAAGCAATCGATCAGCTATGCAAGTCGCTCGGCCTCGAACGCATCGAAGAACACCCCGACCTGCCGACGTCGGTGCACCTGCTGGAGGCGGTGATTCCGCCGCGTTCGCGTTTTTCGGGCAAAACCCTGCGCGAATTGAGACTGCATTCCGGCGCCGGCGTCACCGTGCTGGCGCACCGGCCGGTACGCAGCAAGCCGATCGCGCCGCCCGATCTGGACCGCCCGCTGGAAATCGGCGACGCCGTGCTGGTGACCGGGCGCGTGCCCGCGCTGCAGCGGGTGGCCGAGAACGCCCGCGACCTGGTGCTTCTGGGTGGCGATCTCTCGTTGCGCACCCGGCGCACCTCGAGGGCGCCGATCGCGATCGCCGTCATGTTGCTGATGTTGATGGCCATGACCTTCAACCTCGTGCCGAACGTGATCGCCGTAATGACCGCGAGCGTCGCGATGCTGTTCAGCCGCTGCCTGACGGTCGAGGAAGCCTTCGGCGGCATCAATTGGGAAAGCGTGATCCTGATCGCCGCCATCCTGCCCATGGCCACGGCGCTGGAAAACACCGGCGGCATGGCCTTGGCCGCTGATGCGCTGTTCGAACTGGCGCAGGGATACGGTCCCCACGCACTGATCGCCGCGGTATTCGTTCTGACCTCGGGCTTGAGTCAGCTGGTGTCCAACACCGCCACCACCGTGCTGGCCGCGCCCATTGCGCTGAGTGCGGCAACCGCAATGGAGATCAATCCCGATGCGGTGCTGATCACGGTCGCGATCGCGGCCTCCACCGCCTTCGCCACGCCGGTGGCCTCGCCGGTCAATACGCTGGTCTACAATCCCGGAGATTATCGATTTGCCGATTTCGCCCGCGTCGGCATCCCGCTGCAGCTGCTTGTTCTCGTCACCACGCTGATCGTCGTGCCGCTGTTCTTCCCTTTCTAGAGGTCCCTGCAGTCAAAGCCCGTCGCGCTGATCCACTTGCCGGTTGCGCGCCAGGATCAGCTTGTAGGCCACGTAATACTTGTAGATGTTGCGCACGTAGTCGACCGTCTCTCGGCCGATGCGGCGCGCCGCGATTACCTCGACGTGATCGAACCAGCGATCCGGGTCCAGGCCCTCGGTGCGCGCTTCGGCGCGGAGTTCGCGCACGCGGCGAGGGCCGGCGTTGTAGGAGGCCAACGCCAGCATGATCCGGTCCTCGTTCTTGATTTCGGGATCGTCGTAATAACGATCGATCATGAAGCGAACGTACTTGGCCGCGGCGTGGATATTGTTATCCAGTTCCATCACGTCGCCGACGTCCATTTCGGCGCCGGTGGACGGCAGTAGCTGCATGACGCCAACCGCGCCGGCGGGCGAGCGTACCGAATGATCGAGCCTGGACTCCTGATAGCCCTGAGCGGTGAGCAGAATCCAGTCCAGGTCGTATTGGCTGCCGTATTCCCGGAACAGGTCGGCCAGCTGCCGGAAACGCGCCATTTCCTTTTCACCAGCGGGGTTACTGACCCAGCGCGTATCCTCGAGAAACCGCTGAAACTGAATGTTGCCGAACAGCGTGCCGGCCCGATGGGTTTCCAGGAACTCGTCCAGTTCGGCCTTCAGCGCGCTGCTTTCGGGCCGGACGGCAAATGCGATATCGGCCTCGCGTCGGAGCACTATTTCATCGTGAACCGTCAGCCCGGGCAGCACCTGCGCCCAGAACCCGGCCAGGTATTCGTCGGCCACCGCATGATCGGCCACGCCCGCGTTGACCAATTCCAGCACGTCGCCGACCTCGAAATGGGCCGGCGCGATTTCCAGACGCATCTCGGCCAGTCCCTTCTCGCCGAGCATCCGATTGGCCTGCTGCAGGCTGTTGAAATAGCTGGAGCCGCGGCGCACCAGCACCGCTCGACCGGCCATGTCGTCCAGGCTGTTCACCGGCTCGGCGTCGGGGCCGGAAACCAGCAGTTCGCGAACGTTTCGCGCCAGCGGTTCGGTGAACAACACCGACTCTGCGCGCTCCGGCGTCGTCGTCAGGTCCGCGGCGATCACGTCGCCCCGGCCTTCGAGCAGCCAGGGAATCAGTTGGTCGCGCGTGACCGGCACCAGCACCACGGACACCTTCAGCAACCCGGTTTCGAGCGTGTCGTTGATCTGCTCTTCGAAGGCCTGCATGAACGCATGGCTCAGGCCGCGCTGGTTGCCCTTCCGGTCGAGAAAATAGAAGGTTCGGCTATAGGGCACCAGCGCCCGGATGGTGCGTCGTTCGATCATGGCCGGCAGGTCGCCGCCTGCACGGACGGCAACGCTGATCGGACTTTCTTCGAGCGCATCCGGCCCGGAACGGGTCGGATCGGCCACTTCATCCTTGCCTGCGACGTCGTCCGGGCTCCTTCCGCAGCCCGCGGCGGCAACCAGCAAGATCAATAAGGCGGCAAGGCGAAATCCGGTCATTGCGTATCTCCCTGTCGAAAAGCGGTGGCGGCATGGGCCGGATAATCATCAATAATCATATCAGGGGGATGAGAAGGCCCTGGGCGGGCGCGGGGGGATGGCCCGGATCGCCGGGGTACACTGGCGCAATGGTCCAGCAAACCGGCGGGATATCTTCATGACTGCGCGTCAAGTCAGCTACGAAAGGGACGACGATATCGTCGTGATCACCATCGATCGGCCAGCGCGCCGAAATGCTGTGGATGCCGCGACGGCGCGGGAACTCGACGGTTGCTTCACCCGTTTCGAGGACGACGAGGGTGCGCGGGTGGCAGTCCTCACGGGCGCCGGCGACACATTCTGCGCCGGCGCCGACCTGGCCGCCATTGACGACGGCGAGGACGCCTCGGCCCGCGTGCAAATGGGTGAAATCGGTCCGATGGGACCGACCCGCCGGATGCTGACCAAGCCCGTGATCGCCGCCGTTGAAGGTCATGCGGTGGCCGGCGGGCTGGAACTGGCGTGCTGGTGCGACCTCCGGGTCGCCGCGCTAGGTGCCGTTTTCGGCGTTTTCTGCAGGCGCGTGGGCGTGCCGCTTGTCGACGGCGGCACGGTTCGTCTGCCACGACTGATCGGCCAGTCCCGGGCGATGGACATGATCCTGACCGGCCGCGAGGTCTCTGCCGCGGAAGCGCTGGATATCGGGCTGGTCAATCGTCTGGTCGAAGACGGCAAGGCCCTGGAGACGGCCATGTCGCTTGCAAGAGCGCTGGCGGGTTTTCCTCCGCAATGCCTGGTCGGCGATCGGCTTTCGCTGCTTCAACAATGGTCTCTCGATGAAGCCGCCGCGCTGGACAACGAACTTCGCCACGGACAGGCCACGATCCGTTCGGGAGAACCGATGAAAGGCGCTGCTGAGTTCATGCAGGGTCGCCTGCAGCGACGCGGCGGCGACTGACCGGACAAGGAAGCGACGACGGCTTTGCAAGGCCAACAGGCACACGCCAGCGGTGTTTCTTCTGGCCTGGCTGATTAGTAAGCTGGTAACGAGAATGGATCGGAAGAAATTGTGGTGACGCGGATGTACACGTCAATCCCTCAATCCCGATGCCGTGCTTCGAGCTGCCGGCAGACGTCTTCCAAAGACACGTCACAGGCGGCCAGCGTCACCAGCAGGTGGTACAGCAGGTCGGCCGATTCGTCGATGAGTTCCTCGCGATCACCGGCGACGGCGGCCAGCGCGACCTCGACGCCTTCCTCGCCGACTTTCTGAGCGCAGCGCTTGACGCCTTCGGCCAGCAGGCGTGCGGTATAACTGGATTCGGGATCGGCCCCGACGCGCGATTCGACGACGCGCTCGAGTTCGGCCAGGAAACCGACCGACGGGTTGACCTCGTCCCCCCAGCAGGTATCGGTGCCGAGGTGGCAGGTCGGTCCATGCGGGACAGCCAGCACCAGCAACGTATCGCGGTCGCAGTCGGCGTGCACGTCGACGAGTTCCAGCGTATTGCCCGAGGTCTCGCCCTTGGTCCAGAGCCGCTGCTTGCTGCGGGAGAAAAAGGTGACGTGTCCGGTGGTCCGGGTTTTTTCCAGGGCATCGCGATTCATGTAGCCGAGCATCAACGCCCGACCGGTGCCGGCATCCTGGACAATTGCGGGCATCAGGCCGTCGACCTTTTCCCAGTCGAGATTTTCGGGATTGCTCATGCTGCTTTCCTGTGAATTTCGTTTGCGTGCCGACGCGCCTGCATCACCGGCCGCTGTCATCCGCCGCTCAAGGCACCGCCGCAGCTCGAGCCCTGGCCGGCCGTGCATCCGTAGCAATGGTCGGCCACGGCGATGCCGCGCGGCACATCTTCGAGTTCCAGGAGATCGGCCAGGTGCGTGTGCTCCTCGGCGCCGCCCAGCGGCAGTCCCAGCATCTGGTTGAAGTCGCAGTCGTAGATGTAGCCACGGTAATCGACGCTGACCAGGTCGCGGCACATGACGTCGTTCAGATTCTCGCGCCGATAGCTGTTCTTGAGCAACGCCATGTAGTCGTCGAACTGGCCCTTGGCGAGCAGCACCGCGCCGAATCGCTGGATCGGCATGTTGGTCAGGGTATAAAGCTTGTTGAAGACGATGCCGAATTCATCGGCCAGCAGGCGCCTGTAGTCGGCCGTCAGCGTTTCCTGCGACGGCGGCAGGCTGGGCCCGACCGGATTGTAGACCAGGTTCAGCATCCGTCCGGAATCAGGCTGACCGTAACCGTGTTCGTTCAGCGTCTTGAGCGCGCGGATGGAAGCTTCGAACACCCCGTTGCCGCGCTGGGCGTCCACGTTTTCCTTCGAATAGCACGGTAAAGAAGCTACGGCTTCGACTCGATGCTCGGCCAGAAACGGTGCGACCCAGTCGTAGCCGGGCTCTTCCATGATGGTCGGATTGAGCCGGTCCATCACGTGCACGCCGCGCGCGCGCGCCTCGGACACCAACCAGCGGAACTCGGGGTTCATCTCGGGCGAGCCGCCGGTGACGTCGAGCGTGCCGATGCTGAAACGATCGATCACGGCCAGCGCCTGCGCCATGGTTGCGCGGTCCATGAGCTCGGTGCGGTTGGGGCCCGCGTTGACGTGGCAGTGAGTGCAGGCAATGTTGCAAAGGTAGCCCAGATTCATCTGCAGGGTATCGAGTGATCGCCGGCGGATCGCCGGGAAATCGGATTGTTTGAGTAATGACCAGCTGTCTCTCATCGCGTTGCACCCGTTGATTCGAATGGCATCATTGCACAGGTGCCGTGGATCCTGCCTGCAGGCGCATCTCGATGCCCTGGGCGCTCAGCCATTCCTTCAGCGCCGGAATCGGAATCTGGCCGGAGTGGAAAACCGTTGCCGCCAGCGCACCGTCGACATCGGCGCGTTGGAACGCCTCCAGGAAGTGCTCGCGCGCGCCGGCGCCGCCCGAGGCAATCAGCGGCACGTCGCATATCGCGCGCATCTCGGAAAGTTGTTCTATGTCGTAGCCGGTTCGCACGCCGTCGGCATCCATGCAGTTGAGCACGATCTCGCCGGCGCCGAGCCGCTGCACCTGTTCGACCCATGCGCGGGTGTCGAGATCGGGATCGATCATGTTGTCCGGGTCGCCGGTGTTGGCGCGCAACCGATAGCCGCCGTTTTCCCGGATGGAATCGATGCCGATGACCACGCACTGGCTGCCGAAAGTATCGGCCAGCTCGCGCACCAGTTGTGGGCGCTTCAAGGCCGGACTGTTGACCGAAATCTTGTCGGCCCCGGCGTGCAGCACGGCGCGGGCCCGGTCGGCGTCGCGAATGCCGCCGGCGACGGCGAACGGGATGTCGATCTCGGCGGCCACGCGCGCCACCCATTCGACATCCACGCTGCGCTGCTCCGGGCTGGCCGTGATGTCGTAGAACACCAGTTCGTCGGCGCCCTGGTCGCGGTAGGCCTGCGCGCGCTCGATGATGTCGCCCATATCGACATGGTCGCGAAACTTCACGCCCTTGACCACGCGACCGGCGCGCACGTCCAGGCACGGGATGATGCGCACGGCGACCATTACTGTTCTTCCCCGCTGGGCTGCCCGTCCTGGAAGCGACCGATCGCGGCCATGGAAACACCGCCCTCGAGCAGCGCGCGCCCGACGATGCAGCCGTGCACGCCGGTGGCGGCCACCGCCTCGATATCGTCTTCCGAGCCGACCCCGCCCGAGGCCTGGATCCTGAGCGCCGGGAAACGCTCTCGCAGTTCCTCGTACAACTCGACGCCGGCCCCAGTCAGCATACCGTCGCGCTCGATATCGGTGCACAGCAGGTGTTCCAGGCCAGAACCGGTCAGATGCTCGAGCAGCTCGAACAGATCCTGCTCGCCGGACTCTGTCCATCCTGCCGCTTGAGGCATCCAGCGTCCGCCGGCATCGCGCTTGACGTCCAGGCCCGCGACGATGCGCTCGGCGCCGAACGACTCGATCCAGTCGCACACGACTTGCGGATCGCGCACGCACACGCTGCCGATGACGACGCGGGCCGCGCCGGCATCCAGGCGGGCCTGTACGTCGGCCGTTTCGCGCACGCCGCCGCCGGTCTGCACCGGTGCATCCAGCGCTCGGCAGACCTCGCCGATCAGCACCAGGTTGCCGTCGCCGCCGTCCAGCGCCGAATCGAGATCGACGATATGAATCAGCCCGGCGCCGGCGTCCTTGTACAGCCGGGCCTGCGCCAGCGCCGATTCGGCGTAGCGGGTCTCGCGCGCGTAGTCGCCCTGCTGCAGACGCACGACGCGACCGTGGCGCAGGTCGATGGCGGGAATCAGGATCATTGCAATCGCTCCATTGTCGCTCCGTTTTCATGAAAGACCAAAAGCGGGTCACGAAGCGCGCGAAGAAGGCGGGAAGCACACGAAGGAAAAGCGATTGAATGATTTTTCTCATTCATTATTTCTGAGGTTCCTTAATTCCCATCTTCGTGTAAGACTTTTGCTTCGGCAGATTCACAGCCCGCCCTCCAGAAAATTCCGTAACAGCAGCGCACCGGCGGCGGCCGACTTTTCGGGGTGGAACTGGCACGCAGCGAAATTCTCGTGACGCACGACTGCGGCGAATTCGCGGCCGTGGTCGCTGGTGGCCACGGCGGCTTCGGCCGGTGCGGCATAGCTGTGGACGAAGTAGAACCATTCGTCGCCGTCCATACCCTTGGCAAGCGGATCGCGGACGGTCCACTTCAGCTGGTTCCAGCCCATGTGCGGCAGGCGCAGGCCGGGGGCGGCCGGCAGCCGGGTCACGCGACCCGGGATCAGTCCCAGGCACGGCGTATCGCCTTCGTCCGAGGATTCGAACATCAGCTGCAGCCCGAGGCAGACGCCGAGAACGGGCTGGGTCAGCCCGCGGATGACGTCGACCAGCCCATGTTCGCGCAACGCATTCATCGACCACGCCGCGGCGCCGACACCGGGCAGGATGACCCGGCTCGCGCCCCGGACCTCGTCGGCGTCGCGCGTCAGCACGCTCTCGGTGCCCAGGCGATTAAGCGCCTGCACCACCGACCCCAGATTCGCCCCGCCGGAATTGATCACTGCGATGGTCACCGGGCATTGCCCCTTGCCCGATGACCGCGGCAGGATTCTCGCGACACGGCGCTCACAGCACGCCCTTGGTCGACGGGGTGCCGCCCTCGCCCTTGGCCAGGGCCGGGTGCAGGGCACGGCCGACGCCCTTGAAACAGGCCTCGACGAGATGATGCGTGTTGTCGCCGGTCAACGTGATGTGGATCGCGCAGCGCAGCTTCTGCGCCAGCGAGGCAAAGAAGTGGCTGACCATCTCGGTATGCAGCCCGCCCACCGATTCGCGCGGGAATTCGCCGTGCAGCTCGAACGCCGGGCGGCCGGAAAGGTCGATGGCGACGTTCGCCAGCGATTCGTCCATGGGCAGCACGAAGCCGTATCGCCCGATGCCGCGCCGGTCGCCCAGCGCCCGGTCCAGCGCTTCGCCCAGCGCAAGCGCGCAATCCTCGACGGTGTGGTGCTCGTCGATGTGCAGGTCGCCTTCGCAGTCCAATTCCAGCGCGAAACCGCCGTGCGCGGCCAGCTGGTCGAGCATGTGGTCGAAAAAGCCGATGCCGGTGCTGTTGGCGACGGGCTTTTCGGCATCGAGGTTCACCGAAACCGATATGGCCGTTTCGTTTGTCCTGCGCTCGACGTGCGCCGTCCGGGGTTCTTCGAGCAGGCGGTCGGCAACCTCGGGCCAGCTTGTCCCGTCCGGCCCGACGCGCAGGCCTTGCAGACCCATGTTTGCGGCCAGTTGCATGTCGGTTTCGCGATCGCCGATCACGACAGAGCGCTCGCGATCCATGTCCGGATCGCGCAGGTATTCCAGCAGCATGCCGACGGCCGGCTTGCGGTCCGGACTGTTGTCTTCGGGCAGGCTGGGATCGATATGTTCGGCGTCGAACTCGAGGCCCTGCGAGCCGAGAATCTGCAGCAACAGTTCGTGCGGGCCGCGGAAAGCCTGTTCGGGGAACGAAGCCGTGCCCAACCCATCCTGGTTGCTGACCATGACCAAGCGGTAGCCGGCGTCCTTCAGCCTCAGCAGCGCCGGAATCACGCCGGGCATCAACCGGAATTTTTCCAGTGAATCCACCTGCTCGTCTTCCGGCTCCTCGATCAGGCAGCCATCGCGGTCGATGAACAGGATCTTTCGATAACTCATGAATTCCACTCTCGCATGAAACCGATCAGGGCAGTGTTTTCTTCCGGCGTGCCAATCGTGATTCGAACACAATCCCCGAGACCCGGTTGCGCCGACTGATCGCGAAGGCGGATGCCGGCGGCGGCGGCGGCGTGCACCAGTCGCGGCCCGTCTGCGGCGCGTACCAACACGAAATTGGCCGCGCCCGGCCAGACCTTCGCGATTCCCGGGCTCGAGACCAACGCCTCGGTGACGCGATCGCGCTCGCCGGCCAGCATCGCCAGGTGTTTGCGCTCGTCGGCCAGTGACTCTTCGGTCAGCGCGCGCATCGCGATCGTAACGGTGGGCGTCGGCAACGGATAAGGCGCGATGATTCGTCGGAGCAGGTCGATGATCACCGGATTGGCGATCACCGCGCCCAGGCGACACCCGGCCAGCGCGTGCGCCTTGGACAAGGTGCGCAGCAGCACCAGGTTCGGATGCTCGGCCAGCAGGGGAATCACGGACGTTTCGGGTGCGAATTCAACGTAGGCCTCGTCGATCACGACCAGGCCGGTGCCTTCCTGCGCGGTTGCCAGCGCGCTCACGGTCTCGGAAGAGATGATGCTGCCGGTCGGGTTGTTGGGCGAGCACAGGAATGAGATCCGGCAATCGCCGGCCTTCTCGCCCAGGTCTTCGGGCAGTTCGAAGGTGTCGCCGGTATCGACCAACGGCGCCTGCACGACCTCGGCGCCCTGCACCCGGGCCGACAGCGCATACATGCCGAAGCACGGCGGGCAAACCAGGACACGGTCCTGCCCTGCCCGGCAGAACACCCGCATCAGCAGATCGATTCCTTCGTCGCTGCCGCGCGTGACCAGCAGGTTCTCGGGCCGCGTTGAGTAAAGCTCGGCCAGGCGCGATTTGAGTCCGGCCGGCTGCGGGTCCGGATATCGGTTCAGGCCAAGCCCGCCGTCGCCGGCCGGCGGCCACGGGCTTTCGTTGGCGTTGAGCAGAATACCGGCCGAATCGGCCAGCGCTCGGGCCGAGGCATAGGGCTTCAGCGCCCGGATCTCCGGCCTGGCCAGTTCCGCAAGTGCGTCCGGATTCAAGAGACGGTTTCCTTCTGCAGCCGCAGCTCGATGGCCAGGCGGTGCGCGTCCAGGCCTTCGTGGGCAGCCAGCCGGGCTCCGGGCGGCCCGAGTTCGCGCAGGCCGGCCAGGCTGGCGCGCTGCACCGTCATGCGGCGCATGAAGTCGACCACGGCCAGGCCCGAGGTCGTGCGCGCCCAGCCGCCGGTCGGCAGCGTGTGGTTGGTGCCCGAGATGTAGTCGCCCAGCGATTCCGGGGTGTAGTGGCCGACGAATACCGAGCCGGCGGTGCTGACGCGCTCGGCCAGGCTCTCGGCGTCACGGGTCTGGATGATCAGGTGCTCGGGCGCGTAGCTTTCGCTGACTTCGATCGCCTCGGCCAAATCTTTTACCAGCACGATCGCTGCATGTTCGAGTGCCTTGGCGGTAGTTTCGCCGCGCGAAAGGCTTTCAAGCAGTTTCTGGACCTGCTCGTTCACGACCTCGGCCAGGCGCGCGGAATCGGTCACCAGGATGACCTGCGAGTCCGGACCGTGCTCGGCCTGGCTGAGCAGATCAACAGCCACCCACTCGGCATTCGCCGAGTCGTCGGCGATGACCAGTACTTCCGATGGACCCGCCGGCAGATCCTGGGCCGCGCCGTTCACGTCGGCCGCCACCTGGCGTTTGGCTTCGGCGACGAACCGGTTGCCGGGCCCGAACAGCTTGGCGCAGGCCGGCACGGTTTCGGTTCCGTAAGCCATCGCGGCGATCGCCTGGGCGCCGCCGGCGATCAACACCTTGTCCAGACCCAGCTTGTTGGCAACAGCCAGCACCGCGTCATCGGCGAGGCCGTCGGCATTCGGCGGGGTGGCCAGGACGATTTCATTGCATCCGGCAAGCAGCGCCGGCACCAGAAGCATCACCGCGGTGGACGGCAGCGGCGCGCTGCCGGCCGGCACGTAGAGCCCGACCGGGTCGAGCGCCAGGTAGCGCATCGAGCATTCCACGCCCGGCGCCGTTTCCACCGAATAGTCTTCCGGACGGCCGGCGGCGTGGAATGCCCGCACGGTCTCGATCGAACGATCGATCGCCGCGTCCAGATCCGGGTCCAGCCGGCCGTGGCCGGCCGTGCCCTGCCAAAGGCCCGGCGGCGTCACGCGATCGAACCGGCGAGTATATTCGGATACGGCGGTATCGCCACGTTCGCAGACGTTGGTGACGATGTCGGCGACGATACTCTTCAATTCGGCACCGGATTCCATTTCGGGCCGGGCCAGAAGCGCATTTCTTCCAGCTTCGTCAAGGCTACCCCAATTCACGGTTTTCATCGGTGTCGATTCCTCAGGCCAGCATCTTTTCGACGGGCAGCACCAGGATCGCGGAGGCGCCGGCGGCCTTGAGCTCTTCCAGGTGCTCCCAGAACACCTGCTCGGTGCACAGCGCGTGTACGGCGACCCGATCCTGCTGGCTGTCCAGCGGCAGCACGGTGGGCGTTTCCGCGCCCGGCAGAATCGCGCTGATGCGCGACAGCGCCTCGCGCGGGGCGTGCAGCATGACGTACTTGGTCTCGGCTGCGCGCTGGACGCCCATCACGCGCTGGACCAGCTTGTCCAGCAATGCTTCGCGTTCCGGCGGCAGGGTCGAATTGCCGCGATACAGCGCGGCCTGGCTTTCGAGCACCGTAGTCACCGCGCGCAGGTGATTGGCGCGCAGCGTCGTCCCGGTGGACACCAGGTCGACGATGGCGTCGGCGGTGCCCAGGCTGGGCGCGATCTCGACCGCCCCGTTGAGCGTGACGATATCGGCTTCGACGCCGTTGTCGTGCAGCCATTTCCGGGTCAGGCGCGGGTAACTCGTCGCGATCCGCTGACCGGCGAGCTGCCCGGGGCCGGCATAGTCCACCCCTTCCGGCAGCGCAAGCATCAGCTTGCAATGGCCGAACTCCAGCGGCGCGAGGACTTCCAGATCGGCTTCCGGGCGGCGCTTGCGCGCTTCCAGCACCTTTTCCACGGCCACGTTCTCGCCGACGATACCGAGCTCGCAGACGCCTTCGAGCAACAGCCTCGGGATGTCGTCGTCGCGCACCAGCAGAAGATCCACCGGTAGATTGCGGCCGTACCAGAAAAGCTTGTCCTTGCTGCGGGCGAACTGCAGGCCGGATTTCTCCAGCAGCTTGAGCGAGGTTTCCGAAAGGCGACCGGATTTCTGGATCGCGATCTTGATTCGGGGTTGATCTGCAGACATGTTCATCGATCTCCTTGAGGCACGCCGCGCTGCAACGGGCTTTCCTGAAGCCGCTGCAGTGCCAGCCGGTAACCACCGTGTCCCATTTCGAGAAACCGCGCGACCCGTCCGACGGTGGTCACGCTGACGCCGGTGCGTTCGTGAATCTCCCGGTAAGGCAGGCCGGCGTCGAGCAACTGGACAACGCGCCAACGGTCGACCAGGGCTTCGAGTTCGGCCGGCGTGGTCAGGTCGCGCAAAAGCGCGCGGCATTCATCCGCCGTTTCCATGGCCATGAAAGCCTCGGCCAGACTGTTGCGCCCAGCGCGATTCGCCTTCAGGTGCTGCTCGTCGAGTTGTTTCATATCAGGGTTTAAATCCAGTGTAATAATACGATATTACAATAGCACACTATCACTAACATGTGAATAATGAGGGCCGCCACGATCTCCGTAGCCGGACTTGATCGGCTTCAGCGGCACCCGGCACAAGCGACTTCACGCCCGGCGAACTCTCGGAGCGATCCGGTTTCGTGTGAGGAGCGCTTTCAAGTTGCGTCGCACTTCAAGCGACTCGGCCAGGGTCACGACTTCCACGTCGCTGCCCGGACGCTACCCAAACGGGTCGGCAGGCGTCCCGGATCGCTTCGGGCCAGGCGTTGAGTGCGATTCGGATGACATATGCGCCGTGCATGAACAACCAACTTGTTCAGAAACCGGCATCCGGCTCTTTCATCGCAAGCATTGCGGCACAAGCCTCCCGCGAGCCGCGCCATGCGGCTAAAATAACGAGATTATTTTTTTCCAATCCAAAACACCAAGCTGCAGGGAGTAACAATGGACCAGAGTCTCATACCGCCTGTGATGGGCATTGTCGGCCTGATCGTCGCCTTCATCGTCTATCGCGCAATGATGCGCTACCCGGTGATGGAAGGAAAACCGGCCGAAATCGCCAAGCTCATCCAGGAAGGGGCCATGGCGTTCATGCGCCGCGAAGTGCTGATGATCGCCCTATCGGTCGCGGTGCTGTTTGTCGCACTGGCATTTTCCGGTCTCGGCATTCAGACCGCAG
>Ga0209938_1000987_pt1 | contig 15111 bp, 13 predicted proteins | sample SalPonR2_C_D1_MG_FD_185708 | JGI IMG/M metagenome (GOLD analysis project Ga0209938, IMG submission 185708) | Salt pond soil microbial communities from South San Francisco under conditions of wetland restoration - Salt Pond MetaG R2_C_D1_MG... ... | reverse complement strand
TCCAGACGGCCACGTCATGGCCCGCCTCGATCAGCCGCCGCAGACCGGGAATGGCCGAAAGGCCGGTGCCGCACCAATGAATTGTCATGTCTCAGACCTCCTTCATATGTGTTTTGAACGTCTCCTCAGCCCGCGCCCAGACCCCGTGATCAATCGCGTCGAGGGTCAGCAGCGATGGCAGTAATTGCCCTGCGTAATCCTGCGAGGATTCCACCGGCAGGAGCGAGGGCAGGTTGTCGATGGCCATCACGTCGAGCGGCGGCGCATCGTGGACCCGCACCGCCGGGTCGGCCCATGTGGTGGCGCGGTCATAGACCGGCACCGGATTGTAATCGCTGTCGGGGTCGCAGGCGACGTCGCCGATCACGGTCAGGCGGCGGGGTTCGGTCACAGCGGATTTCGGCACGAACACCGGCGTACCGGGCCGCGCGAAGATGCAGTTGAGGAAAATCTCGTGGTCGAGGATTTCCGGGAACGGCCCACCCTTGGCGGTCTCGGCCATGTCCCACCTTGTGACGGTCACGCCCATGGCCTCGCACAGATCCGCCGCGCCGGTGCCGACACGGCCAAGCGCGCCGATGACGATGGCCGAGGGACGCACCGCGCCGATGCTATCAAGCTGCGCCCCAAGCGCCGCGAGTAGCGCATCGCGCCCCGGATAGGTGCCCACGGCCGGGCAGGTGCCGCCGCCCTGTTGCGCCGCCCATGACATCAGCGACACCGCCGCCCCCGCATAGCCGGCCCAATAGCCGAAGGCGGCGACGCGGCGGCCATCCTCATACACCAGGTATTCGAGATCGTAGAGCGTGCCGCCGCCAGCCTTGAACCGTTCAAGCAGGCGCTTGCCTGCGTGCTGCCCCTTGAACGCATGGCCGAACATGATGTGGCGATGCGGCAGGGGGGTGCCGTCCTCGGGCAGTTCCTTGAGGCCGAAGATGATCGCGTCAGACGGGGCAGAGGGCCAGGAATTCTCCGCCGCGATCTCGCAGCCCGCCGCCCGGTAGCCGTCAATCGGGATGGCACGGGTGTGGCTGTCCTCCACCGTCACACGGATACCCTTCGCGATCAGTTGCGCGGCGCCCTCGGGCGTCAGCCCGACGCGTTCCTCGTTGGGCCGCTGTTCGGCCCGGACCCAGAGATGTGTCATGCGCGCGCCCTCAGATCATGTTGTCGGCGATGACCTGCGCCACCGAGGCGCGGCCGCGCATCGCCTCGATGAAAGCGGTGATCTTGGGATAATCGGCGACGGTCACGCCATCACCCTCCAGCCAGTTGCAGGCGACATAGAGATAAGGATCGGCCAGCGAGAACGTCTCGCCCAAAACATAGGGCCCTTGCAGCATGTGGTTTTCGACATGGGCCGCGCTGTCGGTCATGGTCTGCACCGACTTGGCCTTCATGTCAGCGAAAGAACTCTCCTCACTCGCCCACCGATGACTACGCATCTTGTGGGCGTGGTTCACATGCATGGTCGAGGCGAGATAGCACATCGCCTCGCGCATCTTGGCGGCCTCATAAGGGTCTGAGGGGCGCAACCCGGCGGCAGGCGCGATATCTGCGATGTAATCGAGGATCGCGCCCGTTTCGGTCAGGATGCCCTGATCGGTGACAAGCGCCGGCACGCGACCCTTGGGATTGATCGCCTGATACTCCGGTCCAGTCTGCTCTCCGGCACGGAAATCAAGATGCACCGGCTCGAAATCAAGCCCCGCCTCGTGCAGGGCGATAGCGGTGGCAATGGCGATGGTGCCCTTGGCGTAATAGAGTTTCATGGCGCAGGTCCTCTTGTTCAGATGAAGGTGCGGGCATGCGCCCGATCTGGTGTGTCGAGATGGGGCGTGGCGTTGAATGTGCCCAGCATCAGCATATCGTGGACATGTTCAAGCCGGTGCAGCGAACTGTTCATCACCTGCAGCATGACCTTGGACATGCCGGGAATATCGAGGCCGAGCGTGTGCCGCATCACCATGCCTATCACACCCCCCGACGTGACAATCAGGATGCGTCCCGGATGATGGCAGATATCGTCGATCAGGCCGGTGATGCGCGTGGTGAAATGCTCGAACGTCTCGGGCACATCCGCAAGATCCCCGCGCGCCCAGTGTTCGATCACCTGCGGCAGGTAACGGGCGAATTCGGTGGCGTCGGCGGGCGCGGGGATACCGTGCTGCGCCTCGATGGCCTGCGCAAGCGCGAAATAGCTCAGCTCATCCAGCCGCGCATCCTGTTCGGTGATCGCATAGCCCATGGCGCGCGCGGTGCCGGTCTGACGATGCAACGTGCCTGTGATCACGTGATCGAAATGCGGATTGGTCTCGCGCAGATGCGCGCTCAGCCATTCTGCCTGCTGCACACCCAGAGGTGACAGCCGGTCATAGCCCGCCTCGTCGGTGGCATGGCTGTTCGCCTGCCCGTGCCGCACCAGAATGAGTTCCGCCAAATCGCCGCCTCCCCGCTCGCCGCGCGACGTTAGCGCCGCGCGCGACCGGGTTAAAGGTCCGGCTCGGGAAAATATTCCCCGGCCCCGATCCGCCGCGTCTGACGCCTATACGAAACATCCTGCGCCACCGTGGCGTAAAAATGCGGTGAGGGGTCGGGATTGGTGGACTCGGAAATGCCCGCGCATGGTCTAAGATCGCCACGGACAAGGAGGCGCGCGCATGTCTGAGACGATCAAGATCACACTCGATGGACAGGAGATCGAGACCGAAGCCGGTCTGACGATCTGGGAGGTCGCCAATGGTCGCGGCCTGATAATCCCGCATCTCTGCCACAAGCCCGCTCCCGGCTATCGTCCCGATGGCAACTGCCGCGCCTGCATGGTCGAAGTCGAGGGCGAACGTACGCTCGTGGCCTCCTGCATCCGCGAGGCCCGCGAAGGCATGGTCGTCACGACCAACTCGAACCGCGCCGAAACCGCGCGCAAGATGGTGGTCGAGATGCTGCTTGCCGACCAGCCCGAGCGCGACGCCTCGCATGATGCCTCCAGCCACCTGTGGGACATGGCCGACGCCAACGGCGTGACCCATAGCCGCTTTCCCAAACTGGAAAAGCCGCGCGTGCCGTTGCTCGATGACAGCCACGTTGCGATGCGCGTCAACCTTGATGCCTGCATCCAGTGCAACCTGTGCGTCCGCGCCTGCCGCGATGTGCAGGTCAATGACGTGATTGGAATGGCCGGGCGCGGCCACGATGCCTATCCGGTCTTCGATTTCGACGACCCGATGGGCGAGAGCACCTGCGTGGCCTGCGGCGAATGCGTACAGGCCTGTCCTACCGGCGCGCTGATGCCTGCCAGCGCGCTCGACGACCGGCAGCAGGGTGATAGCGCAGACCATGACGACGAAGTGCAGAGCATCTGCCCGTTCTGCGGCGTCGGCTGTCAGGTCTCGCTCAAGGTCAAGGACGGCAAGGTAAAGTATGTCGAGGGCATCAATGGCCCGGCCAACGAGGGGCGACTCTGCGTCAAGGGGCGCTTTGGCTACGACTATATCCACCACCCGCACCGCCTGACCAAGCCGCTTATCCGCCGCGAGGACGCTCCGCCAAAGGGCCTCAATGTCGATCCCGGCAACTGGCACGAATTCTTCCGCGAGGCGGAGTGGGACGAGGCGCTCGACCTGACGGCGGGTGAGTTGAAGCGGCTCAAGAACGCCCATGGCGGCGCGACCGTTGCGGGATTTGGCAGCGCCAAATGCACCAATGAAGAGGCGTATCTCTTTCAGAAATTTATCCGTCAGGGCTTTGGCCACAATAACGTGGATCACTGCACGCGCCTGTGCCATGCCTCATCCGTGGCCGCATTGATCGAGAATGTCGGCTCGGGCGCCGTGACCGCCACGTTCAATGAGATCGAGAACGCCGACGTGGCGATCATCATCGGCGCCAACCCGATCGAGAACCATCCCGTCGCCGCGACCTATTTCAAGCAGTTCACCAAGCGCGGCGGCAAACTCATCGTGATGGACCCGCGCGGTGTCGGCATGCGCCGCTTTGCAACCCACATGCTGCAGTTCAAGCCCGGCGCGGATGTCTCCATGCTCAACGCGATCTGCCACGTGATCGTCGAGGAAGGGCTCTACGACCAGCAATATATCGAGGCCTTCACCGAGAACTGGGAGGCCGAAAAGGCGCATCTGGCGCAATTCCCGCCCGAGAAGATGGAGGCGATCTGCGGCATCCCCGCCGAAACCCTGCGCGCCGTGGCCCGCGAATTTGCCACGGCAAAATCGGGCATGATCTTCTGGGGCATGGGAATTTCCCAGCATATCCACGGCACCGACAATTCGCGCTGCCTGATCTCTCTGGCGCTGATGTGCGGCCATGTGGGCCGCCCCGGCACCGGGCTGCACCCGCTGCGCGGTCAGAACAACGTGCAGGGTGCCTCCGATGCGGGTCTCGTGCCGATGTTCCTGCCAGATTATCAGACCGTGACCGATGACGGCGTGCGCAATGCTTTCACCGAGGTCTGGAAGTCCGACGATTTCTCGAACCAGAAAGGCCTCACCGTGACAGAGATCATGGATGCGGTGCACGAGGACAAGATCAAGGGCATGTATATCCTGGGCGAAAACCCGGCCATGTCCGACCCGGATGTAGAGCATGCCCGCGATGCGCTCGCCAAGCTGGAGCATCTGGTGGTGCAGGACATTTTCATCACCGAGACGGCGAATTATGCCGACGTGATCCTGCCCGCGAGCGCATTCTACGAGAAATCCGGAACCGTCACCAACACCAACCGGCAGGTGCAGATGGGCCGCCGCGCCGTGACCCCGCCGGGCGAGGCGCGCGAGGATTGGCAAATCACCACGCAGCTTGCGAACCGGATGGGTCTGCAGTGGCAGTATGACACCCCTGCGGATGTCTTCGCCGAAATGAAGGTCAACATGCGCTCGCTCGACAATATCTCGTGGGAGCGGCTTGAGCGTGAGAATGCCGTGACCTATCCCTGCAAGACGCCCGATGGCCCGGGCGAGGCCGTGGTCTTCGGCGACGGCTTCCCGCGGCCCGAGGGGCGGGCACGCTTTACCCCCGCCTCGATCATTCCGCCCGATGACGTGCCCGACGCCGACTATCCCATGGTGCTGACCACCGGGCGGCAGTTGGAGCATTGGCATACCGGCTCGATGACCCGCCGCGCATCGGTGCTCGACGCGGTAGAGCCCGAGGCCAACTGTTCGCTGCACCCCTCGACACTGCGCAAACTCGGCGTGGAGCCCGGAGGCATGGTGCGGCTGAGCACGAAACGCGGCTCGATCAGTATCATGGCGCGCGCCGACCGGGCGGTGTCTCCGGACATGGTGTTCCTGCCCTTCGCCTATGTCGAGGCGGCGGCCAATATCCTGACGAACCCGGCGGTGGATCCCTACGGCAAGATCCCCGAGTTCAAATACTCGGCCGTGCGCGTCGAAGCGGCAGAGATCGCGGCAGAATAAACGGCAAAGGGGCGGCTCGATGGACCGCCCCTCGCCTGTTCATATCCGGGTTGCACCGTGCTTCAGCGGTTCGGCAGGATCACGATTTCCACCCGGCGATTCTGCGCCTTTCCTTCGGCGGTCAGGTTCGAGGCCACCGGCTGATCCTCGCCCCGCCCGAACGCATTGATCCGCGAAAACGGCACGCCGCCATTCATCAGCACATCGGCCACCGCGTTGGCGCGCCGCTCGGAAAGGCCCTGATTGTAGCTGGCCTCGCCGTCGCTGTCGGTATGTCCGACCACCTGAACCGTGGTATCGGGATATTTCTGGAGGCTGTCCGCAACCTTGAACAGATCCGACCGCAGATCAGGCCGGATGTTGAAACTGTCGACCGGGAACAGGATGTCCTGCGGCATGGTCAGGATCAGGCGATCCCCGGTATTGGTGATCTGAACGTCGCTGTCGAGTTGCTGGCGCAGTTCGGCCTCCTGCTGATCGAGCGCGTTGCCGATGGCCGCACCACCCAGGGCGCCGATCGCGCCGCCGAGCAGGGCGCCCTTACCCTTGCTGTCACTCACGGCGGCCCCGGTGGCGGCCCCGACAAGCCCGCCGATCAAAGCGCCCTGCTTCGTCTTCTGGCGCGGATCATCACCACCGACATAGGCGGGATCGGTACAGGCCGCGATCAGCAGAAGCGATGCGCCGGAAAGGATGAGAATGGGTTTGCGTGCTCGGATCATGGAATTTCGCTTTCATTGATTTCACAGCCCGATGGATCGGGTTCGCCGCGATGATATGCAATAACAGCACTTCGCCCAAGGCAAATCCACGGGGAAACACAAGACGGCGCGCGCAAAATTCCGCCTATCCGTCGCCTCGCGCGCTTTCCCATGCGAGAATGGCGCGCTTCACGGGCAGGCCCCAGTGATAACCGCCCAAGCCTCCCGATTTGCGCAGGGCGCGGTGGCAGGGAATCAGAAAACTGATCGGATTGCGCCCCACGGCAGTGCCCACGGCCCGTACGGCGCGCGGGTTACCAATGGCCTGCGCAATCTCGGAATAGGTGGTGACATGGCCTGACGGGATAGTGACCAGCGCCTCCCACACCTTGATCTGAAACGGGGCCCCGATCACATGCAATGCAGCCTCGCCGCGCCCATCGAATGCGGCACCGACCCAGGGGGCGATCCTCTCCGGGGCCTCGAGATACGTCGCCTCCGGCCACCGTGCGCGCATGTCGGCCATGGTCACATCACGCCCGAATTCCCCGGCAAAGGCCAGACCACAGAGGCCGCGATCCGTGCCCATGGCAAGCGCCTCGCCGAAAGGACTTTCGAACCAGCCGTAACGGATAGTCAGCCCTGCCCCCTTGCGCGCAAAGTCGCCCGGGCTCATCGCCTCCCATCGAAGAAACAGATCGTGCAGCCGGCCCGACCCCGACAGCCCCGCCGCATCTGCCGCCTCCAGCGTGGTATGGCGCCGCGCCAGAAGATCCTTGGCATGGCCAAGCGCCAGATATTGCTGGTAGCGCTTGGGCGACACCCCAACCCATTGCGAGAAAATGCGCTGGAAATGCGCCGAACTCATACCCATTTCGCTGGCCAGTTCCTCCAGCGAAAGGGCTTCGCCGCCCTGGTCAATAAGGTCGATGGCGCGGCGCATCACATTGTAATGATAATTTTGTTCGAGATCGGGCATCGGCATATCCTGACAGCTTTGCCACAAGATAGGCTGCGCGCGACGGCCCCGCGACCCGAATGTTGCGCATCCCGCCAAATCACGGCATTAAGCGCCCATGGCGCGCCAACTCGATTATCACACGATCCGAGAGATCTTTGCCAGGTTCGAGGCCGCAGAGCCGGAACCCAAGGGCGAGTTGGACCACGTCAACGCCTACACGCTGGTGGTCGCCGTTGCGCTTTCGGCGCAGGCCACGGATGTGGGCGTGAACAAGGCCACGCGGGAGTTGTTCAAGATCGCCTACACGCCACAGAAGATGCTCGATCTGGGCGAAGAAGGGCTGATCCAGCACATCAAGACAATTGGCCTCTACCGCAACAAGGCCAAGAACGTGATGAAACTCAGCCGCATCCTCGTCGAGGACTATGACGGCTGCGTGCCCAATAGCCGCGCCGCTCTGCAATCGCTTCCCGGCGTGGGGCGCAAGACCGCCAATGTCGTGCTCAACATGTGGTGGCATTACCCGGCGCAGGCCGTAGATACCCATATCTTTCGCGTCGGCAACCGCAGCGGCATCTGCCCCGGCAAGAACGTCGACGCGGTCGAACGCGCCATTGAGGACAATGTCCCGGTGGATTTCCAGCGCCACGCGCATCACTGGCTCATCCTGCATGGCCGCTACACCTGCAAGGCGCGCAAACCCGCCTGCGGCACCTGCCTTATTCGTGATCTATGCTTATTCGAGGACAAGACCCTATGACAAAATATCAGGCCGTCGGTATCGGCAATGCCGTGGTGGATGTGATCAGCCAATGCGATGACGCCTTTCTGGCCCGGATGGGCATCGACAAGGGCGTGATGCAACTGATCGAAACCGAGCGCGCCGAATTTCTCTACGAGAACATGACTGACCGGCGGCAGATGCCGGGTGGCTCAGTCGCCAACACGATTGCGGGGCTTGGCGCGCTCGGTCTCTCCACCGGGTTCATCGGTCGGGTGAGCGATGACGAACTGGGGCATTATTACGCACAAGCCATGGCCGAGGTCGGCACCGATTTCGTCAACGCCCCGCGCAGCGACGGCGCACTGCCGACCTCGCGCTCAATGATCTTCGTCTCGCCAGACGGCGAGCGGTCGATGAACACCTATCTCGGGATTTCCACCGAGCTCGACGAGGGCGACGTGCCCGAAGCGGTGGCCGGGCAGGCGGGACTCCTGTTTCTCGAGGGCTATCTTTTCGACAAGCCCAAGGGCAAGGCGGCGTTTCAGGCAGCAGCCCGCGCGGCGCGTGCCGGCGGCGGCAAGGCCGGGATCACGCTGTCCGATCCGTTCTGCGTCGACCGCCACCGCGCCGATTTCCGCGGCCTCCTGCGCGAACTCGACTACGTGATCGGCAATGAGCACGAATGGTGCGCGCTCTATGAGACCGAAGACCTCGGCGCTGCACTGGAACAAGCGGCGCAGGAAAGCGGGCTGATCGTCTGCACCCGCTCAGGCAATGACGTGGTTCTGACCGAGGGGGCCGACACGGTGACCGTGCCGGTGCACCGCGTCGAGCCGGTGGACACCACCGGCGCGGGCGATCAATTTGCCGCCGGGCTGCTATATGGTCTCGCAACCGGGCAACCTCTGCATGTCGCCGGGCGCATGGGCTGCATCGCAGCCGCCGAGGTGATCGGCCATTACGGGGCCCGCCCCGAGACGGACGTCAAGGCGCTCTTTGCCGCCGAAGGGCTGATCTGAGCCAGCGGCGCGCCCCATGCCAGGGTCTGGGAATCGAGTATTTTTGCCATAAAGAAACAAGAAGGGTTTGTTAACCCGGACATGGCATGGTCAAAGCGCGGTACAGGCTGGAGAGCCGATGACCGCCCATTAAGAAGCCGCGCCCGGGTGTTGCGTGTGTCAAACCCGGGCGCGCATTTTCCCGTTTCTTTTTGGTCCAAATACTCCGGGGTGAATTGGCCGCAGGCCAAGAGGGGCTGCGCCCCTCGCGCCGCAAACACGCTCACTTGTCGCGGAACTGCGCCTCGCGCTTTTCGGCGAAGGCGGCCATGCCCTCTTTCTGGTCCTCGGTGGCAAACAGCGAGTGAAACACGCGCCGCTCGAACAAGAGCCCCTCGCGCAGCGTCGTTTCATAGGAGCGGTTGACCGACTCCTTGGCCGCCATGACGGAAATCTGCGATTTCTCGGCGATCTTCTGGGCCGCCGACATCGCCTCTTCCATCAGCTTCTTGGCGGGCACCACGCGGCTCACCAGTCCCGCGCGCTCAGCCTCTTCGGCATCCATGAAGCGACCCGTGAGGTTCATGTCCATAGCCTTGGACTTGCCAACCAGACGGGTCAGGCGCTGCGTGCCGCCCAGCCCGGCAATGACGCCGAGATTGATCTCGGGCTGGCCGAACTTGGCGGTATCCGAGCAGATGATGAAATCGCACATCATCGCCAGTTCACATCCGCCGCCAAGGGCATAGCCAGACACGGCGGCGACAATCGGTTTGCGCACGCGGCAAATCGCGTCGCTGTCATCTGTAAAGAGATCCTCAAGGAAGACATCCACGAATCCCTTGCCGCTCATCATCTTGATGTCGGCCCCAGCCGCAAACGCCTTTTCCGAACCGGTGAGCAGGATACAGCGCACCTTGTCGTTCTTCTGCGCCTCGCCAAGCGCCCGCGACAGCTCTGACATCAGCTGATCGTTGAGCGCGTTGAGAGCATCGGGGCGATTGAGTTTGATGAGGGCGACGTGGTCTTCTATTTCGACGATGATCGTCTCATAGGCCATGAAATCAGCTTTCATTTGTTTCCATCAGACCGATTCATTACCATTGTTGGCAGCGCGTTCAACCTATCTTTGACAGCGCGGGCAATAGAAGCTGGAGCGCCCGGACTGCACGACGCGCCCGATGAGACCCTCACACCCCTCCGTCCGGCAGGGTTCTCCCTCGCGCCCGTAGACGTCGAAACTGTGCTGAAAATAGCCCAATTCGCCATCCGCCTGCCGGAAATCCCGCAGTGAGGAGCCGCCTGCGGTGATCGCGTCCCGCAGCACGTCGCGGATGATCGGTACCAGCGACCCCGCGCGTTTGCCCGAGATGTTCCCGGCGCGCCTGCGTGGCGAGATGCGCGCCCGAAAAAGCGCCTCGCAGACATAGATATTGCCCAGCCCCGCGACGATCCGCTGATCGAGCAGCGCGGATTTGACCGGCGTGTTGCGGCCCCTGAGCGCCGCCGTGAGATAGGGCGCGTTGAACGCGTTGCCCAGGGGCTCCGGCCCCAGCTTTGCCAGCAACGGATGCGCCTCCGCCCGATCCGTCGGCATCAGATCCATCGCCCCAAAGCGGCGCGGATCGTTGAAGGTGATCCGCGCACCGTTCTCCATGTCGAGCACCACGTGATCATGCTTTTCGGGGGCGGGGTGGTCGTGCACGAAACGCCCCAAAGGATCGCCCGAGACCAGCATGCGCCCCGACATGCCGAGATGAATGAGCAGCGTCTCACCCGAGGCAAGATCGGCAAGGATGTATTTCGACCGCCGCCGCAGCATCAGCACCCGCTGTCCGGTCAGCCGTGCCGCCATGTCGGGGGGGAACGGCCAGCGCAGGTCGGGGCGGTTGACGGCGGCGCGCGCGATCACCTGCCCCTCCATCACCGGGGCAAGGCCGCGGCGGACTGTCTCAACCTCTGGCAATTCGGGCATTTGTCCCCTCGATCAAAACAACCGGCGCATTGTAACCCCCCGTCCGCGCCCTATAAGAAGGGCAGGACACAAGAGCGGCAAGGCCCATGAACGAGAAAACCACACATTTCGGATTTCAGGATGTGCCCGAGTCGGAAAAGGCCGGGCGCGTGCGCGGGGTCTTTGGCAGCGTGGCCAGCAAATACGACGTGATGAACGATGCGATGAGCCTCGGGATTCACCGCATCTGGAAGGATGCGATGATGGATTGGCTGGCCCCGCACGCGGGGCAACGCCTGCTGGATGTGGCGGGCGGCACCGGCGATATCGCCTTTCGGTTCCTCAAGCGCGCCGGGCACGGCCATGCCACCGTGCTCGACCTGACCGAACCGATGCTGGTCGAGGGCCGCAAGCGCGCCGAGGCCGAAGCCATGGCCGACAGTCTCGATTGGGTGGTGGGCGATGCGATGGCGCTGCCCTTCGAGGACAACAGTTTCGACGTCTACACGATCAGCTTCGGCATCCGTAACGTGACCCGCCCGCAGGAGGCGCTGAACGAGGCCTTTCGCGTGCTCAGGCCCGGCGGGCGGCTGATGGTGCTGGAATTCAGCCAGATCCCCAATGAGTTGATGCAAAAGGTCTACGATCTCTACAGCTTCAATATCATTCCGCGTCTTGGGCAGGCGATCGCCAATGATCGCGACAGCTATCAGTATCTGGTCGAATCGATCCGCAAGTTTCCCGATCAGGAGACGTTTCTGGGAATGGTGCGGCAGGCCGGGTTTGAAAACGCGAAATATCGCAATCTGAGCATGGGCATCGCCTGTCTTCATTCCGGCTGGAAAATCTGAGCGATGCGTGGACCGCATAATATCCTGCGGCTGATCCGCACCGGTGCCACGCTGGAACGCACCGGCGCCATGGGCCTGATCATGGACGCGTTCGAGGCCCCGCCACTGGTGCGCGGCACGATGCGGTTTCTGGCCTGGCCGTTTCAGTGGCTGGGCTACAAGGGCGACGAGACGAGCCCGCCCGCGCCGCGCGCGCTGACCGCATTGGGCCCGGCCTATATCAAGTTTGGCCAGATCCTCAGCACCCGCCCCGATCTGGTAGGCGAGGAGCTTGCCGGGCAATTGCGCGTCTTGCAGGACAAGCTGCCACCCTTCTCGGTGGATGTGGCCAAGGCGAGCATTACCCATGAGTTGGGGCAGCTCGTTGAAGAGATGTTTGATGATTTCAGCCCCCCTGTTGCCGCCGCTTCGATCGCGCAGGTCCACAAGGCACGGCTGCGCGACACAGGCGAGGCGGTCGCCATCAAGGTCCTGCGCCCCGGCATCGAAAAGGCGTTTCGCCGCGACATTGACGCCTTCTATTTCGCCGCCCGCATGGTGGAATTGCTGGCCCCCGGCGCACGCCGCCTGCGCCCTACGGAGGTGATCGCACATTTCGAGGGTGTGGTGATGGGCGAACTCGACTTGCGGCTGGAGGCGTCGTCGGCGTCCGAATTCGCGGCCAACACCTCAGGCGATGGCGGGTTTCAACTCCCGTCCGTGCAGTGGCACCTCTCGTCCCGCCGGGTGATGACGATGGGCTGGGCCGACGGCCTGCCCCTCGGCGATAACGCCGCGCTCGACGGCGCGGGCCATGACCGCGCAGAACTGGGCGAGCGGGTGTTACAGCTCTTTCTGAACCATGCGCTGCGCGACGGCTATTTCCATGCCGACATGCATCAGGGCAATCTCAAGGTGGCCGGCAATGGCGATATCATCGCCTATGATTTCGGCATCATGGGCCATATCGACGAATACACCCGCCGGGTCTATGCCGAGATTCTCTATGGCTTCATCAAGCGCGATTACCGCCGCGTGGCAGAGGTACATTTCGAGGCGGGCTATGTGCCCGCCGACCGCGATGTCGACGCCTTCGCCCGCGCCCTGCGGGCCGTGGGTGAGCCAATCTTCGGCATGGATGCCAGCCGCATCTCGATGGGCAGCCTGCTCAGTTATCTGTTTGAAGTGACAGAGCGATTCGGGATGGAGACGCGCACCGAACTGATCCTGCTGCAACGCACCATGGTGGTGGTCGAGGGCGTCGCCCGGAGCCTCAACCCTCAGATCAATATCTGGCAGGTCGCCCGTCCCGTGGTCGAGGATTACATCAAGACCACCATCGGACCGCGCGCCGCGCTGCGCGATTTCGGGCGCACCGCTGCCGTGCTGTCGCGCTACGGCCCGCGCCTGCCCGGTCTGGTCGAGGCTGCGCTGATTCGCCAATCCTCGCCACCCGCACCCGCACCGCAGTCGCCCTGGCCGATGCGCATTGCCTTCGCGGGGGTCGGCGCGGCCGTGGGTGCGGGCGGTACTGCCCTCGCGCTGGCCCTCTTGTAACACCTGACGGTCACGCATCCGTATCCGGCGGGCGCAAGCCAAGCACCGCGCTGGCCGGCACCGTCTGCCCGTTCGCGAGAACAAGACGCGTTTCGCCACCCTCCTGACGGGCCTCGGTGATACGGCTGTGGATATGCGCATCGTGGCGCGCGATCACCTCACCCTCGGCAAGGGACTGCACTGACACCTGATAGGTTCCGCTTTGCAGCGGCAGACCGGCGGGATCGCGCCCTGCCCATGTGATACGGCCACTTTGCGGGGTGATATCCTGCCGTTGCACGATAATGCCCGCGGCATTTGTGACCACCAGTTGCGCGGCATCTGCCAGCGGATCGACCGTCGCCGTCAGCGGCACCGGTGTCCCGTCAAAGGTGACCGGCGTTTTCGCCTCGGCCTCAAGGCCGATCCAGCCCGACAGCTGACCGAGCCCGAGCGCGCCCATCTGCGCCCCGAGCCCGGCCAGCAGATCATTGGTCAGCACCTGCTGCTCGACGGTCGAGAAGGTCGCCAACTGCACAGCAAAATCGGACGACTCCACCGGATTGAGCGGGTCCTGATTGCGCATCTGCGTTGTCAGCATCTTCAGGAAGGTTTCGAAATCCGAACTGAGCGCGCTGCCGCTGCCCGCAGGGGTAACCGGAGCCCCGTTGGCTGATTGAGTCGAAGAAAGAACGTCCATGGTCAAACCTTTCTAAAGGCGGATGTCGAGGCGATCACCGAGATGAAGCGTCGCCGAGGGATAAGCCGTGTCGCCCTCGTCCTCGGGCGGCAAGCCAGTGGCCGACAGGGCGGCGGGCACGTCATGTTGGGCGTCAGAATTCCCGTCGCCAAAGGAGAACTCGGCCGATTGGTAGCCGATATCCAGGAACTCACGCGCCAGAACGTCGATATTGCGCCTCAACAGTTCGAGCGTTTCGGGCCGCTCTGCCAGCACCGAAACCGAAAGCCCGGATTCAGAATGGCTCAGACTCAGGCGGACACGCCCGAGTTCCTCTGGATTGAGCGTCAGGTCGATCACACGGTTGGCCCCCGGGGCCTCGCCCCCGACCGCGGTGGCGATCTGCATGGCGACATGGTGCGGCAGATATGTCGGGGCCGCAGGGCCAGCCAGCGAGACGCCTTGCGAATAGGCCACCGGTGCGCGCGCGCCCGACAAGGCCAGCATATCATCCTCTGCCACGGTGGACACGACGCGCAAGGCCTCGCCCTCCGGCATCACCGGCAACGGCGACAGGGCGGGCGCGGTGGCCTTGGTACCATCGACGACATGCGGCGCACCGGGAAGCAAGGGCGAGCCTTTTGCCGCATCCCTGCCCCGGGCATGGATATCCGGCACCTGTTCGGGCGGTCGCAGCACTCCCGACTCGCCCGTTTCTCGCGGGGCGTGCGCCAACGCCACGGCTGTCGCGACAACCGCGCCGGATCGGTCCGCTTTGGCGGTCAAACTCTGTGATGCCATGACCGCATCGCGCGCACTCGAAACAACAGGCACATCTTTGGCCGCAGCGGTCGGCATACGCGGGGCATACATCACCGGAGGACCCTGCGGCGCGACGGTAGCCGGGGGCGTGGCAAGGGGACGAGCCTCGGTGCGATCGGGCACAAGATCACCCGCGCGTGTGTCTTTCGACGTGGCACGCCCAGGCCCCTGCATAACATCGCCCGGCCCGGTACCGGCACGCAAAGGCGCGGGTTCCAACCCCGCCCCTTCCTGCCTCTGCCCGGCCCGGTCCGGACCAGTGACCCGCGCGGGTACGGGTACCGCCTCGGTTGGCGGCAAATCCGCGACGGGCTCCGCCTGCTCGGACGGCAGGTGCGATCCGACCATTGGACCGTCGGCCGCAACCGTGTCCGTCACGGACCTGCCAGCAGCGGCAACATGCAATACCCGCCGTGTCTGCTGTCCATCCCCATCACCCGGCCCCGGTGCCACGGACGTCTTATCACCCTC
>Ga0209938_1000985_pt1 | contig 15133 bp, 9 predicted proteins | sample SalPonR2_C_D1_MG_FD_185708 | JGI IMG/M metagenome (GOLD analysis project Ga0209938, IMG submission 185708) | Salt pond soil microbial communities from South San Francisco under conditions of wetland restoration - Salt Pond MetaG R2_C_D1_MG... ... | reverse complement strand
ATTTAAATATCAATATCATGAAAATTTCAACCTTTCAACCTTTCAACCTTTCAACCTTTCAACCTTTCAACCTTTCAACCTTTCAACCTTTCAACCTTTCAACCTTTCAACCTTTCAACCTTTAATAGCTCCGTTTCTAAAGGAGGCAAACGGATCTTGTTTTCCTTAATTTTTTTAATTTTTCTTTGCTCTAGCGATTCATTTGCACAACTAACAAACACTTACAACTTACGTCTGACTGAAAACTGCACAAGTCCCACAAATTTAGAAAATGGAGACCCTGCCATAAATGTAGGTGTTAGAGTTCAGCCCTACGATCCTCAGGTGGGAGGCCCTCAAAAGCCAGCACCTACCACTCCGCCTACACAGCTGTCAGATATAAATGGTAGAGTTTCTTTTTCCCTTCCATGTAATAATTCTGCCTATGCCGTTTATTATCGAATAGGGGGTGCCTGGACAGATTATTATTCCATTCTTGAAATTGATTGTACGGATGGCGTTAATCCGTATTTTAATACGGTTAAATTGCCATCAAATTTCACGATCAGGGAATGGTTGTCATGCGATGCGCTCACTGGCTTTTTACCTTCTGAATTATTTGCCAGACAGGTAGGATGCGAGCAGGGATTGGATATCCATATTCCGAATCAATTTTTCTCTGGAATGGGCACACAAGAACATGAGTTTATTTTGGATGTCAATCGAGTGAATCGAAACACGGGGCAAATGAGTGATTATACCAGTTTTTCATTCACTGCAGACGATGATAATTCAGGGAAAATGGCAGCAGCAAGCAATAACAATGAGGTTTATTTAGTAAATTGCCCGAACGGGACTTCTCATTTATACATTGATTTTGCCCAAATTATGGAGAATAATTCAGGTTCTTTTGAATGTGGGCAATCGTTAAACTTAGACGTAAGTTTGGGTGTCAAATGCAATCAACCATCCAGATTGCCAGTATGGCATGAAGCTTGGATTGAATATACTTTCAATACAGTGAACTCTCCGATACAGTTTGTATTTGAGACCAGACCTAGCGTTGATGCACAGAATGGATCACCCTATCAAAATGGGGACCCCAATGACGGTATTTTATTAAATATCGATACTGACCCAAATGGCAACGGACAAGGGCCCTTATTAGGAAATGCAAGTGGAGGAATATCAGTAGAAGTTGATAATAATCAGCTGGATTGCATTGAGAGCGTTGAAGTATATTTATACGAATACGAGTCTTGCTCTGCTCCATTTGACCCTCAAAACGGATTGGTTACGCCTGGTTCTGGTTTAACAAACCCAATAGATATTACGAACCAATTCACTCCGACAAACAGTTTTGCAGATGTTCAATTCTCGACTGATATTACTGCGGGTCAACTGGATCAAAATACTTGCTATTATGTTGAATTGGTAGTAGAAAGCGTATGTGGCGCTGTCTTTACAACCGGCGGCCGTTTCCAAACAGGAGCATGTGGTTTCTGCCGCATCGTAAAAGAAGCACCAACTTCTGTCAAGGTCTACCCAACTTATTTCCAGCAAGGAGAAGATGTTACTCTGGTTTTTGATAAATCAACAATATCGCCAGGTACTATTCAAGTATATGATATGAAAGGCATTTTAATAACAAAAAAGATCTTACCGAGTCAATCTAAATCACACTCAATGAATACATTAAATTTGGATGCGGGCGTATACCTTCTAGATATACAAGTAGATGGGCTTCATGAGGCTATAAAAGTGGTTGTGCAGTGAATCAACTATTCATAAATAATTCAATAATCAGGTACACACTGCTTTTGGCAGTGTGTACCTTATTTCGCTTATCTGCCTCCGGACAGCCTCTAGAGAGCAATCTTATTAGTAACCCAAGTTTGGATGAAGTAGAGGAATGTCCGGAAAATTATCCATGGCCTATTTTTACTGGATATCATCTTTCTGATTGGTGGTATGGGCTTAATAGAATTGGCAACGCAGGAAGTTCTGGTTATGTAAACACTTGCAGTGAACAAATTAGGAATGGAATTATAACCACCTTTGGAGATACTGTGGAGTTTGAAATGATTCAACCTAGAACAGGAAGTGGATACTTTTTTATTACAACACTACGCTCCTTAATTCCTGACCATAGTCCTAACCTTCCTGCAAGTCAAGATACATTAAATCGTCGATTTTTTTTAAATAATTCTCTGGTAAAGCCCCTAGAAATGGGAAACAGATATTTATTTTTATTCTATCAGCGCGGAGCTAGATGGAAGCGTAATACTTCATTCGATGATCGGACTCGTTATGAATGCGCAAGTCCAGGTTTAGGTGCATTCTTCTCAACAGACTCTAGCGGTTTAATCGCTTTTAGTTCAACTCGAGCAGAAATATTTTCTGTACAGCCACAAATTGAATGGAGTGAAAATTATCCACTCAACAGGAACCAGTGGACACTTATGGCCGGATGCTTTACAGCAGAGGGTGGGGAACGATTTATGACACTGGGGCGTTTTAATGAACAATCAGAGTCGGATTTAGAAGGTTGTCGAGATTTCTTGGTCAAAAATAATGGGGACACCATTTTTACTGATTTTCAAACGGAGCGTCTTTTTGTTGACGATTTTGGTTTGTATGATTTGGATGCGTTTACATTTGAAGATCAAGCGCACTGCCTATTGGATAGTTTTTACTTTGAAGACCCCTACGATATGGGATTTGTAGCTATTTACGAGGGCGACACACTCAATAGGGGCTGGTCGCCACCGGGCCCGGGGCTGTACGAAATAGATGTTATGATCGGAGCATGCAATCTGGAAAAATCGTTTGAAATAGAAGTCAGTCCGTGTTCCAGCTGCCTGCCGGAAATAGCTCCTGTAGAGTTATGTCCGGGTCAAGACTATTTTAACCCCCGGGATTATGTAGCAACCTCATTTCAAGTAGTGGATTCTTTGATAAAGGCCTGTCCTAATGGTTATGCATTCCCAGTCTATCACCCACACTGCAGCGAGCCCATTGATATATTAGAAATTGAGGTACTTGATTATGCTGAGTGTTTTGAAAATCTGCCATTGGGTGTGCAATGCGTAGGCAGTGAGCTGCAGCTTCCAACAAGCGATCGGTTCATTTTAGATGTGGGGGGATATGATATCCCCGCTGTATGGACCACGCCACTGGAACTTCCGTACCGTCTTGCCGACTCAGTGTGTGCCGCAGAGGTAGAGTCCGGCACCATGCGCGTCATTGAATGTGAAGATTGTGATATCTACATTCCCAATGTATTTAGTCCCAATGGCGACGGTATCAATGATTACTTTGAAATCTCCACCGCCTGCGATGTCCAGTCAGCCCAGGTTCAAATTTTTGATCGGCAGGGACGTCTTATCAGAGAAAGCCGTCAGTTGGATCGCATTTGGGATGGGAGACAGGAACAACCTGGGGTGTATATTTATCGAGCACAGATTGAGCATACGGTGGCCGAAGGCACCCAGATCCGAAACCTAAGCGGATCCCTGACTCTTGTGAGGTAGGTGTAGAATATCTTTTTTTGAGTAATTCCACAGCGAACTGCGAGCTGCGAATCACGACCTGCGAATAGCGAATAGCGCCACTGGGGTAGCGCTGCGAAAGGGCACGGCATGCGCGCAGGCCTGTAAGGGCGAATGGCTATTCGCCCAACTGAAGCGCAGGCCGCCGGGAGTGCGACCCCCCAACTCGTTGGTGGGGAGCACCGAACGAAGGTGGAGCCTGAAGCATAGCGCCGCCCAGCCAATTGTGGATGGGCGGACCCCCCAAAGCCCACAAAAAAACAGGAAAGTCGCTCTAAAATTATACCTTTGGGGCTCAAATAAAAGCGGTATGGACGATCAATTTAAGCGACTGATTTCTCATTGTAAAGAATACGGTTTTGTGTTTCCCAGTTCAGAAATTTATGAAGGACTGAGTGCAACCTACGATTATGGACCCTATGGGGCGGAATTGAAGCGTAATCTGAAAGCGTATTGGTGGCGGGCGATGACCCAACTCAATGACCATATCGTGGGACTGGATGCGGCCATTTTCATGCATCCCAAAACCTGGGAGGCCTCTGGGCATGTCGAGGCATTTAATGATCCTATGATCGACAACAAAGACTCAAAAAAACGATATCGAGCTGATCAGTTAGTGGAGGGACATATCGAGAAGCTGGAAGGGAAGATTGAAAGGGATGTGCGCAAAGCAAAAAAGCGCTTTGGTGATGATTTTGTTGAAAAGAAGTTTCGAGCCGAGCATCCGCGTGTATTAAAGTACAGTCAGCAAATTAAGGACATTGAAAAGGAACTGGGCCGACTGCTCAATGCGAATGATCTAGAGGGTGTGAGGCAACTCATTATAGACTTAGATATTCCGTGTCCGGTCAGTGGATCGAGAAATTGGACGGAAGTGAGGCAGTTTAATTTGATGTTCAGTACGCAGCTGGGGAGCATAGCGGGCGCAGATGGACAACTGTACTTGCGGCCGGAGACGGCTCAGGGTATTTTTGTTAATTTTCTGAATGTGATGAAGACAGCGCGACAGAAAATTCCTTTTGGAATTGCGCAAATCGGAAAAGCGTTTCGCAATGAAATCGTGGCCCGCCAGTTTATTTTCCGAATGCGGGAATTTGAGCAAATGGAAATGCAATTTTTTGTGGAACCCGGTGAGGAGATGAAGTGGTATGACTATTGGAAAGAGCAGCGCATGCTGTGGTATAAACAACTGGGTTTTGATGAGTCCGTGCTTCGGGTTCACGAGCACGAACAATTGGCTCATTATGCCAATGCCGCGCTGGATTTGGAATTCAAATTTCCGTTTGGGACAAAAGAACTGGAGGGCATACACAGTCGGACTGATTTTGATTTGGCTCGCCATCAGGAGTATTCGGGTAAGAAACTCCAGGTCTATGATCACGAAAAGGATCGCTCCTATGTACCGTATGTAGTAGAAACATCAGTGGGGCTAGACCGCCTGTTTTTGGCGCTGATGACGAAATGCCTCGTCGAAGAAGATGTGCCGGATGCGGACGGAGAAAGCTCGCAGCGGGTGGTGTTGAAATTGCCGCCGGCTTTAGCACCGGTCAAGGTGGCCGTGCTGCCCCTACTGAAAAATAAGGAAGAGCTTACCGATATGGCCCAAGATATATTTAATCAACTTCGACCTTTTCTGCCGGCTCAGTACGATGAAAAAGACGCGATTGGTCGACGCTATCGTCGGCAGGATGCGATTGGCACGCCCTATTGTGTGACCGTCGATTTCGAATCTTTGGAGGACAATACCGTCACCCTGCGGGATCGGGATACGCTTGACCAGGAACGCATTGCTATTTCTGATCTCTTAGCTCGCGTGCGCTCGGCAACGGGTATGGAGGAAATGCTGAAAGCTTTAGTGTAAAAAAAAATGAAGCCAGCAGGCACTTTTTTCTGCTATCTTCGGTTATAATTGTATAAAACTACCACTATGAAATATCGAATATTATTTTTAGCGCTATTATCCAGTTTGTTTTTTGTCGCCTGCGAGGACGATGATCCTGTAGATGCCAAAACCGGCACACTTGAAATTGAATTTGCATTGGAGTACGATGGGGAACCCGTTACCTACTTTGATCCTTACTATTATGAGGACAGTTTACTCATGGGTTTTTCGCGGGTAAACTTTTATTTGGCTGATTTGGAAATAGGAGATCGCCTCTTGGAGGAGATTACTTTTTTAGATTTTGAAGCCGCCAGTGAGCCGGGAAGTTCTATGTCCGGTTTACGTATGACCTTTGATGATATTGAAGAAGGCGCGTATTCTGAATTGAGTTTTGGAATAGGTGTCCCCGATCGATTCAATGACGGTGTCCCGGCAGATTACCCACCCGAGAATCCATTGAGTTTGGTTTCTGAATATTGGGCAGGTTGGAACTCTTACATTTTTGCCAAGTATGAGGGTAATCTCGACCTGACCGGAGACGGAATGCGCGAGACCGGCTTTAGTTTTCACATGGGAGGGGAAGACGTCTACCGATCCTTGACAGCCAGCGGGCTACCTCTTACGATTTCTGATGGCGAAACTTCCACCATTCGAGTCGTTATGGAGCTTAAGGAAATTTTTAAGATCGGTGATAACGAATATTTGAATTTGCGCGAAAACCAAGGCTCACATAATTCGGACGACATCGATTTTATGAGGCGATGGAGCGATAATTACGCCAACGCCATTCGTATCGAGCTGTAAGAAGGGTTCCAAGGATAAAGGATAAAGGTCTAAGGTCAAACAAAGTGTGTTGATTTTACTATTACAGTAGTAATTCCTGTCATCGGCTTTGGGGCTTTTCGTTGTTGCGTGCATCGAAGTGAACGCATTCGATATAAATCCCATAAAAAACCGTTGCCCCCCTTGGGAATACGCGCCAACTTAGCGGCCTACCTGCAAGAACGGAGAAGGAAATCGGCAGGCTTACGACAAATAGGATAAACTTGGCCTTTTTTGACTGCGCTAATAATGGCACACAGGAAAATGGAATAGAAAAAAAGTATCCAGGATTGAAATTTAAATGAGAAAAGGAACAAGATAAGGAGATCGAACCCATCACCAGTGATATGCGGCGCGACCCTTCAGCGGGCTCAGGACTTTCAGCGAGCGGAATTGCGATCGTGGGTATCGCAGATTAAATAGAATGGGTGGAGAGTTCAATTATGTAGAGAAGGAATAGAAAAGTACAGTTTGTCAGACCCGCGATAAAAGCATGAAGCGGAAAGAGCGACCGCGGTTTTGCGAAGCAAAAATCACCTTTGATGGGTTCTTGATCTTTTGTTACTTTTGGATCAAGCCAAAAGTAAAGAGAAAGAAGCGGGAAGGCCAGGCGCATTGGCTCCGAAAAATCGGCAGGTTATAGGAAAAAATCACATTCTTCATAGAGGATTTCGGCTTAAGCTGACGCGTATCCCTTTCAGCGCTTTTGTTTTTGGTTTTTGATCTTAAATCAATCATCATATCCCCTCCTTCGGGATTGATTTCCGGTTCATTCAAAATTTTTGTGAAAAAATCAAAGTCATCATTTCATCATATCAACACCTCCTACGCCCCACCAGCGCTAAAGCTTCGGTGGGCAAGGCAAGGCAATGTGAGGGGGTCAGGCAATGTGGCTATGTGCCTCTCTTATCCAACAAAAACACAATTCCCAACCCGAACAAAAAAAAACACATACTTTCATAATTCCATAAAACCGTAAAACCCGGATTCTATTAAAATTAGTATAAGGACACGGAAAACGAGGTTATTTTAGGCTTTTTACTGGACTAAAAACCCAGAACTTACAAACTGCATCTAAACCAGCACTAACGCCTGAAGGGATCAGAAACCAAAGCTCCTCCACCACAAAATAAAATCACAAATTACTCGTAATCAAAAGATCCAGGTTAGTGTATTTGATGTCGAATTGTTCACCTAGATAGGCGTTCGTTAGTGCTCCTTTATACATATACACACCGTGCCGAAGTCCGGTGTTTTGATAAAGCAATTGTTCAATATTTTTAGTTTCCCCGGCTTGCAGAAGAATAGGCGTTAAAATATTACTACCTGCCATCGAAGCCGTCCGCGCCACATTCGAAGCGATGTTAGGTACGCAATAGTGAACCACTTCGTGTTTGACAAAAGTAGGTCGATCCTGAACGGTGAGTTCTGATGTTTCTATGCAGCCCCCCTGGTCAATACTCACATCAATAATAACAGCGCCCGGCTGCATTTTCATGACCATCTCTTCGGTGACGATAATGGGGCTTCGTCCCGATTCAGAATGAATGGCGCCTATGACGACATCGGCATCCATAAGTTCTTTTTCCAGGTCTACCGTATTGAGAGCTGAGGTAAATAATTGTCGACCGAGTCGATTCTGGATACGCATCAGTTTATAGATATTATTGTCGAATACACACACCTCTGCTCCCAGGCCGAGAGCCGATCGAACGGCAAACTCACCGACCACACCCGCACCTAGAATGACTATTTTGGCCGGCGGAACACCCGAAATACCACCCAAAAGAACTCCTTTTCCACCACTGCTGATGGTGAGTAGTTCGGCAGCTTTGAGTATCGCACTGTAACCAGCCATTTCACTCATCATGCGAACCAGAGGAAAAGAGCCATCCTGATCCTGCAGATATTCCATAGCTACCGCAATGACGCGTTTATTCTTGAGTTTCAACAATAGATCTTTCGAAAGCATGGGAATCTGCAGCGGTGAAATGATAATCTGTCCGGGTCGCAACCATTGGGTTTCCTCCATGTTGGGCGGCGCGACTTTTAGTACGATCTCAGCCTCGTACACTTCCTTTTTGCTGTGTACAATCTGGGCTCCGGCCTCTGAAAAATCGTGATCGCTAAAGTGTGATTTATCGCCCGCCCCGCTTTCTACCACAATCCGATGACCGGCGCCGACCAAAGCTGATACTGAACTGGGAACCAGAGCCACCCGGTTTTCTTTCATGGTATCCTCCTTGGGTAAGCCCATAAACAAGCGGGCAGAATCTTCACCAACGGCCTGCAGTTTTTCCTGCGGCTCCAATCGTTCTTGAGAGCGAGTATCCGGAAAGTCGCGCGAAGTCAAGGGATGAGACATAAAAAGAAGACATTGATTATGTGGGTAAGATAAGGATTAATTCTCGTTTTGAATTTTCTGAGGTCTCCCGAATGTGAATTTCTGCAAATGGAGGTGGCCAATGAGGACAAGCGAGTTGTGGCCATTCCACAATGAGGCCTTCGGAACTGTACAGGTATTCTTCCCAACCGATATCGAGAAGTTCAGCTTCCGTTTCAAGTCGATATAAATCCATGTGATGGAGCAGCCCTTTTTCAAAGGGCGGGTGATTGGATTCCAATTCATAGCTATTGACGATCGAAAAGGTGGGGCTACTAACCCCCTTTACACCCAAAAAAAGACCCAACTGCGTAACGAAAGTGGTTTTTCCTGCACCCATTTCTCCGTAGAGCTGCCATTTGTTGATGGATCCACAGGCTTGCAATAAATCTGGAAAGATCTTTTGATAGCCTTCATCTCCCTCTATGTTCCAACTGGTTTTCACTAGGATCAAATATAGGAAATATCGAGAAAATCCGTTCAAATTCAACTCCTTGTGTTCGACTTCAATTCGCATGTATTGGGCATACATAACCGTCGGGAAAGCTGCGTGCTTCCGTATAAATTACGTATATTTGTGCTCCTTATTAACAAAAGTTTACATGAGCGAACAGGAGTCAAAACAGAACGATTACGGAGCGAAAAACATTACGGCGCTGGAAGGCCTGGAGGCGGTCCGTCGACGTCCCGGAATGTATATTGGATCTACGGATGAAAAAGGATTGCATCATCTGGTCTGGGAGGTTATCGATAACTCTATTGATGAGCATATGGCCGGTCATTGCGACAAGGTGAGTACGCGAATTCATACCGATGGAAGTATTTCCATCATTGATAATGGACGAGGGATTCCCGTGGATAGACACGAAAAGCTCAAAAAGTCAGCACTGGAAGTAGTGATGACCGTTCTGCATGCCGGGGGTAAATTCGATAAAGATTCATATAAAGTATCTGGTGGATTACACGGGGTGGGAATTTCCTGTGTGAATGCCCTGTCATCGAAATTGGTGGCTGAAGTATATCGCGAAGGGTCTATATATCGCCAAACCTATGCCATAGGAAAGCCGACCTCCGAAGTTGAGAAAATAGGCGCAACCGAGGAAACGGGAACCAAAATCCACTTTCATCCGGATAAAGGGATATTCAATGAGGTCAACTTTAAGTTTAAGTTTTTAGCTACCCGTATGCGGGAAATAGCCTTTCTCAATCCCGGATTGACGCTCACCCTAACCGACGAGCGAGAAACGGATGATAATGGAGATCCATTGCATGAGTCTTACCATTCCGAGGGCGGATTGGCCGAGTTTGTTCGGTATTTAGATGAAAGCCGGATGCCGCTGATCGAAACCCCGATTTCCGCAAAAGGTGAGGAAGACAATGTAGAGGTTGAGGTTGCATTACAGTATAATACGAGCTTTTCAGAGAATATCTTTTCCTTTGTTAATAATATCAATACCCGGGAAGGCGGTACACACGTTAGCGGATTCAAGCGCGCCGTAAATCGCGTTTTTAAACAATACGGAGAAGATAATGGGTTCTTCAAAAAGCTCAAGTTCAATATTTCCGGGGAGGACTTTAGAGAAGGGCTGACCGCAATCGTTTCGGTTCGAGTACCTGAGCCTCAATTTAAAGGCCAAACGAAAGGCGAGCTGGGAAATGCTGAAGTGAATGGGATTGTGTCCCGGGTCGTTGGAGAGAAAATTAAAATCTACCTCGAAGAAAACCCAAAGTCAGCCAAGCGCATTATAGAGAAGGTCGTCCTGGCGGCAACAGCCCGGCATGCCGCTCGAAAGGCAAGGGAGATGGTACAGCGGAAAAGCCCACTGACCTCTGGAGGACTGCCCGGAAAGTTGTCTGACTGCTCTTCTAAGGATGCGTCTATTTCTGAGATCTTTCTGGTTGAGGGGGACTCCGCCGGCGGTACAGCCAAACAGGGGCGCGACCGTAAGTTTCAGGCGATTCTGCCTCTACGGGGGAAAATCCTGAACGTAGAAAAAGCCATGGAGCACAAAATCTACGAGAACGAGGAGATCAAGAATATATTTACGGCACTAGGAGTGAATATTGAAGAAAATGAAGAAGGCGAGCGCGTGCTCAATATTAGTAAGTTACGCTACCATAAGATCGTCATTATGTGTGATGCCGACGTCGATGGTGCTCACATTGTAACGCTTATTCTTACCTTCTTTTTCCGCTACCTACGCCCCTTAATCGAAAAAGGGTATGTATATATCGCTGCGCCTCCTCTATATTTATTAAAGAAAGGTAAAAAGCAGCGATATGCCTGGTCAGAAGACCAGCGCCAGGAAATCACAAAAGAATTGGCCAACGGACAGGAAGGATCAGTTAAATTACAGAGGTACAAGGGTTTAGGAGAGATGAATGCCAATCAGTTGTGGGATACGACCATGGATCCCGATTTTCGCACCCTGCGTAGCGTAACGATTGATGACGCCCTGGAAGCTGACCGGATTTTTAGTATGTTGATGGGAGATGAGGTGCCTCCGCGCAGAGCATTCATAGAGAAAAATGCCAAATACGCAAAAGTGGATGTGTAAATCAGACCCACAGTAAATGAAAATGGGAACTAAAACCAATTAAAAGCGTTTAATATCATAATATAGATAAAAAAGTTTTATCAGTCAAAAGAATGATATTATCTTAGCTTTTCGTTAATTCGATGTACATACAAACATTTAGAGCTTAATAGGGGGAAATTTGAGTTCTTTATATATTTTCAATTTAAATAAATAAGGGATGAAGTACAATTTTGAAGTACTCGTTATGGATTCGCTTGAAACAGCGACTTTCCAGACATCAAGTCAATTTTTAGACACATTAGGAGAAGCGGAATCGCTGCTTTTAGAGCGAGACATTGAGCACGAGATGCAGTTTTCGCATAAGAATAAAGATTTTAGGATGATCGTCAGGGCCTTTTTAGAGGATGATCAAAACGATGGAGATTCCGCGGGGTACATCTTACGAGGCGCTTCCGATGACATCAAGATCTTACTCGAAATGCGGGGTAAACTTTTGAGCTTTCTAAGTCATACACTCAAAGTTGAATACATCAAGACCCTGAATGATGATGTATCCATTTACTTGAGCTTGCAGGTAATGCCTTTAGTGCAAAAAGTAGAGTGGGCCATGCGCAAGTTACTGGTCTCATACTATGCTTATGAATCGGGACCCGATTGGTGGGAACGGCGCGCGCCGGTCTCATTAAAAGATAAAATCCGCGAACGCGAAGGTCAGATTGCCTCTTTGCAGCAGCTTGTGGATACGAATATTGAATTGCTCGAATTGGACGAGTTAGGCGATATCATAAACCATCCCAATCAGTATTTTCTGGACTCCTTTGTGATTTCACGCATTCAGGATGTGGAAACAATGGAAGAGCTAGAAGAATTAAAAGAAGAATTGGAAGGGCAGGAAGAACACCCATTTGAGCTTGCTTTCACACAAAAGTACTTTGCTGAAAAGTGGAGTACCTTGGTGAATATCTATAAGAAAACCAAGCGCAATCAGTTGCTGCATCCGAATGATTTATCCGTGGCCGAGCAAGCTTATGAGACACTCATGCGCATGATCAATGATGCCTACAAATATGTGTCCGGTGAATTGGACGAAGAGGAAGATACAAGTGCAGAAGAAACCGATTTCAACTCTCAGTCAGCAGACTGGCGGAATGATTCATCTTCTTTAGGCAATCAAGCGATGGAGAATGATCGCTTTAGTAAGGAAGATTTTGAAGACCTGGAGCCCATAAAGCGAAACCTAAAAATCATCACTGAGGAAGAAATCCTGGAAGAGCTGAAAGCTACTGAGGCTATCGTGGAACAGACCGATATGCGCTACATTGGCCTCAAGAACTTTGTGACCAAAATATTGGCTAATAAAGGCTATTCTATTGGCCCTTCTTATGCACTCGTGAATATATTGAACGATCAGGGCATGGTAGAAATTTACGATTATATTGATCCGCACAACCCTTATCCGGTCAAAGCGGTTCGCACGAATTTATAGTATTGTTCGAATGAACATGGAAGCAGGCAGAGTCATCCTTCATTGGGGGGCTCTGCTTTTTTTATTTTTAGGGCGAATCCCCCGAGGGCCCTTCGCTTTCGCTCCAGGCACCTCGGGGTCGGGCTGTCCAGGGGTTCCGTCCTTCGGCAGCAATGCTGCCACGGACCCCCGCCCTCTGGTAGAGGCGGGTCCCTTACCATCCCTTTCGCGGAGCTACCCTCTTTACCTGTTCACCTCCTAAAAAAGCGAGCCTAGATAGTTTAAACTAAGAAAAAAGGATGGGCTCCATCAGCACTGCCCACTGAAAGCACTATATTTGATCTTCATGGAAAGTATAGATACACAACAGACATTCGCAGATCTCATGTCTATTCATCAGTCTATAAGACCACATATTCATCGCACCCCTGTATTGCGGTCGAGGCTCACAGACCAGCGAGCAGGAGCAGATGTATTTTTTAAATGTGAGAACTTTCAACGAATGGGAGCCTTCAAAATGAGAGGAGCCCTGGCGGCCATGCAGGGGCTGAGTGATGAAGAAAAAGTCAGGGGCGTGGTCACACACTCCTCTGGCAATTTTGCCCAGGCTATATCTTTGGCTTCGGCGACCCTGGGGCTGCCAGCCTATATTGTCATGCCAAGAAATGCACCGGAAGTAAAAAAAGCAGCTGTTCGAACATACGGGGGGCAGATTATTGAAGTAGAGCCGAACTTAGAAGCCCGGCAGGCTGCTGCAGATCGGATTATAGAGGAAAAAGGAGCCCGGTTTATTCACCCCTCAAACGATTATCGGGTGATTTTAGGACAGGGAACAGCAGCCGCAGAGCTATTGCTGGAAGTGCCGGATCTCGATATGGTCTTATCCCCTGTTGGCGGTGGAGGACTCCTGGCGGGTACAGCGGTAGCGACTCGATATTTGGGTAAGGCGCGATGCCTGACTTTTGGCGCTGAGCCCGAGACGGTTAATGATGCTTATCAGTCTTTCCATAAGGGAACAATTCAGCCTTCTACCGGAGGCCAAACAATCGCTGATGGACTTCGTACGCAATTGGGGGATATCAATTTTCCCATCATAAGAGAACTTGTAACTGATATTCATCTCGTCAAAGAAGATGAAATTATCGACGCCATGCGTTGGATTTGGGAACGACTTAAAATAGTGGTTGAACCCTCTGCTGCTGTTCCCCTGGCAGCCGTATTTAAAAATCAATGGCGAGGGAAAATAGGAATCGTAATTTCGGGTGGAAATGTCGATTTGGGACGCCTCCCTTTTTAACTATTGAACGGGTAGCGCCATTTCGCGAAGCTCTTCTTCATTTTCGGCAACGAAAGTCTCCAATATTTTAAAAAATTCGATGATATCCTCTTTTTCATTTTGAGCATTGATCGTCACGAGACGAATGAACTCATCTTGTTTGAACCGCCCATATCCCACCATTAATGTGGCTTTTTCGTAGAGGAGGGTACAAATATCCTTGGCGGGGTAATCTTTGTAGTTGAAGCAGATACCAATGGAATCGTCAAAACTATACAAGGTATAATCAGCCGGATGATTTCGAATGTAATCTCTGGCCACATCAGCTAATTCAAACTGCTTGTCGACCATATCTTCCAGACCAGAAGTTCCAATCTGTTTCCAAAGGGTCCAAAATTTAAGGGCGTCATTGCGACGCCCACACTGCAGGGATATTTTCCCCAGGTTAAACTCGTCGTGGTCCGTTTGATACAGGTAATTGGCTTCATTAGAAAAGGACGTGTATAGATGCTCTTTATTTTTCACAAAAATCATCGAACTACTTAGGGGTGTCCCCAGCATTTTATGGGCATTTACGCTGAAGGAATCTACCTTTGTTACCCCTTTTATCAGGTGACGGTACTTTTTACTGAATAACACACTTCCACAGTAGGCTCCATCTACATGAAGCCAGATATTATATTTTTTACTAATTGTGCTAAGCGGTTCAATGGGATCAAACGCTCCAAGCACAGTAGTTCCTGCAGTCGCATTGATGAGTACAGGAAGGAACCCGTTTTCTATATCCTCTTTAATCGTATTCTCCAGTTCTTCGGCAACCATGCGCCCCTTTTCATCGGTGGCGATGTATCGTACCTGATCTCTTCCGATTCCCGCAAAAGTTGCATTTTTCGGAATACTATAGTGAGATTCGGTTGAAGTGTATACCGTCATAGACTTTTTAACACCTTCTGTGGGAACGTTTTGACCGACACTGTCCCTGGCCATAAGCATGGACATGAAATTGGTCATGGAGCCACCGGCAGCAAAAGTACCTCCTGAACTTTCCGGGTCCCAGTCCAAAATGTCCAGAATCTTATTGATAATCGCTTTTTCCACGCCAATCATCACCCCAGCCGCTTTGTAGGTGTACATGCTATTGTTGAGGACGACGGAAAGGAGCTCTCCGAGAACCGCTTTCTCATTTCTGCCTCCGAACAACTGGTTGAAGAACGCACTCGTTGCTGTTTTGGGAG
>Ga0209938_1000984_pt1 | contig 15148 bp, 13 predicted proteins | sample SalPonR2_C_D1_MG_FD_185708 | JGI IMG/M metagenome (GOLD analysis project Ga0209938, IMG submission 185708) | Salt pond soil microbial communities from South San Francisco under conditions of wetland restoration - Salt Pond MetaG R2_C_D1_MG... ... | reverse complement strand
GAGGGCCGGCGTTTTGAAGTCCCGTCCCGGGTCTACGCGCGTCCGCTGGAGCTTTTCGATGGTGCCAGTATCAGCGGTAGTGCCCTTGAACGTGAGCTTGGCCTCTCCGGTTTCCGGAAAGGGGACGGCAAGAAAGCGGGGAGCTACCAGCGAAGCGGCAACCGTTTCGTGATCAGTACCCGTGGTTTTTCCTTCCCGGACGGTGAAGAGCCCAGGCGCAGGATATCCTTGACGATCTCGGGTGATCGGGTTCAGGGCTTTTCGGTGATTGAAGGCGACAATGCCCCGATTGTCCGGCTTGAACCCGCCCAGATTGGCGGTATTTACCCGGCGCACAAAGAAGATCGGGTACTGGTTCAGTTGGACGAAGTGCCCGCTTTGTTACCAACCACCCTGATGGCGGTGGAGGATCGCAACTTTTACGATCATTTCGGCATTGCGCCTCTCTCCATCGGTAGGGCCATGCTGGCCAACATCCAGGCCGGGCGAATTGTTCAGGGTGGCAGCACGCTGACCCAGCAGTTGGTGAAGAACTTCTTCCTCACGCGCGAGCAGACGCTGGTGAGAAAGGCCAACGAAGCCCTGATGTCGGTGCTGCTGGAGTTGCACTACGAAAAAGACGACATTCTGGAAACCTACCTGAACGAGGTCTACCTGGGACAAGCCGGCACGCGCAGCATTCATGGTTTCGGCCTGGCGAGCCAGTTCTATTTTGGCGAATCCCTCAAGGATCTGGATGTGCACCAGATTGCTTTGTTGGTGGGCATGGTAAAGGGCCCCAGCTATTACAATCCGCGCCGTCATCCGGAGCGTGCAACAGAACGGCGGAATCTGGTGATTTCTGAAATGGAACAGGCCGGTCTGATTGAGCCTGGCCGCGCCTCCAGGGCCCGGGGATTGCCGCTGGGCGTCAGTGAGCGCCCCTCGTATTCCGAGAATCGCTACCCCGCCTACATTGATCTGGTCAGAAGGCACCTGGCTCGTGATTACAAGGAAGAGGATCTCCGCAGTGAAGGTTTGCGAATCTTCACTACCTTGAACCCCGCAATCCAGTATGCGGCAGAGTATGCGGTGACCGACACCCTGCCCAGGCTGGGCGGCGGGCAGAATGCCGAGGCGCTGGAAGCCACTCTAGTGGTCACCGCGAAGGATTCCGGGGAAGTGCTGGCACTTGTTGGCGGCCGGGATCCGCAATTCGCCGGTTTCAACCGGGCACTGGATGCCAATCGCCCGATCGGCTCGCTGATCAAGCCCTTCATCTACCTGTCGGCCCTCCAGGAGCCGGAAAGGTATACCCTGACCACACCGGTGCTGGATAAGAGCTTTACCCTGGAATTCGATGACGGCAAACGCTGGCAGCCCAAGAATTACGATGGCGAGGAGCGCGGTGAGGTGCCCTTGCATCAGGCGCTGTCCCGTTCCTACAACTTGCCGGCCGTTCGCGTCGGGCTGGATATTGGAGTGGACGAAGTTCGGGAGACTCTGACGGCGTTCGGCGTGGACACGCCGATCTCCCGTTACCCGTCCATGCTTCTGGGGTCGGTTTCCATGAGCCCGGTGACGGTTGCGCAGATCTATCAGGGGCTGGCGACATCCGGCTTCAATACCCCGCTGCGCACGATCCGGGAAGTAACGGATGCCGGCGGTGAGGCGTTATCCCGTTACAGTCTGGAAGTTGAGCAGGTTGCCGATCCCTCCGCCGTGCACCTGGTGCAATACGCCATGCAGGAAACCATGCAGGAAGGGACGGGCCGTTCAGCATATTACACAGTGCCTCAGGAACTCACCCTCGCAGGCAAGACCGGAACCACCGACGATGGCCGGGATTCCTGGTTTGCCGGATTCAGTGGTGACCTGCTTGCGGTGGCCTGGGTCGGGCGTGACGATAACGGCCCCACATCACTGACCGGGGCCAGCGGCGCCCTACCGGTGTGGTCGAGGTTTATGGCGCAGGTTCCACAGCACGGCTTTTCGCCGGTGGTGCCCGACGGGGTGAATTATCACTGGGTGAACTCACAGCGGCAGGCACTGACGGACGAATACTGCGATAATGCCCGTCTGTTGCCTTACATTGCCGGCAGCGAACCCACGCAGACAATTTCGTGCTCCGGAAATCTGGAACGTCGTATCCGGGGCTGGTTTGAAGGACTGTTTCAATGATTGACCGTATTTCGTTCAGGGTTGCCCTGATTACAGTGCTGCTGTCACTGGCCGGCTGTGCTTCCGGACCGGGCGGGGGAATCTACGTGCCGGTCGGTGGTGAGCCGGCCAAGGCGCCCGAGCCACCCAGAAGCAGTACTGACACCGAAGAAAGCGAAGCCCCGGTCTGGCGCAAGAGCGAACAGCCGGAAGCGGCGGAGGAAACCCGGGAACCTGGCCGTTCCAGTTCCCCCAGCTATCGGGAAACAGGGGATGGCCTCTCGCCCGCGGCGCTCAGCCTGGTGCGTGAGGCCGACCAGCTGTTGGCACAAGGCAACGTCTCCGGGGCCATCGCCCGTCTGGAGCGCGCGCAGCGGATTGCTCCCCGTTCTGCCGAGGTGTATTTCAAACTGTCCGAGGCCTATGTGGCGGGCAATCAGCTGGGCTCTGCGGAGCAGTTTACCCTGAAGGGATTGTCCCTGGCGGGAAGCGACAGTCGGCTACAGCGAGCGGGGTGGTTGTTGCTGGCGGACATTCGTCGGGCTCGCGGGAATGTGGCGGGTGCGGATCAGGCGGAGGCAAGAGCCGCCGCATTGTGACTCTGTTTTGCCCGGCAGGCGGTGCCCGTTGTTCAGCGGCCGCCTGCCGGGGAAGAGGCTTATTCTACAAGAGGAATCAGCTCGGCTTCGGTTGTCTGGTTGGCAACAACCTCAAGGCTCTGTGTTCCCTCGAAGTCTAGGTTGTCATCCTGCTCGTTGTTATCCTCCTGGCAGCTGTAACTGATGGTGTAGTTACCCTCCGGCAGGAATGCTGCCGTGTAGCTGTAGAGGCTTGATTCATCGTCGGGCTCAACCGGTACAATCATCAGAGGATTGCCTTCCTCATTGTTTACGTTCAGATCCGAGGTTTCGGCATTCTCACCGGAGAAGACGTAAACAGCGCCGTCGTATTCACAATCGGTCAAAGCTTCGTCCTCAAGCCGCGTGGAGCGGATCAGCGCCACATCCACCTGGCCACTGATAGAGCCAACCTCAAGGTTATTGACCAGCCTCAGGGACGGTTTCAGCATATAGTTAGCCAGGGCATTACCCTGCGGGTTGACAATGGACTTGCGCACGTCGAAGTCGATGGTGAAATTCGTGGTTGTGTCTGCGGCCACCAGGAAATCGCCCTTCAGCTTGAGGCCACTTTGCTCGCCAGACGGCACTGCCAGTGAGTACTCGCTGTCACCTGTAGATTCGCGCTTTACGAAAGAGTTGTCCGTGTCGACAATCAGACGCAGCTCGGTGTAGGTGCCGGCAGGTACTTCTTCATCCGTAATCAGTGGTTCGCTCAGGCCACCCTGAAGATCCAGCAGGTTTACCTGCTCGAACCCCTCAAGAGGAAATTCCACCCATTGACCATTCTCGGGTTTCAAACGAATTTCCGTGAAAGCAATGGTGACATTGCTCAGGTCCATGGCCGGGGCGTCGGTAATGCCGAAGGAGACCGTACCCGTTCCTGAAGACGCTGAGCTGTCACTATCGCTGCCACTGCCGCCACAGGCCGCCATGCCCGCAGCGAGGGTCGAAATGGCAAGTAGTTGAACCGAACGTTTCATATAAACCTCCAAGGTTTATTTGATGGAATCATAGCGAACCAACATCGCTACCTGACTCCTCCCTCACGCTCCGATGGAAGGCAGAGTTCCGGAAATTTTGTTAACGTTCCCTAATGTTCGGGAAGTCATTGAGTGGTCAGATCGGGAACTCGGCAAATGCATCGGCCCGGCCATTTGATATAGACTGCGCCGCTGGCATGAACCCACGCAGGTAAACAACGGCTTTGGCAATCTTTCCTTTCAAGCCCTCGAAGTCCCGGCGTTTTGACGCCCTGGTGCAGCCCCACCTGGACGCCATGTACCGGTTTGCTTACCGTTTGGCCGGTCAGCAGCAGGATGCCGAGGATCTGGTTCAGGATGTCGTGGTAAAGCTATTCCCAAAGCTTGATGAGCTGGAAAGCGTTGACCAGTTACGGCCCTGGTTAAACCGGGTGCTCTACCGGCAGTTTATCGACCAGATTCGGCGTAAGAACCGTCGGAGTGACCGCCCGTTGACCGAGTTGGTCGGTGCGGAAAGCCAGGCTGACTGGCTGGACAGTCTTGAATCGGACAACGTTGGCCCGGATCTGCAACTGGAACAGTCTCGCCTGGGGCCGGTGTTGGACCGGATGATGATGACCCTGGCACCCGATCAGCGAACCCTGTTGTTGCTTCATGATGTGGACGGCTGGCGCCAGGAGGACATCGCGGAGGTGCTGGACATCCCGCTGGGGACGGTAAAATCGCGGCTACACAGGTGTCGGGCGGCCCTGCGAAAGAAATTGCAGCGGGAGCTGGAACCAATTGAGCCGGCTGGACGTGTGGGGGAGTGAGGTGAAGACAATGTCCTGCGACGAAATCCGGGTGGATCTACCTGCCTACATCAACAACCAGCTTTCTGCCCCCGCCCATGATCGGGTGGAAGGACATATTGCTGCCTGCCCGGCGTGCCGCGAGTGGCTTGCCTCGGAGCGTGCTCTGAGCCGGGCGTTGCAGGAGCAATTCAGCATCCCTGCGCCTTCTCCTGATTTCCACAACCGTGTTTTGTCATCTGCCCGAGGCGCAGCCAATCCGAAGTCTGGATGGAGTCACGGGGCACTGGGTGGTGCTATTGCGGCGGCCCTGGCGCTGGGTATTGGCCTGGGTTTTCTGTTCCAGCCCGATAGCTTGACTGACAACGCCGAGCCTGTTGTCGCGTCGTCGGAGAATGTCTCTGAAAACCCGATATCCGGCATTGCCGAACCGGTTGATAAAACCGTGCGCCTTGCCTTCCGTTCCGGTGAAGCCCTGGAAAACGTTACGCTTACCCTGGAGCTACCACCGAATGTGGAACTGGCCTCCTGGCCAGGGCATCGTGAGCTTAGCTGGAAAGTAAGCCTGAATGCCGGGGAGAACGTCTTGTCGCTGCCTCTGAAGCTCCTCTTTCCCGGTGCCGGTGAGTTGGTGGCCCGGCTGGACACCGGCGATCGCCAGAAAACCTTTCGGGCACCGATTCCCGAATACCCACAACGCCCGGTCGAGGATCCCGAATCATGACAGGTGACAGGTTTGCAGTGAGCGTAAAACTGGTCGGGTTGCTGGTGATCGGGTTTGGGGCACCAGCGACAACACTGGCTAATGATGATCTGGATGTTACCATGCGCATGGTGACTGACGACGCAGAGCTCACCGATTCGGTCGTGCGGGAAATTGAGTTGCCCCGTGCTATTGAAAGACCCGACAATCCGGGTAAGTCTGGCTCCCCGGGGCTGGATGCGGCGAGTGAAGCCCGAGAAAGGGGGCGCGAGTTTGGTGAATCCATGTCCGAAAAAGCCAGGCAATCCCGGGAGCTGATCAAAGGTAGGCCTGAGTTGCCGGAACGCCCGGAACGGCCGGAACGCCCGGAGCTGCCGGATGCACCAGGGCTGGATCGCTGAAGCCGGAGATGTCACCGTTCCTGCCCCGCGTGGATTAATCCGGAGAAACCTGTTTGCTGGTATTTTGGCGCGCCCTGCCCCTGTTCCTTTTGTTAGTACCCACAATGAGTCTTCAGGCGGCGGAAACAGAAACCGGCATGGAGGATTTCCGTGCCGGCGTTGAAGCCTTTGAGGCAGGAGACCTGAACGCTTCGAAACAGCGCTTCCAGAGCGCCGTTGATGCAGGCCTCTCATCCCCCTCTCTTTTCTACAACCTGGGCGTTGTCTGCTATCAGTTGGGCGATTATGTCGCCGCTGAATCGGCCTTCCGTGCCTTGCTGGACGACTCCGACGGCGCCCTGGCGCGCTATAACCTTGGTCTGGTCGCGCTTGCCCGGGACGAGCCTGTCGAAGCCCGCCACTGGTTCGAACAGGCCTCGGCGGAGAGCGCTCCGGATAAAATCCGGGCGTTGGCACGGGCCCAGCTGAATAAACTGGCCGGCGGAGTTCCGCCGTCGGCCAGCGAGCCCTCCATTCGCGGCTATCTGGGTATCTCCGGCGGTTACGATTCCAATATTGCCGGCTTGCCCGAGGATACCGCGTCCAGTGAGGGTGGCGGCTTCCTCGAAGCACTGGCCGCCGGAACCTACGAACGACCCGTCGGCACCCGCTCTCGAATCGCACTCGATGTGGCCGCCTATTCCCGCGAACATCCATCCAACCACGAATACGATACCGAGGTGTTGCAGGGACGGATAGGCTGGTCCGAGACCCTGACTGAGGGTGAGCGCGGGGCACTGGTGTCTTTGGTGAAATCCTGGTTCGACAGTGAATCCCTTGAGACCCGATCCGGCATTGAGGGGTTTTATCGTTGGCGGCAGTGTTCGCTACCGGCAGCCCCTGACCAGTGCGGAATATCTCTGGCCGCCGCTACCGTGAACGGTGGTTCCGGGTTCGAGGCCTATGACGGTCAGTGGTATCGGGCACGTCTCCATGCGCTCAAGTACCTTGGATCCTGGCGGCTCGACGGCGAATACTCACTGGAGATCAATGACCGGCGGGATCTGCAAACAGCTGATGAATTTGTCAGCGTCTCTCCCACCCACCACACCCTGGAGGTTGCCGGTCGCTATCGCTGGCAACCTGACCTGGCTCTCGGAACAACCGGCTCGGTGCGCCACAGCCGATACCAGGATGATCATCAGTTGGTAACCGCAGCGGGTGAGAGCGGCCGCCGTGAGGATAACCGTCTGGAGATCGGACTGCTGGCGGAGAAGTCCCTGGACAGCCGTTGGCTGGTCCGGGGGGAGTGGCTGGTTCGGGACAACAGAAGCAGTCTGTCGCAGTATGATTATCAGCGCCAGACGCTGATGTTGACCCTGGAAGGGGCCTTCTAGCTCTGCAGCGCAAAGCCAGAAGGCCGGCTACTCATTACAGTCCGGCGTTCCTGAGGCGGTTGGCGTGTTGCTTGAAAACCGCTTTCGGGTCTGTCTCGAACAGGCTGTGCAGCCCCAAGGCCTGATTCACTTCGTCCAGATGGTTCATGAAGTAATTGTCCCGGATCACCTTGCCAAATCGGCTGCTGCAGCGGCCCACCAGGCCGTCGTTCTGGCTGAAACCAAAGGCGAGGCTGGTGGTGCCGAGAAGCGCGTCGGACGGATCCAGCACGTTGGTCAGAACCCCGGTGCCACCCCAGGAGTAGAAACGGACGCCGTTTGCCGAGTAGGCACCTTCACCACAGGCGGTGGTTGGAATGCCGGCAGGGGCAAAACTGTTGAACTCGGCGCTGCCCTGGGTGGTAAGGGACTGCAGGCTGGAACGCAGGTCCTGGTTGTAACCGCCACCGGAGAGCAGGTCGATCAGCCCGCCCAGCGCATTACCCAGACTGGCTGCGAGGCTTTCGGCAGGGGAGCCGTAGATAAGGTCGGCGACCGGCGAGCCTTTATGGGGCGAGCCAACGGACGTCACCGAGGCGACGAGATCCGGCCGTACCCTGGCAATGTAACGGGCCGTGGGGCCACCATGACTGTGGCCAATCAGATTGACCTTGCCGTGCACTGCGGCGATGGCCTGGACTTGTGGCAGCAGGGCTTCACCGCGAGCGATGGTGCTGTCCAGGGCCGGCACCTGGGTGGTGTAGACATCGGCGCCGTATTTGCGGAGATCCTCCGCGACCCCGTACCAGTAATCCACGCCGGCAATGGAGTCAAAGCCGAACATGCCGTGCACCAGCACAACCGGGTAACGGGTATCGGTGTAGTTTGAAGGGGTAGAGTCCCACCACCAGGCGGCAGAAGGGGCGGACCAGGCCACGGTGAGGGCCAGGGCCAGTGCTTGGATCCAGAGTTTCATTGTCGTTCCTACAGTTTGATGTTGTGTTTGTTATTCAAACTGCGGCTCAACCTAACGGGTTGCTCCAGAGACTGTCTTCTCGTACTGCATCTGCAACGTGGCAGATCGAGTGCTTCCGTGCGCTGACTTGATTCTTGTCTTTGTTAGATTGGTGCCGTCAGAGCATCTCGGTAGAGATCAGAGCAACATTTGATCAGTCGGGATGGTAAGTCAACGGCAGAGGAGGCCAGATAGGTGTTCTCGCCTTGAAAGTGTGACGCTCGTCACTGAGGTGGCCCCGCAGGACATGCTGCGACCTGCGGGGCGTCGATGGGGGAAGGCGGAAATGTCAGAGCGTGGCCATGACCTTTTTCGCCGCCGCTATGGTATCGGCAATGTCCTGTTCGGAAAGCGCAGCCGTGGTGAAGCCCGCCTCAAAGGCCGAGGGTGCCAGATAGACGCCTTCCTTCAACATGCCCTGGAAGAACTTCTTGAAACGTTCGACATCGCAGGCCATCACCTGGTCAAAGCGGGTGACAGAGTTTTCCTCGGTGAAGAAGAACCCGAACATGGCGCCGGCACTCTGCACCGTCAACGGGATGCCGGTGGCGTCAGCGGCTTCTTTCAGGCCATCGCGAACGGCATTGGTTTTCTCGGTCAGCCGGTCGTGGAAGCCGGGTTCGGAGATCGCATTCAGCGTCGTCAGGCCAGCACACATGGCCAGGGGATTTCCGCTCAGGGTACCTGCCTGATAGACGGGACCGAGTGGCGAAATGTGCTCCATGATTTCCCGCTTGCCGCCAAAGGCGCCGACCGGGAGGCCGCCACCGATCACCTTGCCCAGGGCCGTGAGATCGGGGGTAACACCGTAGAGTCCCTGGGCACCGCCGAGGGAAACCCGGAACCCGGTCATCACCTCGTCAAAGATCAGGACGGTACCATGCTCATCGCACACTTCCCGCAGCCCTTCCAGGAAGCCCGGAACCGGCGGGATGCAGTTCATGTTACCGGCCACTGGCTCGACGATAATGGCAGCGATCTGGTCGCCCATCTCCCGGAAGCATTCCCGAACGCTGTCCATGTCGTTGTAGGTCAGCGTGATGGTGTGCTCGGCCAGGCTGGCGGGGATGCCTGGAGAGTTCGGTACACCCAGGGTGAGCGCGCCGGAGCCGGCTTTTACCAGGAGTGAATCCACGTGGCCGTGGTAATTACCCTCAAATTTCACGATCTTGTCGCGACCGGTGTAGCCCCGGGCGAGTCGAACGGTGCTCATGGTGGCCTCGGTGCCGGAATTCACCATGCGTACCAGCTCGATGGAGGGCACCAGTTCGCACACCTTCTTGGCCATCTCGGTTTCGAGGGCCGTGGGTGCGCCATAGCCAACGCCCAGGTCGACCTGCGCGTGCAGGGCATCCTTGATGCGCTGGTCACCGTGACCAAGAATCATGGGCCCCCAGGAGCCGATGTAATCGATGTAGCGCTGATCGTCTTCGTCGTACAGATAGGCGCCCTGGGCGTGTTTGAAGAAAATGGGCGTACCACCGACACCGCGAAACGCCCGGACCGGAGAATTCACGCCACCGGGGATGTATTTCTGAGCCTGCTCGAACAGGGTTTCGGAGTGCGTCATGGATCTGGGCTCCTGTTATTCGGAAAGTGAAAAAAGTGGGTGATGGCTTGCGAACAGGCGTTCAAAAGCTTTGGCTCGCAGCTCAATGTCATCAGTGGTGCCGCCAAACAGGCCGCCAACCACGGCAAGCATGTCGGCCCCGGCGCGAATCAGGGGCTCGCCGTTTTCCACAGTCACACCACCAATGGCGGTCAGCGGGCGCCCGAAATTCTTTGCTTCAGTCAGCACCCCGGGGGATGCTGCCGGTGCCCCGGGTTTGGTCGACGACGTATAGAAGCGCCCGAACGCCAGGTAGTCGGCGCCTGCCTCCAGTCCGGCTCGCGCCAATCCCAGATCGGCGTGGCAGGTTATACCGATAATGGCCTGGTCACCGAGCAGCCGGCGGGCGGCGTTCAGCGAGCCGTCCGTCTGCCCCATGTGGACTCCGGCTGCGCCCACACGTTTTGCCAGCTCCGGGTCGTCGTTGATCAGCAGCGGTACGCCGGCATTTTGGCAGGCAGACTGCAGACTATTAGCCTGGGCCAGCCTCTCGGCCATCGGCGCATGTTTCTCGCGGTATTGTACCATGACTGCGCCGCCCCGAAGCGCTGCCTCAACCGACTCGATCAGTGTTTCGGCGGGAGTGAGTACGCTGTCTGTGATAGCGTAAAGACCCGGGCGAAGCCCTTTGCTCATCGTTCCCACAGAATGCCCCGGTCCGGAACCGGTTGGCCTTTGCCCACTTCCAGAGCGTGAAGGATCGCGCGCTGGACGTAGTTCTGGGCCTGGGAAATGGCGGCACGCTGGGACAGGCCGGAGGCCCTGCCGGCAGCAATCGCCGCAGCCAGCGTACAGCCAGTGCCGTGATACTCGCCACCGATACGTTCAACCTCCCAGCGCATGGGCTCTGGCCCGTGGTTGTACAGCGTGTTGATAATGTGAACGCCGGTGCCATGCCCGCCGGTGGCCAATACCGATTCGCACCCGCCTGCCAACAGATTGGCGGCGGCCTGGTCCGGGCCTTCGCTGCCGCCGAGCATTGCCAGCTCGATCCCGTTTGGCGTAATCATCTCGGCCAGGGGAAAGAGCTTTTCTTTCATGGCGGTAACAAGCTCGTCGTCGGCCAGGTCACCACCACCTGCGGCCTTGATCACCGGGTCGGTGATCACTGGTATGCCCCGGTGTTCACGGATGAACTCCACCAGCACATCCACAACGGCTGCATTGCCCAGGGCGCCGGTTTTGATGGCGTGAATGGGAGTGTCCTCAGCAAGGCACTGGAGTTGCTGGCGAATCAGATCAGCCGATACCGCTTCGGCGCCATATACGTTGCGGGTGTCCTGAACGGTGAGGCAGGAGAGCACCGGCAAGGGGTGGCAGCCCAGTGAGGTGACTGCCTGAATGTCGGCCTGAATTCCGGCACCGCCAGAGGGGTCGAGGCCGGAAAGAATAAGAACCTGGGGTCGGGTATAACGTTTAATGACTCAGCTCCTCAAAACGGTTTGACAACAGCCAGGATAACAACGGCCAGCAGGATCAGGACCGGCAGTTCGTTGAACCACCGGTAAAAAACGTGGCTTCTGGTGTTCTGGTCGTCCCGGAAGACCTTTACAAGGTGTCCGCAGTAAAAATGGTAAACAATCAGTATTGCCACCAATAACAGCTTGGCATGCATCCAGCCCTGGCTGAAATAGCCCGACACATTGTAACTGATCAGCCAGACGCCGAAGACAACGGTCGCGATCATCGAAGGCGTGGTAATGCCTCGGTACAGCTTGCGCTCCATGATCTTGAAACGTTCACGACCAGGCTCGTCCTCGCAGGCGGCATGGTAGACGAACAGTCTGGGCAGATAGAAGATGCCGGCGAACCAGCACACCAGTGAAATAATATGGAAGGCTTTCACCCAAAGCATTCGTCAGCTCCGTCGGTATTGGTAATAACTTTCGATATCGGATTTCAGTACCACGCCATAAACCCGCTGGATCATCGGCGCCACGTGACGTTGTACGTAGAGGGCTTCGGCATTGGTTGCATCGAACTGGTTTAATGCTTCCTCCAGAGTGGCCTGATACTGCACGGGGGCAACGTCTCGACGGTTGGCGGGGATGTCCATCAGGTCAATGGACTCCGGCGGTTCGATTTCCTCTCCGGCCACCAGCTTTTCCGTGTCCTCCAGGTATCTCGCCAGGTCCACCGCCGGCAACAGTGCCGTGGGGCCGCTACTGCCTTCCACCACCAGCCACTTTGGCTCGGATTTCAGGGCCTTGCGGGCCTCTTCCACCGTCAGGTGGCGTTCAGTTCGCAGTATGCTGCGGTCCATGATGGCACCAACCGACACCCGTCGCAGGGCCTGTATAACCGGGGAATTCTGGTAGCTCAGCCCCTGGTTCTTGAGAATGGTCAGGAACAGTGACTTCTTGCCGAAGGCCTCGCTGGTGACCAGGCTCGAGGTGGTAATAATCAGCATGCCCGGCAGAATGATGTTGGGGTTTCGCGTGAGTTCCATCAGCGCCATCAGGGCAGCGAGCGGAGCCTGAAGCACGGCACCCATCATGGCGCCCATGCCGAGCATGGCGTAGAAGCCGACGGATGAGGCCTGCTCGGGCATGATTTGGGCGCCAATCAATCCCATAGCCCCCCCGAGGGTGGCCCCCATGAACAGAGTGGGGCCAATTACGCCGCTTGGCATGCCCAGGCCGATGGAAAGCGAGGTGATGACCAGTTTGGCAACGCCAGCGCCCAGCAAGAGCCAGAAACCAAGCTCACCATGAATGGTCTCGTTGACGGTGTCGTACCCGATTCCCATGGTTTCCGGAATGAAAATGGCAAAGGGGACCATCAGTAATCCGGCAGTGGTGATACGCAAAAGCACCGGGCGGTGGTGGTGCTTGCCCATGGTGTCGACCAACTGAATAAACAGCGCTGCAGCGATTCCTATGATAACGGCAATGGCCAGTATCCAGGGAATTTCCAGCAGCGAGTTCATGGTCAGCGCCGGAACGCTGAAAGCCGGTTCCGCGCCATAAACCGCCTGAGTAACAATCGCAGCGCTGACAGCCGCCAGAATGATCGGCGTGAACCCCGCAATGGTGTATTCCATCATCACCACTTCCATGGCGAAAATGACACCGGAAATCGGCGTGTTGAACGAGGCTGAAATGGCCGCCGCACAGCCGCAGGCCACGAGCGTCCGGATGCTGTTGTTTGGCAGGCGCATCCATTGTCCCATGAGGCTCGAGAAGGCCGCACCCAGGTGCACGGCCGGGCCCTCCCGACCTGCCGACTGGCCACTGACCACGGTGGCTACCCCCGAGATAAACTGAACAATGGCGCTTCGTATGGAGATGTAGCCCTGATGGTAATTCAGGCGCTCCATGACATGAACGATCCCGACCTTGCGGTCGTGGGTGGCCAGACGATGCATCAGAAATCCCAGGCTGAGCGCCCCGGCAAGGGGGAGCAGCCCTCGGGTCAGCAGGTCCAGCTCCTCGAAGGATTCGGAGCCCTCTCCGGGGAGAAAATGCTCGAGCGGCCACTCGATGGCCAGGCGGAAAATCAGGATAACGCCGCCGGTAATCAACCCGGATAACAGGCCGAGCACAGCCAGTTGTGGCAATGCATCAACATCGGACAGTCGGCGCCGGAAAACAGGAATCAGATGCTCGGTAATCTGGTGCCAGATTTTCTGCATGAGGCCAGAGTTCCGGTGGATTTGGGTGGACTGTCAGAAAGATTCTGACAACATTGTAACGGTCGCCCTGAGGGCTGCAATAAGTCATTGGTTTATCATGGTAGACTACGGCGTCAAAGCTCTTAATTCTGATACGACGTCGCTGGAGAAAATGGTGATTAGAGTAGGCATCGTTGGTGGCACCGGCTACACCGGTGTGGAACTGCTGAGAATCCTCGCGGTTCACCCTGAAGTTTCGGTCAGTTGCATTACCTCCCGGTCTGAGGCAGGCATGCCGGTAGCGGACATGTACCCCAATTTGCGCGGCCACTATGACCTGGCGTTTTCCGAGCCGGATGTAGCCGTGCTTGGAGCCTGCGATCTGGTTTTCTTCGCCACGCCTCATGGTGTGGCCATGAGAATGGTTCCGGAACTGATGTCGGCCGGCGTACGTGTAGTGGATCTGTCCGCCGATTTTCGGCTGAAGGATCTGGATGTCTGGGCCAATTGGTATGGCATGGCCCATGAAAGCCCGGAATGGGCGGAGAAGGCGGTTTACGGACTGCCCGAAGTGGTGCGCGATGAGATTCGTACAGCTCAGCTGGTTGCCAACCCGGGTTGCTATCCAACTGCGGTTCAACTTGGCTTCCTCCCATTGCTGGAGCAAGGGTTGGTAGATCCCGCCCGCTTGATCGCGGACGCCAAATCCGGCGCCAGCGGCGCAGGCCGGCAGGGCAAGATTGGCATGCTGCATGGTGAGGTTGGTGAAAGCTTCAAGGCCTATGGCGCCTCTGGTCATCGCCATCTGCCAGAGATTCGCCAGGGCCTTTCTGGCGCGGCTGGCGGCGATGTGGGTGTGACCTTCGTTCCCCACCTGATTCCGATGATCCGCGGGATTGAGGCGACACTCTACGCCGAGCTGAAAAATCCGGCCGATTTTGATCGGCTGCAGGCGTTGTTTGAAGAGCGTTTTGCCGACGAGCCCTTTGTCGATGTGATGCCCTTTGGCAGCCATCCGGAAACCCGGAGCGTGCGCGGGGCGAATCAGTGTCGTATGGCGCTGCACAGGCAGGAGCAGAGCAACATTGTTATCGTCTCTTCGGTCATCGATAACCTGGTGAAAGGCGCGGCGGGTCAAGCGGTTCAGAATATGAACATCATGTTCGGCCTGAAAGAAACCATGGGGCTTGAGGCTCCGGCGCTGCTGCCTTGATGCCCAGGAAAAGATTGTGAGTGAAAAGCGAAAGCCGGCTGAAGAGTATGTGGTCATCCGGCATCGTCCGGGGTACCGCTTTCGGAGAACGGCCATCCTGCTGGTGTTTACCATTGTGGCTGCGGTTGCCGGGTATGCCACAGGGCTGGCTCAGAGTGGTTTCCGTTTCTCCAGTGCCGAGGAGTCGAACCAGGTGCTGGAGAACGAGGTCGAGAAGTTGCGGGATGATTATCGCAAGGCCCGTCAGCAGTTGATCAATCTGGAGCGTGGACGCGCTATTGATGAACAGGCCCTGAATCAGGCTCGAAAAACCATCGTCGATCTGGAAACCCGCATTGGATCACTGCAATCGGACCTGACTTTCTATAAAAACATCATGGCGCCTTCGGAAACCAGCAAGGGGCTTCAGGTAGACAGTTTCACGCTGGTTCGGGCGCGCAATCAGGACAGCTATGACTTCAAGCTGGTGCTGACCCAGGTCGGCAACAACAAGAGCTACATTTCCGGCGTAGTGGCGGTGAATGTCATTGGTCTGCGTGATGAGGAAAAAGAGGTCATCGCTTTGCGCGATCTCTCTGAGGACATAGCCGATCTCGGTGTGAAATTCCGTTTCCGGTATTTTCAGGATGTCGAAGGTTCCCTGAAACTGCCGGAAGAATTCGAGCCGCTTGAGATCCAGGTGGTAGCCCAGGCGGAGGGAAAAAAATCC
>Ga0209938_1000966_pt1 | contig 15362 bp, 21 predicted proteins | sample SalPonR2_C_D1_MG_FD_185708 | JGI IMG/M metagenome (GOLD analysis project Ga0209938, IMG submission 185708) | Salt pond soil microbial communities from South San Francisco under conditions of wetland restoration - Salt Pond MetaG R2_C_D1_MG... ... | reverse complement strand
CCCTATAAATGTCATAGTGTTACCACACTTATTACATATAGGATACTTAAAGTTATACATAAGGAATTTTAAACGGTACTGACTTCCAATCAACTTCTTCATCTAGTGCTGTGTCTTGGACTATCTGTTCTTCATCAGATAAGTCTTTATAAAGCTTACCATCAGAGACTCGGTATTCCAATTCTTCCTCACCTTCAATATAAGTATCTGTGACTCTTAGGTATGTGTAGTCTGGTACGTCTCTTATACATTTGAGTAACTTAAGAGGTAGCTTGATATCACTTATATCGTAAATATAAATATCATAAGGACCGCCCCAATAACAAGCATGGACTATTAACTTATCTCCTTTAGGATTATGATTTATATCAGCCCAACATAAACTATATCCTTTCTCAGCCTCTATAGGGTAAAAGATATATTTAGCATTATTCTTGACATCATAAATAATATATCCTTGATAATCCTCTCCGCATACTAAGAGATAATTATCTAAAGGCTCACTATAGAAAAATGTATATGGAAAGGACGGATAGTTCCTGCATATTTCTATTAGTAATTCACCTTGCTTATTAAATAAAAGGCCTTGAGAATAAAGCCAACATTTTTCATCCTTTTCTTCGTTAGTACTAAAGATTCTTATCTCTAATTTGTATTCACCGTCTATTAGATCTATGCTTCTTCTTTTACTAACTAATTCTCTATCAGATGTAAAGAATTGCTTTTCTAAGGCCTTAGTATCTTTATACTTATTCAATACTTCATCCTCAATGTCATTAGGAATACAGTAATAAGTCTTCATAAAATCTATGGTTTATTATATTAAATAATATAGAAAAAATAAGCCCTTTCTCTAGAAGTAATATCTAGGAGAAAGGGCTTATTATTAGAGGCTAAGAGTGATGGAGCCAGCGAACTCCTTCTGGGCGTGGAGCCCGTCTACCAGCTGCTGTTGAAGGCAGCTAATATCACCCCGATCTAGTCGGTTCTTACGAACCTTCCAGACCACTACGACGTAGGCGTCGTAGCCCAGTTTGCTGAAGAGCTCTTCACGAGCCCCCCGGAAGGCCTTGGTTACCTTCCGGATTTTATTATGGATGTTCTCCTGCATAGCATTGCGGGTAACATCAAACCCCACAACACGTCCCTCGAATACGCGAGTGACGTCAACCCCGAGAAGGAAGTCCAAGGCTTCCTCTGTAGAGCTGAAGTCGGGAGAGCCATGGGACTTGGCTTTCCCCTCACTAATGCGGTCCCACATATATTTTATATCTGGCTTGTGGGCAGCCAGCGTTTGTAACTCTTCTATAGGTTGAGTTACAAAACTGGGTTGTTTAAGCGGACCCATAACCGCTTTGAAGTTTTCCTCTACTTGGACAGAGGCAGCCGAGGGCTTATAGCCCTTATAATTTCCATCAAAGCCCGGCTGAGGCTTATTGGTGGTATTGACCGGTTTGGGTTTTACCCCTTTCCGATCTTTCTTTTTAACCAAACCAGCAACCATGGTACCTCCTATGGTGCTAATGTTTTCATTAAAAAGAAAAAAAAGGATAGTACTTAAACATATAGATAAATGGCAATCTATAAGTCTAAGTACTATCTTTATTATTTATCCATTAAGAGCAGCTTTATGCTCCATCACTACTCTTAATGGATTCTCCTTTTTGAGGAGTAGCCAGAGACACCAGAAGGCGCCTCTGACCTTAGAGCAAGGGTTGGATTCGGTCAGAGCCTGATGAATGCCAACCCGACACTCATCAAGGTACGGAGAGTACTGAGCAGGAAGGCCTGCTCTACCGAACTCTTCAATGGAGACTCCGTTTACTCCATTGACCAACTCCCCACAGATTCGGACTCTGGGGAGTTGGGAAATCAAAATGTGGCAGCAATCATGATGGGATAGCCATTTGTCTCCCACCTTGTGATAACGGGATTCATTGCTGTCTCCCAATACCTTTTTGATTGCTGCCTTAAACCTAATGGGCATAAGCAAGCTTAACTCTTCAATAAAAAGAGAGATATTATCTCTATGCCTAAATGTGTTTATTTCTTATAGCAGTCACAATGATGAGGATTAGGAAACCATGTACACTTTATATATCCTCTTGATAGCTCTTCTAACACTTGCGGGGTGTGTCTAGTAGTACCAATATCAAGATTAATATTTAGCTTTGTCTTAAGCCAATATAATGTTATTAAACATATAGTAATAACTAAGAAGTAAATAAGAATCTTGGAGATTGCAATAAATAATATCATAATGAAGTTTTTACATATATATACACGGGTTAAGAAAATAAGATAGTTAACTTTCATACTTTTAAGTTAACTATCCTATTATTATTTTTATTTAACGATCCAACCTTTACCGGAGACTCCGGCTACGAATTGGATGGAGGAAGGGGCCTGGTCCCCTTCGAACGTCCACCATGTTCCTGCTGCATAGCAGGAGTTTCCCTCGACGCGGCGGATTGTCAAGTCCGCCCATTTAAGGAATCCAATTTCAGAAACAGGTTTCCAATCCATTGAACCTCAGTCCTGTAACGGTGACTAGCCGTACTATTTTCAAAAATAAGACCGGTCAAGCGAGGTTCAATTAATACGATCAAATTTTACATCTATGGCTTAATCTTTATTCTTCGTAATTATTAATAATCAAATTATATCTAGTGTCTATAATAATAGCGCCTTCTTTCCTGAGGCTGTTTATAGCGTTAAGCACATCTTGATGTTTAACTCTTCTACCATCAATTATATTGCCTACTAACTCAATGCAAATAGAATTTCTAGGTACAGAAGAAGTAGACCTTTCTAGACAATCGATTATCAATGATTTTATTATTCCTTCATGGCTCATGGTAGATACAATAATTAAAAGTCTAATATAAATAAAAAGAGTTAAGAGGATAGGTTATTCGGATGGAGAGAAAAGATAGATTAATTATATAAATTATACTTCTATCTTTTCTCTCCGTTCTAATCGTAAATCTCTATCCAGCAGAGTGGATGAGACTTACGATTACGTGCATGGCTGCGTACCATGCACTTAATTCTAATGTCAAACGTAACATAATCCCTCAGCCCTTAACGGAGGCCAGACGTAGAGTTTTCATAAAAAAGAAATAAGATATAAATTAATATAAATTGGTTAGGAAGAAAGTAGTCAGATAGAAATGAAATAATTGATGAATTTAGTTTAATCATTATATTGTTCTTATATTCATATTGAAAATATAAATATATAGATTTAACGACATAGATTAGATTATAACTCACCATTATAATTTTCATTATTTCTGTTCATATAAAGATATAAATATAATAGAAAAAAGAGAACGGTATTACCCATTCCCTTCTCTATATACTCTCGATCTGTAGTGTTCATAAAGTATATAGGGTTACAGTATTCTTCCTCCAGCCCTGTAACTAAGCTGAACCATAATATTTGATCTATAAGGATTTTAATAGATCTAGAGCTAAGCTGCTCATCTCTTCACTATCAGCCATCCATCTTTCATAATTAGGATTAGCCTCATAGCTAGCAAGGAGGTTATAATTGAAGTCTCTAAAATATTGTAATTCGACTTCATTTCTCTCTACTTGCTTGAAGAGGTATTCTCCAATAACCCATGCAGCTACTTCATTACTCGCGTCTAGCTTGAGATTCAGTAATACTGCATGACCTAACTCATGACATAGAATTATATCTAGAGTTAGTTGGAGCGGAGCACCCGATAAGCTCTGTAGCTCAGTAATGAATTGGGGGTCAATCCATAAATTCCCCTCATCATCACAAGAACAATTGCCGTGTATATCGTAATATACATAACATTCCATTTGAGGAATGAATTTGGCAATACGCTCTTCAGCTCGAAGCATTATATCAATAACTTCAAAGCTGGAACTTTGATAGATGACTTCTACATCATCACCCCAAGAACCTACCAGGCTGAACTTGTCTGCATCCTTTTTAAGGGTATACATACGTTCCTCCTTACCCCTGTATGCCAGCGGGGTTATGACTGGAAGCTTAATGTAAATTTCGACCTTGATCTACTTTCTGAAAGGAAGCTTCATAAAAAAGACTTATTAATAAAAGTCTATTTAGCTATCTGAGCCTTCTTCCATTTAGTCCAGTCCTGATTTACATTTATAAACTTATTACTTACTGCTTTAGCTACATTAATATCAAAGTGTTCATAATTAAATTCACTAGCATTTCTTATAACTACTCCCTCTCTCATTCCTCCTAATAAACTAGGTTTATATAATTCTTCTAATACATAAGAATATAAATCCTGTTTACTTCTAAATACTTTCTGAGAAATAAAAGGAACAGCCGGAATACTTATATAATTACTGATATCAACAGTATCTACCCAACTTAACCAAGTATCTTCATATCTTATTCCTAAGATATATAGATAACTCTGCAAGTTGCTGTATTCAATACTATGAATAGCATACATATTCTCACAGTAAAAAATAAGATCTTCGAATGCATTAAATCTCCATAAATAATTAGTCTTAATGAAATCGAATGAAGCATGTTTAGTAGGTTCATTTGCAGATCTTGCATATACTTGTCCTTGGTGTATACAAGTATTACCTCCATCTACCTTCTCCGTAGTTATTACTTCTTTATTAATAAGATTGTCTATATTCTCTAATATCCTATCTCCATTCTGAATATTAGCAGAGCATTCCATATATGGAGTTCTGGGGTACTTCAAATTAGTATTATGATTCATATGACCTATAAGTAATCTTATTATTAATAAGACCTAATTAAAGGCTTATTAATAATCTATATGGTTGAGTATGAAACGCCACACCTTCTTTGTTCCGCTCTATAGTAAGCGTCCCTATCTATTCTAGGAAGTCAGAGAAGCTATCCAACTAACTTCATCCTCTTGAGGAATAAATCCACAATCCTTATACAGATTATGAAGATATTCTCCTCCAGGACAAGTAGTTAAATAACTACCACCATTGGCAAGAACCCAATCTAGCAAGCTCTTCCGAACTTTACGACCAAGTCCGCTACCCTTTTCACCTTCATTGCTGAAAGCTAATAAATGATAGCCGCCTAAAGGTTCATCCTCTTCGTCAAACAATTCGACTAGAGTTAGCCTAAAGGTAGAATTACCAATGGAGAGGGATAATGTAATTTCATCCCATTCTTCATCATATGAATATTCAAATTCCATATGAATTCTCCTCACCTAAGTACACCCGCCAGGTTAAACGGAAGGCTTATTCAACTTCGACCTTAGTTAATTACTGTAGAGAAGCCCTAATAAAAAGGACTTAAGCTTACCTCTCGTGTACTTGGTTCTTGATTTTAGATAGGTATTTATAACTGGATGAGGCCTATGCCAGCCTGTACTTAGGGAGTACACTACGTTAATCAGTAGAATCTCCAAGGGAGAATCTGATTAGACCCTTAAGACTTTGATGCCTTATAGTTTAATTCGTTTACTAATAATCGAATAGTGCACACGTATCAGAAAATATAATCTTTAACTATGTAACTTAATTCTCGATACCACAATAAAAAGAAAAAAAGGAAGCCAAATACAACAATGAAAAGAAAAAAGGAAGCCGAAGCTTCCTATTATTTATTGCATCTTCATAACCTCGATACCCTCCCAGGTGAAAGGAAAAGTTTGGATATCTTTACGATTCCTTCTGGGAGCTATAGTGAAGTAACCTTCTTCGCTATTAATTTGTTTTAACCGATACCCTTGCGGGACACCGGCGTTAACAGCGTTGTTGAGTGCAACTTCCCGCAACCAACTCTTTGGGAGCCCCGGATGCTGAAAGCTCATACCTTCTTGACACCCGGGTATTGAGGTCTCTAAGTCAGACCAGGAAATAAACACCTCCCAGCGGGTGTAGAATTGACGACCTTGGTTAAGAGTCGCCAGGGTTTCTTCGTGGACCTTCAAAGAGCCGTTCTCCTTTTCTTCCACCTTTATACCTAGAAGGTTTGCGGCTTTTAAGACCCCTTTCTTTAACTTATCAGAGAGGGTCGGTAACTCGATGGTCGTGGAGTTCTCACCCACGTTAAAATCCCACAAGTCCTCGCAGTGGAACCAAACTCCTTCCTCGGAAGGTACGGCGGAGTAATTGAAAGCGCCCACTACCCCCTCAAGAGTGGTAAACCAATGCCACGCGGGTCGAGACAGGTGGTCGAAGTTTGCCGTGTTCAAGCCTTCCCATCCAGGGTAATCCCACTTGTGCTTTAGAGACAGTACGATTGCCTCTAAAGTTTCACCATGGTACTGAACCGGGAGCTTACGGTCAGTACCATCCCCGAAAAAGTACTGTTTCACGGCTGCCACCACTTCGGGGTGGAGCTCCATCCCTTGGGCTCGGAAAAATCCGACCAAGAAGATGGTTAAACTCTTAAACAAAATCTTTAACATTTGAACCCTAGCTCTTTAACGGGAGCCAATCGTATAGTTTTCATTACGAAGAATGAAAAGAAAAAAGGAAGCCGAAGCTTCCTTTTCATTACTTATTTATTTTTCCCAGAGTCCGGGCTCGGCTTCCAGGAAGCCGAGCTTTATTAAATTGTGCTGTATGTAATGGGTACGTAAATCCTTGGTGGCTGGTAAGCGCACCCACAGGTTTTTACGTCCCTTAACAGCTTCTTTCAGCTGGGTTGCAAAAGAACTGCTTAGGTCCTTTTTGGAAAGGAACAGAACCATTGCGCCGGTGCTAGAAATATGTACGCTAGACATTCTTTTTTCTCCTAATGAGAATGTTTTCATAAGTAAGAAAAAAGGAAGCCTGGTAGCTTGTTACTATTTCCCCTCTATCTGTTATATATATAACTAGAATATCTATAACAACCTTTATAGTAAATATATATGGTAATAATAAGAAGTGAAATAAACCCGGTTAAAGATCTACTTCACTTCTTATTGAAACTCTCTATGCAAAGAATCGAATCCTTACATAGAGTAGGCACATGCCAATCCCAGCCCAGGTGGGCGAGGGGTTGGACATTAAGGCGGCGGAAACGGAGTCTAATAAATTACCCATTGAAACCTAGTCTTATAACGGAGACCAACCGTATATTTTTTCATTACTAAGAATGAAAGAAAAAAGGAAGATTGTTAGTCTTCCTTTTTAGTAACCTACCCTCTAGCCGCGAAGGCCTCTTGGTAGGTTACTTTGTTATTTTTATAGTACACACGCCACCCTTCGTCGAGTTCGGTGACGTAGGCTCCTTCGAGCTGGCTGGCGGCAGCCTTGCACTTCAACCACTCCACTGGTAGCCCGTAGGTGTCCCAGTTGAAAGCAGCTGCTTCTTCGAGAGGCAGGCCGAGCTCATTGAATGACACGTAAACATGCCATTCCGTCTTGAAGGCCCGCCCTTCGTTAAAGCGAGTGAGCCACTTCTCGCTCAGGACAAGGCTATTACCTTCAACCTTGACCCAGGAGGCCAAGATCTTGCGGATAAATCCAGGTACCTTACCCAAGGGTACCCGGAGTTCAGTGTCCAGATCATTGAAATTCCAAGTGTCTTGGCAGGACACCAGAACTCCCCCGATAGCCGGACGGGTGGTGAAAGTGAACTGGGCCACCACCCCTGATAAGTCCCAGTACCATTGCATACTACCTACGCTGGCAGTATTGCACTGGGGGAAGCGGGGAGTCTCCATATTCTCCCTTAGCTTCTGAATCACTTGGTCTTTGGTCTGTTGGACGTACTTATGGGGGAGACCCCGAGTTTCCCCGGAGCCCTCCGCATAGTGGTAAAGCCACTCTTTGACGAGTGGATGAATCTCCTTGCCGTAGTGGAGTTCTACGAGGAAACACAGCACAAGTACTAACAATTCCATTGTCCCTCGGCCTTGTAACGGAGGCCAACCTTATGTTTTCAATAATAAGACAGAGTTATATCTGCCTCATTATTGAAAACTCTATGCAAGGAAACGAATCCTTACATAGAGCAACATCATACCAACCCCAGCCCAGGTGGGGCTGGGATTGGACATTAAGGCGGCGGAAACGGAGTCTAATAAATTACCGATCATTGAAACCTAGTCTTATAACGGGGACCAACCGTATATTTTTTCATTAGTAAGAATGAAAGAAAAAAGGATCTGAAGGCAGACCCTTTTGTAAAGATTATTTACCCCCTACAGCTGTAATAGCCTGCTGAAGGGAGTACTCTAACTCCTCAACCCGGTCGGCCAAGGCGAGAGCTTCCTCTTCAGCTTCGTCTAACAGCTGAACGAATTCACTTTCGCTCTCGCTGTTAGGTTGGCTAAGACAGCTGTAGAGATCCAACTGCTTCTCACCTTCTTCAAGACAAGCAGCAGTGAAAGAGAGCTCCCACTGCGCTGCGTGAAGGCGAGAAGCTAAAGAGTATATCTCCACAAGCTTCCTTTTTTGCACTACAAATAAAAGAGAAAGGAAACTTAGGAAAGAAAAGAAGTTATTTAAATAAAAGTTTATATAAAGCTAAGTTATTATTACTTAAGAAAAAAGGAACTCTTGTGAAGTCCCTTATACATATATTTAGCAGTCGAGTACATACTCCTCAACTGCTTTCTCTACCTGCGGCGGCACAGGTAGAGGCTCAGAAATCACCCACTCAATCGCAGGTAACTTCTGACCTAGGGTACGAAGCCGAAGCTCCGCACCCTCTTCCACCAAAAACTCCTCAGCGTCAGTCGCCTGACTGCTGAGGAGAACAACTTCCAGAACCAAGCGGAGCAGGATCCACTTGGTTTTCTTTGAACCCTTCTTGACTGCTGCCACCAGACAGCCAAGAAGGAGAATGATAGAAACGATATCTATCATATTATCTCCTGAGGGTGATTAGCCCTCATAAACTTCATAAAAAAGACTTACAAAGTCGGAGGTTTAGTCTTAGCTTAGAAGTTATTGTAATAAAATGTATTAATAACCAGATAATACCTAGGTGTATGGTTCCCCTTATATTAGTCCAAATGATGCTATGGAAAAATCCCGGGGGGGTAGGGGGGTACCCATATACATATAAAATATGGTGTTTAAATCTCTAACTAAAAATCTTCAATACGAAGGTCAAATATAATAATTAGACTCTTAGTATCTACTGTAAGCATTTATATAAAAAGTATATCTCCTTTATTTATAGATCCTTCCCTATTTTTCCTCTTTGAGCTAAACTCTTGCTATTATATCTTTTAATTAAAGCAATTAGAGTAGTTAAAGCAATTAGAGTAGTTAAAGTAGTTAAAGTAATTAAAGCAATTAAAGCAATTAGAGTAGTTAAAGCAATTAAAGTAATTAAAGCAATTAAAGTAATTAAAGTAATTAAAGTAATTAAAGTAATTAAAGTAATTAAAGTGATAATTTAGCGTAATAAATTCTGATCTTATACAACTAAAAAATAAGATTCAAGAATAAATCTCATAACAAGTTTTAATAGGCAAAGCATAAGTGATGCAGGACTGTAAATATTTACAGTATAAATAATTAGAGTAATCAGCTATTATAATATCTTCTCTGCTTATCAAATCTGTCAAAGGTATGTTATTTCTAATACAGCTGAAATGAGTCAAAACTGGTGGTAAAAATGAAGAAGAAATAGTTTCAATTTTATATTCAGAGTAAGAATATATATAGCCGTAGAAATCTAAGAAATAGAAACTAAGATTAAATGTTTTACTATTCAATACAACAGCTAGCAAGACAAAAGGATTATAACTATTATTCTCTTTCCAAATAGAATCAGCTGAATTGTTTGTAAAACATACTCCCTCGCCCTCATATACTCTCTCATACACCTCTCCATATAACTCTTCACATATCTCTTCATATGCTTTATCCTTTCCTCCATCTACCTCTTCATATGCTTTATCCCTTCCTCCATCTACTTCTTCTTCTTCTTCTTCTCTTTCATCATATTGTTCGAAGTGTTGACTATTCTCAAAGGTCTCAATGGAAGACATTAAAAAATCTTTGCTATATATAAATGAAACTGAATTCTGTGGTTGATAAGAGATATCAAAAGTTATAAGTCCGTATTCTCTATAAATATTAAATATAGAGCTATTAAGCAATAAAATATTAGCTAATGAATTAGAGTACAAATTGCCAAATATCAATTCATTATCTCTAGTCTTATAACGAAGTTGATAGTTCGATTCTTCTATACTCTTATTTTCATTATATGATTGTAATCCTATATCATATAATAAAAGTTCTATAGACTCTTCATCAATGTCTTTATCAATATCTTTATCAATATCCTCACCAATATCTTTGTCATCCCTTAAAGCTTCTAATTTGGATCTAATACTATCAATATCCAAAAGGCGGTTAGAGTACTCAATGTCCTTTGTACTATCAGTATCTTCAATCTCTCCAATATCTTCAATATCTTCATTATCTTCAATATCTTCAATATCCTCAGTAGGCTCTATATAATCATTAGACCCACCAGATTCATCAGTACATCTCTTCACATGCTCAAAGAATAATTCCTCATTAGATATAAGATTATTGAGACAATAGTCACCATATTGAAATATTATTTGATGAAGTTGGGATAGATTAACAGTAGTTGAAGGTTGTAAAGGTTGAGTCATCATACTCAACTCTTCAAATTGAAGATAATTCATTCTTTAAGTCTAGGTTAAGTTAAAGTCTATATGTCTATATAATTAATAATTTATGGGCTTCGGAATAAATTACTTAGGCTTAATGGAGTCTACTTATACTATGCTATTTACATCCATTTATATTTATATTTATATTTATATTTTTATTATTATATAGTAAAGAAAAGAAGAGGAGGAGGAGGAAGAGGAAGGATTATAAGAATAAAAACAAGTTATAAAGTAATATCAATTAATCCCTTAACAAGTATAGGAAGATTAGGAATGTCGAGATAGTAATTAATAGAGAGCAAATCGTCTACTGAATCATCCTTATTAGATAACTCACCGTTACTAACTAAGAATTCTTTATATTGATCCCTGCAGAAGTCATGATAAATAGAATTGACCCTTGTTGAAATATAGAATATATCTTCAAAAGAATAATAATTATTCTGTAAGTTATCTGAGTCTTCTTTAACTTTATATAGTGCTTTTATCATTCTTTGCCCTATAGCATCTATATTTTGTATAGAAGATGATCCAGATTCTATTTCATGTAAGGGGTTAAAGAGATCACTATTGAAGCAGTGAGAATTAATACTTATAGGTAAAGTTAATAATTTATCTAATGGAGTAGACCAAGCATTGTAGAGTAAAGAGATATGTTCGATATAGTCACTTAAAAGGTTATAGGGAATAGGACCTAGTAAAGAACAAGTTCTATAATCACTAAAAGGGTCAAGATTCAAATAGCTAGAATCAGAATAAGAAGGAAAAGGAAAGGAACTGGAATTAGAGTATGAGAGAAGATTTATACCAAAGAAACTATAACAACTATCGACTATAGTGTAAGTCTGAATATAAGAATAATCATCTCTTTTATTTACCACTATATCCGAAATGTATTTGGAGATTAATGGATTCATAAATCTAAATTATAAAGTCTAAAGTCTAAGATATAAAGTCTAAATTAGATGTACAATAATTGAGACCCAATAATATATATTTTATTAAACAACAAATAAAGGATATAAATCTTTTCCTTTCATTGCAGTTTTTATAAATTATCAATAACTTACCAGACCTATAAATTATAATTATAAGGAATAGTATATAAGTACTTAAATAGCCAAATTGAGATCAGATATTAAGTCATAGAGACTATCAATTGAATCAGCATAAGACCGAGTGTAAATATCCCAATCATAGACTTTAAAGCAATTAGATCTTCTATCCCACAAAATATTATCTGGAGTCACATCTGCCAGATAGAAAGAGTTATTACTAAACCTTGTCCATAAGTCATCCAAATGTTCTAATATCTCTTCATTAGTTAAATTACATTTACTTAAAGTAGTGATATAAGGATTAAATGGGATAATAAGAATATGATTATAAATAAATAAGTTATTTAAGAATCCGAATTTGTAAGCAAGAAAGTATCCTCTTAACTTTTTAGTAAGCTTACGTAATGACTGAGAATTGTCTTTAAGTTCTGAAGGATTTATAAGATATTTAACAAATAAACTATTCCGCCATATTTCTATCCTATAAGATCCACAAAAAGAAGACCTAGCCAACTCTTTAAACAATAGATTGTTTTTATATAAAGTAGGGACTTTACCAATTCCATAGAATATATCTTCCTTCAGTTTATCGACAGTCTTTAAACTATTAAGGCAGTTATTTGTATTAACATTTTTAGTCTTATAGTTATTGAGGTATTTCCTTTGGATTAAATCACTATTTACAGTATTAAAGGAGTTGGTTAATAAGTTTAAATAATAAAAGCATTCCCTTATAAAGTTATAATCCCTAGATAGAATATAAGGTTTATTAAGACTGACTATAGAGTCTTTATGTATGTTCAATATAAATATACTTATTATTAACTGAATTTGTATTGTCAGTACCAATAACGTATAAATAAATAGATAATATAAAACTATATGTATAACAGATTTTTATATAAAGGAGTAATTACAATATCTGATAATAAGTATTAAAAATATTATCAGATATTATAATTCGATAATTAGTCTTTAATGAATGTCCCTATTTTATTAGCAATTTTATACTTAGCATAATGACCCTTAGAATCAACCAATTCTGATGTATCACAAATAGTATAGAACCCTTCATTACTAGTAATCTGAGTAGACTCAGCGCTAATTGTAGAAAGTCTATAGTTTATCCCAAACACACAAATACTAATCATAAAGTAAAACCACTAGCTCAACTTAATAGTCAGTAAAGTAAATAATGTCAATGTAAAATATACTTTAGAAGTATAAGGTTATATTAAGTTATAGGACAAAGTAATTGAGAAACAGATAATATAAATAAAGGTCAGTATATTAAAGTGTATAAAAGGCCTTTGAAGGTTACAGAGTTAAAATTTATATTGATATAGAAATTATAGTCAATGATATCATTAACTTTCTTTATTAATTTATTTACTCAAATAAGTAGTGAGCTATATAGAGAATAACTCACTACTAAAAACAACAATTTTGTCCCAACTCTAAGTGTGCAATTTTAGCTTAGTTAATAATAAGCAGAATAAGTAAAGAGAGTCGGAATAGAAATTAAAGTAGTAGTATCAGTAAATTAATACATACTTGAAGTCCTATTAGAGATTAATGAAGCGTAAATCTGTATACCATCTTTACTGAGCTTTATAGATTTAGACTCTTTCTTAGTATTAGTAGAATCAACTGGAGCTAGTTCTAATATCTGCTCTCTAAATAACTCCTCTATGAGATGATTATACACTAGCATAAATAAAACCAAAGTTTTGATTTCTGACAGTCTACCTAGACTTAAATTGACACAGAGATTATTTATATAGTGTTGTTTAATATGTTTCCTAGGACCCTTATCAATGTTTCCGATAACTAATATTAAGTCATCTTTGATCTCTTTATATAAGTCTTTTAAGTCTTCTAATTTATGTTTCATAGCTGGAACCTCTTCTCCTTATTTCCTTCAAATATGTAACTAACTGATTCGAACAATTTATCCTTTACCTGGATAAGGTTTGGTAAAAGAAATTTATTTTAATCTAACTAATCCACTAGACTTTAATTTAGTAAAAGTTAGTCCAAAAGAACTTGTTAAATGTTATTGGCTAAACGTTAGATTTAAGTCTAATAATCTAAAAATCCCAAAAGTGTAAGGTTATATTAAATTAGGAATTATCAATTTCTTTATCTTTGTCCTCCTCTTCCTCATTATGTTTATCATTGCTATGTTGAGTATATTCCTCTTCACCTTGACTATTTCTATCACTGTCTATCTTATCAACATCAGTAGCATCAGTAAAGGTATCCTCTACATTCTTATCTATGCCTTTATCTTCGTTACTACTCATAGATTTAGCTTTTAATTTACCATCAGAAAAACGGTATTGATATATAGAATCGTGCATAGGAATAAAAGCTTTAGATAGTATATCCTCTATATAGGTAGGCCTAACAAAATAGGATTTTAGTAACTGTTCTAACTTATCGAGTTCTTCTTTAGATCCAAATCTAACTTCTAAAGTATTAATATCTAGCCAATATCTTCTAGATTTACAATATAAGTTCTCTGATAATATTAGATTTTTCAACTCCTCTATATTATAAGTAGAATCAATCTTACAACTTATAAGATAAGATGGAATATGATTGGTCGTATTTGTTTTCCATATTTCAGGGAATGTTCTAGGTACTATAGGTTTATTAATAGAAAGATTAGAATCTATTAATAGTTCTATTGACTCTAATATTTCGTGAGATATAGGTAAATCTATATTATCTGTGTTTGGTTCGCATAAGATAAAGCAATTGATACCAGTTATAAAAGGAACTGTCTTACCATTTTCAATTGTTAGATTACCAAGTACACCTTCTTGAAGAGGTTTATTATTTATAAATACTAAAAGCCGGGTTGAAGGAATCTTACAGATTACAGTAAGATTTCTATTATAGACAATAAGTTCTTGTATAGCCGATTCCATATTATGTTCTGTTATTGTTGTTAATCTACTGCAATTTATGTATAAGTATATATTTACCAAGTGATTTATATATACAAATTATTTTAAATCTTGTATCTATAATATTTATTATCTATTATCTATAAATACTGATATTGTTTATTGTATAGGATAATAAATGTAGAGAATAAGACAGTTCGTTTTATAGAAAACAAAAAGTTACAAATTAAGAGATAGTAGAAAATATGCATATAAACAAGATTTACTTTCTCATTGAAAATGAATGGAATGGCAGGAGATACAATAATCCTAGTGAAGTAGTGAAATTATGTGATGAAGCTTTACTTATAGAACCTAAGTCAATATTAGTGTTATACCATAAGGGTCTAGCATATTTATCATTTACCACTAATATAAGAGAAAATACTTTTAAAGCCAAAGAATGTTTTAAAGAAGTGGTGAATAAAAGTCCTCAATTTTGGAGGGCTTGGCATTACTTAGGTATATGTAATGAATTACAAGGAGATCAGTTTCTCACTAATGCCTTATATTGTTATAGTAAAGCTAGAGCTTATGAAAGGATAGAGAAGAATATAAATAATAATAAGTAGGATTATCAGTTTTTATATTTAAAGGATTAATAAATATTTAATCCTTCTTTTTTCTTATTCTTCTTCTTATTCTTATTCTTATTCTTTCAATTCACTTCTTTTCTTTAATTCCCAATATTCATATTTATATAAATCTAATTGATAATGTTTAAGTAATTT
>Ga0209938_1000958_pt1 | contig 15422 bp, 13 predicted proteins | sample SalPonR2_C_D1_MG_FD_185708 | JGI IMG/M metagenome (GOLD analysis project Ga0209938, IMG submission 185708) | Salt pond soil microbial communities from South San Francisco under conditions of wetland restoration - Salt Pond MetaG R2_C_D1_MG... ... | reverse complement strand
CGCGAACCTGGCGCGAGGGCGAGGGCGAGGGCGAGGGCGATGACGATAACGGGAACGCGACCGCCTGGGTCCACTTCACCGTTGCCGATGCCGGCGCTGCCGTGCCGGCCGACTTCGAGCGAGACGAACGCGCGGCCGAGGCCTCGTCGCCGCAGCGGAGCGCCGCGGAGCGACTCGCCAACGCCGTGGCCGTCGACGGGCGCCTGTCGCCGTGGGCCTACGCGATTCCGGCCCGTCGCGCCGACGACCTGTCGCCTCGGCTGGAAGACCTGCTGGAGCCGGTCGACGACGGCGAGGACTGAGCGAGGTTGTACGAGAGGGACCAGGGACGAGTATCAGCGATGCCCCAATGCCGTGCCCCCAGCCCCTTCCCACCAGCCCCTAGTCCCTCACCCCTAGTCCCTCACCCCTAGTCCCTTTCCCGTAGTCCCTCATCAACGCATCGCCCCTGCCCGCGGGTGATTTCCCGCACGGCACGAGCCAGTGCCGCGGCCTGGTCGGCCGGGAGGCGAACGTGGAGGTGCAGGCCGTCGGGCGTCCATCGTTCGTCGAGTTTTTCCGCACCGAGCTCTTCGACCTGCCGATGCAGCGCGTCGGCGGCCTCGAAGCCGCCCTCGACGATCCGCTCGGTCATGGCGACGATGGCTTGGATGGGCGCGTCCTGCAGCGCGGCCATGGCGGTACCGCCGTAGGCCCGGGCCAGGCCGCCGGTGCCCAGCTTTACGCCGCCGAAGAAGCGGCTGACCACGGCGATCGAACGGTCCAGGTCGAAGTGCTCCAGCGCGGCCAGGATCGGCCGGCCGGCGGTGCCGCCCGGCTCGCCGGCGTCGTCGAAGCGCACCTGCTCGCCGAGTGTCCACGCGAAGGCTACGTGCCGGCACCCTTCGGCGCCGTGGGTCCGGATGAAGCGCTCTGCGTCGTCGACCGAGTCGATCGGTCCGCACACGCCGATGAAGCGGCTTTTCCGGACGAGGTGTTCGACGGTCGCGACGCCGGCCAGGCGATGCCGCCCGGCCGTCATTCGGCGTCGTCCGCTCGCGGCCCTTCGTCCACCTGCTGCGCCTCGTCCACCTGCTGGACTTCGGCCGCCACCGCGAAGTCGCGGATTCGCGCTCGGAACCGGGTCCCGGGCGCGAAATCGCTGGGCCTTGACAGCACCCGGTCGTCCTCGCTCAGCAGCACTGCGTAGCCGCGGTCGAGCACGGCCAGCGGGCTGACCGCGTTCAGCGCGCGTGCGTCGGCGGCCAGCCGCGCCTCGCCGCGCTCGATCCGGCGCCGGATCGACGCGTCCAGGCGGCGCCCGAACTCGGTCCGTCGGCGCTGGAGTTCGCCGATGCGCGGTGCCGGATGTCGGGACTGGAGCCGGACCTGCAGGCTTTCGAGGCGCCGCAGCGACCGTTCCGGCGCGCGCTGTGCGGCCCGCCGCAGCCGCCGCTGAAGGGCCGCCAGCCGCTCGTCCTGGCGATCGAGTTCGCGCGCCGGATGGCGCCGGGCCAGTCGGCGGTCGAGCGCGTCGAGCCGCTGCCAATCCTGCTGGAGCCGCCGCTGGGCACCGCGCCGCAGCCGGTCGGCCAGCGCGGCGACCTGGCGCATCAGGGCCGGACCGTCGGGCGTGACGGCCTCGGCCGCCGCGGTCGGCGTTGCGGCCCGGTGATCGGCGACGAAATCGGCGATCGTGAAATCGGTCTCGTGGCCGACGCCCGAGACGATCGGCGTCGCGACCTCGGCGATGATGCGCGCCAGCGCTTCGTCGTTGAAAGCCCACAGGTCTTCCAGCGAGCCGCCGCCGCGGGCCAGCAGGATCACATCGTGTCCGCTGCGATCGGCCCGCCGCAGCGCCCGGACCAGCTGGGCCGGCGCGGCATCGCCCTGAACGGCGCTGGCGTGGATTCGCACGGCCGCCGCGGGCCAGCGCCGCTTCAGCGTGGTCAGGATGTCGCGCACCGCCGCGCCGGTCGGCGAGGTGACGACCGCGATCCGCTTCGGGTAGAGGGGCAGCGGTTGCTTGCGAGCCGGATCGAACAGGCCCTCGGCATCCAGTTTCTTCTTCAGCGCCTCGAAGGCCTGCTGCAGTGCACCGGCGCCGGCCGGCAGCATCGCATCGGCGATCAGCTGGCAGTCGCCGCGCGCTTCGTACAGGCTGATCCGTCCGCGCACCAGCACCTGGTCGCCGTTGGCCGGACGGGTCTGGACGTTGGCGCGGCTGCCCCGGAACAATGCGCAGCGCACCTGGGCGCGCGCGTCCTTCAGCGTGAAGTACAGGTGGCCGGAGGCCGGCTGGGCCAGGTTGGAGATTTCGCCGGACAGCCAGACGCGCGGAAACCCGGCCTCGAGGTGAGTGCGCACCTCGCGGGCCAGTTCGATCGGCGAGTAGACCGGGGTGTCCGGGCCGGGCGGAGCAATGGTCATCGGGGGATTATACGGATGCAATCCCGACGGCGGCCCGCAGGCCCGCTCGCATGACTTGCACGGGCGGCATGGAGACTGAAGTCTCTCCCGTACGCCGTCCGGGCGGGACCCCGGTCGGCGGAGTTGCAGCTCTTGACCGATCTCGATGCCAGCGATGACTCAGCGCCCCGCGGCGGCAACGGGTCCCGTGGGGCGTCGGATCGTGACCTGACGCAGGGGTCAGTCGGGATCAAGCTGCTCGGACTGGCCGGTCCGATGATGTTCGGCATCGCCGCCGTGCTGTCGGTGCAGCTGGTCGATACGTTCTTCGTCGGCCGGCTCGGCACCGACCCGCTGGCGGCGCTGTCGTTCGCCTTTCCAGTGGCGCTGACGCTGACCAGTCTGGCGATCGGGCTGGCCGCGGGAACCGCGTCGGTAGTGGCGCGCGGGATCGGTCGCGGGCGCCTCAGGACCGTGCAGCGACGCGCCACCGACGCGCTGGTGCTCGGTGCCGGCCTGGCCGTGGCGCTGGCCGGGCTGGGCCTGCTGACGGCCGAACCGCTGTTCGCGCGGATGGGCGCCGAAGAGCCGGTGCTCGGACTCGCGGTCGCCTACATGCGGATCTGGTTCGTCTCGCTGCCGTTCGTTGTCGTGACGATGCTGAGCAACGCGATGGTCCGGGCCAACGGCGATTCGAAGCGACCCAGCGCGATCATGATCGGCGATGCGGCGATGAACGTCGTCCTCACGCCGCTGCTGGTGTTCGGCGTCGGCCCGCTGCCGGCACTCGGCATCGAGGGCGCGGCGCTCGGAACGCTGATCGCCCGTTGCCTGGCCTCGATGGCGGCGTTGAACCTCGTGGTCCGCGGCGAAGGGCTGGTCAAGGTCTGCGTGCCGGATCGCCGGGCGTTCGCCGGTTCGGCGCGGAGAATCCTGGTGATCGGCGTTCCGGCGGCGGTCGGCAACGCTTCGAACCCGGCCGGCATGGCTGTGGCCACGGCGCTGATCGCGGTGCTGGGCTCGCAGACCGTGGCCGGCTTCGGCGTGGCCACCCGGCTCGAAGCCTTCGCCATCCTGCCGATGCTGGCGCTGTCGTCGGTGATTGGGCCGGTGGCCGGGCAGAACCTCGGCGCGAACCGGGTCGACCGGGTGCGCCGCGCGCTGATCGTGGCCTACCTGATGTGTGCGGGTTGGTCGGTCGTCCTGGCCGGTGTGTTCGCGCTGTTCGGCTCGACGCTGGCCGGCGTGTTCGCGTCCGAGCCGGCGGTGACCGAAGAAGCCACGCGATATCTGCAGATCGTGCCGATCAGTCTCTGGGGCTACGGTGTGGCCATTGTGGCGGCGGGGGGCTTCAACGGCCTCGGAAAACCGCTGACTGCGCTCGGCTACTCGCTGACCCGCATCCTGGTGTTCTACGTGCCGCTGGTCTGGATCGCCTCGCGGATCGATGGCTCGCGGACCGTCTACCTGGCCGTGGCGATCGCCAACGCGCTGGCCGGCCTGGCGATTGCCGTGCATTCGCTGCGGCTGCTCGGGCGTGCGGCGAAGGCGTCGCGCTGAGCGTCAGTGGGCCGGGTCGGCCAGCGCGGCGCCGGCCGGCTGCGGTGGGGCGGGTGCCGCGCTGGGCTCGGCCGTGACCAGCAGCTCGGCAAAGCGCTTCGTGCCCTGTTCCCAGGTGTAGCGTCCGGCGTTCTCGGCGCAGTCCTCCGGAGCCACCGCCAGGGCTCGGAACACGGCCGCGGACAGGTCTTCGTCCAGCGCTCCGTTGGCGCCGTCGGTGATCAGGTCCAGCGGACCGGGCACCGGGAAGGCGGCCACCGGCACGCCGCAGGCCTGCGCTTCGAGGATGACCAGGCCGAAGGTGTCGGTCCGGCTGGGAAACACGAACACGTCGGCCGCCGCCAGCGTCCGGGCCAGTTCTTCGCCGTGCCGGTAGCCGAAAAACCTGACTTCAGGATAGCGACGCTTCAAGGGTTCCAGGGCCGGACCGTCGCCGATCACCACCTGCGAGCCGGGCAGGTCGAGCTCGAGGAAGGCCTCGATGTTCTTTTCCGGTGCGACCCGACCCATGTACATCGAGATCGGCCGGGGCAGGTCGAGCGCGTCCTTTTCGCGTGGGCGGAACAGCGCCGTGTCGACGGCGCCGGGCCAGACCGCCAGCCGCTCGAAGCCGCGCTCGCGCAGCACCTGCGCATGGCTTTCCGAGCGGACCAGCGTGCGGCGGGCCGGATCGTGGAACCGGCGCAGCAGCGCGTAGCTCCAGGACAGCGGCACCGGTGCGCGCATCTCCAGGTATTCGGGGAAACGCGTGTGGCAGGAGGTCGTGAACTCGAGACCGCGCTTCATGCATTCGCGGCGCGCGGCCCAGCCCAGCGGTCCTTCGGTGGCGATGTGGATGGCGTCGAATGGACCGTCGGCGTCGAAACACCCACGCACGACACGGCGCGCGCCAAGCGTCAGGCGGATCTCGGGATAGCCGGGGCAGGGGAGGGTGCGAAGGCCGTCGGGCGAGAGCAAGGTGACGTCATGCCCGAGTTCGATCAGCACGTCGCGCGTCCGGCTCAGCGTGCGGACCACGCCGTTGACCTGCGGCGCCCAGGCGTCGGTGACCAGCAGCAGCTTCATGCCGCTTCGCTCCGCGCAATTTCGTCCTGCACCGGCGCGTCGGCGGCGCCGGGACGAAGCAGCTGGAGGCGACCGTCGCGGTGCTCGACCAGCGCCGTGCAGTGTTCGACCCAGTCGCCGCAGTTCATGTAGAGAGTCTCGCCCTCGGCGCGCAGCGCCGGCCGGTGGATGTGGCCGCAGACCAGGCCGTCGACGCCGTGTCGGCGCGCCTCGCGCACTGCTGCGTTCTCGAAGCGTTCGATGTAGGCCTGGGCCCGGCCGACCCGCGACTTGACCGCGGCGGCCAGCGACCAGTGCTCGCGGCCCATCGCGTCGCGGACGCGATCCAGCGCGCGGCTGAAGCCCATCAGGCCGTTGTAGGCCGCCGAGCCGAATGCGGCGGCGAGCCTGGAGTGCAGCACCGCGGCGTCGAACTGGTCCCCGTGCATGACCAGCAGACGCCGGCCGTCCACGGTTTCGTGGACGATGCGATCGTGAATCTCCACGTTGCCGAGCTTGAGTTCGAGGTAACCGCGGGCGACGTCGTCATGATTGCCTGGAACATAGACCACGCGGGTGTCGTGCTTGGCCTTGCCGAGAATCGAGCGGACCACGTCGTTGTGCGCCTGGGGCCAGTGCCGGCGCTTCTTCAGCGACCAGAAGTCGATGATGTCGCCGACCAGGTAGAGCGTGTCGCAGCGGATGACACGAATGAAGTCGAGCAGGGCCTCGGCCCGGGCGCCGGGGTAGCCGAGATGGACATCGGACAGCCACAGCGTGCGGACGTGGGTCGGAATCCGGAGCTGGTCGACGGGCTGCATCGCGTTTCTCCCTCGGGTTTGCGACATCCTGCTGTCGGCCCCTTGCAGTTGGATGACGAGTGGTTGACGGTGGGGTGACAATGCCAATGACCCGATGAACCACGAACACCAGCGCGCAGCAGGCCATCGAGGCGCCCGTCGGCTCGGCCTGCGAGCCGGCGCGATTCGCGTGCGCCGTGTACGCTTGTCGTTCGTTCAGACCCGTGGATCCCGTGCATGAGCGCCGAATCCGATCAGCACCATCTGAAGCTCCGGCAGACGCTGCCGGATGACTACGAAGACATCGCCGAGATCATGGACCGGGTCTATCCCGGCAAGCTCGATGGTGCCTGGACGCTCGAACAGTTCGAGTCGCAGATCCAGCGGTTTCCCGAGGGCCAGCTGTGCATCGAGGACAACGGCAAGGTCGTCGCCGCGGCGATTTCCATGCGGGTCAAGTACAGCCGCTGGGGGCACGATCATCGCTACTGGGACATCGTCGGCAACGGCTACCTGACCCCCCACGACCCGAAGGGCGACGTGCTGTACGGGGTCGATGTGTTCGTGCATCCGGACTATCGCGACCTGCGTCTCGGCCGACGCCTGTACGACGCCCGCAAGGCGCTGTGCGAGCAGTTCAATTTGCGCGGGATCGTGGTCGGCGGTCGGATTCCGGGCTACCGGCACCACCGCGACGACATGACCCCGCAGCAGTACGTCGCCAAGGTCCGCGCCCGCGAACTGGTCGATCCGATCCTGACCTTCCAGCTGGCCAACGATTTCCAGGTCCGCAAGATCGTGCGCGGCTACCTGCCCGACGACCAGGAGTCCGACGGGTACGCGGTGCTGCTGGAATGGGTCAACGTGTTCCATACCGAGGACACCGGCATCATCGGCGGACGGCCTTCGGACGTCCGGGTCGGCGCGGTGCAGTGGCAGATGCGGCCGACCCGCTCGCTCGAGGACCTGTACGGCCAGATCGAGTACTTCGTCGACGCGGTGTCCGGCTACCAGGCCGACGTCGTGCTGTTTCCGGAGTTCTTCAACGGCCCGATGATGGCGCCCTGGAACGACCAGGGGCCGGCCGAGGCCGTACGTCAGCTGGCCGGCTATACCGAGGCCATTCGCGAGCAGATGCTGAAATTCGCGGTGTCGTACAACATCAACATCGTCGCCGGTTCGATGCCGGAATACGACGGTGAACAGCTGCGCAACGTCTGCTACCTGCTCCGGCGAGACGGCACCTGGGATCGCCAGTACAAGATCCACGTCACCCCCGACGAGGTCAGCTACTGGGGCCTGAAGGGCGGCGACAAGGTCAAGGTGTTCGACACCGACTTCGGCAAGATCGGGATCCTGGTCTGCTACGACGTGGAGTTTCCGGAACTGCCGCGGCTGCTCGCCGAGCAGGGCCTGCATATCCTGTTCGTGCCGTACTGGACCGATACCAAGAACGCCTACCTGCGGGTACGTCGATGCGCCCAGGCGCGGGCGATCGAGAACGAGTGCTACGTGGTGATTTCCGGCTCGGTCGGCAACCTGCCGAAGGTCGAGAACATGGACATGCAGTATTCGCAGGCCGCAGTCTTCACTCCCTCGGACTTCGCGTTCCCGCACGATGCCATTGCCGCCGAGGCCACGCCGAACACCGAGACCATGCTGATCGCCGACCTCGACCTCGACAATCTGCGCGAGATCCGCTCGCAGGGCTCGGTGCGCAACCTGCGCGACCGCAGGCTGGATCTTTATGAGTTGAGCTGGAAGCGCAGGGATTAGGGAAGAGGGGCGAGTGCAGGCGAGGTCTGGTTCTTACTCGCCCCTCATCCCTCGTCCCTGACCGCTCGGCCCGTTAGGGCGAAAGCGGCCAGGCGCTGGCGTCGATGGTGGCCCGATAGGCATGGTGGGTTGCGTAGCCAAGCAAGGGAATGGTCACGATCAGGCCGAGTCCGGCGGTGATGAAGCCCAGGCCGGTCAGGCCGACGATGCAGGCCACCCAGACGGCCATCGCCGGCTTGTTGCGCAACACGGCGTTCACGCTGGTCACGCAGGCGGTGATCATGTCGGCGTCGCGATCGACGATCATCGGCAGCGAGAACGCTGAAATCGCGAATACCACCGCGGCGAAGATCGATCCCACCGCCGAACCGATGGCCAGGAACGTCAGCAGGCCCTGCAGGCTTTCCTCGACGCCTACCGGGAAGAACACGTGCAGCATGAACGCCGCACGCACCCAGACCAGGAAGATCACCGTCATGGCCAGGGCGAAGATCAGCGCGTCGCGCACGACGATCTTCATGCGCCGCAACGAGCGCGAGAACGAGGGCCGATCGCGGCGCTCGAGCTGGCGGCTGACCGAGTACATGCCGGTGGCCAGCAACGGGGCGATGAACACGAAGCCCGACAGCATCGCCATGACCAGGCCGTAGCGGCCGGCCGTCCATGCCAGCAACGTGACGATGAGACTCAGCGCGAAGATCATCAGGCCGTAGGCCAGGCTGACCCGAAGGCTCGCACGATAGTCCTGCCAGCCGGCGCGGATCCAGCCGAACGCGGCCGTAGTCTCCAGCCGTCGGCACGGGGCGGCGAACGGTCGCTGGTCGGCGGGCAGGGTATCGGACATGGGCCGAGTGTAGCCAGCCCTGGCCCGATCACGCAATCGATCGGTCGACCGGCTCGCTCAGCGTCGCGCCTTGAGCTGCTCGACCACCCGCTTCAGCGTGGCCTGGGTCGGATCGCTGAACCAGCCCTCGACGAAGCCCTCGATGTCGAGTGCGGTCGGGTCGTCGAAGAACGCGCACAGGTCGGCCCGGCACAGCGCGCGGGTGGCCTGCATCGAGTGACGTGGCAGGGCGAGGTGGAAGCGGCACCAGGCCAGCGCGCGGTCCACGACCTTCTCGACCGGAACCTGCTCGTCGACCAGGCCGATCGCGTCGGCCTCGACGGCAGTGATCATCTGTCCGGCCACCAGGTGCCGTTCGGCCGGGTAGGGGCCGAGCAGTCGGGCCAGCGCGCGGTGGATGACCGCGGGCACGACGAGCCCGACCTCGACCTCGTTCAGGCCCAGTCTGAAATCGCCTTCGGCCTGGACGCGATAGTCGGTGAACAGCGCCAGCACGGTGCCGCCGGCCGGGCTGTGCCCGGTGATGGCCGAGACGACCGGAATCGACGAGCACGCCAGCGCCTCCAGCAGGCCGAACAGGTCGCCCCAGAACGCGCGCATGCCGTCGGCATCCAGCGCCAGCAGTTCGGGCAGGTCCAGGCCAGCCGAGAACAGGCCCTCCCGGCCGGACAGTACCAGCGCCTCGGTGCCGTCGTCCTGGGCCGAGCGCACGGCCTCGAGCAGGGTGGCGATGAGCTCCGGGTTCAAGGCGTTGACCGGCGGGCGGGCCAGCCGCAATTCGCGGATGCCGCCTTCATGGGCGTGGAGTTCCAGCATCGATTCAGTCCTGATTCAGCGTGGGCGGCCTAGAGTGTACCCGTCCCCAAAGGCCCGGAGGCCGACATGAAACGCATGCACTGGGTTCTCTCCTTCACGGCTGCTGCCTTGCTCGGCGTCTCGGCCCTGGCCACGGCCGGAGGGCCCGGCTACGGTCCCCCGGGCCATCACGGCGGTCCCTACGGCTACGCGCCGGGCTACGCTCATCGCAGTCATGGATCGCACTACGGATATCGCTACAAACACCACTACGGGCCGCGCCATGGCCATCGGCCTCCGTATGGCGCTGGATATCGCCACGGCTACCGGCATCGGTATCGCGACGGGCATAGGTCCCGCTACCGTCATGGCTCGCCGCCCCGGTACCGGGGCCATTACCGCCACCCGGCCCATGGTCCGCGCGTGGTATTCCGACCGCCGGTGCCCTACGTCCCGTACATTCCGTACTGGAACGGCGGCGTGTCGCTGCACTTCAGGTTCTGACCCGCCGGCTTCCGACGCGGCTCGCCGGCGAGGGCCGCGGAACGAAGAACGCCCCGGCAGATACCGGGGCGTTTTTCATGGCCCACCAGCCTAGCCGGGACCGGCTCAGGCGGCCTGGTCGACCTGCTTGACCGGGCCGTTGAGCAGAGCGTCGCGGGTGGCGTCGACGATCATGTCGACTTCCTCGGAGGTGGTGCCGAAGGCCGGGGTATAGCGCAGCGAGTTCTCGCCGCCGTGGATGACGTTGATGCCGTGCATCCGCAGGTATTCCTCGGTGGAATCGCTGCCGTAGGCCTTGTACCGGCTGCCGTCCAGCTCGACCGAGAACAGCAGTCCGGTGCCCTGGACCCGGGTGATCCGGCCGTCGAGTTCGTCCTGAAGCCGTTCGAACTTCTCGACGAACTCGCGTCCGCGTTCGACGATGTTGCGGCGCAGCTCCGGGGTGATCATCGACAGCACCGTGGTCCCGACGTCCAGTGCGCGGGGGTTGGCGGTCATGGTGTTGCCGTACACCCCTTTGCGGTAGATGGCCGCGGCCCTGGGAGTCATGCCCAGCACCGACATCGGGTACTGGCCGGCGTTGAGGGCTTTCGACCAGGTTTCCAGGTCCGGCGCCGGCAGGTCCTGGAAGCCGGGGTAGTCGACGATCGAAAGCACGCCCTGCGCGCGGAGGCCGGCCTGGATCGAGTCGACCAGCAGCAGCGTGCAGTGCCGCTCGGTCAGTTCGCGGGCCAGCGCGTAGAACTCGGGGTCGAGCGCCGCGCCCGGATTGCCTTCCCCCATGACCGGCTCCACGAAGGCGGCTTCGAAGAACACGTTGTCGCGCTCGGCCTGCTCGAAGATCTCGCGCAGATGATCGCAGTCATTGGGCCGCACGGTCACCAGGCCCTCGTCGCCGCGGAACGACGCCAGATGGGCCCTGTAGGTCTTGCGGGTGGAGTCCGAATAGCGGGCCGGCTTGTCGGTGCGGCCATGGAAGCCGCCGGTCAGCGACAGGCGCTTGATCGTGGCGCCCTCGCGCGCGCCGCCCGGATCGGTCATCGCCTTGGCGTTGATGTCGGCGATGCGGCCGGCCACGGTCACCGACTCGGAGCCGGAGTTCATGCACAGGAAGCGCTCGAACGGGCAGCCGTCGCTGCGGGTGTGGCCGAGCTCGGCGCGCAGCACCTCGACGAACTTCAGGTGACTGAAGCTCGGTGTCATGACGTTGGCCATGACGTGCGGCTGATTCATCGCCGCCAGCACCGGGTCCGGGGCGTGACCGAAGCCCAGCATGCCGTAGCCGCCGGAGTCGTGCAGCACGGCGCCCTTGGTGGTCACGATCCACGGTCCCTTGGCGGCCAGCGCCACGTAGGGATTGACGGCATCGTCGGCGTAGAAATTGACATAGCCGGACTGGAGCTGTTTCTGCTGCTCGACGTCGTCGGCGGCCCACAGTTCGGGATAGGCGGACTTCCAGCATTGAGCAACGCTCAGCGCCTGGTCGACCGCCTGGTGCAGGCGCGAGTCGCGCGCCGCGAAGTGTTCGATGCGGCCGTCGGGCAGGCCGTGGGTGCGGACCTCGCCGCCGCTGGCGCGCAGCTCGGCCAGCTTTTCGAGAATCGTGGACATCGTTCTACCTCCGGAAATGCAAGCCGCCGGCGCAGGGCACCGGCGGAGGCGTAAAAACTGGATTTTACCAGCCCCGGGAGCGGGGGCCAAATCCGGGGCCGGCCCGTGAGCGGACCGGCCGGACGCTGCTCATTCTTCGCCGAAGGCGAAGCCGAACAGGTGCAGCAGGCTGGTGAACAGGTTGTAGATCGAGACAAACAGCGTCACCGTGGCCATGATGTAGTTGCGCTCGCCGCCCTGGACGATCTGCTGGGTCTGGAACAGGATCAGGCCGCACATCAGCACCGCGAAGATCGCCGAAACGGCCAGCGCCAGCGCCGGCAGCTGGAAGAAGTACGCGCCCAGCCCGGCCAGGAAGGCGACCAGGATGCCGGCGAACAGGAACGAGCCCATGAAGCTGAAATCCTTCTTGGTCGTCACGGCGAACGCCGACAGTGCGACGAAGCTGACCGCGGTGGCGGTGAAGGCCGAGATGACCAGCTCGCTGCCGTTGCTGAACATCGTCGTGTAGGCACCGATGATCGGGCCCAGCGTCAGGCCCATGAAGCCGGTCAGGGCGAACACGCTGACCAGGCCCCAGGCCGAATTGCGCAGTGCCATGGTCAGGAACAGCAGGCCGAAGTAGCCGACCAGCGTGATCAGCAGGCCTGGATGGCCCCAGCCCTGGCTCAGCGAAAGCGCGGCGGTGCCGGCCGAGAACAGCAGCGTCATGGCCAGCAGGTTCCAGGTGTTGCGGAGCACGCGCCGCGCATCGTCGTCGATCTCGGTACGCGACGCGGTGCCAGTGTAGGTTGCAGCGTGAACTCGGCCTTGTTGCCTTGGGTCATTCATGGTCGAAACACTCCTCGAGGTTCGATTCGGTTGCGGATTCGATGCGGCAATCTACCACTGCCGCGACACGGCGCGGTGACTGCCTGAATGGAGATTGGACCACGGGCCGGACCGCGGATTCACTCGCGCCGGAGATTGGCATCGATCGGATCGATCGATCGAATTCCCGGCGCTTGCAGGCCGCTCACTCCGCGGCGGGCCGGAGCCGGAGCGTCGCCGTCGTCGCCGTCTCGACCGCCTCGTCGGTCCACGGCACGGTCCACGGCGTGCCGGATTGCCAGTCGGCCAGGAAGTCGTCGAAATGCGGCGACAGCGGATGGCCGGACTGGCCCAGCGCGAGGTTCAGCGTGAAGCCGTCGACGTCGGCCCAGTCCATGACGAAGCGCATCGAGGCCCCGGCTGCAGCGTCCAGCTGCTCGGTGCCGGCGTTCCAGCGGTGGTAGGTGACGTTCAGAGCGCCGGGTCCGCCGCCGATCGGCAGCGGACCGCGGGACAGCTCGAGCCAGCGATCGAGCAGCCCGGCCCGGGCCAGCGGGTGGGCGATGGTCAGCGTCTGGATCGCGCCCAGCGGACGGCGCGGGCCGCGCAGTGCGTCGGCCAGCGCCCGCTCGGCGGCGAGTTCCGGATCGACGGTGTCCAGCGGCGCCGCGTCGGCTGCGGCCAGCCAGTCGTCGAGCAGCGTTCGGCCGTGGCGCGGGTCCAGCGGCCCCTCGGCGAACAGCCGCTCGGGCAGGTACTGCCACCACAGCGTGAACAGTCCGGCGGTCATCGAGCCGGCGGCCATCGTGCCGTCCCATCCGCGCAGCTCGTCGGCCAGCGGCACCCGTCCGGTCCGTTCGGCCACCTCGGCCAGCCAGTCCTTCCACAGCAGCGCGCGCTCGGAGACGCGATCGAGTTGCATCGCGTACATCGTCGTCCGATCCAGCGTTTCATCCCCGGCCAGCCAGTCGGCGGCCCGCCGCATCCTCAGGTGCTTGTAGAAGCCGGGCATCGGCGTCCCTGAGTCGGCCGCGGCGTGGTTGTTGGCGTTGGCCAGCCAACCCGACTCCGGGTTCAACGCCCAGGGCCTCTGGTCCGGCGGCAGGAAGCCGGCCCAGTGATTCCGAGGGTCGGCCCCGTCCAGCGTGACGTAGAACCGATCGTGCCGGCGCAGCGGCACCGGCGTGGACTGCACATAGCCGATGTTGCCGGCGCGGTCGGAATAACTCCAGTTGACCGACAGTGCGCCCATGTCGCTGGCCGCGGCGCGGAAGGCGGCGAAGTCCCGCGCCCGGTTCAGCGCAAGGCCCTGTTCGACCAGATCGGCGATCGGCTGTTCGAAGCCGGCCCAGCGCATCACCGTCACTCCGTCGTCGTCCTCGTCGACGACCACGCCATGTTCGGTGGTCCGGATGGTCTCGCGCACCGTCGCCTCGGCGTTGCCGACTACGATGTCCACGGTGTGCTCTTGGATCGTGACCGGTTCGCTGGGGCCGCGCAGCAGGTCGTCGTTGCCGTCGAGCCGCTCGAAGCGGTAGAACTCGAACAGGTCGACCGGCGCCACGGTGAAGGCGAACGCGATGTCGCCGTTGTGGCCCATCGCCACGAACGGCAGTCCCGGCGCGGTCACACCGACCACGTCGAGCGTTTCCTGGCTGTGCAGGCCCACCGCGTACCAGAGACCGGGCGCCATCGTGATCTCCAGGTGCGGATCGGACGCGTGCAGCGCGTGTCCGCTGGCCGAGCGCTCGGGCGCGACCACCCAGGTGTTCGAGGCCTCGGTCATGCGCTGGCTCGGCACGCTGGGCACGCCCCAGGCCGGCAGCGCCTCCAGCCAGTCGGTCATTCCGGGCGAGGCTTCGTTGCCGGCCGCGCGCCAGGCCTCGGCCAGCCGCTGGACCAGGGTGGTCGGGTACCAGGTCTGGTAATACGCCAGCGTCAGCACGTCGGAGACCGTCCACGGCCGTGGCGCGCCGCCGAGCAGGACCAGCCCCGGCGAATGGTCGCCGCGCTCCAATCGGTCATTGATTCCGTCGACGTAGGCCTGCAGCAGTGCGCGCGTCTCCGCGGACAGTTCGGGCGGCTCGAGCTCCACCCGGCGCGCGAAGCCGAAGCGATGGTGCAGCCGATCGCTGTCCAGCGCGCCGGGCCCGACCTTCTCGGCCAGTTCGCCGCGGGCGACCGAGCGCAGCAACTCCATCTGGAAGCCGCGTTCGGCAGCGTGCAGCCAGCCCAGCGCGCGCATCGCGTCGGCGTCGGTCGCGGCCCGGATGCGCGGAATGCCCCGGGCGTCGAAGTCGATGTCCACCGGCGCGTCCAGTCCCGGAAGCGTGGCCCGTCCGCCGGTGTCCAGCACCGTGCCGGCGAAGTACCAGCGCCCGCCGAACCAGCCGGCGGCGATCAGCAGAATCAGGGTCAGGCTGCTGGTGATCAGCAGGCGCTTGAGCGGGAATCTTCGCATCGGTCGGATCACGGGCCGTTGGGCGCTCGATTATGCACATCGCCAATCCGTGGACGGGAGCGGCCGGGAGATTCCAGCACGGAAATCGACGATAATCGCGAGCTTTGCCGATCTGCAGGAGACCAATCCATGCCCAGGGCCAACGAGATCAAGCGCGGCAACGTCATCGAGCACGACGGCCGCGTCTGGGCCGTTCGCGACGTGTCGCGCTCTGCGCCGACCGCTCGCGGTGGCGGCACGCTCTACCGCTTCAAGCTCGAGTCCATCCCCGGCGGCGACCGCCAGGAGCTCACGCTCAAGGGCGACGACCTGGCCAGGGACGCCGATCTGGTCCGCCGCCAGTCGAGCTTCTCGTACCGTGATGCCGACGGTTTGGTATTCATGGACGACGAGGACTACACCCAGTACCTGCTGAGCGCCGAGGCCGTCGGAGACGCGGCCGGCTACATCACCGAAGGCCTCGGCGGAATCTACGTGATGCTGATCGACGGTCAGCCGGTCGGGCTGCAGCTGCCCCAGTCGGTCGAACTCACCGTGACCGACACCGCGCCGGTCATGAAGGGCGCCACCGCCACGCGATCGGCCAAGCCGGCGACCACCGAAAGCGGGCTGGAGGTGATGGTGCCGGACTACATCACGCCGGGGGAGTCGATACGGGTCAATACGGAGAGCGGCGAATTCATGGGCCGCACGTGAATTTTCGGTGCTCTCCTACTGCGCGCCCGATGGACGGCGTCCGGCGGTGCTCGGAATCCTCACGTACCTACAACGTACGCTGCGGTTCCTGCGCTCCGACGGCCACCGTCCATCGAGCGCTCGCGACGGCGCT
>Ga0209938_1000950_pt1 | contig 15480 bp, 13 predicted proteins | sample SalPonR2_C_D1_MG_FD_185708 | JGI IMG/M metagenome (GOLD analysis project Ga0209938, IMG submission 185708) | Salt pond soil microbial communities from South San Francisco under conditions of wetland restoration - Salt Pond MetaG R2_C_D1_MG... ... | reverse complement strand
TTGGGCGCGGTGTAGAGCCCGTGGCCCTGCGAGCCCTTTTCGTTGCCGCCGAGCACACCTCGCTCGATGTACCACCATGCGTCGCGCGGTTCGAACAAAGCGGCTTCCTGCGCCAGCTTGTCGGCATCGACTTCACGCAATACGCTGTAGTCGTCGAGGATCCAGAATCCGCGGCCGAAGGTGGCGCCGACGAGATCGTTTTCTCTGCGCTGGATGACCAGATCGCGGTAGGAGATCGTCGGCGCGTTGCCGGTCAACTCGATCCACTTTCCGCCGCCGTCGAGGGTGAAGAACACGCCGAACTCGGTGCCGGCGAACATCAGCGCCGGATTGACGTGATCCTGGACCAGGCGCCACACGAGATGTCTTTCCGGGAGATCTCCGGCAATCGATGACCAGCGCCGGCCGCGGTTCGTGCTCTTGAGCAGATACGGCTTGAAGTCTCCGTACTTGTGGTTGTCGAGCGCGATGTAAACCGTATCGGCGTCGAACAGGTCTGCCTTGACGTCATTGACGAAGGCGGTGTCCGGCACGCCCGGCAAGTCGCCCACCTCGATCTCGCGCCAGCTCTGGCCGCCGTTTTCGGAAACCTGCAGCAGGCCGTCGTCGGTGCCGGCATACAGAAGACCCTCGACGACCGGCGACTCGGCCAGTGAGGTGATGGTGTTGTAGTTCGACATCGCGAACGTATCCCAGGGCGCGTCCCAACTCCATTGCCGGCCCATCACGTCGAGCTCTATGCGTTCCTGATTGCGCGTCAGATCTTCGGAAATCATGGTCCAGCTGTCGCCGCGATTGTCCGAGCGCCAGACCCGCTGCGAGGCGTGATAGATGCGCGTTGGTTCATGCGGGCTGACCAGAATGGGCGCATCCCAGTTGAAGCGGTTGGGCGCCTGTCCGGGTTCGACCTGCGGCTGGATGTAGACGATCTCGCCGGTGGTACGGTCGGCGCGGACCAGGTTGCCCTGCTGCCAGTGGGCATAGACGATATCCGGATTGCCGGGCTCGGTAGCGGGCTGGTGGCCGTCGCCGAACAGCACCACGAACCAGTCGGCGTTGCGCACGCCGTGGAGATTGTCGGTGCGCGACGGGCCGCCCTGGGTATTGTTGTCCTGGGTGCCGCCGTAGACGGTATAGAACGGCTCGGCGTCGTCGACCGCGACCTTGTAGAACTGGGTCACCGGCAGATTGTCGACATAGCGCCAGGTCGAGGCATGGTCGAAGGTTTCGTACAGGCCGCCGTCGCTGCCCATCAGCAGATAGTGCGGGTCGCCTGCGCGGAATGCCAGCGCGTGGTTGTCGACGTGCTTGTTCTCGCTGGCGATCGAAGTCCAGGTCTTGCCGCCGTCGTCGGAGAACGAGGCGCGCACGTCCATGAAATAGATCCGGTCGAATCTGTGCGGACTGGCGTAGATTTCCTGGTAGTAGTGCGGGCCGGTGCCGCCGGCGATCTTGTCGGACATCTTTTTCCAGGAGGCGCCGCGGTCGGACGAGCGCCAGACGCCGCCTTCGCGCCGGTCGGTCTCGATCGCGGCGTACAGCACGTCGGGCTGTTGCGGCGATATGGCCAGGCCGATCTTGCCCAGGTTGGCGTTGTCGTCGCTGCTCGGCAGGCCGTTGGTCAGTTCGGCCCAGGTCTCGCCGCCGTCGGTGGATCGGTGGACGCCCGAGTTGGGTCCGCCGCCGACGTAGGTGGCCACGGTGCGATGGCGCTGCCAGGTCGCGGCATAGAGCACGTCGGGATCGCGCGGGTCGATGACGATGTCGGTGACCCCGGTCCAGCGATCATCGCCGTCGTCGCCGACAAGCGTGCGGTTCCAGGTTTCGCCGCCGTCAATAGTCTTGTACAGGCCGCGCTCGCCGCCCGGTGACCACAGAGGCCCTTGCGCGGCGACCCAGACGGTGTTCGGGTCTTCCGGGTGGATCACGATCTTGCTGATGTGTTCGGAAGATTCCAGGCCGACGTTGTTCCAGGTCGATCCGCCGTCGTGACTGACGTAGACGCCGTCGCCGTAGCCGACATGGCGGCCGCCGATGTTTTCACCGGTGCCGACCCAGACGGTATTCGGATTCGACGGATCCAGCGTGATGGCACCAATCGAATAGGAATCCTGTCCGTCGAAGATGGGGTTCCAGGTGGTGCCTGAATTGACCGTCTTCCAGACCCCGCCGGAACCGACCGCCACGTACCAGACGTTGGGATTGTCCGGGTGCAGCGCGATGTCTGCGATGCGGCCCGACATGAACGCCGGGCCGATGGTGCGCAGTTCGAGGCCGGCGAAGGTGCTTTCGGTCAGTGCGTCCTGATCCGAATCGCCTTGGCCGAACGCGCTCATCGAGATCAGCAGGCAGATCGAAGCCAGGCCGAATCGGCGTACTGATTCGAGTGTCGATTGGTTCATTTTCGTTGCTCCGGAACGATTACTGGAATATGAATTGCGGCCGGACGAACCAAAGCCGAATCAATAATATTAGCAGCAATCCCGGGCCGGCGACAGCGTGCGCTTTTCAACGCCTGTGTGTCGACCTGGCGCGTTTGGCAAGCGTCGCAAGGCGTTCCAGCCACGGCGCCAGCTGCGTTTCGAAGGCCCGCCATCGGCCGATCGAATTCGCATTCAATGGTTGGCGCACCTGTACCGCGCTGATGGTATGAACCGGCCTGCGATGATCGAAGAATCGCAGACAGTCTTCCTGCCATGGAAGATCACAAAACTCGAGCAGTCGGCGGATTTCGCGTTCTGGCGAGTCGATGAGTTCCTCGTAGACCAAATCGAGCACCGCAGGCTTGCCAGCGCTACGCGGTTGTTCGCAACTGGCAACGAAGTCCTCGATTTCGTCGATGATCGCGTCGATCGAGGTTGCAAAAGCCATTTCCGGGCGAATCGGGCTGGCGAAATTGGAAATGCAGACATCGTGCGGGTCGCGATGCATTCGAATCACGCGCGCGCCCGGGAATAGCCGTCCGATCAAGGTAAGGAGCCGGAAATTGATCGGTTGCTTATCGACCTGCCTTCCTGATTCTGTGCTCGTTCCGGCCAGATATCGTTCGACAAATTGCTGAAATTCACCGCGTAGTCGTTCCGGCGATTCGGCAATTTCCGGAGTTGCTGCGAGCCGGATGGCCAGATCGGGCAGATCCGGCCTTTCCCCTGCTGCAACAAGGCTGTCGTGCGCAGCGAGAATTTGCTCGGTGAGCGTTGTGCCTGAGCGTGAAACGCCGACGACGAATATCGGAGGATCCGGTTGTCGCTCAAGCGGCGAAGTCTTCTCGAGCTGGGATTCGAGAGCGTCAGCGGCCCGTTTCAGCGCGCGCTGGTCAGCCCCGAGAGACCGGCCTGCAGCGATCCGGGCCTGGGCGGCGTTGGCGGTGGAAAAATGAACGAATGCACGAGCGGCATCGCCGCGCGCCTCGAACAGGCCGCCAAGCGCGAATCCTCGATGCACGCGTGACTGATCGTCCGTCGCTTCCGCGCGTTCGAGCGCGCCCAGTAAATTGTCGTCGACAGCCGTGGTACGCAGGTCACCCAGGGTGCGGAGTGCGACCAGCGAATCCGGGCGCAGTTCCAGCGCGCGCAGCGCATGCTTGAGCGCGCCGGCGGCGTTTCCAGTCTGGAAGGCGAGGCGAGACATCTGTTCGTGGGCAAGCGGGTCGTCGGGTCGGGCTTGAAGAACGCGTACAAGCGACGATTCGGCTTCGTCTGCGCGGCCCAACATCAGGCTGTAGTTGGCAAATTCGAGCAGGCAATCCGGATCGTCGGGGGATGCCGACAGAGCGGATCGCGCCAGCGTCAATGCTTTGGAAAACTGGCGCGCGTCGGCGCAGCTTCGGGCCCAGTCGCGAAGGACTGAACGGGCAAGTTCGGGTTCGAGTTGCTCGACCTGGCCGAGGCACTGTTGGGCCACTTCCTGAATGCCGCCGCAGATCGAAACCGCCCCGGCAAGCCGAAAGACTTGTTCAGTGACCCCGTGGCGGGCTTTCAGCGCCTGGACCTCCCGCATGGCGGAGGCGTACTCGCCGATACGAATCCGATGACGAATTTCGCTTTCCGCCGCCGCCAGTCTCGTCGAATCATTCATGCCATTCTTCCGTCGGGTCTTTATTCGAATTCTTGCCGACTCAAAGCGCTTCCGTGGCGGGTGGGCGGAAGCCGCCGGCGCTGTTTTCGTAGCCGCTGGCGATCTCGATCAAGACCGGTTCGCTGAATCTGGCACCGAAAATCGAAAGCCCGACCGGCATGCCGTGCACCTGGCCCATCGGGACGGTGATGTTCGGATAGCCGGAAATCGCGGCCAGCGAAGAGCTTCCGCCGATGAAGTGGTCGCCGTTGATCAGGTCGATGGTCCAGGCCGCCGAGCCGGTCGGCGCGATCAGCGCGTCGAGCTCATGCTCGGCGAGTAGCTTGTCGATGCCCTCGGTGCGCGTGGCTTTTTGCACTGCCGCCAGGGCCTCGCTATACGCTTCGTCGTTGAGCGGGCCCTTGGCCTGCGCCTGCTCGAAGATCTCCTGATCGAACCAGGGCATTTCGGCGTCGGCGTTTTTGCGGTTGAACTCGATCAGGTCGGCCAGCGTCATATCGGAGAGATCCGGATCGGGAAGGCCGGCCAGGTACGCATTCAGGTCATGCTTGAATTCATATAGCAAAATGTCGTAGGCCTTGCCGAAGAAGCCGTCCGGGGTCTGCCACTCGACGTCGTCGACGATCTCGGCGCCGCCGTCGCGCATGGCCACGATGGCCGCTTCCAGCAGTTCATCGACGTCGCTGTGGAAACCAGCCGACGAGCGCAATACGCCGATGCGCTTTCCTTCCAGCCCGTCGGCGCCGAGATGCGCCGGGAGATGATCCAGCGACCATTCGGGACGATCCGCAGTGGCCGGATCGTCTTCGTCCGGACCGGCCATCGCGGCCAGCAGCACGACCGCGTCATGCACGCTGCGCGCCATCGGGCCGGCCGTGTCCTGGCTGTGCGAAATCGGAACAACGTACGTGCGGCTCACGAGGCCTACCGTGGGCTTGATGCCGACGATGCCGTTGGCCGACGCGGGGCAGACCACGGAACCATTTGTCTCGGTGCCGACGGCCAGTACCGTCATCCCGGCGGCCACCGCAACGCCCGACCCGGAGCTGGAGCCGCAAGGGGATCTTGTCGGGTCGAAGGCGTTGCGCGTCTGGCCGCCGATCGCGCTCCAGCCGCTGGAAGATCTCTCGGAGCGGAAATTGGCCCACTCGCTCAGGTTGGCCTTGCCGAGGATGATCGCACCGGCCTCGCGCAGGCGTGCCACCAGGGGTGCGTCGCGGCCAGTGGCATTTTCGGCAAGCGCCAGCGAACCGGCCGTGGTGGGTTGGTCGCGGGTTTCGATGTTGTCCTTGAGCAGTACCGGAATCCCGTGCAACGGTCCGGCCCACTCCCCGGCCGCGAGCCTGGCGTCGAGGGCGCGCGCCTGGGCACGGGCGCTCGGATCGATCGAGATCACGGCGTTCAACTCGGGGTTGAGCAGTTCGATGCGCGCGATCTGGCGCTCGGTCAGCACCGCCGAGGTCAGTTCGCCCTCGCGCATCGCATGGTGCAGTTCGGCCACGCCGGGCCAGTCGGTATAGCCTTCTTCGGCGACTGTTTTCGTGGCGGCCAGTGCCAGCGCGGAAAGCGCGGCTGCCGTGACGAATATTCTGAAATTGGTCTGTAGCATTCTGGGCGTTTTCCTGGTTGACGTAGGGCCGGCCAGCCCGGTTGATTATCATGCAGCAAGCCGCCCGGCAATACAACGCGGGCGGTTACCGCGGGGCACGGCCCTGCTATGATCGCGCTATCTGAACGAACACTTTGCGGAAGACTGTCATGCGAATTTCTGGCGCCTCATTCATCACGGTTCTTGCTGCGTTCGCAGTATTCACGATGGTTTCCTTGCCGCTAAATGCCCAACAGTCGGCGGCTGAATGCGCGGAGCTCGAAGACGACCGGCAACGTCTTGAATGTTTCGATCGGTTCTACGGCGGCGCCGCCGAAAGCAACGCAAGCGCTCCGGATACGTCTTCGAGCACCGATTCCCGGTCCGCGGCAACCGACACCGAGCGGGCGCAACGGGAGGCCGAGCAGGCGCGGCGCGAAGCCGAGCAGGCACGCCGGGAAGCCGCACAGGCGCGCCTTGAAGCCGAAGAGATGCGTCGGGAACTGGAACAGGGACGTCAGGAAGTCGCAGACCTGCGTCGTGGAAGTGACCGGCGCTCCGAATCCGAGCCCGAACCCGAGCTCGGAACGCCGGAAGAGCGGTTCGGCATGGAAAAGAAGGTGCTGGAGCTGGGCGGCGACGAAATGTCCAGCACCGCCCTGGGCGAGTTCCGTTTATGGAATGAGGGCCAGCGTATAGAACTCGAAAACGGACAGGTCTGGGAGATCACCAACGACACCAACCTGTTTCACAAGACGACCAATCCGCGCGTGACCATCGAAAAAGGTCTGTTCAGTGCGTTCTATCTGCACATCGACGGCGTGTCGAAGAGCTTGAAAGTGCGGCGCATACGCTGATCCACCAGGCCTGACCGCGCAGCGGCCTGTCGCATTTTCGAACACTGGAAGCCCCGGTCATGGCCGGGGCTTTTCGTTTCAGGCTTGCCGTTTCCAGATCGCTCGGCGGGCCGCCGGATTTGATTCGCACCATGGTTCAGGGCCGTGTCTGGCCGCTGCCCCGAACCAGGTACTTGAAGGTGGTGAGCTGCTCGAGTCCAACCGGGCCGCGGGCGTGCAAGCGGCCGGTGGCAATGCCTATTTCGGCGCCGAAGCCGAACTCGCCGCCGTCGGCGAACTGGGTCGACGCGTTGTGGACCACGATGGCGCTGTCGACGCGGTTCAGAAAGGCCTCGATCACAGCCGGTTCCGAGGCCAGGATGCCGTCGGTGTGGCCCGACCCGTAGCGCGCGATATGGGCTATTGCCGGTTCCGGCGATTCCACGCAGCGCACGGCCAGAATCGCATCCAGATATTCGGTCGACCAGTCGGACTCTGCGGCGGCAACAATCCGGTCGTCCTGTTCGCAGGTATCTGGGTCGCCGCGAACTTCGCAGCCCAGCGCGTCAAGCGTATCGATCAGGCGGGGCAGGCGGTCGAGACAGGCGCGATCGACGAGCAGCGTCTCCAGCGCACCACAGATGCCGGGCCGGCGCATCTTGGCGTTGACGATCACTTCTATCGCCATATCAGGATCGGCCGAGGCATGCCAGTAAAGATGGTTGTTGCCCTCCAGGTGGGCAAACACCGGCACACGCGCATCGCGCTGCACCCGCTCGACCAGCGACCGTCCGCCGCGCGGCACGATCACGTCGACCCATTCGTGTGCGCCCAGCAGCGCGCCGACCAGTGCCCGGGTCTGATCGGGCACCATTTGCACGGTGGTCGGGTCCAGCCCGGCCGAAGTCAGGCCCGCGACAATCGCCGCGTGAATCGCGCGGTTGCTTTGCACCGCTTCGCTGCCGCCGCGCAGGATCACCGCATTGCCCGCCTTGAGACACAACGCGGCGGCATCTGCCGTAACGTTCGGCCGGGACTCGTAGATCACACCGACCACACCGATAGGCACGGTCACCCGCGCGATGTCGAGGCCATTGGGGCGGCGCCACCGGGCCAGCTCGCGACCGACCGGGTCGGGCAGACCGGCGACCTTTTCGAGTCCGGCGGCAATCCCTTCCAGGCGTGCTTCATCGAGCTTCAACCGATCAAGCATGGCCCCGCAAATGCCGCGCTCGACGGCTTGTGCCAGGTCCCGGGCGTTGGCTGCAAGTATCTCGCCGGCGCGGTCGCGAATTTTTTCGGCCGCTTCGGTCAGCGCACGGTTCTTGTCGGGCGAGGGGCACTGGGCCAGCTTTTCGGCTGCCCCTCGCGCAGCGCGCCCGAGTTTTGCAATCACCTCGTCCGGCATCGAGTCAGTCATGGCCATGCAATCCGCTCCGGTCGCCCAATTTCATATGATTAAACCGGAAACCGGAAACCGGAAACCGGAAACCGGAAACCGGAAACCGGAAACCGTATCTTTACCGATCGAACAATACCAAATCATCGCGATGAATCACGGGGCCGCGACCGGCGTAGCCGAGGATCGGTTCGAACTCGCTGCTTTGACGCCCCATGATTCGGCGGGTCTCTTCGGCGTCGTAGCCGCTAAGCCCATGGCCCAGCGCGGTATCGCGGCCGCGCAATTCGATCAGGTCGCCACGCCTGAAATCGCCCCTGACCTCGACGATACCGCCGGCCAGCAGACTGGCGCCGCGCGCCAGGGCAGCGACCGCGCCGTCGTCCAGCACCAGCGAACCCGACGAATGTTGCAGCGAACGCAGCCACTGCTTGCGCCGGGCAAGCGGCCGATTCGAGGCGTTAAACCAGGAGCCCCTGCCGGTATCGCAATATCTCTGGATGGGCATGTCGTGGCGGCCGTTGGCTAGCAACACGGAGCACCCGCCTGCGGTGGCGATGCGTGCCGCGGCGATCTTGCTGACCATGCCGCCGGTGCCGAAGCCCGTGGTTTCGGTGTTGCCGGCAAGGGATTCGATGCCTGCATTGATGACCGGGACGTGTTCGATCAGCTTCGCCTCGGGATTGCGCCGCGGATCGGCGTCGAACAGGCCGTCGACGTCGCTGAGCAACAGCAGCAGCTCTGCCCCGGCCAGCAGCGCGACGCGCGCGCCCAGGCGATCGTTGTCGCCGAAGCGGATCTCGCCGGTGGCGACGGTATCGTTCTCGTTGACCACCGGCACCACGCGACGATCCAGCAGCGTCTCGACCGTGTTGCGCGCGTTGAGATAGCGGCCGCGATCTTCCAGGTCGTCCAGCGTCAGCAGCAACTGGGCCGCTGTGCGTCCGCAGTCGGCCCAGACTTCCGCCCAGGTCTGGGCGAGGCGAATCTGACCGACTGCGGCGGCCGCCTGCGCCTCGGCAAGGCTGGACGGCCGGGCGGCGATGGCGAGCGCGGCGCGGCCCAGCGCGATGGCGCCGGAAGAAACGATCACAACCGGACCGGGTCGGCCGGCAAGCTGTCGCGCCAGGCCGGACATCCATGCACGGCGAGGTTCGCCGTCGTCGCCGATCAGCAGCGAAGAGCCGATCTTGACCACCAGCGGCGCCTTTCCCTCGAGCAGAACGTCGCGAAGTGCCCGCGCGTCCGGGTTGCTCACCGGGTGCCTCGCCGGCGGCCGGCGCCGGATTTCGAGTGGAGCATATTCATGCCCCGGATATTAGCAGGCAGGGTTGGCATCAGGCGGCTCCCGCGGGCCGGCATGGTGCCGCCGGGTCGGGATACGGCAAGGGTGTATCGCGTATCATCAATGCTTTCTCATCCAGGCAGCCCAAGCACGATGACCGACTATCGCCACCTGATCCGCGATGTTCCCGACTGGCCCGAGGCGGGCATCGTGTTCAAGGACATCACGCCGCTGCTCGCCAGCCCCGAGGGCATGGCGTGGGCCGTTGACCGGTTGTACGAGCCGTTCGTCGGCAAGCATATCGATCTTGTCGCCGGCATCGAATCGCGCGGTTTCCTGTTCGGGGTCGGCGTGGCGCGCGCACTGGGCGCGGGCTTCATACCGGTGCGCAAGCCCGGCAAGCTGCCGCGCGAGACCATCCGCCGGGAATACGCGCTGGAATATGGCAGCGATGCGGTCGAAATGCACGCCGACGCGGTGACCGAGGGCCAGCGCGTACTGGTGGTCGACGACGTACTGGCCACCGGCGGCACCATGGCCGCGACCTGCGAGCTGTTCGCCGAAGCCGGCGCGGAAGTGGCCGGCGCCGCGGTGCTCATCGAGCTTGAGTTTCTTTCCGGTTCCGAGCGAGTGCCGTACGCGATTCATTCGGTCCTGCGGTACTGATACAAGGCTGAAAAACTTCACGTGCGCACGAGACAATAGGCTCGAACTTGCAGCAAAAAGATCATTTATGAACCAGCCCAGATTCAGCCCAGGACAGGTCATCCATCACCGGAAATACGACTACCGCGGCGTGATTGTCGACGTGGACCCCGAATATGCCGGCACCGAGGAGTGGTACGAGCAGGTCGCCACCAGCTGCCCGCCCAAGGATCGGCCCTGGTACCACGTGCTGGTGCACGATGCCGAGCACATGACCTACGTCGCCGAACAGCACCTGGAAGAAGAGCCTTCGGGCCAGCAAATCCAGCACCCGGCGCTGGGCCAGTTTTTCGATACCTTCGTCGAGGGACGGTACAAGCGCAGCCTTCACTGAAAAGGTTATCGGCCGGGCTCAAGCGAATGAGGGCGCGGCCCGGCTCATGCGGCCTTGTCCTCGAGCCGATCGGCGAACCAGCGCCGTTTCAGCCACAGCGAGACGGTGACCAGCGAGATCAGAACGGGCACCTCGACCAGCGGGCCGATGACCGTTGCGAACGCCACCGGCGAGGCAAGTCCGAACGCGGCGATGGCCACGGCAATAGCCAGCTCGAAGTTGTTGCTGGCCGCGGTGAACGCGATGGCCGTGGTGCGCGGATAGTCGGCGCCGATCAGCTTGCCCATCCAGAAGCTGATCAGGAACATGATCAGGAAATACAGCGCCAGCGGGATCGCGATGCGTATGGCATCCAGCGGCAGTTCGAGCACCGTTGCGCCCTATCAGCCAGTTCTGCACCAGCGACAGGCTCAGCACCCGAACATCCCTGAAAACCAGCGGCAGTTTCTCGTAGCGCACCCGCGCCAGCGGCGGATACATCATCAGGATCAGACCGATCGCGATCGGCACGTTGGTGGTGCCCACCGACAGCGAATCCAGCCATCCGGGGAAATTCGGGAAGATCGTGCCCAGGACGACGCCCAGCGCCATCGCCGCGAAGATCCACAGCGTCAGGAACCGGTCGAGGAACGAAAGGCGCTTCTGGGGGATGGGTGCGGGAGTCGTGAATGCTGCACCTGAAAGTAGAGGTGCGTATCAGTCGGAATTTTCGCTGATCGCACCGTAGCGCGCCACGATCAGATCGGGCGCCTCGCCGGCGGCGTCGGTCACCAGGTAGAGCCGGTCGTAGTGCGAGTCATCCAGCGGTGCGAGTTTGCAGCGGCACAGCTCGGCGACCAGGGGCGGCGCGGTGTTGCTGTGGCCGACTACCAGCACGGCCTGGCCGGTATGCTCGCGCGCCAGAGTTGCGGCAAAGCCCTGTGCCCATTCAGCCACATCGCCTTCGATCGGCTCGATCCGTACAGGCAGCCCGGCAGCCCGGGCCGCAGGTATTGCGGTCAATTGCGTGCGCTGGTATTGACTGGCATAGACCGCATCCAGTCCGGCGTGCTCGAGCGCGGCGGCCAGCGCCTCGGCGCGCTCGATGCCGGCATTGCTCAAAGCCGGGTCGCGCGAGTCGTCGACCTTTTCGGCGTGACGAACCACGATCACAGTGGGCGGTTCGATTGCAGCCGGTTCTTCAGCGGCAACGCAGCTCGGCATGGCTGCGGCCAATGTGAAGGCTGGAACGGCAAGCGCTCTAAAGAGGACGGTTTCGCAGACCCGGGTCATTGGCGAACCTCTTGATTTGTGGAATCTACCGGGGATTATGCCCGGCTGGCTAACGTCAGACGCCCTTGGAGCGCCGGATTATGCCCCTCAGATCCGAATCGCGGTGCTATATTAGGAAACACATATGCTCAAGGTGGTAGCCATGCTCAATATTGCATTTGGAGACCGTTCGGGAATCCTGCCTGGAATCCTGGCGCTCATGGTTTCGGCCAGCGCGCTGGCCGATGACGCATTGCGCCAGCAAGCAAAGTCGCGCTTCGGCGTTGTGCCGGACGAACCGCCGGCACTGGAAGACAATGAGCTCACCCCGGAGAAAATCGAACTGGGCAAGATGCTGTTCTTCGAGCCGCGTCTGTCGGCCAGCCACCTGATCAGCTGCAATACCTGCCATAACGTCGGCATGGGCGGTGATGACGACCTGCCGACATCCATCGGTCACGGCTGGCAGAAAGGTCCGCGCAATTCACCCACGGTATTCAACGCAGTGTTCAACGCCGCGCAGTTCTGGGACGGGCGTGCCGAAGACCTGGCCGAGCAGGCCAAGGGGCCGGTGCAGGCCGGCGTCGAGATGGCCAGTACGCCCGATCTTGTAGTCGAGACCCTGGGCAGCATGCCCGAGTATGTCGAGCGCTTCGAGAAGTCGTTCCCCGGCGATGAGGAGCCCCTGACCTTCGACAACATGGCCCGGGCAATCGAGGCTTTCGAGGCGACACTGGTCACCCCGAATTCGAGATTCGACCAGTTCGTCGAAGGCGACGATGCCGCATTGACCGCTCATGAAAAGCAAGGCCTGACGCATTTCATCAAGAAAGGTTGCGCCGGCTGCCACGGCGGCGTGAACTTCGGCGGTCAGCAGTATTTCCCGTTCGGCCTGGTGCAGAAGCCGGGCGCCGATGTGCTGCCGGAGGGCGACAAGGGGCGCTTCGAAGTCACGCGAACGGCGACCGACGAGTATGTGTTTCGGGCCTCGCCGCTGCGCAATATCGAGTTGACGGCGCCGTATTTCCATTCCGGGGCCGTCTGGAGTCTGGAAGAAGCGGTGTCGATCATGAGCAGCGCCCAATTGGGCTCGGAACTGACCGAATCGGAAGTCGATGCGATCACGGCGTTCCTGCAAACGCTGACCGGAGAAATGCCCGATATCGATTACCCGAAGCTGCCGGTCAGCACCGCCGAGACGCCGAAGCCTGAAACCATGGTGCGGCCAAGAAGCGCCGCCGATTGAAACTGCGCGCGCCTGCCGGTGGTTCCCGATGCAGGCGGTTCAGTCGAATCGGCGTCGCGCGGCGTTTTGCTGGATCCGATCGAATATCGGCCCATAGACGATGAGGGCGCAGTAGATCCAGGCGGCGATCGGTACATGCCTGTCGGGTAGCAGCCAGCCCAGCGCGACGGAAATCAGGCCGAACAGGGCGACGATCAGCCAGGACAGAATTTCCGCAGCGGTGTCGAAGGCTTCGCGCGGATGCATGGCTAGCTGTGTTCGGCGCCGCCAGGCGTGCAGGTACAGCGCGCTGATCAAGCCGCTGAGCATGAAAAAGCCCACGCCGTAGACCGTCAGCACTACCCGGAACTGCCCCTGAGACTCCAGTGCGAAGGACGAGGGCAACCAGCCGTTCGAGATCGCGTTGAACGCGGCGCCGAACATGATCTTGAGCGGATAGACGTAGATCATGACCACCAGGATCAGACCGAAGGTCAACAGCACCGAGGGCAGGTCCTCCAGCCCGTAGCGATCGCTCCAGGTTTGATGAGCGCGCCAGAACAGGAGCAGGATCGCGAAGCTGGCCGCGAACGCGGGCGCGTCCTTGAGTGCCGCGATCAGCTCCGGGTAGGACTCGGGGACTTCGTCGATGGAAATGGCCAGCAGCGCGGCGGCAAACGCGAACGCAGCGTCGGTGAAGGTCTCCAGGCGCGTCATGCTTTGCCCGCGGCGGGGTCGGGTGATGGCTGCTTCGGTGTTGCTCATGGACGGGTTCCCTGCGATTTGTTCGTAGACGCTCCAGCGGGCGCTGCCGTCTCGGGGCGGTTCACCCTCTCCAGGCACTCGTCGCACCATTCGATAATGGCCGCGTACTTCTTCAAGCCCAGTCTCAACGTGAAATGGGCGAACAGGTCGGGCTCGTCGAGGTGTTCCGGGAAGCGAGGATCCTCGGCGCTCCAGTGCGCTTCGATGCCGAGCAACTCCTCCCGGTGGCGCTGGAACTCGGACTTCAGGGCGTGCAGGAATTCAAGCTGGCCGGCCCGGTCCAGGGTCGACAGGAATCCGACCTGGGCCAGCCAGCTCAACCGGTCGGAATGAACCTCGGGGCCTGTCCGTAGCCAGTCGATCAGCGCCTGGCGCCCGGCCGAGGTGCGCGTGTAGACGCGCTTCGGCGGGCCTTTGGGCGAGGCCTGTTCGTGGCTGGCCAGCAGCCCCTGTTGCTCCATCCGGTTGAGCGTGGGGTAGATCTGGGCCAGGTTGGCCGACCAGTAGTGGGCCTGCTGCTGCTCGAACGACTGCTTCAGGTCGTAGCCGCTCGCCGGTTGCTCCAGCATGCCCAGGAGGATGTGCGGGAGGCTCATGCGGCGGCCGGACTCATCCTGTTGCGGTAATACCGGGTCCAGATGATGCCGGCCGGAATTCCGATTGCGGCCGGCAGAATCCACGGCAGCACCTGCCAGGCGCCGGGCAGCTGGACCGGCAGAAAGCGGCTCATGCCGAACACCGCAAACGCGGTGTGGAACGCGATGCCGCAGCCGATCATCGCGTTGAGGTGCTCGAGCTTCCACTGGCCGGGGCCTGAGCGCTTGCCATTCAGCACGGCGAGAATACCCAGCCCGTTGCCTATGCCGACGGGCGACAGCGCATAGAGCAGAATGGCGTTGGGCGGCTGCCAGTAAATCGCCCAGGCCACGATGAAGACGCTCGATCCGATCATGGTCCAGGCGGTCGCGCGCCGGTACGGCGTGTTCAGTTCGGTCAGGTCGCGCTTGCGGCCCAGCACGCCGAAACCATGGCTCAGAATACCGCCGGTGACCAGTGCCAGGTAGCCCAGGAATACCAGGAACGACCAGCCGGCCGGGTCGGCTGCAACCGAGTGCCCCTCGACCAGTGCGCGCGCCGAGTGAAGCGCCACGGCCAGACCGGCGGCCGCAACCACCACCATTGCCGAGTAGCGGAATACCTTGCCGGCCGCACGGTGCAGCGGGCCGCCCTTGCGCGCGAATATCGGAAACCAGAACGCGGCCAGGCCGGCGAAGCCGAAAACGATGTGAATCCAGCGGTTGGCGTCGAGAAAAAAGTCCATGGCGGGTCCTTCCGGCGGTATTGAATCAGGTATATAAGAATTTATATACCAATTCAGACCCCGATGCAAGCTACTATTGAGATGCGCCCGAGCGCGCTGCCGTGCCGGGCGGTGGTCGATTCAAAGCCAGCCCTGGTCCCGGGCGATGCGGAATGCCTCGATGCGGTTGTCGGCATTGAGCTTGCCGATCGCCTCGCTCAGGTAGTTGCGGATGGTGCCTTCGGCCAGGTGCAGCCGCCTTCCGATCTCGGCGTTGGAAATCCCGTCGCCGGCCAGCCTGAGCACCTGGCGCTCGCGCTCGGTCAGCGGATCGCGCGCGTCGAACGCCGTCAGCGCCAGTTCCGGCGCGATGACGCGCTCGCCGCGGTTTACGCGCCGAACCGCATCGGCGAGCTTTTCGGCCGGTGTTTCCTTCAGCAGGTAGCCGGCCACGCCGGCTTCCAGTGCGCGCCTCAAATAACCGGGACGGGCAAACGTGGTCAGGATGAGCATCCGGATGCCCGGGTGCGCCACGGCCAGCCATTCGGCAAGTTCCAGGCCGGTCATGCCGGGCATCTCGATGTCGCTGATCACCAGGTCCGGGGTCTGCGAGTCGATCAATTCGCGAGCCTCGTCGCCGGACGCGGCCCGGCCGACGACCTGGATATCGTCGTCGAGGTCGAGCAGCGCACCGATTGCCCCCAGCAGCAGTTTC
>Ga0209938_1000936_pt1 | contig 15613 bp, 13 predicted proteins | sample SalPonR2_C_D1_MG_FD_185708 | JGI IMG/M metagenome (GOLD analysis project Ga0209938, IMG submission 185708) | Salt pond soil microbial communities from South San Francisco under conditions of wetland restoration - Salt Pond MetaG R2_C_D1_MG... ... | reverse complement strand
GGAACTGGGGGATGCCGACGATCAGGTTTTTGGCCTCACCAATTCCAAACAGGAAGATGGGGCGGTAGGCTTACTGACTCACCGAATGATTACCCGCACAGCCTATTATCGCGAAGCACTGATCCTGGCTTTGATCCCTTTTGTGCAGCCCGATCTATATTCATCCTAATGGAGGTTTGAAGCGCCCTTTTCACCTAATAAACAAACAGATACTATGCAATTATCACCTAATACCTTATTCTATGCCGTGCTACTAGTCAGTATGGGTACACTATTTACCGGCTGTCAGCCTTCACCGCAAGCAACGGCCGAGGAACAAGTAGAAGCAGCCATGCGCGGCGTAGAAACGGGCCTGTTGCCCGCAGTCGTGGTACGCGGCGAACCGACCCCCACCACGACCATCGAAGCGCGGATGGAGTTCTTTAATGTGCTGATTCCTACTGCCCGGGATTCTTTTATCGATCGCTTTACTTCCGATCAGGCAGTCTTTGCCCGCTCAGCGGAGGGCACGGTAACGGCTTTCGTGTATAACGATACCTATCGCTTTGAGCGGCAGTAGTTATTGGTTCGTTCGGAGTAAATACGTAAAAGCTCTTAATAGAGTGAGCAGGGAGGAACCGGGACATAAGCCGGTTCCTCCCTGCTCACGAGTGGTCTAACGCAGCAGGCTACTATTCCCCTGCGCTTTCTGCGGCGGCTAACTGGTCATTAACCGCGGATACTTCTTTATCGATATAGTACAGCGTCATAGGGCCATCGCCGATCAATTTAAGCTTGTCGAGGATGGTGCGCATCAGGGTTTCTTCTTCCTTTTGCTCCTCCACGTACCACTGCAAGAAGTGCTGTGTGGTATAGTCTTGCTCGTCGAGCGCTAACTGCAACAGGCGGTGAATGGCCTTGGTGACCTTTTGCTCATGAGCATACACCTGCTCGAATAGTTCTTTAACCGAGCTGAAGTGATGGTCGGGCTGCTGAATACCCGGGGTTAGCGGATGGGCGTCTACGTCAGCCAAATAATCAACAATGCCAAGCATGTGCTCGCGCTCTTCTTCCGCCTGCCGACGCAGGAATTGAGCACAGCCTTCCAGGCCTTGCTGATCGCACCAGCATGACATAGAGAGGTAAAGGAATGAAGCTTGTCCTTCCATCTGTATTTGCTCGTTCAGAGCCTGAGTCATAGTTTCAGATATCATATCGTGTGTATTTTGGCCAAAGATAAGATAAAGTAGACGTTTTGAAATCAGCGATCGGAGGTTTGAGGTCACAAGGTTGAAATATGGGGTGTGAAATGAGATTTTTTAGGCTGGAAAATACTCACGGCCAAACGCTGTATTGCCATTTCGCGTTCCACATTTCGCGGTTCATATTCCACAATCTATTCCCGCAGTATTGCGCAACATTCCTTCCTTTTTTTATCTTAACATGAGTATTTTTTTGCGTAAGCAGACTCTCTTACTAAAACAAAAACTATGAATCGTTTACTATTACTTTGTCTGGCCTGCATTATGGTCAGCACGACTACTTTTGGTCAGGATACGGATAAACTATTAGAGCGTATTGATGATCTGGAAAATCGCATCCGATCCATGCGCTACTCCTTCCAAAGTCTGGAAAAGGCGATTGATGATGTGGCCTGGTTTCAAAAGCTGGGCGACCACGCTTACATTGACAAGGTGGAGCTGACGGGCCCTCCGCTGGGAGAGCGCAAAGGCAAGGCTATGGGGGGCTCCTACAATCCGACTTATTACACCAATCCCCTGCGGATTAAGACCTACGTCTTTATTCCAAAAGACATTGATCCCGATAAAAAATACCCTTTACTGGTGCTACCACACGGTGGGGTACATTCTGATTTCAATACCGGATATGCCCATATTGTACGGGAATTGGTCGCTCAGCACTACATCGTGGTGGCTCCGGAATACCGCGGCAGTACAGGCTACGGTGGCCGCTACTACCGCTCGATTGATTACGGTGGCCTGGAAGTGCAGGATGTCAAGGCCTGCCGCGACTATATGCTCGACAACTATGCTATGGTCGACGAAGACCGCGTGGGTATCCTGGGCTGGAGCCACGGTGGACTGATTACCCTGATGAATATTTTCCAGTACCCGGATGAGTATCAGGTGGCCTACGCCGGGGTACCGGTTAGTGACCTGATTGCCCGCATGGGGTATAAAACGGATGGCTACCGTCGCCTCTATTCTGTGGACTACCACATCGGTAAAACTGCCCACGAAGACCCCGAGGAATATATGCGCCGATCACCAGCCTGGAATGCTGAAAAACTGCAGGATACGCCTTTACTTATCCACACCAATACCAACGATGCTGATGTGGGCGTATTGGAGGTCAAACACCTCATTAAGGCCTTGCAAGCTGCTGATAAAGATTTTGAATACGAGATCTACGAAGACCAGCCGGGAGGGCATCGCTTCGACCGTATGGACACCCAAAATGCCAAGAAACTACGGATGAAGGTATATCGCTTCCTGGCTAAGGAATTGAATCCAGATCAGCCATTTTCTAATCTGGAGGCCTTACAAAAGGCGAGTTATGGATTTAAGTAATAGCTTACGCAAAACGAAAAATAGCACACCATTATGACCAATGTGATCCAACTGGGCATGGGCCCACTGGGCGTAAAAATGACACAATTTATCCGGCAGCGGCAGGGTATTCGTACCGTAGCTGCAGTTGATCCTGATCCGGAAAAAACTGGACAGGATATCGGCGAGCTGGGAGGCGATGAAGCCTATGGGGTGACCATACAGCCCAATCTGGACGCTGCGCTAACGGCAGCGGATACACAACCACAGGTAGCACTGATCACGACCGTATCGGATATGATGCGCATTACGCCACAGATTGAGGCGTGCGCTAAAGCCGGGTTGCCGGTGGTCAGTACCTGCGAGGAGTTGTTTTACCCCTGGGATACGTCACCCGACCTGGCCCGACGCATCAATGAAGCTGCCAAAGCAGGGAACGTGGCCGTAATTGGAACTGGTGTTAACCCCGGGTTCCTGATGGACACCCTGCCGGCTCAACTGACTGCCGTTTGTCAGCGTGTTGACCGAATCGAAGTGCACCGCGTACAGGATGCCAGCAAAAGGCGCATTCCTTTTCAGCGTAAAATTGGTGCCGGACTTAGCCCCGATGCCTTTGAGGCTAAAAAGATCGACGGCAGCCTGCGTCATGTGGGGCTTACAGAGTCCATGCAATTCATCGCCGGTCAGCTAGGGTGGACGCTCGATAAAACGGAGGATATTATCGAACCGGTGTTGCTGGATAGGGAGCGAGAGTTCCCCGACGTCCTGGTGCCTAAGGGCTATGCGGCCGGGGTGCTACAAACCGGGAATGGCTATATTGGCGATGAGGTCAAGGTAAAACTTGTCTTCCGCGCCGCGGTAGGCGAAGCGGAAAGTTATGATGAAATCATCGTGCACGGCGAGCCTACCCTGCGATCCCGTATTGAAGGTGGTGTCAATGGCGATGTGGCCACCTGTGCTATCAGCATCAATGCCTGTAAAACAGTACTGGATGCTCCGGCGGGGCTACACACTATGGCGACCTTGCCTATGGTGAGTAATTTCCGTTGGTAAAAGATTATCTTGTGGCCCGGATCCGGAGAAATACGCTCTGGATCCGGGCTTTTTTTTGGCATTGTTGAACAGGCAGGCATGGATCGGGAGGCCATAGAACAATTAGAAAAGGATTGGGCAGGTGTCAGCCGTGGCGATCGCGAGGGATTTGCACGGATCTATCGTACTATGTATCCTGATTTATATGCATATTCTCAAAAAATTACCGGAAGTCAGGTAGTGGCTCAGGATGCCATTCAGGATGTCTTTACGGCACTTTGGCAAAGTCATAAAAACCACCATAATATAAAATCGGTACGCACGTACTTATTGCGAAGCGTACGCAATCAGTGTTTTCGGCTGCTCAAGAAGCGCAACCGGCAAGTCTCTTTAGATCACGTAGACGATACGATGATCCAAATTGATCCGACGGAACTAAAACTTAAGGATCCCTCGGTGCGGGTACGGCAACTGGTTCAAAAAGGGTTAGAGGGCTTACCTGCCCAACAGCGGGAGGTGCTCTATTTAAAATATTTTGTCAATCTGGATTATCAGGAAATTGCTGAACTACTTTCCATTAATTATCAGTCTGTAGTCAATCATGTATACCGGGCAGTGGGTAAACTACGCCAGGATAAAGTGTGGCAGTATTTGGATACAGAGTATTGAGTGAACGAAAATATCCGTGATTTTACTACCCGGGAGAGTATATATTGCAACGAACATACTCATTTGAACGTAGTGGCCTTTTATGGGGGGAGTGTAAACAGCGTTGCGTTAACCGAAGGGACAGGATAGGGCGCTTAGGAACCCATACGATGACGTACAAAGATATACTCGGCTCGAAGGAAGTCTGGAATTCTCAGCACGGAGTACATAAAACTAAACCTCATCGTTGCTGATATAGATAGACTCAAATCGTTTTTCCTGATCAAGCTTATACAAAAATGAAAAACATTAGATTACGAATAACAATACTTAAGGTGATAGCGAGATGAGCAAGGTCACCACCGAACAATTACTGAAAGACCCAACTTTTCAGGCATGGGCCGAAGGAACGGAAGGCGAACGCTTTAATGCCTGGAATGCTTACCTGGAAGAGCACCCGGAAGAGCGGGAGCATTTGCTCACGGTTAAGGCCATGGTGCAGGGAATGCCCTTTCATACACAGGACGTAGACAGCGCCACGGTGGAAGAGCAGTGGAAGCGGCTTTCGCAAGAGCTTAAGCATCAGAAAGAGACGCCTTCTTTTTTTCGTTCACGATGGCGCTGGAGCGTAGCGGCAGCTATTCTGCTCGCCATTACCCTGACCACACTTTGGTATTATAATCAGCAGCGAATACAGCTCTACCACACTGATTATGGTGAAATCAGTGCTCCTATCGCTTTGGAACACGATCAGGCTCGCGTGATTTTAAATGCCCATTCGACAATTCGTTATCAACCGCACAAGCATCAGGTATGGTTGGAAGAGGGGGAAGCCTGGTTCGAGGTTGTACCCGGGCGAGAGCACCCCTTTCTGGTCCGTATAGGAGAATGGTCGGTATCGGTAACGGGCACCGCATTTAGTGTATCCGCTTACGCGGGGAAAGTACAGGTGGTCTTACAGGAAGGAAGCGTAGTTTTGGAGCATTCGGGGACTAAAACAGAACTACAACCGGGACAGCTAGCCGACCTCAACGGGCAGACACCGGTACTGAAACAAGCTGATTTATCACAAGACTTATCCTGGCTTGATGCCAAATGGGTGTTTGGTGACGGGACAACCTGGGCGGAACTGGCCGAACGCATCGAACGGCACTTTGGTATGGAGGTCGTAGTTCGGGATCCCGCTATTTTGCGCCGACAGATTTCGGGTGACCTGATGATTCATAATAAAGAAACACTGTTTCGGGCACTGGAAGCATATTCGTCGCTCGATCTGCAGTGGACAGACGATACCTTAACGGTACAGGATTAAGAGAGCTTGTTGGGGTTTCGCTTTTGGTGCGAACGCCGCCAATTTTGTGCTGAACGAGGCGTGATAAGGGAGGATCCGTACGGACGTGACCTTAGAGCAACCAAGTGCAGGAGCAGCTTGAAGCGTAAAATCTAAGCAAGCTCTAACACCAGAAAATTTTCAGTCTGGTCTGATATAAGCCCAACTTTGTCTAATGAGACAAAGTTGATCCGGGATAACATGGGGTTTTAGCCTTAATTAGATAAATTGGGGTATAAATAACCGGAATTTGTTGTACCGACCATCCATACGCGGCGTGTTTCTACTGGGACTGTTTTTTCTGTTCTCCATACCGGGTCGGACTCAGGAGGTTTTGGGGCAGGCGAGTGACAAAGCATCAGGGCAGACCGACTCGTTGGTACAATTAGCTGATTTTCTCAAGCAAATACGGCAGGAGAAGCAAGTGTCGTTCCTTTACGAGACGGGGGTAGTCCGCAGTAAGGTACTTCGGCCGCCTGCCAACCTGCAACGTCCTCTTCGTCAAATTTTGCAGGATATTCTACCCGGATTAGGGTTGGAATTTATCGCTATTGATGCGCAAAACTACATCATCAAGCCTGAGGGATATTCCGTGGAGACGTTGGCCGATAAAAAAGCAGTGCGCCTCTTGCGTGGGCAACTCATTAACGGCGTCAGTGCGGAGCCGCTACCCGGAGGGAGTATTCAGCTTCCGGGCTTAAGGCAGGGGACAATTTCGGATGAGCAGGGGTTCTTTCAGCTCGAGCTATCGGCAGATGTCGAGTTCATTCGCATCTCTTACCTGGGATTCAAGACCGAATTCGTTGATGTGCGGGACCGCAATCAGGTAACTGTTCAGCTGACGCCATTGATTGCGGCGCTGGACGAGGTGGTTATCTCTGCTCTGGGCATACCCGTAGCGCGGCAAAAATTAGCCTATGCTCATACTGAACGCTCCACGGAAGCCCTGGCAATAAGTGGAGAGGCCAACCTGGTCAATGCCTTACGTGGTCAGGTGCCGGGCCTATGGGCGATGTCATCGTCGGGGTCACCCGGTGCAATGTCGAGTATGGTGATTCGTGGATTCAGTTCCATTACGGGTAATAACGCTCCTTTAATTGTCTTAAACGGCATGCCGGTCGATAATCATGTTTTTGGGGGAGGCTCCAATGGTATTGCCCCTTCCAACCGACTAATTGACCTGAATCCGCACGATATTGCCTCGGTATCGGTATTGAAAGGTGCTTCGGCGGCTGCGCTGTATGGGATCCGCGCCGCTAATGGCGTCATTGTGCTAAATACCCGGCGGGGAAGTCCGGAACAAATGGAAGTGAGGTATTCCAGTTCAATTGGGGTGCAGCTTAACAATCAGCTGCCTCCCCGGCAGAATGAATACGCACAGGGCATATTTAGAGAGGGCAAAGCGGTATATATGGGCCCCGAAAGCAGAGTGAATTCCAGCTATGGCCCTCCTCTGCACAGTTTGGTCTACGATGGAGCCTCCGATTACCCCTATGATCAGCACGGGCGTCTCGTACCGGCGAGTCAGTATGATGGTCAACCTGCCCGCACCTACGATCCGTACGAAACCTTTTTTGTGCCAGGCTGGACACAGGATCATCATTTACAGTTGAGTGGCGGCCGACAAGATTTGACCTATTACCTGGGAATGGGGTATTTCCGTCAGACGGGAACGAGTCCGTATTCTTCTTTTAAGCGGCTTTCGCTAAAAGGGGTGTTCGATTTGGCGCTTTCAGATCGCATGACGTTAAGTTGGCAGACCCATTTAAGCCAATCAGGCGGTAATCGCTTTCGACGTGGATCTATGCTGTCGGGGATTCCCCTTGGCCTTTTCCGCACCCCCCCTTCCTTTGATATTGGGAATGGATTACGGGGGAAACGAGCTGCTGATGCCCCCTCAAGCTACCTGTTAGCCGACGGAAGCCAACGCGCTTACCGGGGGAATAGCCGCTATGATAATCCTTTCTGGGCCATTAACCGCAATCCCTTTTCCGATGCCGTCATGCGCACCCTACAGCAGTTGACCCTTACCTATCAATGGTCTCCTCAATTGAAGCTTACTTACCGGGCTGGAGGTGATATCTATTCCGACCGGCGAGAAGATGCTTTCGACAGATATTCGGGAACTCACCCCAGAGGCTATTTGGAAGAGCAGGATCTTTACTTTGCAGGGTTGAATACGGATGTGTTACTACAATGGCAACAGCATTGGGGAGATTCCTGGACACTAGATGCGCTGGCGGGATATAACGCGTTCTACAGTCTACGACGATCCCGACGGACGATGGGGGAGGAATTAAGGCAACCGGGGATTTTCCAGATGAGTAATGCAGTTAGTGTTCATCAGGAAGAGGCCGAAGTGCACAAGCTGGTAACCGGCGTTTTTGCGGATGCGCGACTGACTTACCAGGATTGGCTGACGCTAAATGTGACAGCGCGTAATGACTGGTCATCTTCTCTAGAGCCGGGATACAACCGGTTTTTCTATCCAGGGGCTGGCCTGAGTGTACAAACGAAGCAATGGCTTCCTACCGCCTGGGATAAAACGATCTCTTCACTGCGGCTGCGGGCCTCTATCGCACAGGTAGGAAATGACGCAGCTCCTTATCTGACCAATACCTATTATCAGCCGGGTATCGTCGATGGCGACTATTACCTCCCCGGCACACAATTTCCTGCTTATGGGGTATCCGGAATGGAGCGATCTGATGTCAAGGGTAATAAAATGCTGCGGGCAGAACGTGCGCAAACTGTAGAATTAGGTACGGAAGCTTCATTTTGGTCCAACCGGCTTACACTAGATGTGAGCTGGTTTTATACCAAAAATAGTGGTCAGATTCTGGAGTCGACCCTGCCGGCTCCGTCGGGTTTTTTGCGCAAAACCATCAATGCCGGGAGTATTCTCAATCGGGGTTGGGAAGCAGCAGCGACGCTAGACTGGCTGAACGGTGAAGATCTACAGGCACAAACGCGCCTTGTTTTTACGCGCTTTAATAGTTTGGTAGCCGATTTGCCGGCAGATGCTCAGGGGATTTCCCTGGCGGCTTTTAGTGCCCTTTCTTCCGTAGTGACCAATAATGAACCATACGGAGTACTTATCGGAACGTCCTATAAGCGGAACGAGAACGGCAGGCGAATAATCGGTTATGATGGTTTTCCACTGGTTAGTGAACAGCAGCAAATTGTGGGTGATCCTAATCCGGATTGGCTACTCGGCCTGCAGCAACATCTGGCCTGGAAGCGATGGTCGCTGGATCTGGCTCTCGATGTGAAAGCCGGGGGTGACCTGTGGAATGGGACCCGGGGGGTAATGAATTACCTCGGCATCTCCCGGGAAAGTGGGGAGGGACGGACAGTTACGGACTATGTATTCTCCGGAGTTACCCCGGATGGGGAAGAAAACAATAAGGCGGTGGCGCTGGCTGACCCCGCAGCCGGTATGCGTGGTATTTATTGGCGGCGCTATGGCTTTTTAGGGCTCGCCGAAGCCCAGGTGGAAGATGCCTCCTGGGTAAAAATTCGCTCTCTGGGTATTCACTACACCCTGCCGCTTTCTCTGTGGGATAAAGGTAAGCGCCGATTGCGCATAGGCGGAATGGTGCGCAACCTGATCCTTTGGACACCGTATTCTGGAATTGATCCGGAGACCAGTTTACGCAGTGCTAATGAAATTATGGGTTGGGATTATTTTAATTCACCCGGCGTTCGCTCCCTGGAATGCCATATTGATCTGGTTTTTTAAATGCGCTATCATCCCGCACATAGTATTTTTCTAGGGGTTAGCCTCTTTCTGAGCGTATCCGCCTGCGATTGGCAGTCGATCAATACAGATCCCATACGCCGGGCAGAAGCCACCCTGGCGGAGCAGTTACCGGTGGCAGAAGCACAGACCGTGCGCAATCTGAGTGGGCAGGGCGGAAGATTGGCGGGAATCATTATTCAGCATTTTAAGGGTATCGATGCTCAGCCGGAAAGCTATTCGGCCTACCTAATCGACGAGCAGGCGTCCAACACATTCTGGCAAAGTGGTTTATATACCGGAGCTATGAAAGACTGTTTTCTGATCATGCAACAGGCCGATGCCACGCAAGACCATGCCTATAGCGCAATCGCCCGGATTCTCATGGCCTGCAATTTAGGTATACTGACGGTTTGCTGGGGCGATGTGCCTTATCAGGAGGCTTTTGTGGAAGAACAACCGGTCTATGATGCACAGGAGACGATCTATGCTGCTATTCAGCATTTACTGGCGGAGGCCATTGATCTTTTGGCGCAAGCCGATTCTATCCCGGGTGAGGATGATCTGATTTTTGCTGGTGATCTCTCCCTTTGGAAGAAAACGGCTTATGTTCTGCGGGCCCGCTATGCTCTGCACCTAACCCGACGCGACCCGCAAGCGGCAGAGCGTGCCTTATCTTTTTTGGCGAAAGCCAACTATGCCGACCTACAGACGCAGCCTGATTTCCCCTATCAAGCTGCGCTCAACGAGGCTAATCCACTGGCCTTATTTTCTATCGAACGCCCCGATCAGCTGGCCCTGGGGACAGGGCTACTCGAATTGCTGCAGGATAAAAGCGATCCTCGGCTTCCTTATCTGGCTCGTTCTCAGGAAAGAGATTGGTTAATTTACGATGAAGATTCGAGTTTGTTTTGGACGCGTACGGATACGGATTATCCCCTCATTTCGCTAACGGAAATCCATTTTTTAGCGGCCGAGGCTCATCTGAGACAAGAAAATCTATCCGCCGCTGATCACTCTTTTCGGGAGGGAGTGCGTTGGCATTTTCGACAAATGGAAATACCGCCTCAGCACCTGGAGCAGTGGTTACTCCACCTTCCCGATCTACGGGAAGCTACCTCACATGATGCGCTGCGGGAAATCATCGAGCAAAAATATATCGCGCTCTTCGCACAGGGCAGTATAGAAGCCTGGGTGGACTACCGCCGAACCGGGTTTCCGCAGTTGACGGTTCCCGACAATGCCAATGCCAGTTTCAATCCCTCCCTGGTCATCCCTCGCCGTTTCCTCTATCCCATCAGTGAACGAACGGTAAATAATAGGCATTGGCAGGCGGCTGTTGACCGACAGGGCGGGCAACTTCTGGATCAGCACCTGTGGAGCTTTTTCCCATAAAGAGATACGGACCATTTCGTAGAAACAAAATGTAGGTGCCATTGTTAGGCCAGCGAATCCAAACAAAGAAATATCCAATGACTACGGCTCTACTCTGGTTTCGCAATGATTTGCGCCTTTACGACAACCCCGCGCTGCAGGCTGCATTGCAGGAAAATGCTCACATTATTCCGGTTTATATCATGGATGAACGCTACCTCGTAGAAGATCGCTGGGGTATTGTGCGTACCGGTCCTTTCCGACTACAGTTTTTGCTGGAAAGCCTGACCGACCTGAAAGAACACCTTGAAGAAAAAGGAAGCACTCTGTTGATCAGAAAGGGTACACCGGAGGCAGAGCTGCCCAAAATAATGGCCGAATACAATGCCAATGCCATCTATGCCTCTAAAGAGTATACCCACGAAGAGATGAAAATGGAAGAGGCACTGACCGAAGACTATCCTCTGCATCTCTACCACAGCAGTCCGCTTATGCATCCCGATGATGTACCCTTCGATGCGGAAGGGGTACCGGATGTGTATACGCAGTTTCGCAAAAAAGTAGAAAAATACGCCGAGGTACGGGAGGCCATCCCCACTCCGGAGAAAGTAACCTCCCCCGACCTCACCGAAACAAAGGTGCCTACTATGAAGGAATTGGGCTTCTCCGTGCCTCCGTCAGACGAACGAGGAGTGCTGGCTTTTCAGGGCGGAGCCATTGCCGGCGACGATCGTATCGACCATTATCTGTGGAAGACCAATAAGGTAGCGACTTACAAAGAGACCCGCAATGGACTGATCGGCGCTGATTACAGTACCAAGTTTTCGCCCTGGCTGGCCAACGGTAGTATGTCGCCTCGCACCATTTACCACGAATTGGAGCGCTACGAAACTGAGGTGACCAAGAATAAATCGACCTACTGGGTCAAATTCGAGCTCCTCTGGCGCGATTATTTTAAGTACGTGGCCATGAAATATGGCCGCAAGATCTTTCTCTCCGGTGGTATTCAGGATAAGCAGGTCGACTGGCGCGATAGCGACAAGCTCTTCCATAAATGGACACAGGGCGAGACGGGCGACGACTTCGTCGATGCCAACATGCGCGAACTGCTACACACCGGCTTTATGAGCAACCGCGGCCGGCAGAATGTAGCCTCCTTCCTGGTGCATAAGTACAAAATCGATTGGCGCCGCGGTGCGGCCTGGTTCGAATCCATGCTGATCGATCACGACGTGTGCAGCAATTACGGCAATTGGATGTATGCCGGTGGGGTGGGCAACGATCCTCGCGATCGGGTCTTCAACACCCAGAAACAGGCCAATATGTACGACAAGGATAAATCCTACCGGAAATTATGGTTGGCGGGGTGATGGGGGCCGGGGCACGGATGACGATATAATATAATAGGGTAGAGACGCAAAATCTTGCGTCTCTACCCTAATTATTATCCCCAATCGCGTGCGCATACAGAAAAACGTACTTCGCAGCCCGGATCATGGCGGGAATATCGGCCCATTCGTCGGCGAAGCCGCGCTGCCCGCCCCGTGAGCCTCCCATGCCAATAGCCGGAATACCCCGATTGATAGCGATGTTCATATTGGAGGAGCCGGAATTTGATAATTCGGGTTCGTAGCCCAGATAGCGGGATACTTCAATGGCCTGCTTTACCAGGGGGCCTTCGCGGAAGCCAGGAATTTGTCCACCCCGGGTGATCTGAAAAGGCTCCATCTCCAGTTTGGTATCAGTTTCTTCACTGACTTCCGTCAAAATAGTTTGCACTGCTGCTTCCATATCTTCGATAATGGGCTCGTCGAGTGAGCGCAGGTCGAGGGTGAAATAGCCGGTGTCCGGTTTGTGGTTGTAGACGGTGCCGCTATGGATCATGCCCACGTTGAGGCGGGTTACTCGTTCACGGTGTTCGATAGGGTGGGGGAGTTGCAGGATGCGGTCAACCGCACGGCCAATCGCCTGATTGACGTGGGGCTGATCGGGGAATCCACCCCGCAGGGTATGTCCCGGAGGGCCGCTGACCACCACCTTCCACCAGTGAATACCGATTGCCCCGTAGGTGAGGCGGCGGCCGTCGCCCAGTACGTCGATAAAGATTGTTGCTTCGCCGCCCAATTTATCGACCAGGTCTTTCATTCCTTTCAGCCCCGTTTCCTCCTGAGCCACAGCGGCAAAGACCAGGGTGTGTTCCGGTTGTACGCCCGATTGCACCCAGGCTTCGGCGGCGGCCAGCATAGCCACGGTGATGGAGGACGTGTTGGTGCCAGGACCGATCAGTCGGTCGCCTGCGCGGTAGGGTGGCGCCTCCGCAGCACGCTGATGCTCCGCTATGCCGGCCAGGTCATCAAGGGTGCTGACGTACACGATCTGATCCTTTCTTTTGCCAGGTATAATGCCCATCACGTTGGGTTGATCATTAATCCGTACCTCTTGCAGGCCAATCTCCTGCATGATATCCGCTACCGCTTCGGCGCGCTCTTGCTCTCCACCAGAGGGCGACTCAATACCTCCGATCCGGATGAGCCAGTCGACGTATTTTGCTTCGTTCTTGTCCAAATAGTTGAGTCCCTGCTTGGCGTAGTCAGGCAGGCCTTTTTCCTGAGCGGTGAGGAGCTGGCTTCCGCCAAAAAGGAATACTCCGAGGAGCAGGTAATAGCGTAAGTACATAGTTTTTGTTTTGACTGGAAAGTACAAAATTTTTCAGATGGCAGATGGCAGGTACTTCGCAAGTGCCTGCCATCTGAGGAAAACTATCGGATTTGTGTCGGATTATCGAAGAGAAAGCGTAAACTAGACGTTCGAGTCAAAGCTTATCAATCTTAAACACTTAATTATGCCTGTGCTGTACCGTGGTCAACGAATATATTTCCTACTATTCCTTCTGTTTATTGGCCTCCTCTCCTGCCAATCCAATGCTCCTGACTTCGATCGGGAAACCGGGCAGGTGTCGGCATTCGCCGAAATGGTGGCAGCCGGAGTGAAGCCGTTGGCGCTAAGTGCTCCCCTGTCGTCCGATGAGATGGATGCTTTTGAGCCGTTAGCCCGCGCTGCCGCTGCCGAATACGGGGTAGCGGTTTTTCGCGAAAGCGATCTCCTGCAAACGGATCTGTTTTCCGCCAATGTTGCCGAGGAGAAAGAGGTGCTCTTGCTCTGCGATACCCTGACCAAACGGGCGTACGACAGTCTGCAAGCCGATCGGGATGCGCTGGTAGCCGCCGATGCCTACACAGGTGAAGCCCGTCGACAGATTGCCCGCCGTTTCGGTCGACTGCTGGGCTATACGCCCCAGGGCATTAATGGCCTGCTGGCGCAAAATACCGACTTTCGCACGCTGGCTGATTTTGGCGTGGCAGCTACCAATTTATTTTGGTACTATCGCGACCGCATGGCGGCAAAGGAATTTTATACTTCCATTTTGGGACTTAACGTGGTAGTCGAGTACGACAACTCCACTATTCTGCAGATTGCGGACGACTCTTACCTTACTCTGGTTGATGATGGTAAGGGGATGCATACGGCGGCCGAGCCCAAGTCGGTAGCCCTGGCCCTGCTCACCCGTCAGCTACCACAGTGGTGGGACTACCTGCAAGAGCAATCTATTAACGTCAAATACACGTACAAGCCCCGGGAAGGCAATGCACACGATGGCTTCGTGATTGTCGACCCGGAAGGATACCTGCTGGAATTTGAGGTCTTCAAACAACACCCGGAGAACGAACCGGCCATACCACTGCTGCACCGTGCCCCGGATATGCCCGTATCGCCTACCGTGGAGAATGCTCCGGATGGGCTGGCTTTCCACGGTACAGTTTCCTGGCTATATTATCAGGATGTGCTGGCCATGGAAAGTTTCATGGAGCAGACGCTGGGCTTCCCGCTAGTTATCGATCAGGGATGGGCTAAAGTGTACCCGGCCTCAAAGACGGGCTTTATCGGCCTGGTTGACGAACGGCGCGGCATGAACGACTATACGGAGGAAAAAGCCGTCAACGTCAGCTTCTGGATGGACGATCTCGATGGCTGGTGGGCGTACGCCAAAGAGCAGCAGCCCTTCCCCCTGCGTCAGGATACCTTGACCGTAGATGCCGAAGGTCGCTACCGCGCTTTTGTCGGCTTTGATCCGGGAGGCTATTTCCTGGAGTTCGACGAATTCCTCGATCATCCCGCCAACACCAATTTGCCGGTGGTTACTCAAGACTAATGGGAAAAGGATAATGGTTGATTTTACCATTAAGAAGTTAAGAGAAATTGAGGCCTCAGGCGGAAGAGTCGGCTGCCGGAAGGCGACTTCACGGTGCTTAATGACTTCATGGTTTTCATCATTAGGGAGCGATTATCGCGTGTCTACATGTATAAATTCCCAGGCGCGGCAGGGTCACGTCTCCAAAACTCCAAACTCCAAACTCCGCCTTTTGTTAGACGCGGCAGTGCCACGTCTCTACCGATTTCGCGATCCGGAGGATCACGGTCCACTGCCTACTGCTCACTAAGAACTACCGGCTGCTCAGCACTTACCGGGAATTTGGGAATATGATCCGGTAGGCGAGTGAGGAGTTCGTAATTCATGCTGTTGTTCATATCGCTGAAAGAGCTAACGCTCATGGTGTGCTCGCCCTGCGTACCGATGAGTACTACCTCGTCGTGAACAGCTACGTCGGATACTTCGGTAACATCAATAACGATCATATTCATATTGACGAAGCCGACGACCGGAGCGCGGTATCCACCAACAAGGACGTGACCGTTGTTGCTTAGGGTGCGACTGAATCCATAGCCGTAGCCGACAGGTACAGTGGCAATTTTGCTAGGTCGCGTGGTGTAGTAAGCCTTGCCGTAGCTGACGTATTCGTTGGCGGGTACGCGGTTGACGCTGAGGATTTCGCTCTTCCAGGTGAGAATGCGTTTCAGGGGGTCTTCAGCATAATTATGTTT
>Ga0209938_1000934_pt1 | contig 15626 bp, 15 predicted proteins | sample SalPonR2_C_D1_MG_FD_185708 | JGI IMG/M metagenome (GOLD analysis project Ga0209938, IMG submission 185708) | Salt pond soil microbial communities from South San Francisco under conditions of wetland restoration - Salt Pond MetaG R2_C_D1_MG... ... | reverse complement strand
TTCTTACCAGGCCCCATTACTGGCTCTGGGCTATCGACCGGTTTGGCGGCACGCTGTCGCCGTCGCCCAACTTCGGTTACGAGCTGTGCCTGAAACGCATCAGCGATGAGGACATGGAAGGACTGGCCCTGAGCTCCTGGCGCGTGGCCTTCAACGGCGCCGAGGCGGTCAGCCCGGATACGGTGGAGCGTTTTATCGAACGCTTCGGCGAATGGGGGTTCCGGCCTGAGTCCATGGCACCGGTCTACGGCCTGGCCGAGAACTGTGTGGCCCTGACCTTTCCCGAGGAGCAGCGGGAACCGGTCATCGACTACGTTGAACGGGACCGCTTCCAGAAAAGCGGCGAGGCAAAACCGGTTTCCCGGGATGACGAAACAGCCCTCCGCTTTGTGTCCTGCGGCAAGGCCATTCCCAACCATGAAATACGCATGGTGGACGACGACGGCAATGAGCTTGGTGAACGACAGGAGGGCAACCTGCAGTTTACCGGCCCCTCGGCGACCAGCGGGTATTACCGGAATGACGAGAAGACCGAAGAGCTTTTCGACGGCAAATGGCTGAATACAGGCGACAGGGGCTATATCGCCGACGAGGAACTGTATTTGAGCGGCCGCAACAAGGATCTGATCGTTCGGGCTGGACGCAATATTTATCCCGGGGAAATCGAGGAGGCCGTGGGCGATCTTGATCTGGTCCGGGCCGGTTGTGTTGCCGCGTTTGCATCAGGAATGGGGGAAAGCGCCGGCGAAAGGCTGGTCGTGGTTGCGGAGACCGCAGAAAAGGATCAGGACAAACTGGACGAGGTCAAAGAAAAAATCCATCACATCGCCATGGACGCCCTGGGCATCGAGGTAGACGAAATCCTCATGGTCAGCCCTCACACAGTGCCAAAGACCTCCAGTGGCAAATTGCGGCGCAATGACTGCCGGCTGCGTTATGAGCGGGGCGAACTTGAGCGCAAAAGCGAGCCTGTGTGGCGGCAACTGGCCAGGTTAGCTGCCGCGACCTGGCGCCAGCAGGCGAAACGTAGCCTGAAAAACGCTGGCCGCTGGCTTTACTCGGCCTGGGCCTGGGTGGTGATGGTGTTGATCTCCATACCGGTCTGGAGTCTGGTCAATATCCTTCCAGGTCGCTCGCTGCGATGGCAGGTTGTCCATTGGGGTGGCAGATTGCTGGCACTGCTGACCGGAACCAGGCTCAAGGTGGAGACCACCGACAGGCTCAGGAAGCTGCCGGAGGGTTGTATCATTGTTGCCAATCACTCCAGCTACCTCGACTCTCTGGTGTTGGCGGCGGTGATTCCCGTGCCGGTGAGCTTCATCGCCAAAGCGGAGCTGATGAACGTTCGCGGCCTGAAGCGTTTTCTGACGCGCATGGAGATTGAACCCGTGGGGCGCGCTGACGCCAGGAGCAGTGTCGGTGATTCCAATCGGATTGCCGAGAACGCCGACGGCCGCCGACTCGTGTTTTTCCCCGAGGGTGGTTTTGATGCGGCGCCCGGTCTGCGCCCGTTTCACATGGGCGCTTTCATGACGGCCGCGGTGTTGGGTGAGAAAGTCATACCCCTTACCATCAAAGGCACCCAGCACAAGCTTCCCTCGGACCGCTGGAACCCCAGGCCCGGCCCGATAAGCGTGGTTGTGGGAGAGCCGACCGAGCCGGAAGGCGATGACTGGAAGTCCGCGGTCCGGCTACGGGACGCCGCCCGGCAAACGATACTGGAAGTGAGCGGCGAACCGGACCGGTTATCCCGCTAGCGGTGGGTATGGCCACCGGGGTCGGCCTAGCTTTACCCCGGCATCAGACAGTCGCTTTTCTGCTGGGGGCAAACACGCTTCTGCCCAGCCAGTGCCAGAGATCAGTGGAGTCGGCCCTGCTGCCGCGGACCATAAGGCGGTGAGCCTTCTGTTCGGTGTCCGGGTCACTGTCACCGGTCCAGATCTCAGTCAGACTCAAAACACTGGCCTCCAGTACCAGGGTCAACTCATGTCCCGGGTTCTCCCGGCACAGATCAATCTCTCCGTCCACCACAACGAGCCACCAGTGGCGCTCCCGCGGTCGGGCATCGTTCAGAAAAAAGTGGATGACTACCCTGCGGTCAGTGGGAAATTTGTCGATGTGCGCGAACCGGCGAATATCCCACATCAAAAAGCCGGCATCCAGCTGGTTTGCCTGCAGCCGGCTGCCAATCCAGCGCGCGCCCCAGTGACCGACGGCCAGGATGATCGGGCGTAGTTCCTCTCCCGCCGGGGTAAGCAGATACTCCACGTTATTGTCACTATGAACACGGTGGAGCACACCCACATCTTCAAGTTTTTTGAGGCGCTGAGCCAAAAGCGTTGCCGATATTCTCGGGACTCCCCGCCGGATCTCATTGAAATGCGTGCTGCCGCAAAGCAGCTCCCGCACCACCAGCGGCGTCCATCGTTCTCCAAGTATTTCCGAGCCCCGGGCCACGGTGCAGAACTGTCCATAGTTGGTCATGAGCGTCGATTCCATGGGTAGGGTTGGAAGAAGGGCGTACGCCCCGGTATTCCATCTTATTCCTTTCTTCTCCGTCTGGCGCTCCATTTTCTGGACTATCGCCAGCCGCCTGTCGGGGAGATAGTAATCCCAGGGCCGGCAATTCGCTTTGCCGTTCCCGATAATGGAGCCGTGCCATGAGCACAAAAACGGCCTGCGATCCGCAAAAGGACAAAATCATGACGAAGATAGCAATAGTTCAGGAACCACCGGTATTTCTGGACCGGGAAAAAACCATTGAAAGGGCAGTCCAACTGGTCCGGGAAGCCGCCAGCAAGGGAGCGGAGCTGGTGGTTTTCTCGGAGACATTCATTCCGGGCTACCCCGCCTGGATCTGGCGATTGAAACCCGGCGGCGACTGGGGTTTATCGGAGCAGTTACACGGGCGCCTGTTAGACAACGCTGTCCGGATTGAATCTGACCAGTTGCGCCCGCTTCTGGATATTGCCAAGGAAATGCAGGTGACGATTGTCTGCGGCATTGAGGAACGCGACGGGGATAACAGCCGCACCACTCTCTACAACTCGGTACTGACTATCAGTGCGGAAGGCGTCGTGCAGAATTGCCACCGTAAACTCATGCCGACCAACCCGGAACGCATGGTCTGGGGCTTCGGCGATGCCAGCGGCCTGAAAGTCGTCGACACGCCCGTTGGCCGGGTGGGCTCTCTGGTGTGCTGGGAAAACTATATGCCTTTGGCGCGCTATGCATTGTTCGCCCAGGGCATCGACATCTACATCGCCCCGACCTACGACAGTGGCGACCGCTGGCTTCGGACGCTGCAGCACATAGCGCGGGAAGGTGGCTGCTGGGTTCTGGGCGCAGGCAACGTATTGCGTACAGGCGATCTGCCCGAGGACTTTCCGGACGTCGAACGGTTGTATCCGGACAAGGACGAGTGGATCAATTCGGGTGACTCGGTGGTCATTTCACCCGCCGGGGAGATAGTCGCGGGTCCGTTACGGCAACAAACCGGGCTCCTGCTGGCGGAGATCGACCTGGGTGAAGTGAATGCGGCAAGGCGCAGTCTTGATATCGCCGGTCACTATGCCCGACCGGACATTTTTTCACTGCAGGTGAACACCCGGCAGCAAAGGCCGGTCAGCTTCAACGAATAGGGACGATAAATACCCTGAAAACCAGTGATTTGGGAACCCTGGGCTACTGGCGGATAAGTGGCTGGAAGGGCGTGAAATGCACAGCTACAGTTGCAGTGAGACCATGGTGCTCATCCCGGTTCCCCTAGTGGGGGCATCTCCTGCCGGCGTTTTTCAAAGAGAGACAGAGTCCGGTTTATCCGTCGGTTTTACCTTTCACCCACCTGTCACCTTGCTTGTGGTATTCCTTTTTTACCGCCGCCCAGGCCACCTTATGAGCTGTTTTTTCCCGGCCTGAGTTGCCACGGCGATCTTCAGAATCGCTGTATTTATCCCAGGCGGAATTGAACGCCTTACGATAAATCTCCTGGGCATGGGCTGGCAGATTATTGCGTACACTGTCTGGTAATTCCGCATTGCTATCGTATGGCATTGGTCTTCTCCTCTGAACATTCACAGTTCCAGTACCAGGTTTCTGCCGCCCAGAAAAAGCACCCAGACCGTTACCGCGGCCCAGTGAATGAGCACCGGCACCCATATAGACCGGGAAAGAACATAAGCGTAGCCACAAGTAACCCCCATGGCGCAAACGATAACCAGAAACCACGGGTTCAGGAAAAGCGAAGTAGCGGTGGGGTTAAACGTCAACGCATTGAATGGATGCCACACCACGAATACCAGAGTGCTGATTGCCACACTCCAGGCAGCCTTTGCATGCCCGGCCGCCAATATGTTTCGCGGTATGAGTACGCCCCGGAAAAAGGCTTCTTCAAGCAGCGCCGGGAACACGAACAATATGAGCGGTAACAAGGGCGTGATTGGCGAATCCAGCCAGCCAAACTGTAACAAACCGGCGCCGAAACCGACGGATGCCGCTATGATTGCGAACGCCGGCACCAGTGCCCAGGCCTTCAACGGGACCTGAAAAGGCGAGGTCAGAAAACTCTTGCCAAGGTTGCTGCGGAGGTACGTTGAAGACCTGCCTGGAGTCATCGGGTTGCGAATCGACAAAATAAACCTGTTTCGCTTTTTTGATCGCGCGAATGGTTCATGCCTATTGGGCAGTATAGCCGCCATCAATTACCAACTGGGCGCCGGTGACGAATTTGGACTCGTCGGACGCCAGGAATACCGCGCCCCAGGCAATATCGTCCGGCTCGCCCACATGGCCCAGCGGATGCCTGCGATCGAGTGCACGCCGGCCTTCCTCAACGTCGCCCTGCTCACTCAGGAAATTGTCCACCAGGGGCGTCCAGATAAAACCGGGGTGGATGGAGTTCACCCGGATTTTGTCCGGAGCATAAAGCAGTGCATCTGTTTTGGTCATCAAGCTGACAGAGCCCTTGGACGCATGATAAGCCGGCAGGTCCGGCGCGCTCACCAGACCATAAATCGAGGAAAGATTTATAATGCTGCCACCGCCCGCCTTTCGCATGGGCTCGATGGCATGTTTGGTGCAAAAGAACACACCTTTGACATTGATAGCCTGAACCTTGTCCCATTCCTCTTCCGTGATCTCATGGGTTGGTTTGTTTGTGCCCGCAATACCGGCATTGTTCAGCATTACATCCAGATGTCCGAATTCTTCGATTACAGCAGCGATGGTTTTCGCGACATCATCCTCGGCAGAAACATCGCAGTGCCAGTACCGGGCCATCCCGCCATTGTCGTTGATGGTTGCCGCAACGGCTTCACCCGCTTCCTTGTCGACATCGGTGACAGCCACCACTGCGCCTTCTTCCGCCATCCGGATGGCGGACGCGCGGCCAATGCCAAGGGCGGCACCTGTAACCATTGCAACTTTATTTTTCAAACGGTTCATAGAGATCTCCTTGTTCGCGTTGAGGGTATCAATAACCATAAAGCTTACTGCATAAATATTACAGGTATCCGTATCAACGCCCGCTGACATGGGTCAATTAAACTGACGGCCCCCGAAAACGATTACAACCGGCTTTTCCTGGGCAGCGACGGTTCGAAAAGACAGATCTCAGGTTTGCACACTACTGCTTACTGTTCCAAGGCCATCTGCCTGTGACCTCTACTTCCAGCGTAAAGCTCAGGAATGTACGTATAAGTACAACGATGGCCAGAACCCCAATTGATTCAAAGGTCAAATCGACAGCAACCGTATAGATTATGTCTGCTGCAACGAGAAACTCCAGTCCCAGCAAGATGCCATGCCCAAGGAACTGGCGAAGCTCCTGAATGACTGAATTTTTATCATCTTTTTTGACTAACCGTCCCAGAGCATGAAACAGCGCATAGAGCGCAATCAAGGTAATAATGCCTACTCCAATCCCCTCAATTATCGCCGCGCACCAGGTCGCCAACGGTGTTATAAAGTCGCTCATCTCTCCCCCATCTAACGAGCCTTTAGCAAGCCCGCTCCTCGCCATTTTTATTGACCAGGCTGAACCTCAGAATGTCCCTTGGGCGGCCCCACCATATATTTGCCACTGACCACTCAGATGTAACTTTCTCCATGCATACCCATAACACCTGGATGGCCTGATTATTAAGCGGAAAATCCTGAGTTCACTATTTCACAACACTCTCCAGTGTCAAAGTTGGAGTGCATTAGGACACGAGACACACATTAGCGGAAAAAGAGCTCTGTCCCGGTTTTTGTGCAACGGTACCTGAAAATTCCTCTCGATGCGCTGGAGGGCGCAGCCCGGGAATGAAAGTGACTTGGTCACTGAAGCGACGCCGGTGACGGTGTAGCCTATGAAGGGAATTTATGGCTGATTAACATGAGCCTGGCCAGGCTGATATGTTCCGGTCATGAAGATTTCTAAAACTGATATTCAAGGAGTAACAGGCTATGAAATTAAAAGCGATTATTATAGCGACCAGCTTCGCTTTGGCCATGATTCCGGGCGCGGTCGTGGCTGAAAACACTGACATCACGGTTCGAGTCATGAGCAAGGATGCCAAATTCGTAGGCACCAGCATGGGGGGAACCCGGGTAATTCTGCGCGACAAAGAAACCGGTGAGGTTCTGGCCCAGGGTGTAACCGCTGGTGGCACCGGCAACACAGGCAAAATCATGCATGAAAATGGTGGTCGCCGCACTGCTATGGCAGACGAATCTGCTGCCTCTTTCAATACAACGCTGGATCTCGACCGCCCGCGCATGATTGAAGCGGAAGTTTATGGTCCACTGGCCCAGCCGCAAGCTGCCCATGTGGCGAGTGCGACCCAATGGGTTATTCCCGGTGGTCACCTTTCGGTTGGAGATGGTTGGGTGATTGAACTGCCAGGCCTTGTTGTCAATGTGCTGGAACCGGCGGCGGCCCAGAAAGTATCGGCTTCGGAGGTCGACAGCATTTCAGTCAGTGCCAATGTCATGATGATGTGTGGTTGTCCCATTACTCCAGACGGCCTGTGGGACGCGAATCAGTTCGAGGTTGGTATGACGATATCCAAAGATGGAGAAAAGGTGGGTGAAGAGGAAATGTCCTACGCTGGGAAAGCCAGTATGTATAACGGTGAAATTCCAGTCACAGGACCGGGTGTATACGATGTGATCGTCCATGCTTATGACCCACAAAATGGCAATACGGGAATCGACAGGACGACCGTTGTTATTAAATGAGAAGAAAAGTGCCCGCAGATCTGCGTGGCCGTTTCATTGATCCTGCAACAAAAATGCAGTGAACGGCAGTGCGTGTTGGATAGGGCACTGCATACAAAAAGGGGAGGGGCTCCCAACTGGCAGCCCTGACTGGGGGCCAGTGTCGTGTTCAAAACGCGTTACTTTCAAACCATCGATCCTGCGACCCTGTGGTTCTGCCTTCGGGTGGCTCTTCTGATAGCCGCCCTGGTCCTGCCGCACAGCGCCCGGGCCACAAGTGAAGTCTACCTGCTGTACCGTCAGTGGCAGCCCTACAGCTGGCCGCAGGATGTGCCGTCTGCCCGCGAAGTGAGCCGGTCCCAGCGTGGGCTGGGCTGGCGTCGCCAGAGCGCTTCCGGCGGTTGGGGCGTTGATTACGATTACCAGCCCCTGCGCCTGCGCACCGGTGACCCGGCGCACAACGGCCACTTGCACCGGTTGACGGTCGAGGGCCAATGGCAGCACCGGCTTTACCGTCTGGAAGCACGGGCGGGCGTTGCCGGTACCTCCAATATGTTCAAGTATCAGACATTTCATCGCGATGTGGTGAATGGTCGTGTGGCGGTGTTCCGGGCCCTGGGCCAGGGTTCGCCCCTGGGCCTGGGGATTGGCGGCGACCATCGTTTCGGTTCTTTCCGCTGGCTTCCCAGAGTGCGTTGGCAGCACACCGGGATTAGCGGTCACTGGCTGGTGGATTTGCCGGTCATGCTGCGATGGCAAAGCACTGGTGACCGTTGGCAATTTCGAATCGCCCGGAAAGGGGATCGTTGGGCCACGCTTGATCAGGCCCGGGCCGTTGAAAGTGCACTTTATCTGCGCGAGTGGCGAGCGGAACTGAGCTACCGGGTCAGCTCAGGCGAAGGTTCCGGGCCAGCGATGGTGCTGGGAATCGGCGCGAGTGTGGATACCCGTGTGCGGTACCGGGATCTTCAAGCGGGAACCCTGGATCTGCGTCTGGGCGATGCGCTTGTGGGGAGTATCAGGCTCGGCTGGTAAACCGTATACCCGGCAAGGGACCCCAGCGTTACCTTGGGTCTCCGGGAAACAGATCCGTCCCGGCTTTTCACCGGTTACGTTCCGGCGCGGGAATGATTTACAGTAAACCACTTCAAATGGCGGGGAACCAGAACCGATGGAATTCACCTTTCTGGGCACGTCGGCCGGAACACCGACACGTTCACGCAACGTAAGCGCTCTCGCGCTGTCGCACTCGGGCCACAGACCCTGGTATCTGGTGGACTGTGGCGAAGGCACCCAGCACCAGCTACTTCGCGCCCACTACTCGGTCATGCAATTGCGGGCGATATTCATCACCCATGTCCACGGCGACCACACCTTCGGCCTGCCGGGGCTGCTCACCAGTGCCTCCATGCTGGGCCGCACAGAGCCGCTGGACGTCATCGCCCCCGTCCAGACCCAAAACCTCATCCACGCGACGCTCGAAAACAGCGACTCCAGCCTCAACTATACCCTGAACTTCATCGATTCCGAGGCACCCGACTTCGTCTGGCGGGATGAGCACGTCGGGGTGACGAACGTGGCACTCTCCCACCGGGTGCCCTGTCGCGCCTACGTGTTTACCGAACAAAATGTGGAGCGACAACTGTTGCAGGACAAGCTGAACGAGGAGGGCATCGCACCCGGCCCCGGCTGGGGTGAGTTGCAGAAAGGCAATGACGTGATGCTGGAAGACGGCTGCCTGCTCAGGAGTGACGACTACACCCGGATTCCCCGCGTTGCCCGCCGCCTGGTCGTCGCCGGTGACAATGACGATCCGACCCTGCTGAGCGAGGCCTGCAACGGCAGCCATGTGCTGATTCACGAGGCCACCTACACCCAGGAGGTGGCCGATCGGGTCGGCCCCTGGCCCCAACACAGCTCCGCCGGACAGGTAGCCCGGTTCGCCCAACAGGCACGCCTGCCCAACCTGGTGCTGACCCACTTCAGCTCCCGCTATCAGTCCGGGCCGGACGGTACGCCCCACATCAACCAGTTGGCAGCCGAGGCGTTGCAACACTATCGGGGCCGGCTGTTCCTGGCCCGGGATTTTGCCAGTTACCGGCTGCAGAAAGACCTGTCTCTGAACTGCCTGACCACCGAGCCGGGTAATTAATCTCAATTCAACCGAATTGGTCGCGGTTTTCCCATGGTTTCCCCAACTTTGCTAAACTTGCGGCTTTCGTATTCTTGCTGATGAAGGGAAGCCATGGCTGATATTGCTGAGCTGATTCTTGATGCCGGTCGGGCCGGTATTGAACTTGCGCTTTTCGTGCTGCTGCCGGTGATGATAGTGATGCTCACCATCATGCGCCTGCTTGAGTACCAGGGACTGCTGGGCTGGGTGGTGCGGGGCGCGAGCCCCGTTCTGCGCCCGCTGGGAATCCCGGGGCTGGGGGTTTTTGCCATGATCCAGATTCTTCTGGTCAGTTTTGCCGCCCCCGTCGCCACCCTGGCGATGATGGACCGGGGCGGTATTTCGGCGCGGCATATCGCTGCCACCCTGGCGATGGTGCTTACCCTGGCCCAGGCCAATGTGGCCTTTCCCATGGCGGCAGTGGGCCTTAATGTCTGGGCGGTCCTGGGTATCTCACTGCTGTGCAGCCTGGTTGCCGCTGCGCTGACCTTCCACTTGTTCGGGCGCAATCTGAGCAATGAAGAAGCCTCTACCAGGGACGATCAGGATCCAGACGACGCCCCGGCCGGACTGATGGCGGTGATTAACCGTGCCGGCCGTGATGCCTTCGAGATTGCCGTTGGCGCGATACCGATGCTGGTGCTGGCTCTGGTGGTGGTTTATGTTTTTCGGGCGCTGGGCGTGATCGGGCTATTGGAAGGGGCGCTGGCGCCGCTGTTCGAGGGCCTCGGTTTGCCGAGCGCCGCGCTGTTGCCGATCGTTTCCAAATACATCGCAGGCGGTACGGCAATGATGGGGGTTGCCGTGGATTATATTAACCAGGGTCTGATCAGCACCGCCGAATTCAACCGCCTGGCCGGCTTTCTGATCCATCCCTTCGATCTTGCCGGTATCGCCATCCTGATCGCTGCCGGGCGGCGGGTGGCCAGTGTTCTCAAGCCAGCGTTACTGGGGGCAGTGGTGGGTATTCTGTTGCGGGCCGTGCTGCACATGGTTCTGTTCTAGCGCTGGATACTCTGCTGTTTGTCAATGGCGGGACACTAGGTGTCTTCCTTTAACACCAGACTGACAAGTTTATGAACCAGGGGCGTGACCGCCAGAATGGTGGGAAACGCCACCGCAAAGGCAAACGCCCAGGCATTCAGCCAGATCGACACAATATTATCGACCAGCCCCACGTTAAACAGACTGATCACCAGCGACATGATGCCGGACATCAATAACGACATGAAAAACGAAAACACAATGCGGTGATGTTTGCGGTCAATCATAGGTTCTCTCTTCCCGACATGCGCCGGGACCCGTTTCAAATGAAAACAGGCCTGTCCAGGTTTTTGTGTTTGTCAGCTCCGACCAAGGATTTGCCGTCGCTATGACGCCCCGTTTTGTTTTGTCAGCCAGGCCCGAAAAGGCGCCGCCGAGTCGTCCATTTCGATCCGGGTCAATCCCAGCTCTTCGGGCCTGGCGGGATGGGTCTGGCCGTAGAGCTGCTCTGCAATATTGCCGTCGGCAAAGCCGGCATCGTTTGCGGTTTCCTGAGGTGCAGCAAACACGATACGGGGAATACGAGCCCAGTGAGCAGCGGCCAGGCACATGGGGCATGGCTCGCAACTGGCGTACAGGGTAGCTTCCCGCATATGCTGGTTGCGCAGTGCCTTGCCGGCCATACGAATGGCCGCGACCTCGGCGTGGGCGGTAGGGTCGCAATCCAGCTTTGCCCGGTTACCGGCGCTGGCAATAACCTTGCCATTGATGACCACCACGGCGCCAAACGGGGCGCCGCCAGTGTCGACCGATTCGAAGGCCAACTGGATGGCTTGCTGGAGAAACGCTTGATCAGTGTCGCTGGTCGGGGAATTGCTCATTTATGGGATCTCCGCATTGTTGGGTCTTTGGCCTGCTGGTGGAGACTCATCAATCAAACAGGTCTGGTTCGGTGTTCACAAAGTGGGGTTTCGGGGTGGATTCTAACAGACTGGAACGGGGCAGGGTGTCCCGGTTTGTCAGTTCACCCGCATCGTTGTCTGAGATCTGAAAATTCACCTTTACTAAACCTAACTCCGGGCTAGACTGAGAAACAACGGGAAAATACCTCATTACACCGTTGGTAAATCTGCTGGGTGTAGCTTTTGCCACCTTCCTTCGACCACAATGACAACTATCAAGGTGTGTTTATGAAACGCCATTCGTTATCTGCCGCATTTACCGGCAGCCTGCTGTGTGCTGCCATGTTCGCCTCACCTGCAATTGCTCAGGACAAAGAAAAGTTCATCACCATTGGCACCGGTGGCCAGACTGGAGTCTACTACGTGGTAGGCCAGTCGATCTGTCGCCTGGTCAATCGCCTCGATGACGCCAATATCAAGTGTAATGCACCGTCCACCGGCGGTTCTGTTGCCAACATCAATGGCATCAAGTCCGGCGAACTGGACATGGGTGTCGCCCAGTCCGATGTCCAGTATCAGGCCTATAACGGCACCGGCAATTTCGAGGACAATCCCTACCCGGAGCTGCGTGCCGTGTTCCGGGTCCATGGCGAGCCGCTGACGTTGCTGGCGCGTGCCGATTCCGGCATTGAGACCCTGGATGACCTGAAGGGCAAGCGCGTCAATATCGGTAATCCCGGCTCTGGCCAGCGCAACACCATGCAGGTAGTGATGGACGCCAAGGGCTGGACCACGGACACGTTCTCCCTGGCTTCCCAACTGGATGCCGCTGAGCAGGCCTCGGCCCTGTCCGATAACAACATCGACGCCATGGTCTATGTGGTTGGCCACCCCAATGGGTCCATTCAGGAAGCCACCACCACCGTTGATGCCCGCCTGATTCCACTGAATGACGAGGACATCGAAGGCATCGTTAACGAGTATCCCTATTACAGCAATTCCGTCATTCCAGGCGGCCTGTACAAGGGTAACCCGGACGATGTCGAGACCTTCGGGGTAGCGGCGACTTTCGTGACCACCGCCGAGGCGGATGATGAAGTTATCTACCAGACGGTCAAGGCGGTCTTCGACAACTTTAATCGCTTCAAACAGCTACACCCCGCCTTCGAGAACCTGGTTGCCGAGGAGATGGCCACCCAGGGGCTTTCCGCACCACTGCATGAAGGCGCTGCCCGTTACTACCGGGAACAGGGCTGGATCGAGTGATCCTGATTTGATGGTTGTTACAAATTGGTGACTGATGCGCGGATGCCTTCAAGTATCCGCGCATTGCGTTGGTAATGCCGTTTCCCCCGACTTTTCCAGGCGCAATAACAACATCGACGGCTGCAGGGCTGACTATGACTGACGACAACACAAGACCTGGCGATTCGAGTGTCGACCTCGATGACATGGTCGCTTCCAGTGACACGGGGGCCCGCAAACCAGCCGGCATGCCCGGCAAGCTACTGGTGAGCATTGCGGCCGCATGGTCACTCTTCCAGTTATGGATCGCTTCGCCAGTGCCCTTCATGCTGGGCTTTGGCGTGTTCAGCGCCACGGAAGCGCGTTCCATTCACCTGGCCTTTGCGCTTTTCCTGGCCTATATGGCCTATCCGGCACTCAAGCGTTCGCCCCGCGACCGCATCCCCATCCAGGATTGGGTGCTTGCCACGGTGGCGGCCTTCTGCGGCGCCTACATGTTCATGTTCTACGAGCAGCTGTCTCAGCGCCCCGGTGCGCCGATCACGCAGGATGTGATCATCGGGGTGGCGGGGATCCTGCTGCTGCTCGAGGCGACCCGCCGAGCGCTTGGCCCGCCGCTGATGATCGTGGCATCGGTCTTTCTTATCTACAGTCTTGCTGGCCCATGGATGCCGGGTATCCTCTCTCATGGCGGGGTCAGCCTCTATGGGCTGATCAATCACCAGTGGTTGACCACCCAGGGGGTCTTCGGTATCGCCCTGGGGGTTTCGACCAGTTTCGTGTTCCTGTTCGTGTTATTCGGCGCCTTGCTCGATAAGGCCGGTGCGGGTAACTATTTCATCAAGGTGGCGTTTTCGCTGCTTGGCCACTACAAGGGTGGGCCGGCGAAGGCTGCTGTGGTGGCGTCGGCCATGACTGGTCTGATTTCCGGTTCGTCGATCGCCAATGTGGTAACTACCGGCACCTTTACCATTCCGATGATGAAGCGCGTCGGCTTTTCCGCCGAGAAGGCCGGTGCCGTCGAGGTGGCGTCTTCGGTTAACGGTCAGATCATGCCACCGGTCATGGGCGCTGCTGCTTTCCTGATGGTCGAGTATGTCGGCATCTCCTATGTCGAGGTCATCAAGCATGCCTTCCTGCCGGCGCTGATCTCGTATATCGCCCTGGTCTATATCGTTCACCTGGAGGCCCTGAAAGCCAATATGCAGGGTCTTGAAAGCAGCAATCCGTACAAGCCGCTGTTGAACAAGGTGCTGGGCTTTCTGGGTGGTCTGCTGTTGATGATGGTGACGGCTATGGCCGTCTATTACGGCCTTGGCTGGCTGAAGCCGGTCCTTGGCGATGCGACACCCTGGGTGGTCGCGGTTGGCCTGACCGTAATCTACATCGCTCTGCTCAAGCTGGCAGCCGGTTACCCCGAGCTCGAGCTGGACGACCCCAACCAGCCGATCTATACGCTGCCGCAAACCAAGCCCACGGTGCTGGTAGGGTTGCAGTACATCCTGCCGGTGATCGTGCTGATCTGGTGTCTGATGGTGGAGCGCCTGTCGCCGGGGCTGTCGGCCTTCTGGGCCACAGTGTTCATGATCTTCATCATTATTACCCAGCGCCCGATTACCTCGATCTTCCGGGGCCGCAGCGATATGAGCGCGGACCTTCGTGAGGGCGCGATGGATCTGTGGACCGGCCTGGTCACCGGTGCCCGCAACATGATCGGCATTGGTATTGCCACCGCCACCGCTGGCATCATCGTCGGGGCTGTGTCGCAGACCGGGGTCGGGCTGGTGCTGGCGGAAATGGTGGAGATCCTCTCCATGGGGAATCTGCTGCTGATCCTGATGCTTACGGCGGTGCTGAGCCTGATTCTCGGCATGGGGCTGCCCACCACGGCCAACTACATCGTGGTCTCGGCGCTGCTGGCGCCGGTCATTGTTCAACTGGGGGCCGAGAACGGCCTGCTGGTACCGCTGATTGCGGTGCATCTGTTCGTGTTCTACTTTGGCATTATGGCCGACGTTACGCCGCCGGTGGGGCTGGCATCCTTCGCGGCGGCGGCCGTTTCGGCTGGCGATCCCATCCGGACCGGTTTTCAGGCCTTCTACTACAGCCTCCGTACCGCGGCGCTGCCGTTCCTGTTCATTTTCAATACCGATTTGCTGCTGATCGATGTCACCTTCACGCAGGGCATCCTGATCTTCGTGGTGTCGACCATCGCCATGCTGATCTTCGCGGCCGCGACCCAGGGCTTCATGATCACCCGCAACCGCTGGTATGAATCCATGGTGTTGCTGCTGATTGCGTTCACGCTGTTCCGGCCCGGGTTCTGGATGGACATGATCCATGATCCCTATGAGTCCGTGCCTCCGGCACAATTCGTCGAGGCGCTGGGCAATGCCGATGAAGACTCTAGCTTGCGCCTGGAGATTGCAGGTGTTGATGCGTATGGCGATCCCATGACCACCTACATGACCGTGCCAGTGCCGGACGGCGAGACCGGACAGGAGCGGCTCGATAACATGGGCATGGACCTGTTGATCAAGGACGGCAGGGCGATCGTCGATATGGTCGCCTATGGCAGCCAGGCAAAGGAACTTGGCTTCGATTTCGACCAGGAGATCATTGAGGTGCTGTCGCCTGTAGACCGGTGGACCAAGGAGCTGATGTGGATTCCTGCCTTCCTGGTCTTTGGACTGATAGTACTGATGCAGCGAAGGCGCCGTGACAACACGGCGGCTAATGCTACTGCCTGAAGGAGTTTGCCATGTACAGCAAGATCATGTTGCCAGTGGACCTCAACGAGGAGGAGTCCTGGGTGAAGGCGCTTCCCACGGCCTTGAAGCTATGCAGAACTTTCGACGCCTCGTTGCATGTGGTCACGGTTATGCCGGACTATCACATGTCCATCGTGGGATCCTATTTTCCCGCGGACTTCGCCGAGAATGCCCACAAGGCGATGACCGATGCGCAGCACGCCTTCATCAAGGAGAACGTGCCCGCGGATATTCAGGCGCAGAGTGTCATCGTCAATGGCTCGCCCTGGGAGGCGATCGTCAAGGCGGCCAAAAAACTGGAAGTGGACCTGATCGTCATGGCCTCCCACAACAAACGCAAATTCGCCGATT
>Ga0209938_1000930_pt1 | contig 15679 bp, 12 predicted proteins | sample SalPonR2_C_D1_MG_FD_185708 | JGI IMG/M metagenome (GOLD analysis project Ga0209938, IMG submission 185708) | Salt pond soil microbial communities from South San Francisco under conditions of wetland restoration - Salt Pond MetaG R2_C_D1_MG... ... | reverse complement strand
GGCTTTTTTGGGCTAGTTCGAGGCGCAAAAATCGCGGATAGCCTAGCTATCCAAGGCTTTTTGCAACGAAGAAATCGCCCCAAAAAGACGCAGATTATTGCTTGATTTAATTGGGCAACCTACTTACAGGACAAAACTTTTTGTAAGGGCTTTCGCGCACCTTTTATTCCTAAAGGAAGGCCTGCCCGCGGGTGGATTCCCTACAGGGCTAGGGTGGCGCGGGGCCATAAAGTTTCATTTTTAGCTTTTGTCCTGTACTCAAAATTATGGGTTCAAAGTGAATCCATTTGGTCAAAAAAAAACAGTTACATCATTTTTCATCCCCCGTACCCCCTTTGAAGGGATCAGCGTTGGCTTTTCCCAGCGGGAAAAAGAGCGTGGCAACAGGGGGATGACAGAATTTTGAGTAGATTCTAAAGATGTAAGTAACCAAATGAAATCATTTTGAACCTAATTAAGGCATTCTGGATCCTGTTCAGGTATGTTTAAACTTTAACCCTTAACCTTTCACACTTTAACCTTTACATTCCTAACCAATGACAGATCTCCAAATCGCAAAAAGCGTTAAACTTAAACCCATCCAGCACATCGCTCGACAACTAAATATCCCGGACGAGGAAATTGAGCAGTACGGAAAATACAAAGCCAAATTACCCTTATACCTGATTGACGATGAAAAACTAAAGGAAAGCAAGCTCATTCTGGTGACGGCAATCTCGCCAACGCCGGCGGGTGAGGGAAAAACCACTACTTCCATCGGCCTGGCCCAGGGCATGCAGCGCCTGGGACATAAAGCCTGTGTGGTATTGCGGGAGCCCTCCCTTGGTCCGGTGTTTGGGATGAAAGGTGGTGCGGCAGGTGGTGGCTACGCACAGGTCTTACCCATGGAGGATATCAACCTGCACTTTACGGGGGATATTGCGGCCATCGAAAAAGCCCATAATCTTCTCTCAGCCCTGATCGATAATGCGCTGCAAAATCCAAAATCGACCTTAGGACTCGATCCGCGGCGGATTACCTGGAAACGCGTGTTGGATATGAATGATCGCGCCCTGCGTCAAATCAATATTGGCCTGGGAGGGACGGGAAATGGCGTACCGCGTGAATCGGGCTTCGATATAACGGTAGCCTCCGAGGTCATGGCTATTCTCTGCCTGTCTGAAAACCTGGCCGATCTCAAAGGACGACTGGGCAATATTCTGATTGGTTTCACCTTTGAGCGTCAGCCGGTCTACGCCAAAGACTTAAAGGCGCAGGGAGCTATGGCGGCCTTACTTAAAGATGCCATTTTGCCCAACCTGGTCCAAACGCTGGAAGGTGGTCCCGCCATTATCCACGGTGGCCCCTTTGCCAACATTGCACAGGGTACGAACTCTGTACTGGCTACCAAGATGGGACTGTCGCTGGCCGATTACGTCATCACCGAGGCCGGTTTCGGTAGTGATCTGGGGGCAGAGAAATTCTACAATATTAAGTGTAAAAGTGCGGGGTTGAAGCCCAAAGCTTCCGTGCTGGTAGCTACCATTCGGGCGCTGAAATACCACGGGGGCGTATCCCTAAAAGAACTAAAACAACCCAATCCCGAAGCCGTAGAAAAAGGCTTACCCAACTTAGCCAAACACCTGGAGAATAGCCGCCTTTTTGGCGTGCCGGCGGTGGTAGCGATTAATCACTTTGATCAGGATAGCGATGCCGAAGTGCAGGTGGTTAAAGATTTTTGCGAAAGCAAAGGCTTTCCGGTTGTACTTTGTAAGGCCTGGGCCGATGGAGGTAAAGGTGCCGAAGAACTAGGGGAAGCGGTGGTAGCCGCCTGTCAGCAGGAAAGCCAATTTCAGGTGCTTTACGACTGGAAAGCACCCTTGCAGGAAAAAATTCGTACTATCGCCCAACGGATATACGGGGCTGATGATGTAGACTACAGCGTCAAGGCCAGCCTGAACCTGAAAAGGATTGCTCGCCTGGGATTGGAAAGTCTACCGATTTGTATGGCAAAGACCCAAAAGTCGCTGAGTGATGATCCCAAAAAGATTGGACGTCCCCGTCATTTCCGCATCCACATCCGGGAGATAGAGATTGCTGCTGGCGCGGGCTTCTTGATTCCGATTGCGGGGGATATTATGCGCATGCCCGGTTTGCCACGTACCCCATCTGCCGAGCAAATTGATATTGATGATGAAGGAAATATTACCGGACTGTTCTAAGCCCAGCGGTACTTGGCCCAGGCTTTTTGTTGCTTATCGCTGAGAAAAGTCCAGGCCAGGATGCGGCTGCGTTTATTGCCCTGGCCCATATCGATGGTGCGCACTTCGGTGGGCCGGACTTTTTCCAGCTCTTTATTCAATTTAGGAAGATGATCTTCTCGCGATACCAGGCTGGTAAACCAACAAACATTTTTGGCGTAAGTCGTACTTTCCTGAATCATCTGGCTGATAAAAGCACGCTCGCCCCCCGGATACCACAACTCATGGGCCTGCCCGCCAAAGTTTCGGCGCTTAGGATCAGTTTTTTGCTTTAAATTCCGCTGTTTACGAGTGCTGGCCCGATTCGCCTGGGCAGCCGACTCATAAAAGGGAGGGTTACAAACCACCAGGTCAATATAGTCCTCCTCGGCGATAACACCCTGAAAAAAATGCGGTGAATTATGCTGCTTTTTAATCTTTAGTCTCTCCTGTAGGAAGGCATTCGCCGCCTGAATTTTTTGGGCGGAAGCCAATGCTTGCTCGTCAATATCGGTGGCCCAGAAAGCCCAGCCGTAAGCTCGGATACCAATAATTGGGTAAATCAGGCTGGCCCCGGTACCGATATCCAGGCAGGTTATTTTCGGCCCGCGTGGAATCTTGCCCGCATTTTTACTCCCCAGCAAATCGGCAACGTGGTGAATATAATCTGCCCTGCCGGGAATGGGAGGACAAAGATAGCCCGCTGGAATCGACCAGGTAGTAAGCTTGTAGTGTAGCTTGAGTAGTGCCGTGTTTAATGCCAATACGGCGGCTGGATCCCCAAAATCAATCGACCTTTGCCCATTAGGGGTAAGAAGTACGTATTTCTCCAGGGGAGGATAGGTAGCCTGTAAAGCCTGAAAATCGTATTGGCCCCTATGAGGATTCCTGGGATGTAATTCTGGTTGAGGATTTGTTTCTTTTTTTTCCAAGCTTTATTCTGCTTTTGCAACCGGTAACCCTTCGGTGGTGGCCCATTCTGTCCAGGAGCCATCGTAAACCGATGTTGGATTTTCGAGCACTTGCTCCGCGGCCAGTAAGCTAATGCAAGCGGTAATACCGGATCCGCAGGAGAAAACCAGTGGGCGCTCGTCCAGCTGTAAATCTTTGAAAACCTTTTTTAGTTCTTCGGTGGATTTAAATTTGCCATCCTTGAGTACTTTCGTGAACGGCAGGCTCTTACTTCCCGGGATATGGCCACTGCTCAGTCCGGCTCTGGGCTCAGGTTCGGTGCCGGCAAAGCGACCGGCCGAGCGGGCATCCAGCACCTGAGCCTGCTGCTGCTTAGTGTTTTCGAGCATGGCATCGGTATATTGGACTTGATCAATTTGTAGCTCAGTAATAAAATTCCCTTTCTCTGCGGCGTTTTTCTGAAAAGCTTCGGTTACTCCTCCGGCATCCAGCCAGGCGGGCAAGCCTCCATTGAGAACCACAACTTTTTTGTGGCCCATTACGCGAAACAGCCACCAGGCGCGTGGGCTGGCATAAATACCACTGGCATCGTACAGTACGATAGTACTATCTTGATTGATACCCAATTCCTGGCAATTTTTCTGAAAATCCGCCGGATTGGGCAGGGTGTTCGGTAAGCTACTCGCGGGGTCTTTGAAAGTGGTATTCAAATCAAACCAGCGGGAGCCGGGAATCTGTACATTGGCCTCCGCTAATGCTGATTGACTTTTTTTGAGTCCCATCACGAAGAGTAGGATGATCTGTGGATCGTCGAGCTGCTCCTGGAGCCAGTCGGTAGATACGATAGCTTGCATATTATTTAGTTTTTAAACATACTCAAAACGAGTTCTGAATCAGGATGTCTTTGCAATATACTTTTTCAGACTTTCCTGTGCTTTTTTCTGCACCTGTTTTCGGTAAACGGGTATCCAGCCCAACCATTTCCCCGACCAACCCAGGGCCTGGTTCATCCAGTGGCGTAGGTCGAACTCATCCCGATGGCGCACAATCTGACCGTCCCGTATCTCCATGTTGGCCCGAATCTTATTGCGAATCGGGCGGCGCTTTTTCCCAAAGGTGTACGTAGCGATCCATACGGCTGTACCGCCAGTATCGGTACCTTCAATTTTACCCAACGAAATTTTTAGATCCTTACTCCTTTTGAGGAGCATTTCCCACATCTTTCCGGCCTCATACCCGCTTAGATCCTGGAATACGGGATCGTGAAAGCTACTTTCCCGTGCATATAGTCCCTGCATAGTTTGATAATCGCCACGCTGAAACGCTTCGTAGAAAGCCTCAATAATTTCTTTGTGCTGCTCCATTATTTCAGTGCTTCCGCAATGGCGGCTTTTGCCAAAGGGGCCATGATTTGGTAGCCCTCCAGATTGGGGTGGACACCATCATCTCCCAGACCCGCCTTCAACGCGTTTCTTTTGTCGGCCATCGGGGTGAAATAATCGAGATAGACGAATCCCTGCTTTTTAGAATACTTCTTCAGCATCTTATTCAACTTGACCACCTTGGGGGCAGGCTCCATTCCTGGTCGCCAGGGAAAGTCGTAAGCTGGTAATACCGAAGAAATAATGACTTTGATATCATTTGCCTGGGCAATCTCAGCCATGGATTGGATATTATCAATAATCATCTCCAGGCTGGAAGGGCCCGTATTGCCGGCAATATCATTAATCCCCGCCAGGATCACCACGGCTTTGGGTTGCAGATCCACCACATCCTGCCGAAAACGAACTAACATTTGTGGCGTGGTCTGTCCGCTAATACCCCGGTTGATATAGGGGTTCTCTTCGAAGAAAGCGGGCATGGTATTAGCCCAGCCTTCGGTGATGGAATTTCCCATAAAGACCACGCGGTTTTCATTTTTCTTGGGCTTTTTTAGCTGGGCATTGGCTTCCTCAAATTTGGCCAGATTAGGCCAATCCTGGGCACTTAGATTCAACGTAGGAAAACAGATGAGCAAAAGTAATACGAGTTTAAGTTGCATGATTTTTTATTTTAAGTCCATTTGTAAAATAGCCAGACAGGTAAGAATACCGTCCTTGATATTTCCGAGATGCATGTTTTCGTTTGGATTATGCTGATTGTTATCCATATTAACCATAGGTACAATAATGGCGGGGATGTCTAATGTGTTGACCGCTTCGATAATCGGAACGGTGCCCCCCATCGTTCTAATCTTTATGGGGTCTTCCCCAAAGACTTTTTCTATACTGGCCGCAAGTTGTTCTCCAATGTAAGTGTCCATATCAGTACGAAAAGCATTCGTAATACGGGGTGCTTCGAAGGTAGCTATTTTCCGGTGTGCCAGTCTTTCTGCATCCGTGGGACTGCGGTCGAGTACCAGAAAGCCCTGTGCGGCTATGTGTTTTCTGATTTTTTCCATTTGCGCTGCTCCATCCGTCTCTTTGACCAGTCTGACGTCTATATGTGCCCTTACCCATTCCGGGATTACGGTTTTCAGACCGGGCCCTTTCCAGGAGGTCTCAATATGCCTCACGTTGAGGGATGGATATTGCAGTGCCTCCTGGTAGCTATTACCTACGGCATCCGGTTCGTGGATGAATAAATCCCTCTGGGTTTGTGCTTCATCATCAGGCATGGAGGCAAAAAGGGCCAGGGTGGCTTCGTCTATTTCAATACCATCGTAATACCCGCTGATGGTTACTCTGCCGGCTTCGTTTTTCATACTGGCCAGCAGATGGGAGAGGATAAACACAGGGTTAGGGGCGTAATTTCCGTAGTGACCGCTGTGCTGAGGAAGCTTTGCCCCGTATACCGTAATATTACAGGTGGCAATACCCCGGCAGCCAAATGTCAGGGTTGGACGATTACTGGGATGTGCCGGTCCATCCATGATCAGCATATAGTCGGCGGCATAATCTGATTGGTATTTTTCCAGGGTAGACAAAAAGGCATCGGAGCCCGCTTCTTCCTGCGGATCCAGTATTATTTTGACATTGACTTTAGGTGAAAGCCCTTTGTCCTCTAGTAAATCCAGGGCGGTTAACATCATCATGATCGGTGCCTTGTCATCGGCCGCAGCCCGACCGAATACCCGCCATTCCGGATCAATGGGTCCATCAATCCTAGCCCATTCGATCGCTTCCCACTTGCCCTGCTTGTTCTCTGCCTTTAGTACGGGCACGAAAGGGTCTTCCTGATCCCAGTTGGCCGGGTCAGCGGGCTGTCCATCGAGATGAAAATAGATCAGTAGGGTCTTAGCCTGCGGATCGACTTCTTTCTCCGCCAGGAAAACGGGTAGGGTAGCCGATTCTAGTAGCCTTACGGCAAAACCTCTTTCCTTGAAAGCCTCCGTCACCCAGGCTATGTTTTTATACATGTCAGCCGTATTATCTGCTACATTGGGCAGACTGACAAATTCGCGGTGGGTTTTGAGCACCTGGGGTAGTACGGCTTCGATATCCGATGTCCAGTCTTTTTGCGCAAAGCTGCAAAATAGGCCCAGGCAAAGGATGAAAGTGCATACTAGCTTCTTATGCATCATTTTTTTGCTGGAAAAGATAGTTAGAATTTTTGGGACTACCTAAGCCAAGCTCTCTATGCACTTCAGTGGCAGCACCCGTGATCTGATCAGCCAATCAAAGCTACCTGCTTCCCTATCCATTTTTGATTATAAGCTAACATTTTACCTTTTTAACCTATCTTAAGCCTACAGTGAGAATCGCTGCAACTTAGGTGGTTTTTGGGTGTACTTAAGTCCTTTAGGTAGTTTTTGGGTGAACTTCAATTTCCTGAGGCACCTCTCAAAAAAACTAATTTCTTAAATTACGACCTTTTATTAACCCTAACAACGTAACACTATGTACAATAAAATTAGCTTATTACTATTTAGCCTGTTATTTAGCACAATCTTGAGTGCGCAGGTCAATCCCAAATGGCTGCGATATTCAACTATTTCTCCGGATGGAGAAGATATTGCTTTTACCTATAAAGGGGATTTATTCCGAGTGCCAGTGGAGGGAGGCACAGCTGTCCAACTGACTTTCCATCAATCGCACGATTATATGCCCGTCTGGAGTAAAGATGGTAAAAAGTTGGCCTTCGCTTCCGATCGCTATGGCAATTTCGATGTTTATTTGATGGACGCCATGGGCGGACCGGCAAAACGCCTCACTTATCACAGTAATGATGAGAGCCCCTATACCTTCACTGCAGAAGATAGTGATGTAATATTTGGGGCATTGCGGCAGGATGATGCCAGTCATCGCCAGTACCCACATGGTAGCCAATCGGAATTGTATCAGGTATCGGTTAATGGAGGGAGAGTAGGTCAATTACTGACTTTTCCAGCTGAAATGGTCCAGGTTTCTCAAGATGGTAAAACGATGGTTTACCAGGATAAAAAAGGAGGGGAAAACGAATGGCGGAAGCATCATACCTCTGCGATTACCCGGGACATCTGGCGCTACGATATAGAAAGTAATAAACACGAGATAATCATTAGTTGGCAGGGAGAAGATCGTAACCCCGTCTTTAGTGAGGATGAGCAGAATATCTTCTATCTGAGTGAAGAGAGTGGCACTTTTAATGTCCACCGCTACGATTCCGATGGTGGTGCTACTTCGCAAATCACCAATTTTGATCTACACCCAGTCCGCTTTCTAAGCGCAGGAGGAGGAACACTTTGCTTTAGCTACGACGGAGAATTGTATACCATGCCAGAGGAGGGACGTACACCACAGAAGGTGGCAATTACCATCCGTACTCAGGCGGTTACGAACCCCGATAAGTTTATCTCCATTAATGGGGGGGTACGGGAGATGGACGTTTCCCCCAATGGAAAAGAGATTGCCTTCATCGCCCGTGGAGAGGTATTTGTTACTTCGGTTGACGGGTCAATGACCAAGCGGATCACCAATACGCCGGAGCAGGAACGTTTTGTGAAATTTGGCCCGGAAGGAAAATCTGTGGTTTATTCCAGCGAACGAGATGGAAAGTGGCATATTTTTCAGACCACTCGCCTGCGTGCAGAAGAAGAGCCATTTTTCTTTGCCGCTACTTTGTTGGAAGAAAAACCACTGGTCACCAACGAATTTGATAACTATTTGGCCGAATTCTCTCCAGATGGAAAAAAAATGGCCTACGTGGAAGACCGCCGTACCATTAAAATTATGGACCTGGAGAGTGAGGAAACTGTTACCATACTGACACCGGAGGATCTCTTCCACATGCGTGATGGAGATAAGTACTATCGCTGGAGCCCGGATAGCAAATGGCTACTCATTGACTGGAGCCGTACCCTTAGTAATAGCGAAGCTTTATTGGTTTCTGCCGATGGCGAACAACGTAGGAACCTTACCAATAGTGGTTATCGGGACTACCGCCCTAAATGGGTTAACGGTGGGAAGCAAATGTTGTGGTTTAGCAACCGGAATGGCCTAAAAAGCTATGCAACCAGTGGTTCTACCCAGAGTGATGTGTATAGCATGTTCTTTACACAAGACGCCTGGGATGAATTCCAACTGAGTAAGGAAGAATATGACCTGAAAAAAGAAATGGAAAAGGCAAAAAAAGCCGACGATAAAAAAGAAGAAAAAGAGGAGAAAGACGAAGAAGATAAGAAGGAAGAAGAAAAGGTCAAGGCACTTGAATTTGATTGGGATGGACTCGAAGACCGTAAAGCACGCCTGACCATCCATTCCTCCTCACTCGGGGATGCGGTACTCTCGAAGGATAAACAAACGCTCTATTACCTCGCCCGTTTTGAGAAAGGGATGAATCTTTGGTCAACGAACCTGAGAACTAAAGAGACGAAGCAGGCGATCAAACTAAATGCAGGAAGTGGAAGCTTGATGTGGGATAAAAAACGGGAAAACCTATACCTGTTGGCCAACGGACGGATTGCCAAGGTGGAGCCCGAGAAAGGCAAACAAACCACCATCAAGATCAAAGGAGAGATGCAGTACGATGCGGATGCAGAGCGAGCGCACCTGTTTGATCACGTCTGGTTGCGTACGCGTGCTATATTCTACGAACCTACTTACCACGGTACTGATTGGGACCTGATGCGTAAGGAATATGAAAAGTATCTACCCTACATCGGCAATAGCTACGAATTTTCAGAAATGATCTCCGAGATGTTGGGGGAGTTAAATGTATCCCACTCTGGTGGCCGCTATTCTGCCTCGATTGACAACCCCGATGCTACCGCTTCCCTGGGTATATTTATGAATTATGACCATACCGGAGATGGAATGCTGATTGAAGAGATACTCATTGGAGGACCTCTGGATAAAGCTGCCTTTGAAGTAAAAGCCGGAATGATCATCGAAAAAATTGATGGACAAACTATTACTCCTGATCGCGATGTAGCTAGTTATCTGAACCGGAAGACTGGAGACTTTACGCTTTTGGAAATCCTTGATCCGACAACCGAAGAGCGAAAACAAATTACGGTGCAACCCATTAACCTAGGAGCAGAACGAAGATTGCTCTATAATCGTTGGGTGAAAATAAACGAAAAAGAAGTAGAGGAGAAGAGTAAAGGGAAGCTGGGATACGTTCATATCCCTGGAATGAGTGATGGGCCCTACCGCGATATCTACGATAAAATGTTAGGTAAGTATATTGATAAAGAAGCGATCATTGTGGATACACGCTTTAATGGCGGTGGTGATCTGGTGGCTGATCTGGCGATGTTTTTTACGGGGGAGGAATTTAATACCTACGCCACGGAAGATAAGGTAGTTGGTGGCGAACCGACCTCTCGCTGGACCAAGCCCACGCTGGCTATCTATAACGAGTCGATGTATAGCGACGGTCACTGCTTTGCCAGTGCTTATAGCGAATTAGGTATCGGAAAGACCGTAGGGATGCCCGTGCCTGGCACTTGTAGCTTCGCAGGTTGGGAGCGCATGCCTAACGGCGGGAGCTGGGGCGTCGTCCCCGTTAGTGCTAAAAATAAGTCGGGTGAATGGATGGAAAACAACCAAACCGAACCAGACTTTATCGTGAAAAACATGCCCGGTTTTGTAGACCAGGGCGTTGATCAGCAGTTAGAAAAAGCCATCATGGAATTGCTGAAGGACGTTAATAATTAATGGGAATGACACAAAAAATTGAGGCTAAACAGTTCGCCGGGCTTTAGTCCGGCAAGGCATTTTGAGACTCGACCTAAAGTCCGAGTAATTTCAAGGTTATCGCCTCTAGGAGGATTGCCCGGTTCAATTAATATCCACGACTGGACGATCGACCTACCAGAGACAGCAGCGGTGATACTTTATCCTCGCTGCTGTTTTTTTTATTAAAGACGATGTTTCAGGAAGTAACCTAGTGAAACTTTAGACAAATCACTATATTGAAGCAAACAAAAAGGCATTCATGGCTTCGAATAAGTACATTGCCTGGTTAGAAGATCAGTTGGACAACTGGATAGAAGAGGGGCTAGTATCCGAAGAGCAGGCCCACGCTATTCGCAAACGGTATTCGACGGATGGTTCCGGCTCTCTTAATCTTTCCTACCTGTTACTGGGTAGCCTGGCCACTTTATTAGTCGGGAGTGGGATCGTGCTCATTTTCGCCTATCAGTGGGAAAAGCTCAGTGACCTGGCCCAGGGGAGTCTGAGTACGCTCCCCACGCTGATGGGGCTGGCCTTCTTTATTTATGTGTATATCAGCCGACGAAAGGAGCTGGTCTGGAGAGAAAGTGCCAGTGCTTTTTTAATGCTTATGATCGCCGCTAGCATGGCTTTGTGGGGACAGACTTTTGGTGTCCTGGCAGCGGCAGAGCAGTTTTGGCTCGTGTGGGTGCTGATATCTCTACCGCTGCTGTTTATCATGAACTCCACTCTGGCTGCTCTTTTATTTGCTTTGGGTCTTATTGGGGGCACCTTAGAGTCAACCGATGGTTATGCCGCTTATTTTGCCTTATTATTTTTGGGCTTTATGGCACATTTTATGATCAATCTGCGGTCAAATGCGCAGGTCACCCGGATCAATTTATTGGCCTGGACCCTGGTTATTGTATTTACGGTGGTTTGGATAGCCAATATGCAATCCCTGTCAGGTGTACTTAACTTTCTGGGCTACACGGCCTGCCTGGCTTTACTCTACATTTTGGGACACAGTAAGATATTGAGTAAGCACCGACAGATTTACCCCTGGCAGCTTTACGCTATTTTGAATAGTTTCTTTTTACTCATATTTTTTAGTGTGGATAGCGATTTAGAGGCAGTTCAGGTGACTATGATTCAGGAGGCCATTCGGGAAGCTGCTCCGGAATTGACGATTTGGGTAATTGTTATGGCCGCCTGGTTATTTTTAGGATTTAGACACTTATGGCATAATGCCTCAGCCAGCTTACTGGATTATTTTTTTATGGTATTTCCCATTCTTTTCTTTGCCCATTTACAATTACACGGCCTATCTTCTGAGCTCTGGGTAGTCATCTCGGGTAGTCTGATTGGCTTAATGGGGGGCGCCGTTTATTTGAAAAAAGGGATCGAGGAAGAATCCCTGTTCTTTATTAACGTGGGCATGCTCATTATCCTGATTATTTTGAGTATCCGGTTCTTCAATACGGATTGGAGTAATCTCTGGAAAGGAATCATTTTTGTATTGTTGGGCCTGATTTTTTTGGGCTTGAATGTCTATTTAGCTCGAAAGGAAAGCCGGGAGTCGGCTTAGCCTTTCGGCAAAAAGGAAAGTAATTTTTATATGGAAAAAAGGAAACCTCTAAAACGCGACCCGGCCCTGATTCCCTTGTCACGCGAGCACCATAAAGGACTAATTCTCGCCCAGCTTCTCAAATCTGATGTCCCAAATTATAAAGGCCTACCAGACGATATACCCGGTAAGGTCGCTTTCGCTAAAACGGAATACGAACAGCGATTAAAGACTCACTTTGAACGTGAAGAAAGCTGGTTGATCCCACTCTGCCAGGGAAAGAATAAGAACTTAAGGGAAATGGCCCAACGCATACATGAAGAACATAATCAGATTCGGGAGAAGATCACCCAATTGAATGAGCAATCTACTCCGGAAACCCTTGATCAACTTGGCCGCCTGATTGAAAGTCACATTCGTTTTGAAGAGCGGGAGTGGTTTCAAGCACTCCAAGAACAAAAGGTTCTATAGACCACCCGACCAAATGACATCTTACCCAAGAGCAGAACGCGCAAGCAGGAGCTTACGCTGAGCACTCCTAAATTGACCAAACGACCACATAACCACATGATTACCGCCCCCCCATATAAGCAATCACCACGTTGCGTAGGTCATTATCTACTTCTTGTCCATCCATCATTAGCTTATCTTTTTTTACGTAAGTATAATCTGCAAAAATCTCCAGCCGTGCCTCATTCCCCTGTGCGACAAATTCGGGTAGGGCTAAGGTATAGGTTTGGTCTGGAGCCAATTTTTTACCCTTAATCAGCCAATTATTCGCTTCTCCACTAACGTTGGCAATCTGAAAATATCCCCCTTCACCCTGGTTGGCAATTAGTCCCGTGTTGAGGATAGTGTTTAGAGCTGCTCCAGGCACCTCCATCTGTACCAGAGGCCCTCCGAAGGGATAGGTCCGCAATACGTCGTATTCCACAACCGTACCAACCAGGTTGTCATCTAGTCGCATCGAACCGCTATTCAACAAGGGAATATCCGCTTCCGGGAAAGCCTTCCCGATAGCCGCACAGGTCAGTTCTCCATAATTTGTAGGCTGCGTGCGGATGAGGGCCTCGGTACAGATCAGGGGCTCCTGAGCTATCATTAATGCACGATCGGGATGGTAGCCCATGTCGACCAGGATGCTATTCACTTGTCCCTGCCAGCGATCTACCACCGCTTTGGTCACTGGATCCTCGGCTACTTTCTCATTGATTGGGAGGAGGGTAGAGCGAATATTATGGAAACCTGAAATCGGATCGTACTGGATGCGGTGCACATAAGCCGTTTTGGCGTTCGCATCGGCCTTGGTAATGATGGTTCCCTCTACGTAGTGATTTAGGTTAACGTGCTCGTGGCCACCCATAAATAAGGGGGAGCCCGGTACGGCTTTAGCCAGTGCGATGTCATCTTCCATGTTGAGGTGGGTCAAGCCCAAAACGATATCTGCTTCTTTGCGGGCCGCTTCGTAAGCCTTTCGAAAAGCCTCCTCTACGGGGGTATAACGGACGTAATTCGCTTTGTTGAAAGGCAGGACCACCCCGATGATTGCTACCTTGACTTGCTTTCCGTTTTTACCAGCAAAAGTGTGTACGGCATAGGGGGGCACCTCCCGTTTTTGACCATTTAGACTTTGGGTGAACGGCTGTACCATCTCTCCATCGGTATAGAAGGCATTGGCACAGACGTACTCAAAATCACTCTGGTCAATCCGGCTTTGCAGTAGTTCGGCACTGCTGAGGTCAAATTCATGATTACCGAAGGTGGCATAATCCAGCCCCATGGCATTTAGCGCCTGGACCATCTGTAGCCCGGCGATGGGCTCCCCGTCTAACTTCAGTGTGGCGATCAGAGAGGGACTCAGGAAGTCGCCGGCCAATACGGATATGGTGTTGGGGTTTTCCTTCAGTAGATCTTTTTTTACCTGCGCTACTCGGGCCAGTCCGCCGGCAGCCCCTCCTTCAATCGGCGCAATTTCGTAAACATCATTGATCTGAAGAATGGTAAATTCGATCGGCTCGGCACTGGTGAGTTTTTGCGTACTTGTACAAGCCGAAAAAGAAAAGGCTAGTGCCAGAAGCACCAGAAAATAAAAGTTTTTCATGATAATCAGGTTTTAGACGATTAAGATAATGAAAAAATGGCTATCCGCAGGGGGCGAATAGCCATTTTGATAAGCATAGGAAAGAAAATAGAAGCCTATTGACCGTCCTGGACTTTAAAGACTTTTTTGAGTAGCTCGGTAGTCCGTTCAGCAGGATTCTCCCGGATTCCGGCTTCTTTCTCTTCAATGAGAGAAAATAGACCTACCAGGGCCTTTTGGGTCACATAATCATCCAGTTCCGGATTGACCTTTTCGCCGATGAAGGGAATCTTATTATAGGTATCTGCTCCTTTTTTCCAGTATTCACGGGCATTTACCTCGTCAAGGGAGTTGATAATGACCGGGCGAAATTCGCTGTACAGTTGATCGTAAGTCGTTTTCTCCAGATAGCGGGTTGCCGCATCATCTTCGCCGGTGAGGATGGCATAGGCATCCTGAAAAGTCATTTGCTTGATGGCACTGACAAAGATGGGGGAGGCCTTGGATGCAGCATCCTCTGCTGCGCGATTCAACTTCTCAATTAGGTTTTGCTCAAAATCGCCGAATCCGGGAATGCTGCGAAGTTTACTGGCCACTTTTTCGGCCTCTGCGGGCAAAAGAATCTTGTAAGCACTTTCCAGGTAACCATCCTGAGCGGAAAGGAACCCAACGGCTTCATCTACCCCTTTATTAAGGGCTTGTTTGAGACCACTGCCCACTTCGGCGGTGGTGGGCTCACCAGATTGACCGGTTACGGCTTCCAGAATACTGTTTAAGTCCTGGGTGGAACCGCAGCCAAAAGTAATAAGACTGATAAAAAGTAGAGATAAGAATTGTTTCATTGGGTTAATTTTTGATTTTAGTGAAAGCATAAATGATTGCTTTCTCCCTTGAAACGTATGACAATTAGATTTGGGTGTTAAGATAAAGCTAAATTTCCGGGTTGAAATCAGCAAAGTCCTGGTAGAGTATTTGATCCAGTGGGAAATCATGGGGTTCCAGGGGGAGTTGTTCCACTTTTTGAAAAGGATAGAAGATGCCCACTTTTAAAGCTTCCGGATGTTGGATCAGAAAGTTATCGTAATACCCACCACCGTAGCCCAGTCGATTCCCCTCATCATCAAAAGCCAGTCCGGGTACGATAATAAGGTCATAAGTTCCCTGGTATTCCTGGCTGTTGGCGGGAAAGGTAGTGCCAAATACACCTTTTTCTATTTGATCCAGTGATTTTAGTAGGAGATGCTTTAGTTGACGACCGGGCAGGGTTTTTGGAGTGACCACCCGTAAATTAGCAGTTAGCATTTGCCGGATCAATGGCCGGATATCAATCTCCGTATCCATCGGTAAGTAGCAGTGAACCGTTTGCATATTGGTTTCTTCGATATTTTGCCAGAGCTGCTGACAAATCCAGGCATCATAAGCTTTTTTTTGCTCAATATCCACTGCTCCTCTCAGTTGTCGCATCTGAATTCTTAAAGCCTTTTTGCGGGCAGTACTATCCATCAATCAGCTCTTTCTATTAAGAATACAGCAAAACTAATAATAAATAAATTGAGTAATAGCAGGGCCCATGGTTCAATTGCAGGTAGATCTTCGGCTACTATATCATTATCATTATCATTTCCGTTTCCGCCACCATTGTCATCTCCGTCTTCACAAATAAGTCCACGTACACGGAAAGCGAAATCACAGGTACGGTTATTGGTGGTCGTGCTGGATACGGCAATTACGAGATCAGAACCGGCGGGCAGTTCAACGCTGAAAGAACCGGCGTTGGAATTACCAA
>Ga0209938_1000929_pt1 | contig 15681 bp, 11 predicted proteins | sample SalPonR2_C_D1_MG_FD_185708 | JGI IMG/M metagenome (GOLD analysis project Ga0209938, IMG submission 185708) | Salt pond soil microbial communities from South San Francisco under conditions of wetland restoration - Salt Pond MetaG R2_C_D1_MG... ... | reverse complement strand
CCAACAGGCTCTCGATCCGATGCCGGCGATTAGTCTGCCTGTGGGAGGGCGGATCCCGCGCGGACCGGTTCGGCCACCCTTCGCCTGCAAGCAGCCTCCCACAAGCCGTCGATCCAGCGCGACCGGTGCGGCCGGTGGCCATCACCGATAATCAAGGCAGGCTCGACTCGGAACGATCGTCATGTCCATTGTCCTTCGTGATCTCCGCGCCATTCCCACCCGTCACCTGCACCGGAAGCTCAAGGGCTTCATCCAGAACCGGATGTGGGCGCAGGTGCTGGTCGCCATGGCGCTCGGCATCCTCGCCGGCATCGCGCTGGGCCCGACCACCGGCTGGGTGGCGCCCGGCACCGCCGAGGTGCTGACCAACTGGCTGGCGCTTCCCGGCCAGCTGTTCCTGGCCCTGGTCCAGATGATCGTGATCCCGCTGGTGTTCGCGTCGATCGTGCTCGGCATGGCCGCCGGCGGCAATCTGCGTAACCTGAAGCAGATCGGTGTGCGTGCGATGCTGTTCTTTCTCGGGACCACCATCGTCGCGGTGCTGATCGGCATGGCGGTGATGATGACGCTGGAGCCGGGCCGGGCGCTGGACGCCGGCGCGCTGGTCGCCACCTCGCCGGCGGTATCGCCGGACGTGGCCGAGGCGCCCGGGTTGGGCGAGCTGCCCGGCGTGTTGATCGAGTTGGTGCCCGTCAATCCGCTGCGGTCGGGTTTGGAGCAGAACATGCTCCAGGTGGTGCTGATGGCGCTGCTGGTCGGGGTCGCGCTTGTCAGCATGGCCAAGGTGCGCGCTCAGCCGCTGCTGGAGCTGCTCGCCAGCGTGCAGGAAGTGGCCATGACCGTCGTGCGCTGGGCGATGTTCCTGGTGCCGGTCGCAGTGTTCGGCCTGCTGGCGCAGATCACCACCCGGCTGGGACTGGACGCGCTGCTGGGCATGAGCTATTACGTCGGCACCGTGCTGATCGGCCTGACGCTGATGCTGGGGGTCTACCTGGTGCTGTATCGCGTGCTGACGGGCAAGCCGGTCGGCCCGTTCATGCGCGAGGCGCGCGACGTGCAGTTGCTGGCGTTCTCGACCAGCTCGTCGGCGGCCGTCCTGCCGACCACGCTGCAGACGGCGGAGAAGCGGCTGGGCATCGACCCGTCGGTCTCGCAGTTCGTCATTCCGCTGGGCACCACCATCAACATGGCCGGCACCGCGCTGTACCAGGTCGCCGCCACGCTGTTCCTGGCGCAGGTCTTCGCCATCGACGTGCCTCTGGCCAGCCTGCTGCTGGTTGCGGTACTGGCCATCGGCGCGTCGATCGGCTCGCCGGGCACGCCGGGTATCGGCATCGCGATCCTGTCGATGCTGCTGGTCACCATCGGCATTCCGCCCGGCGGCATCGCGCTGGTCATCGGCGTCGACCGCATCCTGGACATGTCGCGTACCGTGCTGAACGTGACCGGCGACCTGGTCGCCGCGAGCGTCGTCGGCCGGCCCGCGAAGTCGCCCAGGCCGGCGGAGCCCGCCGCGCCCGAACCGGCGGCGACTCCGGTGCAGGCCTGAGGCCCGGCCCCTTCATGTGTCGTCGTTCCGGGGCGCCGAGTAGGCGAACCCGGAATCTGGTCGAGGTGGCGCCTTCGATCGACGGGCGATTTCGTCACGAGGTCCCGGGTTCCGGCTGCGCCGGCCCCGGGACGACGAGGAATCCTGGGCGCCGGCGCTGGATTCGACTGTTGGAGGGCGCTTGCGCGCGAATCGGAACAGGTTGCCTTCGTTCGATGAGCGATCGCATCTCGAGGTGCCGGGTTCCGGCTGCGCCGGCCCCGGGACGACGAGAAAGCCGGGATGCCCGCGACGAGGCCATCGCTTGAAAGGCAAGTTCCCACAACACCATCGAAACCGACAACTGAGAACTGAGAACTGACTCCGGAACCCTGAACCCGGAAATCGATAACTGGAAACTGAACCCTGCCCCAACAACCGTCAGCTGACGCCGGAGGGGTTCAGCAGTGATGTGATCCGCTTACGCGTGACGGGCTTGGTGATCCAGTCGTCCAGTGCATCCATGCAGACGTCGGTTGGGCGCTCGGTGCCGCTGACCATGATGATCCGGCGTGGATCACGTCCCTGATGACGATCGTGTTCGCGCAATCGGTGTGCGAGTTCCAGGCCGTCTTCATCGCCCAGGTGGCGGTCGAGCAGAACCAGCTGGGGATCCTGCTGATCGATCATCGATTTCATGCTTGTCCAGTCTGCGGCTTCGCATGTCGTGCAGCCGAGGCTTTCCAGGACGGCCCGAATCCCGGTCCGGCTGAACGTATCGTCATCGACGACCAGGACGGGCCCGCGCAGAGGAGCTACCTCTTGCTTTCCGATCTGTTGTTCCGCGCTTTCTGCTTCCGGGGCGTTCGCGGTACGCAGCGGGATTCGAACTTCGAATCGCGCGCCGCCCTTCGCGCGGCTACCGGCCCGCAAGCGACCGCCCATGGCATCCACGATGCGGGCGCTGATGAACAGGCCGAGGCCGCTCGCGCGTGAATCTCCGGAATGGATATCGCCACGCACGTAGGGATCGAAGAGGTCATCGCCGTGATGCTGCAAGCCGGGGCCGCGGTCCTCGACCTGGAACAGCACTGAATCGCCGTTGTCCGATCGGTTCACGCGGAGGCTGATCACGTCGGGGCCGCCGTAACGCCCCGCGTTGACGACCAGGTTAAGCAGGACCTGCATCAGTCGATCGGAGTCGGCCTGTATGTGCTCCGGAATATCGGAAGCGACGGATATGTCGAGCCTGGGCATCGCTTTGCCAAGGAACGATTCGGCCAGCTGGGCCACATTGTTGACGGCCTTTCGCACATTGCAGCTCGCCGTGTTGCCGATTCGAAGCTTGCCCTGTTCGAGCAGCGAAAGGTCGAGATAATCATTTGCCAGGTGCTGGATCATTCGCGCTGCTGCCAGCGCGGACTGTTCGTCGGGATCGAGCGCGCTATCCCGGTCGGGCGAGAATCTGCGCTCCAGCACGCCGATGAGTCCCTGCGCTGGATTCCGGATCTCGTGACTGGTGCGCGCAAGCAGGTCGATTCGCGCCGCGTTAAGCTTCTGCTGGGCTTCCCGTTGTTCGACGATCCGTCGATTGCGAAGCCAGAGCAGACCGGCCAGGGCGCCGAGCAGCAGGATCCCGGTCACCATCAGGCTGATGCGCAGCTGCTGCTGCGCCACTCTGACCTGAAGAGCCTGCTCTTCGTCGGCCAAGCGCGCAAGTTCACGCAGTCGTCGATCACTCTGGAAAGCCACCAGGCTCGCCTGCATGGATTCACTTCGCTGCCGGCCGTGCGCTTCCTGAAGCAGCGAGCGGGATTCTGCCAACCGACCATAGGCTTCTTCATGCCGTTGATTCTGTGCGAGGCACTGGGCGAGTGCCGCAAGGGTATCGCTCTGCTCGACTGGCGCGTCACTCCGCGCGAACAGTGCGGCGGCTTGCTGGAAGCGCTCGATCGCCTCGGCGCTTTCCCCGTTCCGGCATAGCAGGGGTCCCAGCTGGGACAGTGCAAACGCGCGAAAGAACACACTGTCGATCCTCTCGGCAACCGCGAGCGCATTCCTGGCGATCGGGAGCAGGCTTTCGACGTTGCCGTCGCGCGCCTCGATGCCGAGTTCGGCCATGAGCAGCGAGGACCGGGTCTGGTCGGACAGCTCTTTGGCAGCCAGAGAGCCCGCCTCGGCTATGAATTCGCTTGCTGCCTGTGATCTCGCCTCCATGTAGGCGATCTGCGCCAGGTTGATCAGCACCCGCGCGCGCAAGTCGGCGTTGTCCATGGTGTCGGTCAGCTGCAAGGACGAACGAGCGAAGGCCTTCGCCGCCTGCAGGTCACCTGCGCGGCCCTGGAGCGAAGATAGTGAAAGGTTTGCTTTGGCTTCGAGTTCGGTATTGCCGCTGCTTTCAGCCCGGCCGAGCAACGAGAGATAGATTTCGGTCGCTTCAGCCGACCGCTCGAGTCTGAGTAACGCCCGGGCCAGGAAGTGCTCCAGTTCCAGCAGCAACGCTTCGTCCGTCGACTGCTTCGCAGCCGCAAGCCCGAGCTCGGCATGCGCCGCGGCCTCGCCCCATAGGCCCCTCGAATACATGTGGTCTGTAAGCCTCAGCTGGGCCTCGGCAGTCGCCAGGTCATCGCCTGCTTCGACGGCCTTGTGCAGCATTTCCGTGGCCAGCTTTACATAGGGAGAGTCATCGGGGGTATCGCCGCCCGTCTCCTGGGCAAGGCCCGGCAGGCTGATCGCCACGATCAGGAGGGGCAGGATCGCGGCCCTGGACCAGCGGGAGAATGGTAAAGAATCGTCAATCCTTCCCGGTCCGGCTGGCCGGTTTCCGGCCCGACCTGTAGGATTCCGGCCGAAATCACGGAGAGTACAGGGACCGGTCGCCGACGGAATGATTCGATGTTCTTCGGCTACCATGGCTTAACGACGCCCCCTGAAATTCCACCATGAGGATATATGGTGAGGTTACATACTTTTGTCGCGGCCAGCAGGCGCCTGATGCCGGGAGCGACAGCGCTCGATTGGAATCTGCCTCCGGACCTGCGGCGATAAATGCGGCTTCGTGGTGAAACGATGACGTTTCCCGGGCACCATGAGGCTCGGGCAGATGCCTCCAGACCAGTGAGCTTCAGGCCAGCTTGGAATCCACGGTGACTGCACGAGAAAAATCAGCGGACAAGAAGGATTGCCTCATCGGCGTGATCGAAGACGACCCGGTCACCGCGGCACTGCTGGAAACCATCCTCGAGCGAGCCGGCTACACGGGGGTGACGTTCCGCTCCCCGGCCGAGTTCCGGAAGACGTCCGGGTCGAGTTCCGTGGATCTCCTGCTCCTCGACTGGGACATGCCCGGCGAGTCGGGGCTGGAGTTCCTGTGCAGCCTGCGCGAACAGGAGCAGACCACCACGCCCGTCATCTTCGTGACCCATTACGGTGATGACGAGCGAGTCGCGAAGGGCCTGAATTCAGGCGCGGATGATTACGTCATCAAGCCGGTCGTCGCCAAGGTCCTGGTCGCGCGCATCGAGTCCGTGTTGCGCCGGCTGGACCATCGTCCCCAAGCCGAAGACGAATGGCCGCCGTTCGAGTTCGATATCTCGAATCGTTCTCTTCGTATCGCCGGTGAGCCGCGTCAAGTCACGGACCGCGAATACGAACTGATGTTGTTCATGTTTCGAAGAGCGGGCCGCGTCGTGAGCCGCGAGACGCTGCTGAAGCATGTCTGGAATTTGAACAGCAATGTCAAGACACGGTCGATCGATACCCATTTCAGCCGGCTGCGAAAAGTGTTCGGCCTTGATGGGTCAAGTGGTTGGCGTCTGGAGGGCGTATATCAGAAAGGCTACTGTCTGAAGCAGGTGCCTACGTCCCGGGTTGACGATCCGTGAGCAATGAACTGCTCAGCCCGGATCAACTTGCCGAGATTCGTGCCCTCGGAAAGGTGCGCCCGGGCCTGCCGAAAATGCTGCTCACGCTGTTCGAGACGTCGGCCATGGAGGCGCTGGAGGGTTGTGTCGGCGCATGGATGTGTTCGGACGCACGGCAGCTCGAGTCGTTCGCGCACCGTCTGAAGGGAACTGCAGCAAGTCTGGGTGCGCAGGATGTCCGTGCCAAGGCGGAACGGCTGGAAATGGATGCCGGCCGGGACGTCAGCATCCCGCGCGAGCGCCTGGACAGTCTCGCCCTGGCCATCGATGCTACCTGCCAGGCCTATGCCGACTGGTTGCAGCGGGTCTGAGTCAGCTTTCCTGGAATTCCGGTTCCACGCCGTACCGATGCTTGCCGATGCCGGGCCGTATCAGCCCGCTGCTCCCTCTCGTTCCAGACCCGATCCACCGACTCAAGATCCGGTTGCCGATCTTCGGACCGGTGTCGAGCAGGGTCGTGTCTTCTCTGGCCAATTCCATCCGAATGCAAAGGTTTGTCAATTCCATCGCTGTCGACTGCCAACGGCACAGGACTTTCCGTAGCATCAGGGCCTGCTGAATTACCACGAGACGAATCCGTCATGCATTTCGCATGGATTCGATTTCGATAAACCAGGAAGACGCTATGAACGAAAGCAGGAATTGCAGGAACAACCGGAACCGGGCTCGCGAGTTCGCACCGGTCACGTCGATCCGGCTGACCGTCCGGCTGACCGTGGCGGCCACGATGTTGGCCGTGCTGGTGGGCTGTAGCGGGATGCAGTCGAAAGAGGCCGACCCGGTGGCAGCGCTGGCAAAGCCACAGCGCGACCTGGCGTCGTTTGCCGCGCCGCCGGAGCAACAGGCGTGTTTCGACCGCGAAAGCGAGCCTTACACGACCGTCGTGGACGCGCATTTTCATCCGCGCCCCTTCGGCGGACCCGCGATTCCACCGGAAGAACTGTTCGAATACTTCGACAGGCTGGGGGTCCGGTTCGTGAATTATTTCGGTATCGGCCAGGTGCTGGAGCTCGACTCGGGATGCGGTTACTACCTTGACTGCATTGGTACCGCGGCCAAGCCCTCCATCAAGAACGACTTCGTCAACGGCATGGACGTCGCCGCGTACCCCAACGACAATCTCCACGTCACGCTGTCCATGACGTTCATCGATCTCGCCAATCCGGAAATCGTCGTACAGCTCATCGAGCTCTATGATCGCGAGTACCCGGGGATGTTCACGTGGGCAGGCGAGCTCAACGTCATGAAGCAGGCCCTGCTGGGCAACCAACATGAACCGGCTTCGTTGGAGGCCATTGACGACTGGGCGCCGTTCATGGAGGTCCTGCGGGAACGCAATATCCCGATCACGCTTCACTCGGATCTCGGCAATGAAAGCAATCCCACCGAGTTCCTGTACCTGATGGACTATGTCTTCGAGTCCTATCCGGACAATCCCATCGTCTGGGCCCACATGGGCCTGTCGAAAGAGCTCACGACGATGGACCCTGATCTGCACGTCTCGATCATGTCGGAACGGCTGGACCAGTATCCGAACCTGATGCTCGATATTTCCTGGGACGTTCTCTACAACGCGTATCACCGGTGGGGAAATATCTTCCTCGAGTTCTTCAATGAATATTCGGATCGTATCCTGCCGGGCTCCGATTTCGTCGCGGCGGGGACCAAGCAGTACGGCGACTATGCCCGAGAGCTGGAAGTCACCGGTCGTGTCCATCGGTTTCTTGACGACGAGGCATTCCGGAACATCGCCCTTGGCGAAAATTACTTCCGCCTGATGGATCTCGATTACCACGCGCCGACGGTCTGTGCTTCGGGTGGATAAGGCTGGCGTCCAGCGCTGGATCGGCTTCAGGCCCGGCCTCGAGTCGCTTGCCGCCGCGCTGCTCCTGTGTGCGGCATGCGAAGTCAGCGCCGACCCGGATCGAGAAAGGATCGACGAGGAGCCCGACCAGCAAAGCAATCTGGAGCCGGTCCTCCCGGATCTGCGGGAGCGTCGCGGCTTCATCGAAGGCAGCAGCTTGTCGGTCAGGCCGCGCGGTTACCTGCTGGACCGTTCGCGCGACCGTGGCGCTGACGTTTCGGGCCTGGCGCTCGGCGGCGCCCTGGCGTATCGGTCCGGCTGGTGGCTGGGTCGCATCCGGCTCTCGGCTACGGCTTATTCGTCGCAGAAGCTCTATGGGCCGAGCGATAAGGACGGGACGCTGCTGTTCAAGCCGGGACCGGAGTCGTTTTCCACCCTGGCGGAGGCAAGTGTCGATCTGCGTCTCACGGAAGATTCCGGCATCAGGTTGGGGCGGCAGCGCCTGGACCTGCCCTATCTCGGCGCTCATGACATTCGAATGGTCCCGAACACATTCGAGGCGGTGTCGCTGGGCAGCGTTTCGCCCACCGGCTTCGCCTATATGACCGGCTACGTGGATGGCATCAAGCGCAAGAACGACGATGAGTTCATCAGCATGTCGGAAGCGGCCGGCGCTGAAGGGAGTGACCAGGGCCTGGCGTACGCGGGCGCGCGCTACAAGACAGCCGGTGGCGCGAATATCGGCGTGCTGTATCAGCATTCCTTCGAGACGTTCAACACGCTCTATGCCACCGCTGAATATCCCATTGTCCTGAATGACAGGGCGACGCTGAAGACCTTCGTGCAATACACCGATCAGAGCAGCCATGAGGATGCGTTGATCGGTCGTTTCGATACGTCCATGGCGTCGGCAAAACTGGAGCTCCAGCAGGGGCCCTGGGTCTGGCGGGCGGCGGCCAGCACCACCGACGATGAAAAAGGGATTCAGAAGCCGTACGGCAACCCCGCCAATTACCTGTCCGTGATTGTCGAGGACTTCGACCGTGCGGGCGAAGATGCCTGGTTGTTGGGCTTTTCCTATGACTTCAGCCGGATCGGCCCGGGAGACCTCAGCCTGTTCGCCAATGTGGTGTCCGGCGATACGCCGGATACCGGCAGCAGCGCCAGTCCCGACGAAACCGAGTACGACCTCACGGTCGACTATCGCTTTCAGGAGCAATGGGCCGAGAGGTTATGGGTACGGCTGCGCGCCGCCTATATCGATCAGGACGAAGCAGTCGGAGGAAATGACTTCTTCGATTTCAGGATCATCCTCAACTACGAGTTCGATCTGCTTTAGCCACTAATCCATGCCCATGCGTCCGCGACTCACAGGGCGGCGCCGGCATCCGCGGGAAACGAAGAGAGATTGTCATGAGACGAACCCATATTGATTCTGCCAGCCGGAATCGTTCCGGCCGAGCGCGCATGCTCGTGCTGGCGGTCACCACGATCCTCGCCTTCGGCACCGCGGCGGCCGATACACCGCCGGATGCCGGCGAGATCCTCGAGCGCCTGGAGGCGCTGGAAGCGCGCCAGAAGCAACTCGAGAACGAACTGGCCGAGCGCGATGCGCGAATCCGGGAGCTCGAAAGCACTGGCGCCAACGGCCGACCGGCAGCCGAGCCGCGCCGGGAGCTGCCGCCCGGCCTGACCGACGGGATCGGCGCGCCGGAAACCGAGATCGCGGCCGAGACGACGACCGGCGGCCCGCGCACCCCGCCGGCCGTGGACCCGGCGCCCGATCGCGACAGCTACGGGCTCTTTCAGCCGGGCGGGCAGGGATTCAAGCTGGTGGATACGCCCCACGGCGACCTGAACTTCAGCGCCTGGGCCTACATCCGCTATCTCAACCAGGAGGGTCTCGACGATACCTACGTCGATGCGTTCGGGCGCGAGCGCCAGATCAATCAGCGAAACGACTTCCAGCTCAACAAGATCAACCTGTACTTCAAGGGCTGGGTGTTCGATCCCGCCTTGCGATACACGTTCTATACCTGGACGTCCAATGCCAGCCAGGGCGAGTCCGCATCGGTCGTCATCGCCGGCAACCTGAGCTATCGGTTCGCCCCGGAATTCGACCTGGGTGTGGGTATCGGCGGTCTGCCGGGCACTCGCACGCTGCGCGGCACCTTTCCCTACTGGAACAAGGTCGACAACCGCACGATCGCCGACGAGTTCTTCCGGCCCAGCTACACGACCGGGATCTGGGCGTCCGGGGCGTTGGAGAACAATCTGAACTATCGCGTCATGCTCGGAAACAACCTCAGCCAGGTGGGCGTGAGTGCCGACCAGCTCGATAACGGCCTCAATACCTGGTCCGGTGCACTGTGGTGGACGCCGCAGGGGGAATACGGCCCGGCCGGCGGCTTCGGCGACTTCGAATACCACCAGGACCCGGCCACGACCTTCGGCATCCACCTGACCCGCTCGCGCGAGGACCGCCAGAGTCAACCGGGCACCGAGGACATCGAGAACGCCCAGATCCGTCTTTCCGACGGCACCTTGCTGTTCCAGCCCGGCGCGTTCGGCACGGACGGAAGGGTCAACCGTGCCACCTACCTGATGGCCGCGGCAGACGCCGGCGTCAAGTACCGCGGCTGGTCGCTGGAGGGCGAGTATTTCTGGCGCTGGGTGGATGATTTCGCGACCGTCGGCAACGTTCCGGTCGACAGCCTGTTCGATCACGGTTTCCAGCTTCAGGTCGGCAGCATGCTGGTGCCGAACAAGCTGCAGGCCTACCTTGCCGGCTCGAAGGTCTTCGGCGAGTACGGAAACCCCTGGGATCTCGCCGGCGGTCTCAACTGGTATCCGAACGAGCGCCGCCTGTTCCGGATCAATTCGGAGCTGCTGTACCTCGACGATTCTCCGGTCGGGTACTCCAGCGTGCCGTTCGCGCTGGGCGGCAACGGTCTGGTCTTCCACACCAACCTGGAGATCATGTTCTGATGATTTTCCATGGTTTTTCCAGCTTGTCCGGCACGTCCCGGCCGGCCGGCTGCGCGCGGGCGCCGGCCGGTTCGGCCCCGGCGTTCGCGATCCGGCTGCCCGGCTTGCCGCGGGGCAACCGGGAATGCTCCTCGTAGCAACGGAGCGTGCTCGAATGCTGACCTGGAGACGCCGTGTGGCGGCACTCTCGATCGTCGTGGTCACGGCGCTGTCCGGCGCGCATGCGCGCGCGGAGGAAACAGCGCAGGCGCCGGCCGAACCGGATCGCGTGGCATTGCGCAATGGATCGATCCTGATCGGCACCGTCACCGACGTCGCCGAGGGAAAGGTTTATCTCGAGACCGACTTTGCCGGAACGGTCGAGCTTGACCAGGCGCAGATCGTCGAGATGACGGTGCACAGCGAGCACGCCCTGCAACTGGTCGACGGCCGGGTGCTCGACGCCGTGCCGATCGAGGTGCGCGACGGCGAACTGATTCTCCAGGATGAGCCGGTGAGCCTCGTCGACCTGCAGCGAATCGATCCGGAGTCCTGGGAGCTGGGCAAGGGCTACGAGTGGACCGGCACCGCCAGCTTCGCACTGGTCATCGAACAGGGCAATACCGATACCGAAGAAGCCGACTATCGGCTCGATACACGCCTGACCGGGCTCGAGGACCGGTACACGTTGCGCGCGGCCGGCGAGATCGACCGAGTCAACGGGGTCAAGAACAGTTCGGACTGGACTGTAACCGGCAAGTACGACCGGTTCCTGGAAGAGGACTGGTATTGGGGCGTTTCGGGTCGGCTGGAGCGCGACCGGTTCGCCGACCTGAATCTCAGGAGCTATCTGGGCCCCTACGTGGGCCGCCAGCTCGCCTGGAACGACTATGCCGATGTCGAGCTCGAGCTCGGAATGTCCTACATCCGCGAATACTTCATACTCCGCGAGGACAATGACTATGCGGGCATGGTGTGGACCGTCGACCTGACTTCGGATTGGTTCGGAGAGCGCTTCCAGCCCTATTTCCGCCAGACCGGCATCCTGAACCTGCAACGTACTTCCAATGTCGTGGTCGATACGACTGCAGGCGTCACGTTCCCGCTGGTCGCGAGGATCATCGGTTCCGCCGAGGTGCTGGTGGAATACGACTCCAGCTCCGCAGCCCCCGTGGCGTCGGTGGACCAGACCTACCGGTTCCGCCTCGGATACAGTTGGTAGCTACGACTCGTCTGATCGCGACTTGTCCGCCAGGCCGATCGGCGCACGCCCTGGATCGGCGCCACCAATGAAAGCCTTGCGACGATCGATGGTCTGATCGGGCGGCGAAGCGTCGATTTCCGACCCGTTTCCTACCGGCGCCGAACACCGATCGATCGTGACCCGCATTTTCATTCCAGGTAGGTCGCGGCGCTCGTTGCCGCACTGCCGACCGCGGTTGGCGGCGCTGTCCTGGCGCTGCGCGCCAAGCGATGCGAAGTGCGGTGATGTCGCTCGATAGCCTGAAGGAGGCGCGAGGCATCACCGGGCGGCCCGGGTGGAACGGGAAAGGACCCGAATGGCCGATCCTCCCGTCCGGACGAGAACGCCGCTGCTGCAATGCCGAGCGATGGCCTGCGCGCTATCCCTGCGCAGTCGCTCCATGGCCTTGCGGTAACGGGTTCAGGCGTTCTCGGGATCCGGTTCCGACCGGGGTGCCTGTTCCGGTTTCTCGAGCGGCCGCTTTTCGGTTCCGGAGCCCGGCAGCGCGCGAATGTAGATGTCTTGCTGCGGAAACGGAATCTCGATGTCCTCTTCGTCCAGGCGCTGTTTGAGTCGCTTGGTCAGCGAGCGCAGGAGCGGCCAGTAATCCGCCGTTCGAACCCATGCATGCGTAACCATGAGGACGTCGGACTGTTCCATGGCGTCGACGAACACATTCGGCTCCGGTTTGCGCAGGATCCCTTCATGCGCTGCGACCTCGTCGCGAAGAACGGCCTCGGCGTGATCGAGATCCTCGCCATAGGCGATGCTGACCGGAATGGTCAGGCGCCGGATGCGATTGGCGGTGAGGTTGGTGATCACGTCGCCCCAGATCTTGCTGTTCGGAATGACCAGGCGCTGGTTGTCGAACGTTGCGATCGTGGTCGATACGAGGTTCATCCGCTTGACGGTGCCTTCGACCCCGCCGGCGATCACGTGGTCATCGACGTCGTAGGGGCGATAGATCAGGATCATCCAGCCGGATGCGAAGTTGCCGAGCGTGTCCTGAAGCGCGAAACCGACGACGATGCCCGCCACGCCCAGGCCCGCAAGCATCGGCACCAGGGAGATTCCGATCGTCGACAGCGCGATCAGCAGGCCGATCGAGAATACGATACCGAAGGACAGCGAGATGAGCATGGCTTCCATCAGCTGGTGAAGCTGAACCGATTGCCGATGGAGCAGTGCGGTGACGATGCCGCGCACGAACTTCGCGAGCAGCCAGGCGAGCAGCACGATGGAAAGGAATACGATCGTCTTGAGCAGGGCGTTCGGGCCCTGCGTCAGCAGGCTCTCCCGGGCGCTTTCGATACGGCTTCCAAGCAGGCTCATGAAGACTTCACGATCGAGGATATCGACTCCGATCGATCCGCGCTGACTGAGCAGCAGCGCGCGATAGCTGCCGGCATTGATCCCGACGGTGTCCATCAGGCCGACGAGCTGCTCCAGCCTGGCGATGTTGCGCACCTGTTTGCGCTCGACCGCGCGCTCGGCCTTGATCAGCGCGGCATTGGCGGGATCGGCCCGTATCATGTTGCGCAACTCATTGAGGGTCGTTGCGTCAAGTAGAATCTGCCCGCTCGTGCCTTCAGCGGCCAGTGACAGGGTCCGCCCGATTCGCGTCCGCAGTTCCTCATCCTCGCGTCCGATTCTTTCGCTGAGCTGGAGCAGATTGATCAATTGGCCGGCGTGGGAGGCCACCACTGCGCGCAGGTCCTGCTGAAAAGCGCGTGAGATCGCAGCCTCGGAGCTTTCGTCGAACTCGTCGAATCGCTCCTGCTCCTGCCGGATGCGCGCCTGGAGGTTCTCGTATCTTTCGATAAGGAAATTCTGGAACCACTGCAGGTGCGCAGGGAACTCCGGCCTGGCGTCGCCGCGTGTTTCTGCGGCGGAGTCACTCGAGGGTATATCGGCGACCGGGTAGGCGAGGATCAGTGCGCCCAGCTCCCGCGCCAGGTTGTCGGCGCGGAAGAGCAATCCGTCGCGGCGTCGTTCGGGCATGCTATCCAACCCGTTCATGATCTGTTCGATCTGTTCGCGCTTGGTTTCGATCAGCGCCAGGCGGTCGTCCTGCGCCCAGCCGATTCCGCTGTGCAAGGAGGTCCAGAGGGCGAGCGTCAGCATCAACACTCTTGCCGTTCGAGCAATCGGGTCACGGCCATCTCGCGGCAAGTCGAAGGAACTGAACTGCTGCATGGTGATTTTTCAGCCTCGTTGATTTGTTTGGCCAGGGATTCCGGAGCCGGACGGGGATTCCTTGCTCCGTGTCGGTCGCCGGAGCGAACCGTGTGTCAGAAGCCGAATGTCAGGAACAGCGTCGGACCGGTCAGCTCCAGGTCGTAGCGCTCGTCGATCCGGCCCTGGTCCACGTCCAGGTCGAGGTCGATGAACTGATATCCGGCGCCGATCCCGATGCGCTGCCAGGGGCGCCACTCGATTTGTGTGCGTGCCGAGAATATGCCGCCGTCGTATTTGTCGATATTCAGCGACAGGTAGCCCACATCGGCCGAGAGGCGGACCTTGTCGAGGAGCCGATAGCTGCCGGTGATCGATAATGTCGGCAGCGGGGCGAGAACATCCATCGTCTGGGACCGTGCGACCTGTTGGAGCCCGCCGTCTTCGGTCATGACGTCGATCGTCGCAAGCAGATCGAAATCGACGCGGGTGACATGAAAGCCGGCGCCGATCCCGAATCGGCCGCGGTCCGTACTGACGAGGTCGTAGGTGATGTCGGTGATGAAGACATCGACATCGATGTCGGAACTCAGGGATGCACCGGCATCGAATTCGATCTCGCCGAAATTGCCGCTTCTGCGCGCTTCGATGAGGCCGTTGCCCGCAAACGAGCTGTAGGTGAAGTCCCATTTCCAGCGCTGGCTCATCTTCCACGACAGATCGGCCCAGAAAACCGATTTATCGTCGCCGACGCCGAGGTCCGGCAGCGTCAGGTCGACGACCGGATTGTCATCCAGCGTTGCGCCGAAAGCGGCATCGGCCTTATGAAAGAGGGCGCCGGTCGAAAACGTGACCGTATTCTCGAAACGAGAATCGCCGGTCGCGGCGTGACCGTCGACCGACCAACCGAACAACAACAAGAGTCCTGCAGTCCCTGAAAACCTGCTCATGGCTGATTTTTTCCTCTCGGCGCGAGAGTCAACGCTTTATTTCACTCATTCGGGGCGATCTTCTGTCAGTGGCCGAAGCAGCAGCCAGGCAACCCAGACCAGCAATGCGATTGCCAGCGTGGACAGGACCGCTTCAGCCAGCGAGCCGTTCAAGGGCTCGGGGGGCTTCGGCAACTTGGGCGCCAGGATTCTCGCCTGCGGCAGAACCGGATAGATGGCTTCGGATTTTCCGGTGGCCGAATTGATGCGCTCCACCGCCTGGTCGGTCAACGGGAGGGCGCGCGGTATGAAACTGGCGCCCGGTCCCTGGGTGGAGAGCCGGACCTCTTCGGGCGCGGCGGGGCCGGCCAGAACGAGTTGTGTTGCGAGGGTCTCGACGGGCTCGCTGAAACCGCCCATGCCCGGACTCCCGCGCCGACCGGTGATGAATCGCTCATAGTCCGATGGCGCAAGCCGTGCCGGCTGAAGGTAGGGATAGACGATCCGGTTGTTGCGCTGCACCCAGCCGTCCACGTCGATCAGCGGCAGGTCGCGCTGCAGCAGGGTCAGGGCCGTTGAATTGCCGAGGGGCTGCATCAGGATCGCAATGTCGGCACCGCTTTCGATCAGCGCATCCGCCAGCGACTCGGGGGTATCGCCCTTCACCGGTCTGAGCTCGGCGGACAACTGCAAGCCATCGATGAGCGATTCGGCCGCTCTGAAACCGCTCGAACCCACGGGGCCGGTGGCGACCGAGGTGGCGTCCGCGAGGCGGTCTATGTCCGGGTTCAGCGCAAAGGCCTGCAGGAAGCTCGTACCCACCAGGGCGACGGCCTCGAACCCCGGCCGCAACGGTGGTACGCCGGTCGCCGGATCCACAGCACCGGGCGCAAAGAACGCGGGGGCACTGACCAGCGCAAGCCGCACGCTCGCGTCGGCAACGGCGCCGAGCGGATCGGGCGAGCGGACCAGGTTGACGTTGCTGGTCGGAAAGGACCTGCGAAGCTGGCGCAACACCGTTCCGGCCTCGCCGTCCGCGTTTGCGGAAAGCGACACCGCGAGGCTCAGCGCTTTCCGATCCTGTTCGCCGATTTCACCATCGATCAGGCCCA
>Ga0209938_1000919_pt1 | contig 15738 bp, 9 predicted proteins | sample SalPonR2_C_D1_MG_FD_185708 | JGI IMG/M metagenome (GOLD analysis project Ga0209938, IMG submission 185708) | Salt pond soil microbial communities from South San Francisco under conditions of wetland restoration - Salt Pond MetaG R2_C_D1_MG... ... | reverse complement strand
TGCCAACAACCGTCCCGATCAGGAAAGCGGCATAGGCCACGTAAACCAGACAGAGGATCAGGCCATCGGGACGGCTGATCATTCTCGGTTTGCCGGTCAGCCCGAAACCCATCAGCATCAGGCCGAGAGTAAGAGCGGTCATCAGGGTCCAGTCCCGGTAAAGCACATCCGGCTCGACTGTGAGGGGATGGATGGTTGCCGCCAGACCCACAACTGCCACGGTGTTGAAGATGCCGGACCCGATAATGTTGCCAAGGATAAGGTCGTGTTCGTTTTTCTTGACGGCAGCAAGGGCCGAAGCCAGTTCAGGCAATGAGGTGCCAATGGCGACCACGGTCAGCCCGATCACGAGATCGCTGATGCCAAGGCTCTGGGCAATGAACACGGCGCCCCAGACCAGCATCCGTGAACTGACCAGAAGCAGGATCAGGCCGACGACCAGCCATATGATGGCCCTGTTCAGAGGCATCGGGTGGTCGATGATTTCAGCATCAACGTTGCCCGCGAGCGGATCGCTTTTCCCGCGTATGCCCTGAAAGATGGACCATCCCATCACGGCAAAAAACACGGTCAGCAATACCCAGCCGTCCAGACGGGTCAGTTCGCCGTCAAGCAATTGATAACCGGCGATGAACGTCAGTACCAGCAGAATGGGCAATTCTTTGCGAAGTACCTGGGAATGCACGGCGATCGGCGCGATCAGGGCTGTGATACCCACGATCACTGCAATGTTGGTAATGTTGGAGCCGTAGCCGTTGCCAAGCGCCAGCCCCGGGTTGCCATCGAGCGCCGCCATGGCTGAAACCGCAAGTTCCGGCGCTGAGGTGCCGAAGCCAATGATCACCATGCCGATAAGCAGCGATGGCATACCGAGGTGTTTTGCAGTGGCAGCGGCACCCTCAATAAAGCGGTCGGCGCTCCAGACCAGCAGAATAAGGCCGAACAGAATCGCGAAACTGGCCAGTAGCATAGTAAACCTTTAAGTTGGTCACCTGATTGGTTATGAGCCAGCGCATTCTAAACAGTTGGGTTGCGCTCGACCAGCGTTTGCAGATCTGCCTGGTTCGCTGGCTCACAATGCCCCGGGCGGGACGATCTTCATGCTGCCACTGACGCCACACTCCGAACTGGTCTAATATACTAATGAGTAGGAAAGTAGGCGGACACGTCTGTTCAGGACACGCCGTGGATACATCCATGTAGGCTCGGATGCAGCATCCCTGCTGCATACGGTCCTGAACAGACGTGTCCGCCTACTTTCATTCAGCTTAGTATTACAGGGTGCCGGATCTATAACTCCGTAGCGATCGCATACAACAGCGGGCCTGATCCAGGCCCTGAGGAAACCGTTTGAACAGTTCCTGCGCTGGAAATCCGGCAGCTGAAATCGATTTCGACAGCATGGTCCGGCACCTGGACCAGGCAATTACGGATCTCCACGACAGCGGGTCCGACGCCAAGATCGGCAAGCTCTTCCCGGTGTTCGATACCGTGCGCCAGGTTCTGCTTCAGCCCGGCGGCTGCCAGGCCATTCAGGACCGCGCAGAACGGCTGGAAAAATCTGGCGTGTTTCTGGGGTCAGACTGGGCGGAGCCGACAACTCTGCGGGCCCAGCTTACTCCCTACTCCCTGCAGAGCGCCGAAACCGACACGGTACTTGTCGAGGTGATGAGCGAGCTTCGCCTGCTTGCCGTGGCGATGGGTGAGTACCTCCATGAGTCCATGTCGGCGGAGCAGGCGCACCATTACCTGACCCAGGTGCTTGCCATTAACATGCAACTACTGTTCGGGGGCAGCAGCGAGGCCGAACGGGAACAGGGCGCGCTCGCGCGGATCAGCCGTTCCGTACTGCAGCATATAGCAGCCAGGATCGGTTACGAGCATGTGATCGATGACCTGATTGCCGAGATCTGGCGCATACTTCAGCAGCGACCGATTCAGGTCAACAATGTGCGCCTGATGATAACCCAGATTTCCCTCTGTCGTGCCGACCCGAATATGGATCTGGGCAGTGCAGGGCAGGGTGCTGATCGCCTGATTTCAAGCCTCTACGGCCCTACCCAGGCCTGTCGCGAAGACCCGGGCGTGGAAGCTTACCTGGAACGCCTGAGCCATATGGATGCCACGGCCCTGCAGGGTGAAGCGACCGGCTTTGCCCGCTCCATGCACGATACCGGGCTGGTTTCGCCTTACCACGCCGCCTTCTTGCGGTACGTTCTGGAAAACCAGGATTCGCTGATTGCCGAAGCTCTGGGGCTGTCCATGACCGGCAGAGACTGCCTGCTGCATTACCGGGATCTGGTTCTGACCCTGATCCGTGAGGGTATTTTCCCCGAGACTGCCCAGGGCCTGTATGGTCTTTCATTGCTGCTGGAGCGGGGGGTCATGTATCAGCCACCGCTGGAGCCAGCGCTATGGCGACAGACTTCGATGACGCTGTGCCCGCAGGCGCAATACCGGCTTGAGCTGGCTTACGGCTTTCATCCCCGGCCCCAGGCCTGGCTGATTCAGGGGGTGCTGAACATGCTGGGCCAGCCTCTGGGCGTCGGCCAGGGCGACAACCCTACCTGTCAGTCCGCCAGGGCGCTGTCGATGTGGGCCTATAACGACCCGGATTACCTGCTACAGATGGTTACCTGGGCGGCCCGGGATAACGAAATAATCATGCACTTCGAAGGCACTCCGGTGTCATCGGAAAGCAGCCGTGGTGGCGTTGCGTCCGAAGTGACCATTGACCTTGATCCGGTGTCGCTGGTGGTTGTGCCCCATCTGGACCGGATCTATGCCGAGATGGGGCGGCTGTGCATCGGCCGGGAGGGTGACCCCCACCGGTGGGTGAATCCGGAATTTCATGGCTGGGCTGCGGGCCGCGGGTTCCGTATCAACGTTGATGTTGCTACCGGCAAGCTGAGGGATCTCGGCGATTTTCTCAGGCACTTCTATGCCAGCTATCATCCGGTATACAACGGAAATCAGCCACTGGTGCACCCACAGCCTGCGGGGGTGGCAGTTACCGACAGCGCCGCGCGATTTATCGGCTGGCATGCCATTACCATCCTCCGTGTCACCCGTGATCCGGACCGGGTAATGCGGGTGTATTTCTACAACCCCAATAACGACAGCGGGCAGCACTGGGGGGGCGATGTAGAGGTAAGTACTGCCAGCAAGGGCGAGCGTTTTGGCGAGGCCTCACTGCCATTCGAACAGTTTGCGTCCCGCCTGTATATTTTCCATTATGACCCACTGGAGCGTAACGAATCTGCGGAAGTGGCGAACGAAGAGCTCGCACGGGTCATTGATCGGGTATATCAGAGCTGGGGACGTGACAGGCTGCCCGCAGATTCGCTTCAGGCCGGGCCGCCCGATGGCGGAACCGTCTGCGGGTAAACCATGAGATAGCGGGGGCAGGATGTCTTCAGATTCGAGCAGTCAGCAGGCAAACGAAGACGATACCAGCAATCTCGGGGGCGCCGAGACCGGTGCCGAGTTATTTGTCCGGGCGTTGGAGAGCGAGGATGTCCGCTATATCTTCGCAGTGCCAGGGGAAGAGAACCTTGACCTGCTGGAAGCCCTCAGAAAATCCCGCATCCAGCTGGTTCTGAATCGCCATGAGCAGGCAGCAGGGTTCATGGCGGCCACCTACGGGCGCCTGACCGGGCGGGTAGGCGTCTGCCTGTCTACCCTGGGCCCCGGAGCCACCAATCTGGTGACAGCCGCCGCCTACGCCCAGTTGGGCGGCATGCCGATGATGATGATAACCGGGCAGAAACCGATCAAATCTTCCAAGCAGGGCCGGTTCCAGATTCTGGACGTGGTTGACCTGATGCGACCGCTCACCAAATACACCCGCCAGATCAGCAATGCCAACACCATTCCCGCGAAAGTCAGGGAGGCATTCCGCCTGGCCTCCGAGGAGCGCCCGGGCGCCGTTCATCTGGAACTGCCGGAAGACATTGCTGCGGAGATGGCCAATGTCGACACCCACGTCTTTCAGTCCAGCGACGCCCGCAGACCGACAGCCAGCACGAAAAGCCTTGAAATCGCCTGTGAAATGATCGGTCAGGCGAAGCACCCGCTGATCATGATCGGCGCCGGTGCCAACCGGAAAAGGGTATCCCAGGCGCTGATACATTTTGTCGATGCCACCGGGATTCCGTTTTTCACCACCCAGATGGGAAAGGGTGTGGTCGATGAGCGCCATCCGCTTTACCTCGGTAACGCGGCCCTGTCCACCGGTGATTTTGTCCACTGCGCGATAGATTATGCCGACCTGGTGATCAACGTTGGTCACGATGTGGTGGAAAAACCGCCGTTCTTCATGAAACCCGGTGGTAAAAAGGTCATCCACGTGAATTTTTCCGGTGCCGATGTGGATCCGGTCTATTTCCCACAGCATGAAGTGGTGGGAGATATTGCCAACAGTGTGGAATACCTGGCTGACCTCTGTCGGGAATGTCCAACACACGATTTCAGCCAGTTCATGGCCGTCAAGGCTTCGGTCGATGAGCACCTGGCACAGAAGGCCGACGACAGCCGCTTCCCGGTGATCCCCCAGCGTATTGTCAGCGACGTGCGGAAGGTCATGCCTGAGAATGGCATTATTGCCCTCGATAACGGCATGTACAAGATCTGGTTTGCCCGCAACTACCCCGCTTACGACAACAACACGGTGCTGCTGGATAATGCGCTTGCGTCCATGGGGGCGGGGCTTCCCAGCGCGATGATGGCGGCCATGCTCTACCCGGACCTGAAAGTCATGTGCGTGTGTGGTGATGGCGGGTTCATGATGAACAGTCAGGAGGTGGAAACCGCGGTGCGGCTGAAACTGAACCTTGTGGTGCTGATCGTCAATGATAATGCCTACGGCATGATCAAGTGGAAGCAGGGCCAGCAAGGCTTCAAGGACTTCGGGCTGGATTATGGCAATCCGGATTTCGTGAAATACGCCGAAGCCCACGGCGCAGTCGGGCATCATGTGTCGCGGACCGAGGACCTGAAACCAACCCTGGACTCGGCCCTGTCCGCCGGTGGTTTTCACCTGGTTGAGGTGCCGGTGGATTACGGCGAAAATCACCGGGTGTTTGATGAAGAATTGCTGAATCTTACCTGTAAGTTCTGACGCCGGGCCTGGCGCCCGCTGAAAATACCGATATCGGAATTACTGAATAAATGAAAGGCACTCAGATGACATACAGACGGCTTATCCTGGTGGCCATGGCAACCCTGTCAGTGATGTTCGCCGGATGCACCAGACCCGAAACCCCGCAACAGGTTGCCACGGAATTCTGGCAGGCCATGGCCCAGGGCAATAGCAAAGACGCCGTGGAGCTTTCCACGCTGACCGATACCAGTGCACTGGAGGGGCTTGACCGGGACTGGCTCAATATTCTGCCTGATTTTGGCCGCGTGGTTATCGAGGCCGACCAGGCGACGATTGTGACTTATCTGCCTGCGGGTGTCGGTGAAAAGAGTGCAGCGGAAGGTGACCGCCATGAGATTACCACCTACCTTGTCAGGATTGATGATCAGTGGCTGGTGGATTACCAGCGCACTTACGAAGCGGTCACCGAGCCTGCTCCACTGAGCGACCTGAAGAACGAGATCAGCAAGCTACGTGAGCAGTTTGATGGCATTGTCGGTCGCTCCCGCGAGCAGATTTCCGAACGTATGGACCAACTGGCCGAAGAGTTTGAAAATTATTCGGATGAGACCGGGAAAAAGGCGGACGAAGTACTGGAGAGCTTTGGACGGTCGCTGGAGGATCTGAGACAGCGGATAGAAAAATCTCTGGAAGAAGCCGAGAAAAGACGTCAGGAACGGCAGGAGCCCGAGACCGAACCGCTGGAGCAGGCGGCGATCTGAACTTCTGGAAATCCGGATATCAGGAGAAGCGCATTGGAGCCTGACAACAATCATATCGAACGGGTCACAAATGAGCTTCGCCGGGAGCGACATAACTGGCGTCAACGCCAGGGGCGGGAGCTGGATCTTGGCAGTCGCGAGCTGCCCTCCCACCAGGCCATTTACCGGGTGGTCGATTCACTTTGCGCCACCCTGTTTCCCATGCGCCTGGGCCCCCCGGATCTGACCAAAGAACGGGAGAATCAGTTCGTTGCCGATAAACTCGGTGAGGTTGAACTTGAACTGACTGACCAGGCTGGCCTTGAACTGGAGTATACCTGCCGCAGACAGCGGACTCCGGAGTCCTTGAAATTGCAGGCCAGCGATCTTGTCATTGGCCTGATCAACCAGCTCCCTGCGCTGAGGCGAAAGCTTGATGACGATGTACTTGCCGCCTATCAGGGTGACCCTGCTGCGACCTGTGTCGACGAGGTTCTGATTTCTTACCCCGGAGTCCACGCGCTGATTCATCATCGTCTCGCCCACGAAGTGTATGTGTCGGGTCTGCCGATTATTGCCCGAATTATCGCCGAAAAGGCCCACTCTGCCACCGGCATTGATATTCACCCCGGCGCGACTATTGGCCGCTCCTTTTTTATTGATCATGGTACCGGCGTGGTCATTGGCGAGACGGCCATCCTTGGTGATCGGGTGCGGCTCTATCAGAACGTGACCCTGGGCGCCGTCAGGTTTACCGAGGACGAGTCCGGTTCCCTGACCAAGGGCGAACCCCGCCACCCCATCGTGGAAGACGATGTGGTGATCTATGCGGGTGCCACCATCCTGGGCCGGATCACCATCGGACGCTCGTCAGTCATTGGCGGCAATGTCTGGCTCACCCGAAGCGTGCCTCCGGAAAGCCAGATCTCCCAGGCATCCCTGCAGCAGCGCTGAATGTCAGCCCGATCCGACCAGGGCGGGTAATGCACCGGTCTTTACTCGGGTTTGAGAAGATCTTTGAAGCAGGCTTCATGGTGGATGTTGTGCACCTCGCGCTCTGGTCAACTTATTGAATTGGTTCAATTGCTTCGAGATTGCCTGCTGATAGTGTCGGTTGAGCATGGCAGGGCAGCATTTCCGGAACAACAGACTGTTACCATCTTCTGACATCAGCTCACAAAGCTCTACACTTTGCGGACGCAGACGAACCTCGTGTCGGGTAATGTGACCCTGTTAACAATATCTATTCAACGTATTCGAGAGGAGCCGAATGCAAATCAATCGTCTCCCGTCGCGGCCTGAGCGAGAATCAATGCCGGAATCCACTGGGCAAACTGAAGCGGCCCCACGCCCATTCCGGAAGATCATTGCTGGCGTCTATCTGTCGGTTATTTTTCTAGCTTGCATTGGTGCCGGGCTGACAGCTCTGACGCTGGAGATTCAGGCAGCGGTCCGTGCCTACGTTACCGCTGAAAGCCTGTGGTCCAAGGCGCAAAAAGAGGCTGTGTACCGCCTGGACCGGTTCGCGAGCACCGGCGAACCGAGCGAACTGGCTCAAGCCAGTGAAATGCTGGAGGTTCCCCTCGCTGACCTGCGAGCGCGAAGGGCGATGGAGCAACAACCGCCGGCCAGGGAAGCTGCGATTGGTTATTTCATCAAGGGGCAGGCGCATCCGGATGATGCCCCCAGGATGGTGTGGCTTTTCCTGTATTTCAGACAATACCCTAATCTGAGTGAGGCAGTTGATTATTGGCGCGAGTCTGATCCCTATATCCTGCGACTCGGAGCCATCGCGAATGAAATGGAGGCTTATTCCAGAGCCGGTCCTGCGGACGCCCGGGCGATGGATGATCTGCGTGCTGAAGTCAATCGGATAGCAGGGAAAGTGCGCCCCCTTCAGGACGGGTTCTCTGCCGCGCTGGGCCAAGGATCGCGATCCATCAATCTTACGCTTAAAGCCGCTTCGGTTGCTGTTATCGCGGCGTTATCCCTGCTTGTCAGTGTTGTTTTTCGCTGGGCGACCCGCCGGATTTCTGAATCAGAGCGGAAATTCCGTGACACCTTTGAGCAGGCCGGCATGGGGATGGCACAGATGAGCGCCGACGGCAAACTGACCGCCATTAATTATTCTCTTTGCGATCTTCTGGGGTACACGCCCGCAGAGCTGGTCGGGCAGCCGCTTTCAAAACTTTTGGATTCAGATCAGGATCTTTCTGGCCTCCCGAGCCTGCTCAAAGACCGCGAAGACAGGCCCAGCGAAGAGTACAAATTCCGCAGCCGCGATGGAAAGGCTCTCTGGTGCAGGCTTTCTGTTTCAAAGATAGATGCCTCATGGAAGGGCAAGCAGCATCTGATCCTCGAGGTTCTCGACATCACTGAGTCGAGAGATCTGATGAACAGGCTGCAATACCAGGCGCGCCACGATGCTCTTACCGGAACCATTAATCGCTACGAGTTCGAAGAACAGCTCCGGGTTTCGGTTCAGGATGCACGGCTTCAGGGAAGCCACCATGCCCTGTGTTTTATAGATCTGGATCAGTTCAAGGTTTTGAACGATACCGCGGGCCACCTTGCTGGAGATGAAGCACTTCAGGAAGTTTCCAGGCTGTTGCGAAGTGAACTCAGGCGCTCCGACATACTTGCGCGTCTTGGTGGTGACGAGTTCGGTGTCATCCTGCGCGACTGTGAGGAAACGGTGGCTGGCGAAGTCACGGAAAAGCTGCGCAGGATAATTGAAAGTTATGTGTTCCGGCTGGAAGGCATCGAGCTGCGACTCGGTGCGAGCATTGGCTGGGTTCCGATTGACGGTACCACTACCGATGCCAGGGAATTGCTGAAGGCGGCAGACACCGCCTGTTTCATGGCCAAGGATTATGGTCGGAACAGGGTCTTTCGCCATTCTCCGGAAGACCATGATCTGCAATCGCGCCATTCACAAATGGCAGCCCTGTCACAAATCCGCGCCGCGCTCGAGTCTGATCGCATGGTCCTGTATGCGCAGGAAGTACAGTCCATTTCTGCGGATAAACTGCCGAGCTTCGAGGTGCTCGTGAGGATGCTGGATTCGCAGGGAAACCTGGTGTTGCCAGGAGCGTTTCTCCCGGCTGCCGAGCGGTTCCATATCGCAGCAGACATCGACCGCTGGGTGGTTCGGGCAACTCTGGAGACGCTGTCAAGGCATCCACAACAACTTTCGTACTGGGCCTATTGCCATATCAATCTGTCGGGGCAGTCCATCGGGCGGGAGGATTTTCTGACCTTTCTGGAGCAGACACTGGACCAATCTCCTGTCGACCCGGGCAAGCTCTGTTTCGAGATCACCGAGACCGCTACCATTACCAATCTCGCTGATTCGCGGGATTTTTTTCAGAGAATTGGCCAGCGAGGCTGCGTGTTCGCACTGGACGACTTCGGCAGCGGCCTGTCGTCGTTCGAGTACCTCACCAGCCTGCCCGTCGATATCGTCAAGATTGATGGAGTCTTTGTGCGCGATGTGCTGGATAATCCGGTTCATCAGGCCATCGTGAAGTCCATTTGCGAAATCAACTCTCTGATGAACAAGAGCACAGTGGCGGAGTTTGTTGAAACCGATGCGATCCGGGACTGTGTGGCGAGCCTGGGAATCAACGGGGTGCAGGGCTATGGCATACATCGACCGTGTCCGTTCGAAGAACTGCTACAGAGATTCAGCCGCGTGGATTCGGAGTCACAAGCCCGGCCGACCGCGAATAACCTGTCTGCCTCGAAACCCGTCCGAATCTCGGATAGCATCGTTGAGAACTTGCCAAACATTTCGAATGGGCCGTAACAATGAGTAGTACCAGTCAGTTCCCCACAGCAGTAGCTGACCGACTTCAGACCGCGATATGGATTTTTGATATCGAGAATCTCGGGATGATGTGGGCAAATGCTGCTGGTGTTGCGCTCTGGGGCGCCAGGGACCTGGCGGATCTGTGCGCCAGAGATTTCCGTTCTGAGATTTCGAGTTCTGCGCGCATCCGCCTGAACGACTATCTGGCTCTCTTTCGACGGAACGAAACGGTGGTAGAGTCCTGGACTTTCTACCCGAAAGGTATCCCCCAGACCCTGCGCTGCTTTTGCTCCGGCTACCAGACGGAACAGAGGCTGGCGATGCTGGTTGAAGCTCACCCCGTTGAAGAGCAGGACACCCAGGCACTGCGTTGGCAAGAAGCACTGCGGCATGTATCGACACTGATCTCTATTTTTGATCGCCATGGGCAGCTTGTGACCCAGAATCCTGCAGCACGGGCCAGCTGTCCCGACTGCATGTATCTGGCGGAGTCCTTCACGCGCCAGAGTGATCGTGACAAGGCGCTTCAGTGGCTAGCCGGTGGAAGCGAAAGCTACTCGCTTGAAGCGCTGGTGCTCACCACATCCGGAGAGCGGTGGCACCGGGTCGATTTGAAGCGCACTGTCGATCCAGTCACTGCTGAGCGGGTTGTCCTGGCCAGTGAAACCGACATTTCCGACCGGGTTGATAGTGAATCTGCGCAGATAAATGCCCGTGAGAGGCTCGCTGCGCTTCTCAGAAATCTACGCGGTGGCATTGTCGTGGAGGATGAGAATCGCGGAATAGTCCTTACCAACAAGACCTTCTGCGAGTTATTCGGCATTGCTGCTTCACCAGAGGACCTCGAAGGCGCGGATTGCGCTGAAGCTGCGGAACAGAGCAAAAGTCTGTTCCGGGACCCAGAGGCCTTCATTGTTGGAATCGAAGCCGCCCTTGAGGCCCGCAAGACAATTGCGGACGAACTCGAGATGGTAAACGGGCGCACCGTCGAGCGAACCTATGTTCCCGTTTTCCATGAAAATCTCTATCTGGGTCACCTCTGGCAGTATTGGGATATTACTGATCAGAAAAGCAATCTGTTGAAGCTCGAACATGAAGCCAACCACGATCCGCTCACCGGGTTATGGAATCGGCGCCGCTTCGAGCAAGCACTGCAGGCAACTCATAACGAAGCAGTCCGTTACCATCACCCCTATTCACTGGTTATTATGGATATCGACCATTTCAAACAGGTCAACGATCTTTACGGCCATGGTGAAGGTGACGTTGTATTGCGGCGGCTGTCCCGGGAGTTGGCTTCCCGCTTGCGCCAAACGGACCGGCTGGCGAGATGGGGCGGCGAGGAGTTTGTCATGTTGCTTCCTCAAACTGCTCAGGAAGGGGCTTTTCGTCTTGCCAACGATATGCGCTCCCGAGTGCGGGATCTCCCATTTCCCGTGGTTGGAAATATAACAATCAGCATGGGCATAGCTGAGGTTGATCTTGACGAGTCTCCCCATAAGGCGCTGAGACGTGCCGACGCAGCACTTCTACGGGCCAAGGAAAACGGGCGAAACCGTGTGGAAAAATGGCATAGCGACACAGTATCTCCCGATGCCCCGGCCGGGGTGTTTTGAGTGCCTGAGGACCTTCTCTATCCGTGGCGCGATGTTCGCTGGTGCTTCACAGCGTCAACCTGAATTGCTCCGTCCGAACAGGAGAATAAAATGCTTATCGGAGTACCCAAGGAAATCAAGAACCATGAATATCGCATCGGCATGACCCCGGCCGGTGTCCGTGAACTGGTTGAAGCCGGCCATCAGGTCCTGGTTCAAAGGGGCGGGGGCGCGGCCATCAGCCTGACTGACGATCAATATGAAGAGGCAGGCGCGACTGTCGTGGATGCTGCAGAAGAGATCTTTCAAAAGGCCGAAATGATCGTCAAGGTAAAGGAACCCCAGCCCCAGGAATGCAGGATGTTGCGCGAGGGGCAGATACTGTTTACCTACCTGCATCTGGCGCCGGATCCGCGGCAGACGCAATTACTCATGGAATCAAAAGCCGTTGCCATCGCTTACGAAACCATTACCGATTCGCATGGTGGGCTGCCGCTGCTGGCCCCCATGAGCGAGGTTGCCGGCCGCATGGCCATTCAGGCCGGCGCCCATGTGCTGGAGAAGGCCCAGGGTGGTAATGGCACCTTGCTGGGAGGCGTGCCCGGCGTTGCACCCGCAAAGGTACTGGTTATCGGCGGTGGTGTGGTCGGCGTGAATGCCGCGCGCATGGCGCTAGGTCTGGGGGCGGATGTCACCATTCTCGATCGTTCCCTGCCGCGACTGAGAGAGCTGGACAGCCTCTATGGCCCGAACCTGAAAACACTCTACTCGACCACCGATGCCATAGAAAACCATCTCAAGGATGCAGACCTGGTAGTCGGCGCAGTGCTCATTCCCGGTGCTGCTGCACCCAAGCTGATTACCCGCGATATGCTGAAACTGATGCAACCGGGAGCGGTTCTGGTGGATGTCGCCATCGATCAGGGCGGCTGTTTCGAAACCTCGCACCCCACTACCCATCAGGACCCGACCTACGAAATCGATGGAATTGTCCATTATTGCGTGGCAAACATGCCGGGCGGGGTTGCCCGCACTTCCACTTTCGCATTAACCAATGCCACCCTGCCGTATGTAATAGCGCTGGCCAGCAAAGGCTATAAGCAGGCCATGCGGGATGACGCTCATCTGCGCGCCGGACTGAATGTCTGCCAGGGAAAGGTGACCTGTAAAGCGGTTGCCGATGTGCTGGGACATGAATTTCACCGGCCCGACGAGTTCATCGCTGAACCCGGGTAATGAAAAAAGCCAGGTTATCAACGAACTACAAAAACCGATACATCACTGTGCTTGACGATGTTTGCGCCATTGGAATGCAGAATGTGCAGTTTGTCCCCGATCCCGGGCGCATGGGAGGCCATGACAACGAGATCCGAGCCTGTGTCCCTGATCGCATCCAGCAAACGGTCATCCAGCTCGACGGCCGTATCCGCTGTCGGCATCACTCTGCTTTCTGTGCTGAGGTTGTGCTTTTGGCCCTGCTCCCTGGCGAAATCTGCCAGCTTGTCGGCAAGTTCCTTCGGGTTATGGGCTGCTTCAGAGGGAGCACTGTTGGTCACAGTGACGTAACAGATATCAGCACTGTAGTGCCTGCCAATATCGGCTGCGGTATCCAGAGCCCGGGAAAGCTTGTCCAGGTGCCCCATGTCGACAGGAACAAGAATCTTCCGGTACATAGTCGTTCTCCTTCTGACCATTCAGGGTTGAGTCAATGACTTCTCTATTTCCAGCGTGGCAGATGGCGCGGGTATGTCCAGTGATTGCAGCGTTGTCCACGCTGAAAATTACGGACGAAGCTGACATAAAAAGCCGCCCTCGGGCGGCTTTCGATCTTTGGTTGGTGGACACGGCGTCATTCTAATAACCTTTATAGGCTTATAAAATCTAAAGGTTAATCATATTTGTATGACGCTGTTACCCGCAAGTAGGTGGTGTACAAGGGTTATTGCGGCAATGCTTTGCCTGAAACGGAAATAATGGGCGTGCTCACCAAATCGGCTCTAGCAATTTCTTCTCCTGTTATCCTGATGCCAGAGGTCCAGATTATTTCTGATAAAATCCGGTTCATGGTCTGGTGAGGCATGGTGAGAGTATCATCTATAGCAGGGTATGACATTCAGGCCGCTGCCTCTACGCTGATGGATTCAAGACGAAATCGGGAAATTAGCTATGAATTATAGCGTTCGGAGCCGGATTGAGACGACCATACCCATCCTGCGTTGCGGGGCAGCCGTTTGGCTGTTTGCCTTCCCGAACGCTGCTCTGGGTGACTCGACGCTGGACATAGAAACCGGTGCCCTTGGTTTCACCCGCATCGATGTTCAGATCCCCAATACCGGTCAGGCCGATCGCTTTGACCTGCTCGACCTGACAGGTGACGGCCCCGAGCCCTATCTGCGGCTGAAGTTCAGTCATCACTGGGACGAGCGACACTCCGTAACAGCACTCTATGCACCTGTGCGGGTCAACGGTACCGGAACTTTTCAAAGCGACGTCAATTTTGCCGGGGAAACCTTCGTCGCTGGTACCCCCGTTCGGGCTAGCTACCAGTTCAATACCTACAGGGTCGGCTATCGTTACACCTGGCGTGAGACTGATCGCTGGCGCCTGCGCATCGGTGGCTCGGTACTGATCCGCGATGCCAATATCCGTCTGCAACAGGATGGCCGCTTCGCTGACGATCCCGACTTGGGCGTCGTACCTTTGCTGGCTTTTGAAGCGACCCGTTTCTGGACTCCCGAATGGTCCACCGAATTCGACCTGGAAGGCCTTGGCGCTCCCCAGGGCCGGGCCATCGACGCCAGCCTGAGCCTTAACTATCACCTGAATGAGGATCTTAGTCTGCGGGCCGGATATAGAACACTGGAAGGTGGAGCTGACAACAGCAGCGTGTATACCTTCGCCTGGCTGCACTATGGGCTGGTAGGCGTGAGGTACGGGTTCTGAATGTGGTTGGTATCCGGGGTTGGCCATGCCGCTGGCGGTTTCTCTTGCTATGATTCCGGCGGTCGATCTAGTAGGGGAAACAGATGAAACCGATGATGAGCGCCTGCCAACGGCATCCGATGGTCAGACGATCACCGCACGCAGACGTTGGTTCCATGTTGTGAAGTTCGTCTTTTCAACCCGTTTGCCCTGCGTTCATCCAAGTCGCTTGGTTATCTGACTGATTTTTCCCGCTCGAATAGACGGATGTATAATAAATCCTTCACGGCAGATAATCAGGCCACCATCGTCGGCGGTCGCAACGTTGGTCTTCCATTACTTGAATGTTTTTCGAGTAACCTGCGTTTTGGTGGCCTTCAACCTGCCAGGACGTGAAAAGTCCGTGCAAGGGGCTATAGCCGAGTAAAAAGCACCCATCATGCTGATCAATTTCAAAATGTTGACTGCTGCCTCTGCGCGATCCGGGTAAAATAATTTGGCTTTTATATTCCCATGCAGGGCGGCCCTGGTTTGACTTGTCTGGTGTCGTTGTCCACAGATAGATAGCGATTCTGCCGAGGTTTTTTGAGTCAAGAATTTTGCTGGTTTTGGGGAATTTGGGGTTTCAACCAGAGCCATATTCGGAAGGGCTCTCACCAAGATCGCTTTTAGATTTTCTGACTGTAATATGTTGTTTTCAGAAATTTAATCTTCCTTTGTAAATGCATTTAGCCCGGAATGGTCATGGTCTGAAGGCTAAGACTGGAGAGACTTCGACGCACAATTCGTCGAACTTACCCATTACTGATGGCTAGATCTCGAGTGCGATTTGTATTATCGGGAGCAAGGTCTAAATGAAAGCCCTTTTGTGCTCTCGTGATCTGAATTGCTTTCCATACAGCAGGTTAGACTAGTTTTCTTGGTGATGAAGTGCAGTGCAAGTTACTGACCGTGTATGGCCAACTAAATGCTCTAGTTGGGCGCTTGTTGTTAGACGTATCGATGACTCCTGATTAGTAGACTCTGATCACATCAAATCATTGCGCTCTCCGGGAAACGCTGCTTTTATCGTTCCTTGTCGGCGCAATTTCAGGCCTTGCCCATCCTACGATTTCAGCGAGTCAGTTCAAACCGTCGTTTGGAATGCGGTGCTCTGGAGTTTTCCGTCCCGGGATAACGGTAGGCAGGTCTCTTGTAGCCACTCCTTGAAGTCAGTTCATGCGTAAATAAAGTTCTAGTGCCGAAAATAGGCAGAAAACTCTAACCAGCAACGCTGCCAAGAAAAAGATGTTTTTCACCTTTGCAGATATGTCCACTGGGAATGGCAAAAATAAACTGCCTTTATGCGTTTGTTGGTTAAGATGTGGGGCAAATAAAAAAAGCACCCGTAGGTGCTTGATTTAAGTGCTTGTTTGGTGGAGACGGCGGGAATTGAACCCGCGTCCGCCAGTACTCAGCCTTGAGCTCTACATGTTTAGCGTCTCTCTATTGATTTAAGTTCAAGCGACCCGAGAGCCAGGGTGCAAGAACCGAGTTCTTTAAATCTTAGCCGTTAGCCAGTGAACTCTG